>Ga0182035_10000963_pt1 | contig 14227 bp, 11 predicted proteins | sample flu12Cox44000170_FD_125969 | JGI IMG/M metagenome (GOLD analysis project Ga0182035, IMG submission 125969) | Lab enrichment of tropical soil microbial communities from Luquillo Experimental Forest, Puerto Rico - flux4day.12C.oxic.44.000.170 | ecosystem: Environmental > Terrestrial > Soil >...
GTGCCGATCAGCGATATCGGCGCGAAGTCGACCGCCGGGTCGAAGGTCAGCGACGCGAACAGGAGCGCCTGGACTTGCGGCGATCCCGGCGCGAGCAGCAGCGTGTAGCCGTCGGGCGGCGCATGAGCGACGGCATCAAGCGCGAGCCGCGCGCCGGCGCCCGGCTTGTTCTCGACAATGACCTGCTGGCCCCAAAGATCCGACAGGCCGCTCACCACGATGCGCGCTGCCAAATCCGCGCCGCCGCCGGGCGGGAAGCCGACCAGGAGTCTGACTACGCGCGACGGATAGATGTCGGCGCGTGCGACGCCCGGGGCGGCGGCCGTAATTGCGGCACCCGTCAGTCGCAAAAAGAGGCGGCGTGCAATGGGCATTTCTCTTTCTCCTTTGCGGTGAAACGATCCCCGAAACGGGCCCGGCAGCGGAGCCTGGCGAGGGCGCCGGGCGTCGGTCAGGCTACAGGAAGCTACAGGAACCGGCAGGCCCGGCGTAAGGGGCGCTCACGCGGCACCGTGCCGCGAGCGGCGGCGCGAGGATGCGGCACCATCGCTGTTTTTCAGCGCCGGGTTCGCCGGTAGATTATTGTCTGGATAGCCCGCCGTTTTCGGCGCTGGAGGAGAGTCATGGCCAACCACGCCGCTCGCAAATACCGCGCGCTTGTGCTCGGGACATCGCTTGCTGCGCTGGGCGCTCTCTTGTCGGTTGCTGCGGCGCAAGCGCCGGCGACCTTCTTCGCCGGCAAGACCGTGATCATGTATATCGGCTTCGGTCCGGGCGGCGGCTATGACCTTTGGGCGCGCGTGGTGGCGCACCATATCGGCGCCCACCTGCCCGGCAATCCCACGGTGGCAGCGGAGAACATGCAGGGTGCCGGCAGCTACCGCGCCGCCAATTTCATCTACAACGTCGCGCCGAAGGACGGCACCGCGATAGCGTTGATCGCGCGCGACGCCGTGCTCGGGCCGTTGACCGGCGCGCCCGGCGCGCAATTCGACGCCACCAAATTCTCCTGGCTCGGCACGCCGGCCATCGAGACAAATGTCTGCATCGCCGACCACACCGCGGCGGTGAAGACGTTTCGCGATCTCACCGAAAAGCAACTTATCGTCGGCGACAACGGTCCCGGCACCGGCACGCATTCCTATCCGCTGGCGCTCAACGTCATCCTCGGCACCAAATTCAAGATCGTCGGCGGCTATCCGTCGTCGGCCGACGTGTTTCTCGCCATGGAACGTGGCGAGGTGCAGGGCATTTGCGAAAGCCTCGACAGCGTCAAGAATCGCCGGCCCGACTGGATTCCGAAGGGCACGATAGCACTGCTATTCCAGGGCGGCATCAAGCCCAATGCGGAGTTGAAAGACGTGCCGTTCGTGCTCGACTTGGCTCAGAAGCCCGAAGACAGGCGGGCGATCGAGTTCCTCTACGCCGGGCAAGGCATCGGCCGTCCCTTCATCGCGCCGCCCGGCTTACCTCCGGACCGGCTGAAAATGCTGCAGGACGCGTTTGCAGCAACGCTGAAGGATCCCGACTTCATCGCCGAGACCAAGCACTATCATCTCACCCTCGATCCGTCGGACGGCGTGCAGCTCGAGGCCTTGGTCAAGAAAACCTACGCGACGCCGAAACCGATCATCGATCGGATCGCGAAGCTGATCCAGTAAGCGGTGGCGGAGGCGACGGCGGCGGCCGCCGCTGCAGGCGGGCTTCTCTGAGAAAGAGGAAGAGGCCGGTCAGCACCACGATCGCCGAACCAATCAGAAGGCTCACGGACGGGACATCGCCCCAGACCAGGAATCCGATGACAAGCGACCACACCAGCATCAGATAATAGAACGGCGTCACCGCCGCGGCCGGCGCGAGATGCAGCGAATGGGTCCACAGCCATTGCCCGATGGCGTTGGTGAAGCCGGTGCCGAACAGCATCACCGCGTCGAGCGGCGTCGGCCAGCGCCAGCCAAAGAACAGCAGAAAAGCGTGCAGCACGGCGAGCACGCTCAATTGCCAGATCACGAGGGTGTTGGCCGATTCCGAACGCGTCATGCCGCGCACCGCGACCGTGACGCTGCCGTACATGATGGCGTTGATCAGCGCGAACAGCGCGCCGAGCGTCAGGGAATTCGCGCCGGGATCGGTGACGATCAGCACGCCGACGAAACCAGTCAGGAGCGCCGCCCAGCGCGCGAGGCCGGCGCGTTCCTTGAGCCAGACGATCGAAACCAGCGCCGCAAACAGCGGCGAGGAGAAATTGATGGCGACCACGCCAGCGAGCGGCATCCGGCTGAAGGCGAGCAGCAGCGAGAGTTGCGAGATGGCCTGCGACAGGCTGCGCAGGAAGTGGTCGCGTGGTCGCTTGGTGGCGAACGCCGAGAGCCCCGACACCGGCAAGATCATAACGGCGCCGGCGATCAGCGACGACAGCGAGCGCAGGAACAGCACCTCGCCGACCGGGTAAAGGCCGACCAGCCACTTGCTCGCCGCCGACGCGCCGGCGAACAGGATCGTGGTGAGCACCATCAGCACGATGGCGCGCGGCACGTCCTCGCGGCGCCCGATTGCCGGCGCGGGTTTTTCGCGTGCGATAGGCGCGCCGGCGGCTGTCGGTTTGTTGGCGGTGATCTCGTCCATGCCCGGGCCGCGGCTCGGAAGCGTCGGCGGCGTCGCCCCTGCCCCACTGCGACGGTCTAGGACGGTGACGGCGGTTTGGCAATTCCGCGGCGTCCGCCGCGCCGGAACATTTTCTCGACAGCGGGTTTGATCGAGTAAAGCCGCGGCATCGGCTGTTTCGAGAGGAGACTAGCCATGTGCGATTACAGCCTTCACCTTCTCGCCTCGCGGCCGGCCCGGGTCGGCGATAAACTGGTCGCGACCGAATTTACCCAATCGATCACGCGCGGTTTCTCCGCGATCGGCGCGCCCGATGTCGCCGTATGCCTGCTTCCGGGTACGGAACTCGCGTTTGAGACTGAGGTGCAATACGACCGCGCCATGAGCCTGTTCGGCAAGGCGCGCGTGCCTCACACGGTTGCCCGGTTTCGGCAGATCAACATGGACGATCAGCACGTGCATCACGACGCGCTGGAGTTTCCCGATGGGCAGCTGGTCCTGCTCACGCGACTGGTCCCGGGACAGCGCGCCAGCGTACTGCAGCTGCCGGCCGGCATCGCCGCGCCGACGCGGCACGCCGACACGCGGAGCCGGTCGCGAATTAGCAGCGCGGCTTGATCCACGCCTTCAGGATGCGCTCCAGCACGACTCCTCGACCACCGCGTCGGGATTGCCGGAGACCGGATCGATGATGACCATCGGCGTCAAGCCCGACGGCGACCGGATGGCGATCTCATAGCGGCTGCCGGCGCCGAGCGCGGATAGTTCTTCAGGCAACGCGTCGGCCTTAAGCAACAAAGCCAGATCGTCGTGCAGCAGTTGCCGAAGCTTGGCATTCTTCGGCATCGCCTTGAAAGTCTCGCAGGAACGGCCACACCGTCGGCTCGTCATCGGCAACGAACATTATGACATAGGCTTTCGCTCCTCTGCATTGGTGTGGATTGCCCAACGCCAGGGCGGAAGCTGAGCGCAGATTCGTGATATTTGCAGAATTCGGTCATGGACGGCCATCCACCCTGTTGGCTGTCGGTGGCAAGTCCCGGCGTCGTGTTAGCGCACGGGCGTCAGGGCGCTATCATCATGCGCCGCGCCGCGATTCGCCGTCAACTGGAGATCGGGCCTAAATCACACGTTTAGACGGCTGAGAGATTTTCACCAATGAATGAGCCCAATAGCCCTGTTGTAACGAACCTGGAAGTGCAAATTACGATACGAAGGATCGCCGATTTTTTTGAGGCGTTGAGCAAATTGGATGAACCAGACAGGGGGATTTTATTACAGGAAATTTCAAGGCAAATGCATAACCACATGCCTGACGCTCCTGTTAATGCAGTCGTCGCGCCCAGGAAATCCTCCCCGCAAAGCTTTGCCGATCGCTGCAGCGACCTGGCAGAATCAGCGCCCAATGACAGAGTGCGAAGCATCTTGCACAAAATAGCGCTTGTTTTTGAAGTTGAAGCCGCAGTCGAAGCTGCCGGCAGCACGACTTTTCCGGACGCCGCCTAGTGACCTCAGATTACAAGTTCAAGATCGGTCAGGCGGTACGTTTTCACCCCATAGCCAGCCGCGAGATTAATGCGCCCATGAACCAACAATATCGGATTACGCAGCGATTGCATGCTGCATCTGGTGAACCGCGATACTAAATCAGATGCGCGGACAACCGAACATAACTTTGCGGCGATTGAGAACCAGCTGCAGTCAGGTGGGCGCTACTAACCGGTATTGGCACCGGCCGCGCTCTGCGCAAAATGACAACCACGCCCTATTCCGCCGATCATAAATCCCTGCTGTAATCCCGCTGGTTTAGGGTCAGGGAGGAGTTTTATGCGTACCCTCATCGCACCACTGACGACGATCACCATTTTATGGGGCTGCTGTGTGGCGCAAGCGCAGAGCGTTCCGAAGCTATGCGATGCTGAATGCATACAACGTCTTCAACAGAGCATCAGCGACCTTCAACAAAGGGTTCGTGTGCTAGAGCAAGAAAGTGATAATCGGTTGACCACAGGAAATGTAGCTGCTCCGGCTGCTACCGGGCCCGATATTTCGACTTTCACGTTCATACCAGACCCGGCAACGCTGACGCCGTACATATGGGCGCTCAGTTGTCAGCATCACGAGCAGACCGGGACGGTGCCGTCAGAAGGTGGCGGGGCCCAGCAGATTACTGTCAGGCGGTGCTAGACAAATACCGCGACCGCACGCGCTTAGACACGGGAGCTTCTCATGGCGAATAAGGTCGTATGTTTTCGCGGTTGCGTTGGCAGCAGCTCTCCTAACAATAAACGAACAGCTCTCTGCGCAGGACGCCTTCACTCTTAAGAAAAGGGCATCGGTAGAGAGGGTTCTTATCGATATGGAGATGTCCCGCCGGGCGCGGTGATCCGCACTGACGTCCCTCCGAAATCTCTAATGCCGCGTCGCTTACGTCATCGGCGAAAACATCGCTCTCGGTGTCCTCCATGCGCAGAGTACCCATGATGTGACCCTTTATCTTTAGGCCCCGACAGCTTAGCAATATTAACGGCAATCCGTCGCGTCTCATCGCAGCTCAGCAGTCTGGCCGCAAATCCGCCGTCCGGACTTATGCAACGTTCTGTCCGCCTCCTTTTTGCTGCACCGCACTTTGGTCGCTAATGGCACTTGTCGGTCAGACAAGTGGCATCGCAGTTGGCGGTACCGTTCCGTGCCGATGGGTGGGCAGGGAGACCAATTTCATTCACTGGAAAGGATCGCCCTGACCCAAACACCTGGCGGCTAGTCATTTGGAAGCAATCGTTCGGCCTTCCGCTTCTTGCGCCAGCCGAGCGGACCTAAGCCGCCGAGGCCGGTTGCGAAGAGTGGAAAGGCAGTGGCGAGAAGTGGAAGAGTGCTTGGCTGGGGTGTTGTAGTTACTTCGTGTAAGTGGATGGGTTGGACCCAGCATTTACTACATTGCTTCCCGTAGAGCTGATTCCACCTAGAGATGACGCGGAAAAGAAAATGGATGAGGAGTTGAAAACCAAATCAATGATATTGCCTCCCTGGACACCACCACCCTGAAATGCTGAATCAGCAATAACCCCGACTTCTGAAGACATTGTCTGACGGCTCGGCGTCGATGCAAACGCTACGCGGTTGATCGTAACGTGCCCGGTCTGATTCAGCTTGATCGCGCGTGCCGCGGCCGGCGACAAATCTATTTGCCTACCCCGTACAAAAGGACCGCGATCGTTGATCCGCACAGTAACGCATCCGTTGTGACAGACCTCGACAAGAGTCCCGAATGGCAACGTCCGGTGCGCCGCCGTCATAGCCGCGCAATTTAGACGCTCGCCATTTGCTGTGCGCGATCCGCAAAGGCCGTCTGGGCCGCCATAGATACTCGCAACTTCGGCACGCACCGTGCCGGTGACGGCCAGACATAGCGCTGCCGAAATAAGCGGGACCCCTAAATAGCGCTTCGAGTGATCCCGCTGGACCATCAAAATCCCCCTTAGATACCGCGAAATGGCAAGTGTCCCCGGCCGATCATGATAGGAAGAGCTTTCAGAACTGTTAGCGTTGCTAGGCAGGTTGTGCCGAGCGCAGCTCGGTTCACTTGCGACGCAATCGCCGGCCCGCCGCGCGTCCTACCCGAATGGCAACCAAATCAGCAGCTCGGACTAACGTTGGCGCGGTGCCGCCCAATCGAAGCCATTAGGATTAGCTCCAGGCACTTTGCGTCAGGCGGCCCTGCAAGGTGTGTGATACATTGAGTTTCAATATCCGGGATCCAAATGCACAAGGGGGAAACCACCATGTACAAAATCACCACAGTGCTTTGCCTCGGCATCTTCCTCACAATCAATGCCGGTAAGGCGCAACCCTCTTCAATCCCCCAGCTTCATGGACAGTGGACGTGTGTGCGGGGTTGCGGTTGCGAGCCCGTATCTCGTCGGTTTAATTCGGTTGCTCAAGATGGGCGCCACTTGCACGTTACAGACGTGTGCTCCAATCAATATGACGGCTACATCAAAGAGGACAACGAAACGGTCATTTTTTTCTCATCCACCGGAACTTGCAGCATTAAACATCGCATAACTGTTCTAAAATGTCAGCCCTCGAAGTGGATCAAAGTGCGCGAGCGCCATAAGTCTCCGCGAAACCAATAGATAAATTGACGAGAATTCGAGATGGCGCGGGGCATGCCGGCCCGAAATCGACTAGGCGGCTTCAGCCGTCGCCCTTCGCTTCCTGCGCCACCAAGCGAGAAGGCCACCGCTCGCGAAAATCAGACCGGGGCAAGCCGGTGCCCACGACGGGGCCGGGGACGCCAACTGTCGTGTCAGTAAATGACGCGGTGATAGGACCGCCGGGGGGCTGCGTGTAGGTCGTAGTGTAGAAAACCGGCGTTAAGGCAAAACCGGTGTCCCCGGTTTCCTCACCTGTAAAAGATATCGTGCCGGTAATCAATCACGAGTGAATTTGGCGTACTAGTGAGCTTGTTCTCGTCGGGGCCGCTGGAAAAGTAGCCGCGGAAAAGTAGCCGTAGTAACCATCAGAGTCTCAGTGAAGGGACCCGAACGACTTCGTGAAAGCAGAACCGGGAGTAACCGGCGTGGGGCTGGTAAGAACAATCGTTGTAAAGTTTCACGCGAACGCCACAACTACGGCAACTTAGCGACGTTGGTCACTATCTACGGCGTCTCATTGAGCGCGATTGACTAGATTGAGTAGAATCGCTCAGAACCTTGGCGCTCTTCGGACTGATGTAGTGGAACCGTCCGCACGCAGCGCACTTCACCGGTTGGAAACTTTCACCGTCTTCGATATCCGGTGAATCGGCAATCCATCCTTGAACATCCCTGCCAGTCGAAGGACAGCGGAAGTAAATGATGGGCATAAGATCCCCTCATAGAAAATGGCTCCTTCGAGTTCAACTCTGGAGCCTCAACATGAGTTTCTGGAACTCAGTCGGAGTTCCCGACGGCCTCCTTTCGGGCAACGCAAAGCCGGCGCGAATGCTGGCCCACGGCCCCATTTATTGAGGTGCAGAGTGGGTGTTCCTCATCGCAATTTCGTAAGTGTATTGAGCCAACACCACGTCCAATACGTTTTACACTTACGGAAACAACGCGATCGATTTTAATGGAACTAACGTCGCGACGGATCTTTGCCACCGCGATTTCCGGCAGCACGGTGAAATTGGCGAACGTCGAGCAACCCATGTAGTGATGCAGCTTCTTGCCGTCGAGCGAGAAGCGCGACGTGCCGTCGGGCATCACGCCTTGCCCCTGCGTGGCGCGGATCGCAGTGCACAGATTGAAGGCGGACACGTTCGACGAGATACGCTTGGCCTACGGAATCTACTTTTCCGATCCACGAATTTTTGAGGAACTTGGGGGCAACGGCTGCGCATGAGATGGTGGCCTTATGTGTATCGTTGAGTCGTCTTACCAAGCGCTCTACGGCACATAAGCTCGCGGCCCAAAATCCGTATCGAAGTGGCTGGCAGGTAGTTGGTAGCGAGATCAACGCATAAAGCAACGTGGCTCTTTATAAGTATTTGATTTCACTGGCGCGCTCGGAGAGATTCGAACTCCCGACCCTCAGATTCGAAGTCTGATGCTCTATCCAGCTGAGCTACGAGCGCGGCGTGGCACAATAACTCCTTCGCCGCAAAAGTCACGGCGCAAAGGCCACTGCGAACGTGCCGCGTCACGGCATATGAAACGCCATGAGCTGGTCGGTGATGCCGCCGCCACCCGGACCGAGCGCGCCGCCGACCAAATAGGCGTTGTCGCCGATGACGCCGCCGCCGAAGCCGTGGCGGCCGTGCGGCATAGGCGCGAGCTGCGCCCAACTATCGGTCTTCGGATTGTAGCCTTCATTCTCCGGGAACGTATGGTCGGGCGGCAGCTCGCCGCCGAGCACCAGAATCAGGCCGTGATAATAGGCGCCGGCGAGGCCGGAGCGCGGCGTCGGCAGCGGCGCCGCCGAGGTCCATTTGTCGGTCGCCGGATCGTAGACCTCGTGCAGGCCGGTGCGGTCGACCGGGCCCTTGAAGCGGCCGCCGATGGCGTGGATTTTGTTATCGACCGCAATGACGACCATATGATCGCGTGGCGTCGGCAGCGCCGCGGCGTCGGTCCACTTGTCGGTTTGCGGGTCATAGACTTCGTGCGTGGCGACAACGACGCCGTCGAGACCGCGGCCACCGATGACATGGATCTTGCCGTCGACGCTTGCCGCGCCGGCCGAGCCGCGCGCGGTCTTTATCGGCGGCAATGTGCGCCAGGTATCGGACTTCGGATCGTATTCGAAGGCGCCCGTGCCGGCGCCCTTGTGCACCGAGCCGACGAAACCGCCGAAGGCGTAGATCTTGCCGCCAGCAACCGCGACGCCGAGATGGTCGCGTCCGTCCGGCAGCGGCGCCCCCGCCCGCCAGGTGTCGGTCGCCGGATCGTATTCATCGTGATAGGGCCCGGCGACGCCGCCGACCGCGCCGCCGATGGCGTGAAGCTTGCCGTCGAGCGCCGCGGCGGCGACCTCGGCGTGCGCTGCCGGCAGTGGCGCCTTCATGGTCCAAGTGCCCGGCGGCGTGCCGGCGGGCGTCTGGCCGCTGACCGAGGCGACGGCGCCCAAGCTCAAGGCCACGACCGCTGTCGGCACCGAAGCGATCGCCGCAATACGCTGCCATGCAGCGGAAATCGTGCTGGTCACAATGCGTCCCTTTGGTTTCCTCCGCGCATGGATCACGCGCCGCACCGGCCTATTTTGTCATTTGTGCTCCGGGTGCGCAGTAACAATGTGCAGCTTTGGCAGCGTTTTGGCTGGAACTCATAGTTCCGGCCATGACCGCAGGGCCGAGGAGCCATGCCGGGCGCGGCGCGGAACTGCCTTAGCCGGCCTTCGGTTGTTCCTGACGAACTACAGACGGAGGCATGTCATGTCCAATTACGACTACAACGATCCGATGCGACGGGACCAGCCCTATGATCCTGTCGCAGGCGATGTGAACGCGAAGTGGGGATGGATCGCGGCGGCGGTATTGGTCATCGTGATCCTGGGGCTTGCGTTCGGTATGGGCCGACAGGAGAACGGCCCCCGCACCGCGCAGAACGAGTCCAGTCCGCCGGCGGCAACGCGTATGGCGCCGCCGCCGGCCACCACCATGCCGATTACGCCTGCCCCGAACTCGCCGGCGCAGCGCAGCGAGCAGCAATAGAGTCGAAGCGAGCTTCTTCGCCAGCTGCGAACAAAACGGCCCCGGCCTCCCGCCGGGGCCGTTTTGCTTTAGAGCATGATCCGGAAAAGTGGACACCGGCTTTCCGAAAAGATCATGCTCCACCAAAATGCTAGAGCCCAAGTCGCTTCCGTTTGAAGCGATTTCGCTCTAGTCGATAATTTCGCGCACGATATCGAGCGGTGCGCGCGTCACCGTAACGCCGCCGTCGCCGAGCCGCACCACGTTGACCGTGCCGGCAGATTCGGGCGAACCGGAATAGTAGGCCGGCACCGCACCGTTGCCGACGCGCACCGCGCGATTCCAATGGCCGAGCGCCACATAGTCGGCGCCGGTTGCGGCGATCTCGTCGTCGCCGATCAGCCACGACGGCTGCGGACCTGAGCCGCGATCAGGCTTCGGCTTGTAGTGGCCATGGGCCATGGCGACCAGCCAGCGCGTCGTGCGCGCGCGCACCGCCGCAAACGGAATCATGTTGTCGTAGTCGCGATGCGGCCGGCCCCAGACTTCCAGAGACAGATCGGGAAACGTCACCGCCTCGTCGTGGGTGATGCCAAGCACATGCAAGTTCTTCACCGCCGCAAGTGCGCCGTGGCGGTAGACCGCAGTGTCGATAGCGGGATCGTGATTGCCGGGCAACACCACCACCGGCAACGCCGCGGCCGCAAACAGCGCCGCCGCACGCTCGATCAGGCTTTGTGGCACGCGATGGCTGTCGAAGGTGTCGCCGGCAAGGATCACCACGTCGGCCGCCATGGCACGGGCCGCATCGAGCACGCAGCCGAGCCCGGCGGCGCCGTCGCCGCCATGCAGCCGCGCCGTATAGTCGTGATCGACGTGCAGGTCGGAGGAATGGACGACAACGATGTCGCGGGCGGAAGCTTGCGGCATATGGGTAAAGCGCGGGGGCCTAGAGCGCGGGGTCAAGTCTGAGCCCCCTGCTTTACTGCACGTGCGGCAAAGATATCAACAGCGCCGTCCGCGGCCTGGGCGGGAGCCGCCTAGCCCGTATGCAGGCCGGTGCGGCGGACGTGACCGACAAATTTGGCGCCGATCTCGTCGCCCGAGAGCAACAGGATAAAATCGTTGGGAACGTCGAGCCTTCGACGTGCAACCGCACGCAGCCTTTCGGAAATATCGGTGATCAGGCAATCGCGCGGCAGCGCGCCGGTTTCTGGCGCCACTGCGAGCGGCGCTGCTCGGCAACGACCTCGACTAAAACTTATGCAGATACATGCCCGAGGACCTCATATTACTGCGGTTCGCGCACCGACATGCGGCGACAGCCCCGAACAGCCTCTCAAACGGACTCCTAGCCCGGCGCCGATTGCAGCGCCCCTAAGGCGCTCGCTCGCATTCCTCGCATTGTCATGAAATTCCTGCGTTGCCCGTTTCACCGTTCATTCCAGCACTTACCACTTGGAGAAAGGCGCACGTTTGCTTGTCGAAAGATGAAGATAATCTCGAGGTCAAAGGCGCCATTCGCTATACACGAACTGACATAAGTCTTCACGGCAACCCTCCTGAACACAGCCGCACAGAGCCTCCCGATTGATTGCAGAATCGGATTGACCGCTTCGTGGCTTTCTCGCGAAGGCGGAACTTCGCAATAAAAAGCCCCGGACGGAGGTCGCCGGGGCTGAGTGCCATCACAATGGCGCAGCCGTGCCAAGCCGAGGTATTTAATAGCGTTTAGCTGAAGTCCCCTGTACTGGTCTGAGTTCGCGTTCCGTTGCTGCAAACTCTCGTTCGCCGCCCATAGGCTTTATCCGGTATTGGTGCTCGCCGACTGTCGCAGACAGTATCTGCATCACCCGATACGATCGATTGTCCGGTGGTGTGTCGGTCGGGCGCTGCTTGGGGCGAAAAAGCACCATCTGCCCGATTTTGAACTTGTGATCTGCCATTGCGCGGACCCTTGAAGACGCGAATCACCGGCACAAGGAATAGCGAACAACTAAGGCAGCATGGAGTTTCGCAGGGCCAGCGCGAATGCTAGCCCCGTCACGTGAACGCGGGCGGTCGTTAAAAACTCACACGCTGCGATAGCTAACGTATTGAAGAAACCGATGGTATCTATTTGAGGCTAATTGTTGTGCTTGGTGTTCCATCAGTCGTATTGCCGCGCAACGAATTGTCACCAAGCTTTCTAAGACTACACCGTTGGTGGCTGACCACCCAATTAATCTCTAGCTGACGCATTGTTTGGTCGAGGGCAATATAGTTGGCATTCAGAGTACCGGACCGAATTCCACAGTTTGGCTTGCCCAATCGACATTGACGGGAAACGCAGCCGGCTTTTTGGCTTTCAACGGCGGTGTCATCAACAGCTTTAGCGACAACTACATCACCGCTAATGGATCCAAAACAGGAACATTGACCCCCTTTGGCAAACAAAAGCAGTCGCATTAGAGGCAGGTTCAAATCCGCAAGCGCGGGGCCGGTTCCAATGCTGGCCCCCGTTCATTGCGGTTTCAACAGCTCCAGCAGCTTGGCGATATTGGCCGCGATCCGCCGCGCCTCGTCGCGCGATGGCAAGTTTTCGATTTTCGACCTTGACTACTTATGATTCGCCAAGGTTGCGGCAAAGTTGTAGTGTTAGGCATCACCGACAGCGGCCCTTCCCGCAGGCGTCGGTGGCTGAGAGATAAAACGCGGCCCTAGCGACGCAGCAGCTCCGACAGACTGGGCGATGTTGGCAGGACCTATTGACGGTTGGTGCTAGCCGAAGTGATGATCTGTGCTAGCGACCGGTCCTCACGGCGAGTAATGATTAAAGACAAAGTCGTGCGCTTTGACGATCTGATGACAAGGAAGGCAGCTGTTTTGCACTGCCGCGGCAGCAGGCTGGCCGTCGTTAAATTGAGCGTAGCCCCAACCTCCGGTCGAGGCGTATTTGCTTGAGTCTTTGACCATAAATTGAACTCCGTTCTTGGGCGGCCCGGCGACGTAAGACTGGAGCTGGCCAAAGGCTTGAAAGCTTTCTTGCAAGGGAGCGTAATTCCAGGCCAGCCGGGCAATGATAGCGCCGTCCGGGAAAGGGAGTCTCTCTTCGCGCGACGCATTGATGGCTACGTCGTTGCCCAGAATGGCGCGCAGATCACTTAAGCTGCCTTCTTCGTGGGCTACCGAGATCAACCGCCATTCGCGGTAGCCGGTCGGAATTTTGATGCCGGAGACCGGCGATGCTTCGTCGTCCGCATGTCCTGACAGAGATGGCAGCGTCGCAAGAGCAGTGAGCGCTATCACAATCGCGAGTGTCGAGGCTGTGAACCATTTCATCGTTTGCGACTTCGATTGTTCGGTATGAGGGGCGGCCCCAGCTTCCGATAGCAGGGCGAATGCAGGTAGCCGGGACCACTGGGCGCGGGATCGGTGCACCCAACTGCCGACCCTCCACGCCTATGTTGGCCTCAGTGCGTTCCTGATTTCGGCGCGGGGTGTTTTCAATGCGGCTATTTGGTGCTGCCTACAAATGAGGCTTTGCGCAAGTTCTGATGCGCGCGGCGGCCAATATCCTGAGCGCGACAGGAATGGAACTTTGATGAGACGACCGACTCCTCAGCCGATCAGGGCGGCGGGAAGCGGCGGCATGCTCTCGCTTACTCAGCGGCGATCTTGTAGCGCGCCGCATTCGCGCCGGGCCGGTAGGGGCGCGAGCCGCGTTCTAAGGGGGGCCGGGCGTTGCTCAAAAGGCTAAAGACCCCGGGGCGCTGATCCGCCGTCGGGTTACGCGCAGTTTGTTCTCCCACCACCCGGCATCATTTCGCGGTGCGGTCTCGCCTGCACGTTGGTGGGAAGGCAACCGCCGCGCTCTTGGCGCGGCAGTTGATGCTCACCGATAGGGCTTTGGCCACAAAAGGAAGAAGCATGCTATCTGGCCGGGCGTTTAAGGCGGGAGGGGCGTAGCCGCCGCGCCGACCCGCGCTGCCTGACAAAAATGGCCGCCCATGCGATTTCCGGGCAGACTCGGCCGTGAGGCTTCCCAGCCTCGGGCTAAGATTGGTCTTTTGCTGTAGAGAAGCTGGTTCAGCCTACGGCTCGGCCCTGAAAACGCGTAGGCGGCCGTCCTTTTGATTTTGCGGGCGTGGGTGAAGCGGAAGCCCGTTCTGCCGCCCGCCCTGCTCCGGGAAGACCCAGACCGAGCCTGCGGCTTCCTGCTGCCCGGGCGCTGCCCCGCTCTGAAATATCGAGCGGAGCCTTTTTCTTAAGGCTTTGATTCACCCCCATTAAACGCCGCGTCTATGGGTACCCGATACCCGTTGGCAAGCCGGTTGGTCTCGTTGGCCATGCCGACCACCGCCATCAGTTCGCCGAACATCGCTTCCGTCATGCCGACCTTGCGGGCGGCCGCGCTATGGCTCGCGATGCAATAGCCGCAGCCGTTGGTGACGCTGACGGCGACATAAATCA
>Ga0182035_10000965_pt1 | contig 14214 bp, 14 predicted proteins | sample flu12Cox44000170_FD_125969 | JGI IMG/M metagenome (GOLD analysis project Ga0182035, IMG submission 125969) | Lab enrichment of tropical soil microbial communities from Luquillo Experimental Forest, Puerto Rico - flux4day.12C.oxic.44.000.170 | ecosystem: Environmental > Terrestrial > Soil >...
CTTACGGACGAGCGATACTGTTACACTGGTATTGCTGGGATCTGCCAACCCCGGATGCTCATAGTATCATTTAGAGGTTCAGCACCAAGCGGCTATGATTTCTTCTCATTGTATCTTGGCGGGCAGGTCCCGAATTCACTGCCTTCGGTATAGCCCGCAAGTGTCAGAGCGCCGGGGCAACTACCCTGATGGCTTTGGCTTGGGCGACTGGCTGGCGGTGACCGCGCGTGCGTAGATGATGCCGCAGCACGCCAATCGCGTGATCATTTCCGGGTGCGGACCGGTCGGGGCGGTGATGGCCCTTGCCCTGATCAGGAAGGGCATCCCGGTGACCTTGATCGAGCAATTGCCGGACGCCGCCGAGGACCAGCGCGCCGCTACGATCCATCCGCCGACGGTCGAAATGCTGGTTGGGCTTGGCCTGGAGACCGAGATGTTCTCGGAGGCGCCGTCGGGTGGCATGGTGGCGCCGCTGTTTCATTTCCACGATCGCGCGACTGGCGATTTGGTCGCCGAGTTCAACATCAGCCTGCTGAAGGGCGAGGTGCCTTATCCTTATGTGGTGCAGTGGGAACAGTACAAACTCGTGCATGCCGCGTTGCCGCATATCAAGGCGAGCGGCGTCGGCGACGTACGCTTTTCGACCAAGCTCGCCGACCTCGCGCAAACGGACGACGGTGTCGAGGTGACGGTCATCAATGCCGGTGGTGAGCCGGAAAAACTCTACGGCAAATATCTCATAGGCGCGGACGGCGGCAGCAGCACGGTGCGCCGCCTCGCCGAGATTGCGTTTGTAGGTTTTACCTGGCCTGAGCGCTTCATCAAGATCGGCACCACCTTCGACTTCGGCGCCACCGGCAAGGGTTATTGCACGCGCAATTATTTTTCCGATCCCGTTGAATGGATCAATCTGTTCAGAGTCAAAGGTTATGGCCCGCCGGGCATTTGGCGCGGCGTTTTCCCGGTACCGGAGACGGAGACCGACGAGGACGCGTTGGGCATTGCCCGCATCCAGCGCCGCCTGCAAGGTATCCACGAGAAGAGCGGCGATTATGATATTCCCTATTATGCGCTCTACGCGGTGCATCAGCGCGTCGCCGAGACGTTCAACAAGGGCCGTGTCCTGCTCGCCGGCGATTGCGCTCATGTCAACAATCCGATTGGCGGCATGGGCATGAATGGCGGCATCCACGACGCCATCAACCTTGCCGAAAAGCTCGCCGAGGTCTGGTTCGGCCGTGCCGAGGCGAGTCTGCTCGATCGCTACACCCGACAGCGCCGCAAGGCGCAGGTCGATTATGTCCAGGCGCAGACTATCCAGAACAAAAAATCGCTCGAAGAAAAGGACCCCGCGATCCGTCGCCGACATTTGGACGAGTTACGGCGCACGTCCGAGGACATCACGCTGCACAAAAAATTCCTTTATCGCTCATCGCTGATCGACAGTTTGAATTCGGCGAACGCGATCGAGTAATCCCGAGCTTTCGAATGCAGGCTGACGCAATTCGGAACAGGTCAAATCCTGTCGATCTTGCCGATCTCGATCACCCGCTTCCACTTAGTGATCTCGTTTCTAACGTAAGCAGCGAAGTCGGCCGAGGAACCGCCGTCCGGCATTGTAGCGACGTCCAGCAGGCGTCGTTTGACGTCGGGCATGCGGACGATCGCAGCGATCTCTTTCTGTAGCAACTCCACGACGGGTTGCGGCGTGCCGGTGGAGACGAATACGCCGGCCATAGTTTCAGATTCTTCGTCCTTGATGCCGAGTTCATCAAGCGTCGGCACATCGGGTAAACTTTCCAGGCGCTGCCTACTGGTGACCGCGAGCGCACGAACCTTGCCCGCCTTGATCAGGGCCATCGTCGTGCTGAGGGCGTTGCAGCTGATCGGCGTGAACCCGCCGAGCAGCGATTGAGCCATAGGCCCGCCACCGGCGAACGGCACGGTCACGAAGTTGACGCCAAATGCTTGCTTGAGCATTTCGATCGCCAGAGACGGCGTGGTACCGGCCCCCGGTGAAGCCACGCTGTACTGGCCTGGACTGGCCTTCAGCAAGTCGATCAACTCATTCATCGTTTTGGCCGGAAACGTGGAATTGACCTCCCAAGAGTTCGGTGAGGCGCCCACTTTCGTGACCGGGATGAAATCCTTCTCGACGTCGAACGGTATCGATTTGTACAGGTTCGGGTTCACGACAATGCTCGATGATGCAAGCAGGATCGTGTAGCCGTCGTGTAGCGCCCGCGCCGCAGCTGTCATACCGATATTGCCGCCAGCGCCGCTGATGTTCTCGATGAAGAACTGCTGACCGAGGCGTTCGGAGAGTTTCTGCGTAATGATGCGTCCGGCTATATCGGTCGCGCCGCCGGGCGGGAATGGCACGATAACTTTGACCGAATGATCGGGGTAGTTCGCCGCTCCCAGGTTTGACGCCCAGGTGATGGCGAGAGCGATCAGCAGTAGAAAAACTCGAAGGCCATCCCTTATCTCATTCCCGCTCATTCGATTACCTCGTCGACGCGGGGCGAGCATTCTGCCTGGGAAACGTGGATACCCCTATCGGGGCTATTGCGCCGGTACTTTTTCGCTCTCGGCCGCAACGACGTCCTTCACGGCGCCGCGCCAGCCGTTATGCGTCAAGTCGAAAATGATGCCGTCCGGAGTCTTGTATTTGACCTCGTAGAAGGTGTTCGGATTGTTATCCGGCCGGCCGCCAAAATAGGTAGCGCCTGCATCGGTCACCTTCTTCGTTGCTTCTTCGAGATTGTCGACCCACCTGCCGAAATGCACGAGGCCGTGATAGCCCTTATGGAAGCCTGGAACCTCGTCGTCGTATTTCAAGAGCGCCACGTTGATCGTACCGTCCGACACATAGCAGCCGATGCCGGCTTTGCCGACGCGCTTCATGCCAAAGGCGTCCTCGAAAAATTTTGCCGCCTTGTCGGGATCAGAAACGGACAGAGCGATATGACGAAGCCGTGCAGCCATAGGAGTCCCCTTTCTCGACTTTGCCATGAGCATCTGCCGGCCTCCCGGAGGCGTCAAGCGCCCCCCGAGTGCGCTCTACCGTGGCTGTATCGCCGCATTGACGATGACGTCATGCCATTTCTTGATTTGCGCAGTGCCGTCGAGGAGGTATGGAAAGAAGCCGCACCCTAGCGATCGTCGGCGCCACCTGCATCTTCGCATGGCTCCTACATCACTGACTGGCGGACTGTCAGAATGTAAGGCCGCTGATTCGGCCAGCTGGTGCGAGTTGGCGCCCCGCGCACTTCGTCGGGCAATTTGCCGGGCAAGTCATTAGCAAGCGTAAACCCGCTGATGTCGGGTATGGTCTCCGGGTCCCATGCGATCACGTGTGCATGTCATAAAACTCGGTCCGCAAGGCACAGAGATTGTTGCGTTTTCGTAAACTGGATCACAGCAATCCACAATATTCCACATATCGCATTCAATGCTTTCACAACAATTGATGCCCTCTTTGCCCCGCTTCGATAGGCTCAAAGTTTGAACAACAACGCAAATTCCCATGACCGTGAGTGCAGCAAAGACTCACTCGAATTGCATAATGTCGTGCCTCCGGTGTGGCGAGGAATTGCCCCTTCCTGAATGGTCCGAATATCGCAACGACCGAGAAGTTAATCATCTTTGGCATTGCTGGAAATGCGATTACCGTTTTCAAACGATTGCAAGTATCGCCTCCATTGACGACATCAAGACACGCGACGATGTTTTCCCCTCGCTGCTAGTTGCGTAGGGTAATTCTTTCCCGCCAAGACGGACCGACAGAGTTTTTATTCGTCTTGATCGTACCCATCGAACAAGACTCTCTTATTTTTATTGGCTGCATTGACTTTGCGGCGTGCGATGGCGAGATCAATTATCTGCTCACAGAGCCGCGGAGCGCCGTGTCTGACGCAGCAGCTTGCGCAGCGGAAAAACCATTAAAGCGCCACGGAGCTTAGCCAACAGCAAGGTGTCACCAATGGCATACAATCTGAATAGTCCACATGATTGGCTGCTTGAAAAGGCGCGGCACTGGAACGCGGATGCGCTTTACAAGGCGCTAAGCGATTTAGCCTGTCGGCTGGACGGCAACTCGATTCACGATCTTTTCCAGTCCGAAATGGACGCGGACGGCTATTTTGATCAGAAATCAAAACCACGTGCAGAAGCCTTCGATGCGGAATCTTGGGGGAGTCACCGATGGCATACATGATAGTGCCAGTCGCTGGGAAAGCCAGATTTACCCGATCCTGAAGAACGTGATTTTGTCGAGCGATTGAGCGCGGTAAGCGCGAAGCATTCTTTCGCGAAACAATGGACCAAGTTTAGACCAGCGGCTCAAGCTTCGCCTGCGCTCCTGGCGCGACACCACAAACGGCGTGAAATGCCTTGGCCAGCGATGCCGCCAGTGCGTCCTGGCCGCCGGGCGCGACAAAGGTGATTCCGAACGGCGTGCCGTCTTCATGCAACGCAGCGGGCACCGATGCTCCGCACAAATCGAGTAGGTTCACGAAATTCGTGTAGGTGCCGAGCCGCGAATTAAGTCTAATCGGATCGGCCAGCACCTGCTCGCAAGTATAAACAGTCGGCGCGGTCGGCAGCACCAGCGTATCGATCCGTTTAAAAATGTCATCGGCTGCGCGGCGCAATTGCGCGAGGCGATAAAAAGCTGCGAAGGTATCGCTGGCCTTGAGGTTGGCACCTGGCGCGATAATCGCGCGCGTTACCGGATGCAGCGCGTTTGGGTTCTCCTCCAAAACCTTGCGTGCCGCCAGATAGCGCTCCGCCAGCCAGGGCCCCTGGTATAGGAGCTGGGCGGTCTCGGTGAACGGCTCCATGTCGACTTCCGTGAGTCGAAAGCCCAAATGCTTCAGACGCGAAAGGGCCGCCTCGTAATCGGCCGCCGCATGCCCGTCGCCAAAGAATAGGCGTTGCGACGTGAGCGGCACGCCCAATCTGGCTCGCGTCGGAGCCGAGCCCAACATAGCCAGCGGTCGTTCGCGCGAATAAGGATCGTTCGGATCGTAGCCGGCCATCGCACGCAATGCCGTCCAGGCATCATCAACGCTCAGTGCGAATACCGAAACGCAATCGAGCGTGCGGCAGGCAGGCACGACACCCCGCGTTGAGATAAGACCCAGGCTCGGCTTCAAACCGACGATGTTATTGAACATTGCCGGCACTCGGCCTGAGCCGGCCGTGTCGGTCCCAATCGCGAGCGGCACAATTCCCGTCGCAACTGCAACTGCCGATCCAGCGCTTGATCCGCCTGGAATCAAGTCGCGGCGGAGCGGATTCCGCGGCGCCGGATATGGCGTGCGGAGTCCAACCAAGCCAGTAGCAAATTGATCAAGATTGGTCTTTCCAATGATGATGGCGCCAGCGCGCTTGAGACGCTTGACCACCTCGGCATCATCTCCGGCCTGGTACGCGAAAACAGGACAGGCGGCTGTCGTCGGCATTCCGGCGACGTCGATGTTGTCCTTCACCACAACCGGCACGCCATAGAAGTCGCCGTTGTTTGTCACCCCTTGTGCCTCGGCTACAGCTTCGTCCTCGTCGCGCAGTGTGATGAAGATGCCGGGATCGCCGAGCGCGCGGATACGCTCGTAGCATCGACGAATAGTTTCCGGGGGCGTGGCAACGCCTTTGCGATGGGTTTCGACAAGAGACAATACGGTGTTGAGCCGCATTTTTTTGTTCTACTGCGTCTTCAGATCGGTGTGAGGAGACAAAGATGCTACCGGCCCTTGCCTCCGGCTACAGGGGCAGCAGTGCAATCTCACTAAAAGGAAGCTAGGTGCCGGCAGCCCCAGCATGGCACAATGCGCACCTTGCGCCATAGATACGATCGCCTCTTCCAAGTGCGGTCATTGCCTAATTTTTAAGCCGTCGCTGCCCGCTGCGAAAACTTGGACCTAGGCGTCGCAAGCCTGTGCAATTATCTCAACGGCTTAGCTGCAGCAAACAGCGCAAGATCTGTGGCATGCCCCTTGCGGAGGGATCTCGCAACACGCGATTTCCAGCGCCGGGAGGGCTTTCATGAGGCGACGCGAATTCCTCAAATCGGTCACCGCGCTCACCGCAGCCGGCACTATTTCGGCACCCGCAATCTGGTCACCCGCCAAGGCTCAATCCCGGCAGGAGACACTGCTCATCGTTTCGGAGAGCGGCCCCAACAATCTTGACATCCACGGCGTCGGCACAAACGTGCCGGGTTATGAGGTGTCGTGGAATTGCTACGACCGGCTCATCAGCCATGAAATGAAGACGTTGCCGAACGGCACGCCGTATTACGATAAGAACAAGCTCAGGCCAGAGCTCGCCGAGGACATGAATATCGGTGACATGTCGGCAACATTTAAGCTGAAGAAGGATGCAACATTCCAGGATGGCACTCCGGTCACCGCCGCCGACGTGAAATGGTCATTTGACCGTGCCGTCACGGTCGGAGGTTTCCCGACATTCCAGATGAGTGCGGGGTCGCTGACAAAGCCCGAGCAGTTTGTCATCGTCGACGATCATACATTCCGTGTGGATTTTGCAAAAAAGGACCGGCTGACGATCCCTGATCTCGCCGTCATTGTGCCCTGTGTCCTCAATTCTGCGCTGGTGAAGAAGCATGCGACCGCGGAAGATCCCTGGGGGCTTGAATACACGAAGCTCAACACTGTCGGCAGCGGCGCGTTCAAGGTTACGAACTGGACGGCCGGTTCACAGGTCGTGTTTGAGCGAAACGAGAACTGGAAAGGCGGTCCGCTGCCGAAGCTAAAGCGCGTGATCTGGCGCATGGTACCGGATGCGGGCAACAGGCGAGCACTCCTGGAACGCGGCGATGCTGACGTCTCCTACGATCTGCCAAACAAGGATTTCTCGGAGCTTAAATCCGACGGCAAGCTGACCATTGTTTCGACGCCGTACTCGAACGGCATTCAATATATCGGAATGAACGTGCAGCGCCCGCCTTTTGACAACGTGAAGGTACGGCACGCAGTAGCGTATGCGATCCCGTATCAGAAAATCATGGATGCGGTTTTGTATGGGCTCGCCAAGCCGATGTTTGGCGCGCCGGACGACGCTCCGATCGAAGTCACTTGGCCGCAGCCCCACAAATTCAATACTGACCTTGCGAAGGCGAAGCAACTCCTCGGCGAAGCCGGCTACGCCAACGGCATTCAAGAGCCAATCCAAATCTCGTTCGACCTCGGATTTGCCGGCGTCAACGAGCCTATTTGCGTTCTGGCGCAGGAGAGCCTCGCACAGATCGGCATCCAAACAACTATCAACAAGGTGCCGGGCGCAAATTGGCGCACCGAATTGACAAAGAAGACTATGCCGCTGTTCACCAACGTGTTCTCAGGCTGGCTCGATTATCCGGAATACTTTTTCTACTGGTGTTACCACTCCGGGAAATCGATCTTCAACACGATGGATTATCAATCTACGGCAATCGATGGCTTCATCGATGGCGCCCGCGCTGCTGCGGCGAATGCCGACACTGCGGCATACGACAAGGATGTAAAAGGATTTGTCGACGTCGCATTCGCGGATATGCCGCGGATACCGATTTATCAGCCGTACGTAAACGTCGCGATGCAGCAGAACGTCATCGGATACCAATACTGGTTCCATCGGCGGCTCGATTACCGCAGTTTCGCGAAAGGATGACTGCAGTCAAACCGCCGCCAAACGGCCCGCTTGCCCATGACGACATTGATCATCAAACGAGTGACGATGGCCATTCCGAGCCTTGTCGGTGTCGTGATTGTTACGTTTTTGCTGACACGGATGCTGCCCGGCGATCCAGCGGCCTATTTCGCTGGACCCGCCGCCACCCCGCAGGTGATCCAGGAGGTGCGTGTCAAACTTGGCCTGGACAAGCCGCTGGCACAGCAGTTCGGCCGTTACCTGCTCGATCTCGCTCACGGCAATCTCGGCACCTCGCTTACGACCGGCCAGCCTGTCGTAACGGAGTTGCGAACCCGTTTGCCAGCTTCGGCGGAACTAACTCTACTTGGTCTTTTGCTCTCGATCTTAATCGCCGTCCCACTCGGTATCCTGGCCGCCACGCGACCGAATTCGCTACTCGATCACACTTGCCGCCTCGTATCCACGGCGGGGGTATCGCTGCCGGTGTTTTTCACCGGCCTGATCCTGATTTATGTCTTTTATTACCTGCTTGGTTGGGCCCCGGCGCCGCTCGGACGGCTGGACGTTTTTTACCTCGCGCCGCACCAAGTCACTGGCTTCTATCTGATCGACAGCCTGATCGCGGGCGATCCTCAGGCGTTTACGGCGGCGCTCAAGCAACTCGTCCTTCCAGCCTTAACACTCGGCGTGTTTTCGCTGGCGCCTGTCGCGCGCATGACGCGCGCTTCAATGCTCGCGGTACTGTCATCGGATTTTATCCGCACCGCCCGCGCCAGCGGTCTGTCCAACTGGACGGTCGTCATTACCTACGCGTTCCGCAATGCCATGCTGCCGGTAATCACGACGTTAGGCATGGTATTTTCGTTCCTGCTTGGCGCGAACGTGTTGGTTGAAAAGGTTTTTGCCTGGCCGGGCATCGGCTCCTATGCGGTGGAAGCGTTGCTTGCTTCCGACTTTGCGCCGGTGCAGGGCTTCGTCCTGACGATGGCGGTGATGTATGTCGCGCTCAATCTTTTGATCGATATCCTCTACGGTTTGATCGATCCGCGAGTAAGGCTCGAAGCATGACCGACACCACAGCAGTTGCGCCGCGCGAGAGTCCACTTGCCCAGCTGTTGCGCCATTCGCGTCATGTGCTCGCGGAGAACCCCGTCACCGGTTTCGCGTTTGCTCTGTTTTTGCTCATTCTTCTTGCGGCATTGTTCGGACCTCAGCTGGCGCCCTACGATCCGCTCGCCAGTAATACCGCGCAAACGCTAAAGCCGCCGAACGCGCAACACTGGTTCGGCACGGATCAGCTCGGCCGCGACGTGTTCAGCCGCGTCATCGTCGCTACCCGGCTCGACTTCTTCATCGCGGTAGCATCGGTGGCGCTGGTTTTTGTGATGGGCGGACTTGCCGGCGTCGCCGCCGGATTCTTCGGCGGCTGGACCGATCGCATCATCGGGCGCATTGCCGATACGGTCATGGCGTTCCCGTTATTCGTTCTCGCCATGGGTATTGTCGCTGCGCTCGGCAACACCGTGCAGAACATCGTGCTGGCGACCGCGATCGTAAACTTTCCGCTTTATGCGCGGATCGCGCGGGCCGAGGCAAATGTTCGCCGCGAGGCCGGTTTCGTTGAAGCGGCGCGGCTGTCCGGCAACGCCGACTGGCGCATTTTGGTCGGCCAGATCCTACCAAACGTCTTCCCGATTCTCGTCGTGCAGATGTCGTTGACGATGGGATACGCGATCCTCAATGCCGCAGGACTCTCGTTCATCGGGCTGGGCGTGCGGCCGCCGACCCCGGAATGGGGGATCATGGTGGCGGAAGGCGCCGCTTTCATGGTGGCCGGCCAATGGTGGAACGCGTTCTTCCCCGGGGCGGCGCTGATGCTTGCGGTGTTCTGTTTTAATCTGCTCGGCGACGGGCTTCGCGACATCGTCGATCCGCGGAGACGCACATGACAGGCTCGCTCGCATTGTGCGTTGACCGGCTTTCGGTGGAATTCCGCACGCGCTCGGGCCTGGTGCGGGCGCTTGACAATGTGACCTTCAGTGTGCGCAAGGGCGAAACGATCGCGCTGGTCGGCGAATCGGGATCGGGAAAATCGGTCACGGCCTATGCGATCATGGGCATTCTCGATCCTGCCGGCCGCGTCACCAGCGGCCAGGCCATGTTCGACGAAATCGATCTTCTTTCCGCGAGCCCGAAACAGTTGGCGGCGATACGCGGGCGCCGGATTGCAATGATATTTCAGAACCCGCGCTCCGCGCTTAATCCAATTCGGCCGGTCGGTCGGCAAATTGCCGACGTGCTCATGCGCCACCGCGAGCTCCCGACCCGCGCAGCGCGCTTACAGGCAATCGAAATGCTGCGCGCGGTGGGCATCACCGATCCGGCGCGACGCGCTTCGGCTTACCCGTTCGAGCTGTCCGGCGGCATGTGCCAGCGGGTCATGATCGCGATTGCATTGGCGGCAAAACCCTCACTGCTGATCGCCGACGAGCCCACCACCGGGCTGGACGTGACCACGCAAGCCGTGATCATGGATCTGATTGCCGATCTCGCCACCGAGCTCGGGATGGCGACCATTTTCATCACCCACGACCTTGCGCTTGCCAGCCAGCGAGCCGCCCGCATCGTGGTCATGCATGCCGGCCACGTGGTCGAGAATGCGCCGACGACGGAGCTATTTGTGCAGCCGCGCCATCCGTACACGGCGGAATTGATTGCGGCGACGCCCGACTCTGCAGCAAATCTCGATGACCTTGCCGCCATTGCCGGTTCGCTTCCCGATTTGCGCCGCCCTGATCTGCCAGCCTGCCGGTACTTGGAACGTTGCTCGCGCAAAACAGAGCAGTGCGCGCAAACGTTACCGCAAGCGGTTCTCGGCCCCGAACACATTGTCGCCTGCTGGAATCCGATTCCGGTTCAAGCGCCGCTCAAGCGCGCCATAGGTGCGCCATGACTGTTCTCCTCGATCTCGGTCATGTCTCGAAGTTTTTTCCGGCCGGCGGCCGCAATCAACTCGCGCGGCTTAGGCGGCGCCTTTCCGGAGGGCCTGAAAAGCTTCCCAAGGTTTACGCGGTCGACAATGTCAGTTTCGTCATTAACAAAGGCGAAACCGTTGGGCTGGTCGGTGAGTCTGGTTGCGGCAAGTCTACGCTGGTGCGCGCGCTGACGCGCCTGCTCGACGTGAGCGACGGCAGTATCAAGCTAGGCGCCCGCGAATTGGCGCTAAAACCGGCACGAGTATTCGCGCGTGATCGCGATCGCGCGCGAATCCAGATGGTTTTTCAGGACGCGGGTGACAGCATAAACCCGCGCTTCACCGCTTTTGATGCCATCGCCGATCCTTTGCGCCGGCTCCGCCGGGCCCGCGGCAAGGCCCTGAAGGAACAGGTCGAGGCCGCCGCCAGCCAATGTGGCCTGCCGCCAGTCCTGCTTTCGCGGTTTCCCCACCAACTGTCCGGCGGTCAGCGCGCCCGCGTCGGAATCGCGCGCGCCATAGCAGTCAAGCCCGATCTCCTGGTGCTCGATGAACCGACCGCCGCGCTCGACGTCTCCGTCCAGGTCGTTATTCTCCGGCTGTTGCAACAGCTCAAACGCGAGCTCAGCATGAGCTATCTGTTTGTGTCGCATGATCTGAGCGTGGTGCGGCTGCTGTGCGACCGTGTCCTTGTCATGTATCTCGGCAAGATCGTTGAATCCGGACCCGCTCGTGCCGTATTCGATCGACCGTGGCATCCGTATACGCAAGCGCTCGTCGCTGCGGTGCCGCGCTTCGGCGGTGAAGCGATGGAGCGGCTGCGGCTGAAGGGTGAGCCGAGGAGCCCAATCGATCCCGATCCGAATGTCTGCCGTTTTTACGGTCGCTGCCCGATCAGCGCGAGCGATTGCAAAACCAGGGCACCGGCGTTGCGCAGGTTTGGCAGTCGGTATGTCGCCTGTCACTTCGCGGAGGAATTCGTCGTCGAGCGGATCAAGTCCGGTCCATGAGGCGCAAGGCAATCCGCACATCCAAGTCCAGCCGAACAAAGAGGACCGGCAAGTCACCGTCCAGGCCCTCCGCACGGAGCAGGAGCAGCGGCTTGGACCATATCGACATGCTCGTCGCCACCACTGCGCAAGCATTGGGTATTTCCTTGGACCCGTCGTGGCGTGAGGCAATCGCGATCAATCTCAGATTGATCCTGCACCATGCGAAGCTGGTCGACGAATTCCCGCTTGCAGACGATTTCGAGCCGGCGCCGGTGTTTTATGCTTGATGCGCTGGCGCCGGATGACCGGACCTGGACCAAAGCGAGCCACCTCGCCGCCGAAGTCACGGCTGGCGGTATAAGCGCCCTGGAGCTTGTCGAGGCAACGCTCGTTCGCATTCGCGCGCGCGATCCACTGCTCAATTCGTTCACCGCCCTGACCGAAGAGCGTGCGCACAATCGTGCGCGTGCGCTCGACGAAGCGCGCGCGCGCGGCAAACCGCTTGGACCGCTGGCTGGCGTGCCGTTCGCAGTCAAGAATCTGTTCGACATTGCCGGACTTCCTACGATCGCGGGGTCGAAGATCAATCGCGAAAAGGAGCCGGCGCCGCGAGATGCTGCCGTGATCGAGCGCCTCGAGCACGCTGGCGCCGTCCTCGTCGGCGCGCTCAACATGGGCGAATACGCCTACGATTTCACCGGCGAGAACATCCACGACGGCCCATCGCACAATCCGCACGATCTCAAGCGCATGACCGGTGGGTCGTCGGGCGGGTGCGGTGGTGCGGTGGCGGGCGGCTTGGTACCGCTCGCGCTCGGCTCCGATACCAACGGCTCTATTCGCGTGCCATCGTCATGCTGCGGGATTTTTGGACTGAAGCCGACATATGGTCGGCTCAGCCGGGCGCGAAGCTTTCCATTCGTGGCGAGCCTCGATCACGTCGGCCGATGGCGCGAAGCGTGGAGGATCTGGCGCTTGCTTATGATGCCATGCAGGGTTTCGATCCCGACGACCCGGCTTGCGTCAACCGTGCCGCGCAGCCGGTCACTCCGCTCCTCGCGCGAGGCGCCGCGGGGCTGCGCATCGCCGTCGCGGGCGGTTATTTTAAAGGTCGTAGTGCCGAGGTCGTTCAAGCCATAGATCGCGTGGCAGTCGCACTTTCTGTAAATCGCGACATCGAAATTCCACAGGCCGAGCGTGCTCGCTCGGCGGCTTTCCTCATCACGGCAAGCGAGGGCGCGAGTCTGCACCTCGACCGCCTACGTCATCGCGCGAAGGATTACGACCCCGCGGTGCGCGACCGTCTGATCGCCGGGGCGATGGCGCCAGCCTCGCTGGTCGTCAAAGCGCATAAGTTTCGCCGCTGGTACCGTGACGAAATGTTGAAGTTATTCAGCGACGTCGACGTGATCCTGGCACCGGCAACACCCTGCACGGCGCCGCTCATTGGGCAGCAAACCTTCAAGTTTGGCGACCAGGAGCTGCCGGTACGGGCTAATCTTGGCATTTACACACAGCCGATTTCCTTCATCGGACTTCCCGTGGTTGCCGTGCCGGTGCCGTTGTCGCCACTCCCGCTCGCGATTCAGATCGTAGCTGCCCCCTGGCGCGAAGACATAGCGCTCCGCGTCGCCTACGCGCTTGAAGCAAACGGAGTCGCGATGGCTCCGCGTCCGATGATGTGAAAACAGCCTCGTTTGGGAGAGCGTTATGGAAATCGATTTGCCCGAAGTGATTGCGGAGGTGAAAACCGAGTTCGAACGGTACGAACAAGCTTAAGGATGAACGTTACGGCGGCGTGGCGCTGCACTTTATTGTTGTGTTGGGCCATGCGCCCGTTCATTCGGCGCAGCGAAACCGGCGTAGGTCAAGTAAAGGCCGATAATTAGGGCCGGTACAATATAGACAGGGTAATGCTGTTGCATCCGTTCGAGAAGCGGAGTCAAGGTTTCAGGGGTTACCGCCAATAGCACGAGACCTTTCGCGAAGATCAACCATCCGACCAAGGTGACTATCATCGGTAATGTACCGCCGGACCAGACGTTGTGCCCGAGTATCATTGCGAGTCCCGCCCCAAGACTAAATATCGCATAGACGAGCATGACGGGGCCATCGGCAACCGTAGCCATTATCAGTGCGTTTCCGCGTATCAGAAGAGCGGCAACAAGCAGGACTGACGACAGACCGATAAGCCGCGCAAGGTAAATGGTACGTGTGGACATAGAAGGCCGCCCCCAGCTTACAGACGCTCGACTATTTCAGGTTAGCATGGTCGTTGGCTTTACCCACCCTACCAATCTTCGCTCGCAATGACGCCTTTACGCCGCCGCGGGCCGGTGTGCGCGGAGGAAGGAGCGGATCTGCCGCACCGCGAGCGGAATCCGCTCCTTCGGCTCCTTCCACGGGAACATGCTCACCTCTGCGTTGGGCGCTAGCATCGCGGCCTCCATCGCAACCGCATAAGGATGCGCCGGGATGTCGTCGGGCAGGATCAGCACCGGCGTCCGGCAGTTGCGGACGAAATCGCGCGTCACCGTGAACACGAAGTCGGGGTTGGTGCGATACATCCTGGTCAGGAATTTTTCCACCTGC
>Ga0182035_10000966_pt1 | contig 14199 bp, 9 predicted proteins | sample flu12Cox44000170_FD_125969 | JGI IMG/M metagenome (GOLD analysis project Ga0182035, IMG submission 125969) | Lab enrichment of tropical soil microbial communities from Luquillo Experimental Forest, Puerto Rico - flux4day.12C.oxic.44.000.170 | ecosystem: Environmental > Terrestrial > Soil >...
CGACGTCACGCCGACGGTATGCAGACCGGCTTTCACGGCGATGCGCACCTGATACGGATCGGTCTCGGTCTCTTCGTCCGCCTGCACGCCGAGGAACCGCACCTTGAAGACGTAATCGGCGTCGACCGGAAAGTAAAACGCGACGACAATGCCGCCACGCGAGTCGAACGGCAACTCGTCGTTCAATCGTTCATTGCGGCTGCCTTTGAGCGGATCGCGCTTCGCGTCGTAGATCTCCTCGACCGGCTTCATCGTCAGATCGCCGACCGCGAGGCGGCTCACCTTGTACGCCGCGGACAAGTATCGATCGAGCAGGGCCGGCGACGTGGACAAGACCGCCGCGACGTTGTCGAAGCCGTAGCCTGAATCATCGACCGGCAGCCATGCGCCGGGGCGGACGTCGACCCCCAGGAGATCGCGGACCGCATTGCTGTACTCTTCGCGATTCAGGCGATGCACCGGCGCGCGCCCCGGCTCCGGATGAGCGATCGCGGCCTGGTCCAGCGAGGCCTCGAGATAGGTCGCGAAGGCTTTGGCCGTCGGGCCGTCGGGTCGCGCCTGGACGCTCGGCGGCGGCATCTCGCCCGATCGCAGCTTCCGGGCGACCTTTTCCCATACCGGGGCGTGTTCGGGAATGTCGGCCATTCCGACGTTCTGGAGCGAGAGCCCCGCCGTCTTGAGCCGATCGTTGTGACAGGTGAGGCAGTACGTGCCGACGAGCCCCGCGTATTCAGCCGAGGCCGGCGGCGCCGACTCCACCGTGGACGGCGACTTCGGCGTCGGCGGTAGTGGTTGCCCGGTCGCCGGCGGCGGCTGTCGTGGCGCGGGCGGCTGCTGGGTAAGCGCCGGCACCGCCCCAGCGACCGCGAGCGCCCCGGCCACGAGGCACACCTTCGAGATGTACATCCGACGTTCCATTAGAACGCGAATCGCATTAGAACGCGAATCGGATCTGCAGCTGCATATTACGCAGCGGCTGCGCGCTGGTAGCGGCGCCGAACCCGGCGGTCTTCGGCGTCAGCCGCGTCGGGTCGAGTGAGCCGTCCGGGAGGTATTGCGAGTTCTGGATCTTCTGGTCCGTCGGGTTGTTGTAGATCACGGTGTTGTTCCGATTGTTGAAGATAACGGTATTGAACACGTTGAACACGTCCAGACGGAACTGAAACGTCCGATTGCCGCCGAGACGGACGCTCTTGGCGATCGACATGTCGATAGTGTGGTCGGGGCAGCCGCCGAGCAGGTAGCGCCCCGATTCCAGGCCGACACTCCCGTACGTCGGCCCCGCGACCGCGGCGGTATTGAACTGCGCGTACTGGTTGCTCGAGCAGCCGGACCCGGGATCCCCAACGTAGCGGATCTTGGCCGCATAGTCGGGCGAGCCGGTCAGGTTCACGCTGGCGCCGTTGTTCTGGTACGTGTACGCGACGTCGTAGCGGCCGTTCGACGCGCCGGTCGGGTTCGCCTGTGCCGCGCCGTTTGCCTGAATCGCGCCAGGCTGATATGCCGAACCGGCGGTCAGCACGCCCGACAACTGCCAGTCGCTCAACAGCGCGTTCGCGACGCTGCCCATCCGCGACGGACCCGGGATGTTCCACAGCGCGTAGCTCTTGATCACGTGCCTCTGCAGCGCGAGGTTCTCGTTCAGCGCCTCGTACTGCGCCTGATCCTGCCGGATCGAGATTGTGCCGTCAGCGGCGTGCTGCAGCCGCAGTTGCAGGCCGGTGTTGCCCTTCAGCGACAACCCGAGGTTGTAGTTCGTGCCGAAGGCAAGGCCATTCTGGAAGCGGCGACTCAGCGACATCTGGATGCCGTGATACTCGTCCCAGAACCGCGTCTCCTGATCGTTGATGTTGCTGAATCCGCGGAACGTCCGCAGCAGGTTCGACGTGTAGGCGGTCGCACCAGGAACGGAGCTCGTGCCGAGCGTCGGATCCTGGTTCTGGGTTAGATACGCGGCGCCGATGTCCACGGCGTTGAGGTCGACCGCGCCATTCGCGCCGCCCTGGAACGCTCGGACCCGGTTGAAGCCGTGATTGCCGATATAGGAGACGTCGACCATCGTGGCCCACGGCAGCGCCATCTGAACGCCGCCCTGCCACTGCCATGACGAGGGAATCTGCGCGTTGTACTGAAAGGTGATCATCGACGGCACGCCCACGCTGCTGAGGCCGGTGCCGAGCGTCGAGAGCTGGCCGTTGCGCAGATCCTGTGCCGTCGAGATCGGCGGGTTCCCTGGAATCGAGAAGACGGTGTTGCCATCGGGACGGTCGAAGAACAGACCGCCACCGCCGCGCAGTATGAACGTTTGATTGCCGGTCAGGTCGTAGGCAATCCCGAAGCGAGGTCCGACCACAAGCGTCGGCCAGACGTATGAGGTATTGGCGATGCCGTTGCCCGCCTGCAAGACACCGTTCGTCACATTGCCGGTACCGGGAACCACCGTGCCGATGAGCGCCGCGCTGTTCGCCGCGCCCGGCGCAGTGACGATCTGACCGGTCCGTGGATCGACGGCGTTGCGCGCGTTCCCCGAGCAGACGGTCGCTCCGTTGCTGCAACCCGACACGTACAAGAGTGGGGCACTGGCGAGCGACCATTGGTCTGGAAAGAAATTCGACATCTGCAGGAACTGATCGTACTGTGGCTGCTGATGCGTGAACCGCACGCCGTAGTCGAGCGTCAGCCGTGAGTTGACCTTCCAATTGTCCTGCACGTAGAACTCGGTGTTGTTGTAAATCATGCTGCCTTCGATGAGCTTCGACTGCTGCAGGTACTGGGTGAAGACGCCGAGCGCCGCGTTCGCGAAGCCGAACCCAGTGTCGAGGGCGTTGTTCGTGTCGTTGCCGAAGTTCACGTACCCCTGGAACCCGAGGTTGGGTACGCCGCCTGCGCCGGTGTTCTGCGCTTTGTAGCTGTGGTTGTTGTAAAAGCCTGCTTTGAATGTGTGACTCCCGGCCACCTTCGTCAGGCTGATCGCCACGTCCTGGGTGCGGTTGATGTTCAGGAACCCTGGAAAGAGCTGATTGGGCGGCCCGGGCAGGTCTCCAACGCCGCCCACGATTCGGTTGCCCCATCCGAACGCCGGGGGGAGGTTGATCGTCTTGCCGTCCCACCAGACGGGATTGAGATCGTTCAGCACCCCGAACGCGTAGTAACGCGGATCGACCACGCCGGCGTTCGGGTACAACAACGGAAAGCCGGGGAGACTCGCAAGGCGGTTCGACGACGGGTTGACGAGGATGCCGCCCGTCAGAATGCTACCGATCGAGCCGCCGCCGGCGAGCTGGTTGCGAATGAATCCGTAAGTGCCCTCGAGAAACGTCGAGTTGTTGATCTGATAGTCGACCGTTGCTCCGTAATTCGTGATGAAGGGATACGGATTCTGTACGTCGCTGAATCCCTGGATGGAGCCCGGTGTGATCAGCTTGCGCGCACGCTGCCCGGAATACTTGCCAGTGAAGCGCAGCTTCTGCGACAGCTGGTAGTCAACGCGGACCGACGGCTGCTGCGTCAAATTGTCGGTCGTCGGCGCGTCGACCTGGTAGTTGTAGTTCTGGCCCGGCAGCTGCGTCACGTCCGCCAGCGGATAGCGATTGAGGATCTCCTGACCGATTGGATAGAGACGGTTCTGCGGAATCTTGCCGAGGACGCCGCCGTCCTGGAAGCAGCCGGCCGTGTTCGTCGCCGCACACGGCTGCGACGACAGGGGATCCTTGATCAGATTGAAAAGCGCGCCGGTGTTGTCGCGCGTCTGCGAGAAATCGCCGGCGCGCTCGAGGGCTGTCGGCACACGAATCCGGATCGGATTGCCGTTGTTGATCGCGGCGGTCACCGGACGATACTCGTGAGAGTAGAAAAAGAACAGCTTGTTGTTGCCGCCCGGCTTGCCGACTGGTCCGCCGAACGTGTAGCCGAGCGTCTTCGTGCTGGTCTTCGGTTTCGGGTCGCCGTTCGCGATGTTCACCCAGCTGTTGGAGTCCCAGTCCGAGTTCGTCTGGATGTCGTAGGCTGAGCCACGAAACCGGTTCGTACCGCTCTTGGTGACCGCGGTGATCTGGAGGCCGCTCGACCGGCCGTACTCCGCCTGATAGCCCTGCGTCAGGATCTTCACCTCGGCGATCGCATCGACGTTCATGTTGAGCATCTGGCCGTTGTTGCCGGTGTCCATCGCCGAGATGCCGTCCATCATGATGTTGTTCTGCCCCGCGCCGCCGAGCCGCGTGCCGCCGGCCGACGCACCCGTCTGCACGACCCCTGGCGTGAACGCCGTCAAGGTCGTGAAGTTGCTGCGCGCGAACGGCAGCGTTTCGATCTGCTTGTTCGACACCGCGTACGATCGCTCGCCGCTCTGCGTCTGAACGAGGGGCGACTGACCGATGACGGTCACTGTCTCGGCCAGAGTCCCCGGCTCGAGGATGAGCGGGGGGATGCCGACTCGGTCGCCGCCGCTCACGGAGATGCCCTTGCGCGTGACCGTCTTGAACGCATCCAGCGTGACCTCGATGGTGTAGGTGTCCGCGGTCACGTTGGGAAAGACGTAGTCGCCCGTGCTGTTGGTCACGGCGGGCGCTGACCGGGTTCCGCGCGTTTCGCTGATCAGCACGACGCTTGCGCCCGGAATCACGGCCCCAGTCGGATCCTTCACGCTACCCGTAACGGTTCCGGTCGTGATCTGCGCGAGCACTGGGTATGAAAGAACGAGTACGGCGATCAAAGCGGCCCCGACACAGAACGTCCCTCGTCTCATGTCCCCCTCCTCGGGCCTCCAGGGATCCCACGGTTGTGAAATCGGTTACATAGGCGCAGACACTAGGGGTTCAGGGTCGAAGTGTCAAGCCAAAAAGCATTCGGCGGCTCGACCCCCATTCGTGCACAATTGGCGGGCGCGGAGTAGTCGGCAGCGCAGAGCGCAAGAGTTGTGACCGAAAGGACAAGCTGATGAACCAGAGAAGAACGGCTCGAATCGCGGCGGCGCTGATGGGCGTCTCAGCGTTTTGCCTCATCGGCGCGCCGCTGGCACTGGGCCAGGCCGTCGGACCGGGCCGGGGCGCGCCGGCGCCGGCGTTCGTTTCCCCTGAGGTGCTCTCAGACCGGCGCGTCGTCTTTCGAATCTTCGCGCCGAGGGCGGACGAGGTCCGGCTCGTGGGAACGGATATCCCGCGCAACATGCAAGGCATCCCCATGACGAAGGCCGACACCGGCGTGTGGGAGCTCACGTCGGAAGCGCTGCCGCCGGGCGCGTACCGCTACAACTTCAACGTCAACGGGGTTGCTGTGATCGACCCACGCAATCCGGCGACCAGCCAATCGAACAACAACACGTGGAGTCTCGTGTACGTGCCTGGCTCTGAGTTCATGGAGACTAGAGACGTCTCGCACGGAGCGGTCGCAGCCGTCACCTATTATTCGACGGCGTTGCAGAAGTTTCGCCGCATGCACGTGTACACGCCGCCAGGCTACGATCTCGGCGGGGGCAGGTTTCCCGTCTTCTATCTGCTTCACGGCGCCGGTGACAGCGACGACTCCTGGAGCTCGGTCGGACGCGCCGGATTCATCCTGGACAATCTGATCGCCGCGAAGAAATCCGTCCCAATGATCGTCGTGATGCCGGCCGGCCACACGAGTCAGACGACCGGAGGGGGTCGCGGTCAAGGGGCGGCCGATGACTTCGTGCAGGATTTCGTGAAGGACATCATGCCCCATGTCGAGAAGAATTATCGCGTCATCGCCGATCGTGCGCACCGTGCGATTGCGGGCCTCTCGATGGGCGGCAGCCAGACGCTGAACATCGCGATTCCCCGTCTCGAGGAGTTTGCCTGCGTCGGTGTCTTCAGCTCTGGTCTGCTCGGCGCAATTGGCGGCGGACGCGGCCCGGCTGCGGCGTCGCCGCCCTCGCTCGACCCGGCATGGGAGCAGCAGCACCTGGCGGTGCTCGATGACCGAGCGATGAAGAAGGGCCTGAAAGTCTTGTGGTTCGCCACGGGATCCGAAGACCGCTTGCTTCCAGTGAGCAAAGCCACTGTGGAGCTCTTCGAGAAGCACGGCTTCGCACCGGTCTTCCACGAGAGCCCGGGGGGCCACACGTGGGCGAACTGGCGCGACTATCTCAACGAGTTCGCGCCGCAGTTGTTTCGCTGAACTAAAGCACTGCGCCTGGTTCTTCTGTGCCGGTCGCGTCGCTATCTCGCTTTGTACTCCTTGGCGTATCCGTTTCGCGCGTTCGTGACGACGAAGCTGCCGTCGGGCCGGACCGAGATCTTCAATGAGAAGGCCGGCGAGTGATCCGGCGGTGCTTCGTCGACGTTCGCGATGAACGGCTCGGGAGCGTTGGCATCCTTCCCTCCCGGTTCACCCTTCTCCTCGAAGCGGGGAGTTGGCGCGCGCTGGACCGAGTAATGGAGCTGCCAGATGTCCTCGAGGCCTGGCGCACTCTTCAACGTGTCCCAAGTCTCGTGCGAGGCCCCTTTGCGCGGACCGTTGTTGATGATAGACACCCGCGGGCGAATGGCGTGTACGAGGGCGGGCGGCCCCGACCGCGCCAACCCATGGTGGGTCGCGATATACACGTCGACCGTGCCGATCAGGTTGTTCGGACAAACCAGATCGTGCTCGGTGTTCCAGGTCAGATCGCCGAGATCGAGCAGTCGAAAACGACCTCCGAAGCTGCTGATCACCATCCCCAACGAGTGGATGTTCTCGCTCGTGTCGGGTTCGTGCGGGGTGAACGCGCGGCAGAGGGCATTCGGCGCCCCCGCCGTCTCGAGCGGCTTCTTGATCACGTCGCCGCGACTGGACACGACTTGGATGTCCAGGCCTCGGATGGGCAGTTTGTCACCGGCGTTCGCGACGACGTGACGCCCTTTGCCGATCGCACTGCGATACGCCTCGTCCAACCTCTCGACGTTGGCTTTCTCCTGCAGCGTCATGGGGGGCGCTCCGCTGACCGGGATCCTCGGACCATGATCGATGAACGTTCGAACTGGCATCCGATCCGCGAGGTCCTTCGCGCCGCCTACGTGGTCGCCGTCGTAATGCGTGATCAGGACGTAGTCAAGGTTGGTCAGGCCCGCCTGTTTCGCTGTCGCGGCAATGCGGTTGGCGTCCCGGTCGCCCGGACTGCCGGTATCGACGAGCAGCGACTCGCCGGACGGCGAAACGAAGAGCGTCGATTGCCCGCCTTCGACGTCGATTGAGTAAATGTCAAATGTGTTGTGCGGCTGCTGGGCGCCGGGCACGGCAAAGAACACGACCCATGCCGCCAGCAAAACGGCCGACTTGGACATGGCAAGCTCCGATCCGACTGATGTCAGGAGGCCGAACAATCGGAAGTCGGCCCGATTGGCATTACCGGCGGCCCTCCTTAACCGCGGGGAGCATAGCAGATCGCCTAAGACCGCGATCGATTGGTCGGCTGTGAGTCGGTGTTCAACGTGAACGCGACGATGCTGCTGCCGGAGGGGGCGCCATTCTTGCCGCCACCGCAGACGATCACGACGTACTGTGTGCCGCCGACCGTGTAGGTGGCCGGCGTGGCGTTCCCTGCCGCCGGAAGCGTCGTCTCCCACAACAACCTGCCGGTGGCTTTGTCATATGCATGGAACTTGCGATCGAAGTTCGTGGCGCCAATGAAGAGCACGCCGCCTGCGGTGACGAGCGGCCCACCGTAATTGTCGCTGCCGGTGTTCTTGAGCCCCTTCGCGGCCAGTTCCGGATATTCGCCGAACGGAATCTGCCAGCGGCGGGTGCCGCCGTTGAGATCGATGGCATTGAGCGTGCCCCACGGTGGCGTAATCGGAGGATAGCCGTCGGGGTCACGGAAGAGCGTTTCGCCGTCGATGCGGTATTTCAGCCAGCTCGGATCCGACTTGAGAGCCGGATCGGCGCTCTTGTCGATTCCAGTAACCAGAAAATCGACCAGATCGCTGATGTTGCGGCCGCCCATGTCGGGGAATCCCGGCATGCGGCCGGTGCCTTCGCGAATCATCGTGGCGATCTCCTCACGCGAGAGCCGCTCGCCGACATGCTCGAGCGAGGGCGCTGAGAGCGACCCCTTTCGGTCCTCGCGATGACAGGCCGCGCAGTTGACGTTGTAAAGTGATGTGTCGTTGTTGGGAATGAGGCGTACGATCCAAGGCATCTCGTTCGCGTTGACATAGAGTAGCGCGGTGTCGGGATCGAACGCCGCGCCGCCCCACTCGGCGCCGCCGTCGAAACCGGGAAACACAATGATGCCGCGTTCGGTCGGCGGCTCGAACATACCCGCCCCGAATTGGCGGAACCGCCTGACCACCGCTTCGTGCGCCTCCGGCGTCCGTGTCGTCAGCATGTCTTCGGTCAAGCCCTGACGAGTGAACGGAGGCGGCTTGAGCGGGTACGGCTGCGTGTCGGCTGGCTGCTCGCCGTCGATCGAGGAAGGGGGCACCTTGCGCATGGCGATAGGGAACAGCGGCGTTCCGTCACGGCGATTGAGAACGTAGACGTACCCGTACTTCGTGATCTCGGCAACGGCCTCGACCTTGCGCCCGTTGCGCGTCACGGTCACCAGGCTCGGCGCCGCGGGAAAGTCCCAGTCCCAGAGATCGTGTCGGATGCCCTGGAAGTGCCAGAGGCGTTTCCCCGTTCGCGCGTCGAGCGCGAGGACGCAGTTTGCGTAGAGATTGTCCCCCGCACGGTTGACGCCGTAAAAATCGAACGACGCCGATCCCGTCGCCGCGAACACGATGCCGTTCTTCGCGTCGACGGTGACCCCGGCCCAGGCGTTGGCGCCGCCAATCACTCTGTACGCCTCCGGTGGCCACGTGTCGTACGCGGGCTCGCCCGGCTGCGGGATCGTGTGAAAGATCCATCGGAGCTTGCCCGTGTTCACGTCGTACGCGCGAATGTGCCCCGGCGTTCCCGGCAGCGTTTCGGGTACGGTGCTGCCCATGATGATCAGATCCTCGAAAATGGATCCGGGTGTGCTGGCGCTGACGGTGGCGCGATCGGGCGGCATGCCGAGTCCCTCGCGCAGGTCGATCCGGCCGGCGACGCCGAACGACTCAATCGGCCGGCCGGTCTTCCTGTCGCGGGCGTACAGGAAGTTACGGTAGCTGACGAAGACTCGGTCCTTATGTACGGCGACGCCACGATGGCGAAAGCGGAGGCCAGGTCGTGCGCCGCCGCTCGGCTCGAAGGTCCAGATTTCGGTTCCGCTCGCTGCGTCGAGCGCCACCACCTTCAGCGTCGGCGTCGTCGCGTACAGGACGCCGTCCACCACAATCGGATTGCTCTGCATTTCCGAGCCCTTGAAGGCGTCGTGCGAGTCGTACCTCCAGGCGACCTGCAAGCGCGAAATGTTCGTGCGATTGATCTGAGTGAGCGGCGAGTAGCGGATGTTGTCGGGGCCGCCGTTGACGGGCCAGTCGGCGTCGCGGCCGCCGGCGGCCGCAAGAGCGGCGATCAGGAGCAGGGCAGAGAAACGCACCCGCACATTTTACGCGGGACATCGGCCCCGAACGGGGCCGTGGGTCGACTGCCTGCAATCGGCGTCAGAGCGGAAGGAGGTCGCGAGTCAGCTCCTTGATCAGCTTGATGGGCGGGTTCGGATGCCGCTCCCATCACGGAAAACCGCCCCACGCGAACACTCGCCGGAGATACGCCACGAAGTAATCGCCCTTCCAGTCCTGAAAGACCACATCCGCCTTGTTGTCCGGCAAATCGACGTAATACACATCACCGCTGATGTGCGCCTTCTGGAGGTCGTCGGGCGAGATGATGAAGCTGTCGCCCCCACGATCATCCTCCTCGGTCTCCCCGAGGACCTCTTCGAGTGGTGCAATGACCAACGGGTCGGGAAGGGCGTCCTCGTCCAGTGAAGAAGCCGGTGCCTCGCTCGTCACGCGAAATCCGAGCGATTCGGCCAATTGGCGCGCTTGTCGTCCACTCGGTCCCTGCAGCATTGACGGCGCGACGTACATCATCGGCTGCGCAGGTGCCGGCGTGCTCGGATTCAACTCGGGATGCGATCCGAGCAACGATACGTAGTCGAACGTGTCGTACCAGGCCCTGAGTGAAATGGGCAAGGGGCCACGCAGGCGCCGTTCAGCATCCGCGATCACTTGACCAGATTCCTTGGTCGCGCGGCTGTAGACGCTGGAATCTTCCAGCGGGTGGGTCGCGGCAGGTGTTGCGGCCGTGGCCTTCATCCGCTCAATAGCTTGTTGCTGCAAGGCCGGCGACGCGAGGCGATCGATGAGACTCATCAACTTATCGGCCACCGGGAACTTATCGGCGATCGGGCCGCGCGCGACCGTGCGGAGGACGTCTATCCGGTGGGCGGCGGCGGCCATCCGGTCAAGGGGCTCCTGCGCCGTGCTCTGGGCGGTGTCGAAGCGATACCCAACCGTGTGCAGGCGACCGATGAGCGTTTCAATGTTCGACTGCGCCCGCCGCATCGTTTCGCGGGCCACGGCCATGGCATCCGTGTAGACAGGCTCCCCGCGAACGGCTTCGCCCATCGCGATGAGCTCCGCCCACACGCGCTCGTGTTCTCCGGCGCCGTAACGATCGTGAAACGTCGGCATGTTACGCTGTACGACGTATCGACAATGGCGGAATAGGCCTTTAGCGGTTCCTTTGGCTGCGATGCGCCGCCCCGCGACGCGCGAGTTCGGGAAGAGTCGCAGGGCCGCGGCCGTTCCACCCCGTGTCAACCTTTATGCAAGCAGGCATTCGCACCGAACAACTGCGCAAGGTCTATACGACGCCGCCCCCTGTGGGCGGACAGACGCGCGGGGCGTTCAGCGGCGCACGCCGCGGGAAGGGCGGCCGCAAGCCGGCCTATGAAGTGGCGGCGCTCGATGGCGTGAGCCTCGAGGTCCGGCCAGCCGAAATCTTCGGGCTGCTCGGACCGAATGGCGCCGGGAAATCGACAACGGTCGGCGTGCTGACGACGCGCATCAAGCCGACGGCTGGCCGCGCCTGGATTGGCGACTTCAACGTCTGGGAGCGACGGGTCGATGTCAAGCGACTTATTGGCGTCGTCCCTCAGCGGCCCAACCTCGATTTCGCGCTGACCGCTCGGGAGGTCCTGACGTTTCACGGCGCGTACTTCGGCCTCTCCTCGGCCGAGCGCAACGCGCGCGCCGATGCGCTGCTCGACCAGTTCAAGTTGACCGATCGCGCCAATCAGCTTCTCCATGGGTTCTCCGGCGGGATGATGCAGCGCCTCTCGATCGCTCGCGCGATGATGCACGATCCCGATGTGCTGTTCCTCGACGAGCCGAGCGCCGGCCTCGATCCGCAGACCCGGCTTCTATTGAGCGACATGGTCCGCGAGTACAACAGTCGCGGAAAGACGATTCTGCTGACCACGCACAACATGGAAGAGGCCGACACCCTCTGCCATCGCGTCGCCATCATCGATCACGGCAAAGTCATCGCGCTCGGGACGCCGCAAGAGTTGAAGCGCTCGATCCCAGGTGGGTTTCTCGTGCGCGTGCAGTTCATGTCGGCGCCCGACGGACTCGTCGATGCGCTGAGGGCGCTCGAGGGGGTCACGGAGGTGCGCGTCGGTCAGGATGGTCAGGTGGACGTCTACGCAGACCATGGCGGCTCTTTGATTCCCGCGCTCGTGTCGGCGGCGTCGGCATCGAATGCGACAATCCGCGACATGCACATTTCGGAGCCGAGTCTCGAAAATCTGTTCTTGCACCACACAGGAAGAAGCCTGCGGGATTAAGCCATGAATTTCACGACGTTCTGGGCGATGCTCTCACGCGATGCGCACGTGGCGCGGCGCAATTTCGTCACGCTGGCGTCTCAAACGCTCCTGCAGCCCATGATGTTCGTGTTCGTGTTCGGTCGGGTGATGACAACGAGCGGGCTCATGGCCGAGCAATACAAGGCGCTGCTCCTGCCGGGGATCATCGCGCTCAGCATGGTTTTTACGGGAACGTGGGCCGTCGCGATGCCCCTGCTCGCCGAATTCCAGTTCACCAGAGAAATCGAAGATCGGCTCCTCGCGCCGATGGAGATGGAGTGGCTCGCGGTCGAAAAGGTCGTCGCGGGCATGGTTCAAGCGCTCGTGTCCGGCCTGATCGTGATACCGATGTCATGGGTCGTCATGGGCGGTGTGACCCTCAGCGCCGATCATCTGACGCTGTTCTTCACGCTTGCAGTGCTCGTATCGCTGCTCGCCTCGTCGATCGGCCTGGCGCTTGGCTGCAGTGTCGGTCAGCAACACATCGGGCTGATGTTCAGCATGGTGCTCGCGCCCATGATCTTCTTCGGCTGCACGTACTACCCGTGGCAGGCGCTCAGCGCGTTTCCGATCCTCAAGCGCCTGGTCCTCGTCAACCCGTTGGTGTACGCGAGCGAAGGATTTCGAAGCGCGCTCGTGCCGGCTTTCCCACACCTCTCTCGAGCCGTGATTGTCGTGTCGCTGTTCGCGTTCGACGCGCTCTTTCTCGCTGTGGGCCTACGCCAGTTCAAGCGAAAGGCATTGACGTAGGAATGCGCCAACCCGCGCAGTGCGGCATTGCGGTCGGCGTCACCTCGATGTGTCTTACTTCAGCAGCACTCTCGTGCCCTTGATCTTTTGACTGCTGAGGGCGCTCAGGAAAGTCGGCACGAGCCGATCCATGAGCTCGAAGTACGAGGAGAGCGCAGGCGTGTTCTGCTGCGCGTTGTAGAGGACTTCCTCGCGATAACTCTCCGAATACATCGTCGCGCCGGTCCGCCCATCGATGAACACAAACTTGGGTCGCAGGATGAACCCCTTGCGCTCCATGTACGTGCGCACGGGCATCGTGTGCCGTCGACCGAAGCTGTCGAACTGCTCGACATCCCGCTGCACCATGCCGGACCGCGTCTGCGGCGTGAACAGCACGGTTCCGGTGACAATCAGCGGATTCTGGTACTCCTCGCCGATGCGCTTCCAATACGCCGTGTTCGCGAACACGCGCTCGTACGCTTCAAGGTCCTTCTCTTCCTTGATTTGTTTCGGCAACACGACCCCGATCGTGGGACGCACGGAGCCGTTGTCGCTCGCCGGACGGTCGTCGGCGATGAGCGGCTGGCTCTGTTCCTGTGCAACCTCCACCAGCGGCAACAGATCGGCGTCGATGACCTTCAGCTGCGACTTCGTCCGGAGCTGGCTGCGCAGAAGGCGCACCGTCTCCTGGTTGGCGTCGACGTCCTCGCTGCCGCCCGCGACGAACCCGGCGACGAGCACACGCTGGAACGCCGAGACATCCATCTTCGGTTGAATGGGCGTTTCAATCGGGATCTCGTAGTAGCTCGAGCCGCAGCCGATCGCCAAGGCGGCCAGCCCGGCGGAGAACACTCCGAGCGCGAGTTTACGGTTTCTCTTTGTCGGCACTCGTGCGGTCATGGATTTCCCTGAACAGCTCGTAGTTCTGACGAATCTGGGAATTGTTCGGCTCGATCTCGAGCGCCTTCTCGTACGCTTTTCGCGCTTTGTCAAGCTGGCCTTCGTGCTCGTATGCGACCGCCAGGTCATTGAAAGCGGCCGCATATGTCGGGTCGAGCTCGACCGCCTTCTCCCATCGATAAATCGCCTCGCGCCACAAGCCGCGCTGCGCGACGTTGATGCCGAACTCGACCTCCGTGCGTGCGTCGCGCTTGCTGTCGGCGGACGCAAGAGACGCGAACGCCACCGCTAAGACTGCGACGACGAGCGCCGTGCGCACGTTCATGACCGAATTACCTCCCACTATAGCGACTCGCCAGTAAGCTGTGCAAGGTAATTACCGGAAAACGACATCCGTCGAGCAAGCCATGTGCCATGGCTGAGCCTGCAAAAAACGGGGTCCGACGAGCGTTTCGCGTGCAAGGCGTCGACGAAACGTGATCGGAACTGGCTATATTAGATGACGGAGGTCGGGTCCGGCGCTTCGAACGCGCGACGGCCCCGGCCTCGTTTCTTGTGGCCCGGCTGTCGTCCACGGGGAGGAAGCCCCGTTGACGAAAGTCATGAATGTCCCGAAAGCCACTGAGGGCACAAACGCTACTGGCGCGACGCAACCAGGTGACCCGAGCTCGACCCGGAAAGCGGCCCAGGAAGTCCCTGGACCCATTTCCCCGGTAATCTTCGTCGCGTTCTCGCTGCTGCCGCTCTCACTCTGGTTGCGAGCGCCCGAACAGCTTCGAGATGGACATCCGCCCTCCGACGTCCTCGATGAGCTCCTCGGGAAGCACTAC
>Ga0182035_10000972_pt1 | contig 14138 bp, 14 predicted proteins | sample flu12Cox44000170_FD_125969 | JGI IMG/M metagenome (GOLD analysis project Ga0182035, IMG submission 125969) | Lab enrichment of tropical soil microbial communities from Luquillo Experimental Forest, Puerto Rico - flux4day.12C.oxic.44.000.170 | ecosystem: Environmental > Terrestrial > Soil >...
CCATCCGGATTGCGGCTGTCGCGGTTCTTCACGACGGTTGAGTAAGCATCGCGCGCGCTTCGTGGCGGACATGCTCGCGGCCTCTAGCGCACCACGCCCGAAATGCAGCACGGCCGCCGCCGCGGCGGCTTCACCGTGTCTTTCAGATAGCAGTGCGGAGCGCTGACGCCGTAGCCCTGACGGCGATAGGTCCAGGCGCGGCAGCGGTTTTCGGCCTGGCAGGCGTCGGCGCAGGGCTTGCCCTTGGGATCGGCGGTAGTTTCGAACGAGCGGTAATCGCCGCCGTAACGGTCGATGGAATATTCGATGGCGCCGTCGCGCGGCTCGATGACGCCGGCGCCGCGCACGCCCGAGACGCAGCAGCTGGCTTTGACGCGCGGCACTACCTCGCGCTTGAGCCAGCACATGGCCGGGCTGCCCGCGCCCGCAGGATAGGAGAAGCTCCAGGCCCGGCAGCGCGCCTCGCGCTCGCAGCGCGCCGCGCAGATTGCCGGATCGCCACTCGGCACGCTGGAATTGGCATAGTCGCCGCCCGGTCGATCGAAGCCCGATTGCGCCCACACCGGCACAGCGCTTGAGGCCGCTATAGCGACGAGCCCAACGGCCAAGCCCACGACGATCGCCCGTACCAGGCGCGGTGCTGCGTCGCTGCGGGTCAGTGTCCGCTCCCTGATTTTCCCGAATGAACGCTTCGCCCTGGCGACGCCGACAATAGTCGTTGGCCATGGGCGGCGCCAGAAATGCCTGTGGGAAACGGCTCAAACTGGCCCGGCCGCCGCGCCGAATTGCCTCATGGGGTACTCCCGGGGCGGCGTCATCGGGCCGTCGCAATTCCGCTATGGTGCGGCCATGCCCGATTCGATGAGCGACAACACGAGCGCCATCGCGCGGATCGGTTCGACGGTTTCGGCCACGTTCATCTTGCTGTTGCCGGCGCTGTGGAACCGGTTTCCGCTCTTGGAATTCGACACCGGCGGCTATTTGGCGCGGTGGTTCGAAGGCTATCTGGTGCCGAGCCGCTCGACCACCTATGGGCTAGCGCTCGCCGCCGCCTGGCCGCTCGATTTCTGGCCGATCGTCGTGCTGCAGGCGGCCGCGGCGGTCTGGATCATCGCGCTGGTGCTGCAGGTCCAGCGCTTTCCGGTGTATCCGATCGCGCTGCCCGCGATCACCGCGGTGCTGGCGCTGACCACGGCGCTGCCGTGGCTCGCGAGCGTGCTGCTGACCGACATCTTTGCCGGCATCGCGGTGCTGGCGCTGCATGTATTGGTCGTGCACTACGACCGCGTCGTGCCGCGCGAGCGTGCAGCCCTCGTGATCTTCATTGCGTTTGCGGTATCGACCCACAGCGCGACCTATGCGGTGATCCTCGGCCTTGTCGCCCTGGCGTTGGTCGTGTGGCTCATCAATCGCGAGCTCGTGGCGCGCCCCGGCCTCGCCGCCGGCGTCGCGACGCTGCTGCTTGGCGCCGCCATGCTGCTCGGCGCCAACTACGTGGTCGCAAAGCGCATCGCCTGGACGCCGGGCGGCTACGGCATCGCGTTCGGCCGCATGCTGCAAGACGGCATCGTGACCCGTTACCTGAACGATCATTGCCCGGACCCGCGGCTGAAGCTTTGTACCTACCGCAACGAGCTGCCGCTCGATGCCGACACCTTCCTGTGGGGCAAGAGTGTGTTCAACGACCTCGGACGCTTCGCCGGGCTCGGCGACGAAATGCGCACCATCGTACTCGGCAGCCTGCGCGATTATCCCGGCTTGCAGATCAAAACCGCGCTACGTGACACCGCCGAGCAGCTGATCAACGTCGCCACCGGCGAAGGCATCGTCACCTATATTTGGCATACCTACGGCATCGTCGAGCGCTACACGCCGTCGCTCGTTCCGACGATGCGCGCGGCGCGGCAGCAGCAGGGCGAGATCGGCTTTGCCGCCATTAACGACATCGACGTGCCGGTTGCCTGGATGGCGATGGCGCTGCTGCCGGCGCTGATCCTGCTCGGCTACCTGAGCGCCGAATGTGCCGACCTCGGCCGGCTCGGCTTTACCTTGCTGGTGGCGCTGCTCGGCAATGCCGCGTTCTGCGGCGTGGTCTCCAATCCGCACGACCGCTATGCCGCCCGCCTGGTGTGGATCGCGGTCTTTGCGGTCGCGCTTGGGGGTTGGCGCGCCTACGCGATGGTCGGAGAGCGCGGCAGCCCGTTCAGGCGCGAAAGTGCTTCGACAGTTTGAGGCCCTGCGCCTGATAGTTCGAGCCGATGCCAGAACCGTAAAGCTGATTGGGCCGCGCCAGCATCTTCTCATAGACGAGGCGGCCGACGATCTGGCCGTGCTCGAGGATAAACGGCACTTCGCGCGAGCGCACTTCCAGGACCGCGCGCGCGCCCAGGCCGCCTGAGCCAGCATAGCCGAAGCCCGGATCGAAGAAGCCAGCATAGTGCACGCGGAATTCGCCGACCAGCGGATCGAACGGCACCATCTCGGCGGCATAATCGGGCGGCACTTGCACGGCTTCATTGGATGCGAGGATGTAGAACTCGTCGGGATCGAGGATCAAACTCCGGTCGGCGCGGGCGGCGATCGGTTCCCAGAAATCGGCGACGTTATAAGCGTCGCGCTGCTCGACCTCGATGACAGCGGTGTGGCGCTTGGCGCGATAACCGACGATCGATGCGTTCGCGGCATGCCCCGACAAATCGATCGTGACGGCGATGCCGTCGCCCATGACCGCTTCGGCGCGGTCGACCAGACGCTCGCTCGCGTGCAGCGCGCGCAGCTCCTCGGCGCTCAGTAGCGCGTCGCCGCGGCGCAGTCTTAACTGAGACAGCCGCGTGCCCTCGCGCACCAGGATCGGAAACGTCTTCGGGCTGATCTCGGCGTAGAGCGGACCCGAGTATCCGGCCTCGACCCGGTCGAAGCCACGGGTTTCGTCGGCGATGACGCGGGTGAAAACGTCGAGCCGGCCAGTAGAGCTTTTCGGATTGCTGGCGGCGGCGATGTCGGCCGGCAGATCGAGCCGCTCGATCAGCGGCACGATATAGACGCAACCGGTTTCCAGCACGGCGCCGGCGGCGAGCGAAAACTCATGCAGCTTCAGTTCGGCGATGCGCTCAGCGACGGTGGTGCCGGGGCCGGGCAGGAAGCTCGCGCGCACCCGATAGGCGATGGCGCCGAGGCGCAGATCGAGGCTCGCCGGCTGGATCTGGCCGGGCGCGAACGGATAGTGGGCGCGAATGCCGCCCTCGGCCGCCAGTTCAGCGATCATGCGGTCGGGCAGGATGCCGGCGTCGGAAGCTGCGAATTTCAGCGGCACGCGATTAGGTCCACATTTTTCCTCCCCGGATCGGGCGAGGAGGAGAAAATTATTTGGTGTCGATCTAAGCCGATGCCGGGGTTTGACGTAAAGACGCACGCGGCGTATAAGCCCATTTATCCCGTGGTCATTTGAGCCGGCCGGCTTGCAGCCACGTAAAATAAATTGCTAAAAGGCCGGGGACGCGTGAGCCCGGCCTTGAGGATTTTCCTCCCGGCCGGGTTTTGTTTTGGTTGATGGAGAGCCGCATGTCCGCGTCCGCGAAAAGAAACTACCGCCCGGAAACACGCCTTGTGCAATCGGGCACGCTCCGCTCGCCGTTCGGCGAGACCTCCGAGGCGATGTTCCTCACTCAAGGCTACGTCTACGACAACGCCGCCCAGGCCGAGGCGCGCTTCAAGGGCGAGGATCCCGGCTACCAGTATTCCAGGTTCGCCAATCCGACCGTCGACATGTTCGAGCGCCGCATGGCGGCGTTCGAGGGCGCCGAAGCCGCGCGCGCCACGGCGACCGGCATGGCCGCGGTCACCATCGCGCTGGTCGGGCAGCTCAAGGCCGGCGATCATGTGGTCGCCTCGAAGGCGATGTTCGGCTCCTGCCGCTACGTCATCGCGGACTATCTGCCGCGCTTCGGCGTCGCCTCGACGCTGGTCGACGGCTGCGATCTGAAAGCCTGGAAGAACGCGGTGCGGCCGAACACCAAGACGTTCTTTCTCGAAAGTCCGACCAATCCGGCGCTCGACGTCATCGATATCGGCGAAGTGGCGAAGATTGCGCACGCCGCCGGCGCCACCCTGGTGGTCGACAACGTGTTCGCGACGCCGCTGTTTCAGAGCCCGCTCGCGCTCGGCGCCGACTGTGTGGTTTACTCGGCGACCAAGCACATCGACGGGCAGGGGCGTTGTCTCGGCGGCGTCGTGCTCGGGTCGCAGAAATTCATCATGGACAAGATTCATGTACTGATCCGGCAGACCGGGCCGTCGATGTCGCCGTTCAATGCCTGGGTGCTGCTCAAGGGCCTCGAGACGCTGGCGGTGCGGGTGCGCCAACAGACCGATGCGGCGGCCCTGGTGGCGGTGACGCTCGCCGAGCATCCGAAAATTTCGCGGCTGATTTATCCCGGCCGGCCCGATCATCCGCAGGCCGCGGTGGCGCAAAAGCAGATGCGCGGCGGATCGACCCTGGTCGCCCTCGAGATCAAGGGCGGCAAGAAGGCGGCGTTCCGGTTTCAGGACGCGCTCAAGCTGATCCGCATCAGCAACAATCTCGGCGACGCCAAGAGCCTGATCACGCACCCGGCAACCACTACACACCAGCGGCTGACGCCGGCGCAGCGCGCCGAGATCGGCATCACCGACGGCCTAGTGCGGTTGTCGTGCGGGCTCGAACATCCCGACGACATCGTCGAGGATGTGATGACGGCGCTGGAGGCGGTGTGAGGACTTAACGCGCCGCAGGTGCTGAGGGCGCGGCGGCCGATGCGATCGGCCGAGTCGCGGCTTCGGCGACGGCGCCGGCGAGGAGCGTTGCCACGCAGGAATAGCTCCAGTCGTTCATGTGCAGCCCGTCCGGCGACACGAAGGTGTCGAACGACAGGTGCTGCACCTCGTACCAGTCGCGCATCACGGCGAAGCGCTGGAACAGGTCGACATTCTCTTCCTTTGCGGTCATCGCGATCTGCTCGACCATGTCGGGCGTCTCGGCCTTGGCCAAGACCTTCGGCGCGTATTGCGGATCCATCAGCACCACGTCGGCGCCGATCGCCTTGAGCTGGTCGATGCCGTCGTGAAGCTGCACGGCGTGCGGCTTGATCGGATGATCGCGCAGCACCGAATTGGTGCCAACCTGCCATAGCACGAGCTGCGGATGCTCAGCGATGACCTGGCCGGCAAACCGCGCCAGCATGTTCTCGGTCTCTTCGCCGTTGACGCCGCGGTTGAGCACGGTGACGGCTTCGGCCGGGAAGCGCATGTGCAGCTCGACGGCAAGGCGGCTCGGGTAGCTCGCATCGGGCGAGCTCGCGCCGGCGCCGGCGGTGGAGGAAGAGCCGATCGCGACGATGGTCAGCGGCTCGCCGCTGGCCAGTCGCCGCGCGGTGCGCAGCAGCGGACGATCGAAGCGGGTGAATTGCGCCGGCGCGCTGCAGGTGACCGGTGGTGGGATCGCGGTCAATGCGGTGGGCTGCGGTAAAGCCGACGGCACCACCGGCCGCGGCGGTGCAGCAAGAACCGCCGGCGTCGCGGTCGGCAAATGAAGCGGAGCGGCGGCCGGAGTGACCAAGGGTGCGACAATACGCGCAGGCTCCAGCATCTGCGCGTGCGCTGCAGCAAAAGTGACGAAAACCGCAGTAGTGGCGGCCGTGGCCCGCAGCAATCGGGCGGTCGTTAAGGGATTATTTGGGGACATTAACGCGTCGTTTGCATTCTCGTGGCGTCCAGATGCGCCGCACCGATGATCTGGGTCGCCAAGGCCCGGCCAATACAATCATGAACTTTTCGCGCCATATCATAGTTCTTGGTGGCGGCATAGAGGTCGAAGATGCCGCTGTCATTCCAATCCCGCATGATGCCGAGCCGATCAAACAACAGCGTGTTATGTTGCTGTGCAACAAAGCGCATGACGTCGGCGAGCGGCCCGACGTCGAGCATTGCATCGGTCCGCGGGCTGTATTGCATGTTCATCAGGATGACGTTGGCGCCGCTATTTTCGATCGCCGAGACGCCCTCATCGAGGCTCGCCCGAAAATCCTCGGGCGCGACGCCATTGATAGCGTCGGCGGTGCCGGTCTGCCAGATCACGAGCGAGGGTTTGTCCTCGGCTAGAATCTTGGGCAGGGCGGCGGCCAACTCCGCAGTCGGGGCGCGCGACAGGATGTGGGGGGTGACCCGCACCGTGACACCTTGCAACTGCTGCTTGAGGGCGGCCTCGAGCCGCGCCGGATAGGCAAACACGGCGCCGTCGGGCCCGGGCAGCGCCGAAGAGCCGGTGCCGACCACGCTGATATCGAGGTGCTGATGGGCCTTAACGCCCTCCATGGCGTGGCTGAGATCGAGCTCCGTGGACAGGAAGGAATCCGGCACGGTGCAGCGCTCGATCGGGGCCTGAGCCGCCGCGCCGTCGATGAGAGCAACTGCCGCGAGTACGATCGCCAGTGCCGTCATGCCTCGCCTCCCGCGAGGTCGGCGTCAGGAGGTCTGACGCGCGAGGAGGGGCTTCGCCCTTCTATCGCCTTGTACCACGATATCAGGTTTGCCACCGCAATCATGATGAATATTCCAGTTAGGCTAATGACGATCTGGATCGGCGGGCCGCCGGAATATTCGCTGATCACGAACTGGCCGGCGAAGGCCAGGAACACGCCGAGGCAGAAGATTTCCAGCGAATGCTGGCCGCAGCGGATGGCAGGCTGCAGCAGCGGCGATTTCAATACGGGCCAGTCGCGCGGAATGAAACGCACCGTCACCGCGGCGAGCGCAAGAAAGTGCGCAAAGCGCAGCACGTCGAGATTGGTCTTGTCGATCGGATACATCCACTCGCTCAGCCAATTCGGCACCAGCCGGCCGAGTGGCTCGATGTACCAGGTCAGCGTGATGACGAAGGCGAAGATCAGATAGGCGATGGCGACGGCGAGCACGGTGCGCGAGCGCAGCACCGGCGCGAGCCGCTTGGCGCCGCCGAGCGCGCACCAGGCGCCGAACACGAACAGCAGCTGCCAGGCGAACGGATTGAAGAACCACACGCCGTTCGGATAAGCCGGCAGATTCCAGTCGAGATTCCAGGACAGCACGTAGAGCAGCGCCGAGCCGGCGAGCGCGAAGGCCGGCGCCCGCATCAGCAAAAACAGCATCGGCGGAAACAAAAGCAGCAGCACGATATAGAGTGGCAGTACGTCCATGTTGACCGGCTTGAACTTGAGCAGAAGCGCCTGAAAGATCGTGACGTCGGGCTGCTTGAGGAAATCGAGGATGTGCATTTCCTCGGCGTAGAGCGGGTTGTCGAAGGTCGACGCCACGTAGGAGATCTCGGCCATGAAGATGGCGAACAGGAAGATGTGGGCGACGTATATTTGCCAGGCGCGGCGCAGGATGCGGGCGCTGGCGACGATGAAGCCGCGGTCGCGCATGGCGCGGCCGTAAACGAAAGCCGCGGTGTAGCCAGAGATGAAGATGAAGATCTCGGTGGCGTCGGAGAAGCCGTAATTGCGGATCGTGAACCAGTTGACGACGTTTTCCGGGATGTGATCGAGGAAGATCAGCCACAGCGCGATGCCGCGGAACAGGTCGAGCCGCAGGTCGCGCTCGACCGGCGCCGGCAGTTGCGGCGCGGTCGTCGGCGCGGACCTGACAAGCTCCAAATTCACCACCTTGGTTCCGCCGTTGCCCGCAAGCGCGCCCTGTTCGCCTAACAAGCACGCTTGCGCGTCCGTTCGCTTATTGCAACAAGGACCGCGATTCTATTCACTTATGCGTGGAATCGCGCGAGAATTTGGCCGGCAGCGCTGGATTTGCGAGCGGCCACCGGGGCGCCAAACACCGCGAAGGGGCCACGACGACAGGGCCAATGCATGTATCGTGCCGTCACCCGCAATATCGAGGTCGTGGTCAAGCCGCGCTTCATCGCCGACCGTTCGTCGCCGGAGAACAATTATTTCTTCTGGGCCTACACCATCTCCATCACCAATAACGGCGAGGATACGGTGCAGCTCAAGACCCGCCATTGGCGCATCACCGACGCCAACGGCCGCCGCCAGGAGGTGCGCGGCGCGGGCGTCGTCGGCGAGGAACCGGTGCTCAAGGCCGGCGAGGCATTCGAATACACCAGCGGCGTGCCGTTGCAGACGCCGTCGGGCTTCATGGCCGGCAACTACGGCATGGTGAGCTCAGCCGGCGAGCACTTCGACATCGAGGTGCCGGCGTTCTCGTTGGACAGCGTGGAATCGAAACGGACACTTAACTGAAGTCCAAGCGTCCGCCAGTCGCGCGATGGCGCCGGGAGCCCGCTCTGCCGGGGTTCGCTGGGCGGCGCGGTCGCGTTTGTTCCACACAATCATTCACTTATAGGCCAGGCGCCGGAGGGCTCGCCGAACAAACTCGTCGGCGCAGGGACTGGAACGGCGATCAGACCAACGCGTTTGACGTTCATCGGACAAAAAGTCCGGGGTCGTATTCAAGCGCGGAGTTCGCCGTGTTAATGGCTTTCGTCGGATATATCGCCACCATGACGGTTGCGCTCGTCGCGGTGGTGGCGGCTTGGTTTGTCGTCATCGGACCGCCGCCGCCGGCCGCGCACCAGCCGCCGCGTCCGGCGATCGGCCAAATCGGCTACACCACTGCATTGGAGGCGGCGCCGCAGCCGAAGACGCAGTCGGCGCAACAGGCGCTGAGGACCCAGCAGGCGCAATCGGGAACTTGGGGACCTGCCGTCGTCCATCGCGCCGCCGATGGCGCCGCCGCGGCGGACGCCGATGAAAATCGTGCGGCGGCGGAACAGGCCGCGGCAGCGGAGAAGGCCAAGCAGCTAAAGACCGCCCGCTACCGCAAGCGGAAGGAACAAGAGGCGCGCCAGCGCCAAGAACATCAAGCGCAGCAAGAACAACAAGACGACCATTATGGGCAGTACGGTCGCACTTATTCACGCTCGCATTCGACAGCGCTTGGCTACGATCAGGAAAGTCCGCGCGGCTACGATAGGGAAGGCCCACGCGATGGTCCGCCACCGCCGCCGTTCTTTCTGTTCGGTCCATCGCGCTAATGATCGAATGGCGAACGATGCGTCAGGCGTTCGGCGTTGTCGCGACCTCCTCGGGCTGGAACACGTAGGCCGAGCTGCAGAATTCGCACGTCACCGTGATGTGGCCATCCTCGACCATGTCGTCGCGGTCCCCTTGCGGGAAGCTCCGCAGCATGTTCTCGACGCCCGCGCGCGAGCAGGAACACTGCGCCTGCACAGCGGCGGCGCGGAACACGCGCACGCCGCGCTCGTGGAACAGCCGATAGGCGAGGCGCTCGCTCGACAAATCCGGATCGATCAGCTCGATGTCGTCGACGGTTGCGATCAGGGAGCGGCCTTCGACCCAGGCCTCGTCCTCGGGCACGACGTGCGCGGCGGTGCCCGGCGGCGCGTCGCCCGGATGGATGTCGGCCTGACGCTGGCGCTCCAGCGAATTCGGCAGGAACTGAACCATGATGCCGCCAGCGCGCCAGCGGCGCCGGCCGCCGGCATCGCCGGCGCGGTATTCCTCGGCGACGGCAAGCCGCACCCTCGTCGGGATCTGCTCGGAGCGCGTGAAATATTCGTGCGCCGCCTGTTCGAGGTCGCCGCCTTCGAGCGGCACCAGGCCCTGGTAGCGGCTCATGTCGGGGCCCTGGTCGATGGTCATGGCAAGATGGCCGTGACCGAGGAGCCTGCCGGGCGTGGCGTCGCCGGCGGCGATCGCGGCGGCGACGCGCTCGGCGTTAAAACGGGCGCAGGCCCGCACCGTGCCGGGCCCGGTGAAATCGACCACCACCATGCGCACCGGCCCGTCGCTCTGGGTCTGGAGGATGAAGCGGCCCTCGAATTTCAGGGCAGAGCCGAGCATCACCGTGAGCACGATGGCCTCGCCAAGGAGCTTTGCCACCGGCAGCGGATAATCGTGGCTGTTCAAGATGGTGTCGACGGTGTCGCCGAGTCGCACGATCCGGCCGCGCAGGTCGAGCGCCTTCACGGCGAACGGCAGTATGGTGTCGTCGGCCGCTTCGGTTGCGGGTGCACGGCTCGGTATGGCGATTTCGGGATTGGTCATCGCGCCTGAATATAGGCGACCTTTCGCGGATTGTGAGGCCTCGACCCCGCGATGCCCGCGGTTCAAACCGCGGCCTCAAGGCACCAGGTCAAAATGCCCTTCTGCGCGTGCACCCGGTTCTCGGCCTCGTCGAACACCACCGACTGCGGCCCGTCCATCACCTCGTCGGTGACTTCCTCGCCGCGATGCGCCGGCAGGCAATGCATGAAGATGGCGTCCGGCTTGGCGCGGGCCATCAGGCGGCCGTTGACCTGGTAGGGCTTGAGCAGGTTGTGGCGCCGGGCGCCATTGCGGTCGCCCATGGAGACCCAGGTATCGGTGACGACGCAGTCGGCGCCTTTGACCGCGTCCTCAGGGTCGTTGCCGACGTCGATCGTGGCACCAGAGGATTTGATCCATTCGATCAGCGGCTTCTTCGGCGCGAGTTCCGGCGGCGTTGCGACGCGCAGCTGGAACTCGAACTGCTTGGCGGCCTGCATCCATGAGGTCAGCACGTTGTTGGCGTCGCCGGTCCAGGCCACGGTGCAGCCGCGGATCGGTCCGCGGCGCTCCTCGAAGGTCATGACGTCGGCCATCACCTGGCACGGATGCGAGCGCCGGGTCAGGCCGTTGATCACCGGCACGGTGGCATTGCAGGCGAGTTCCGTCAGCGCATCGGCATCGAGCGTACGGATCATGATCGCGTCGATATAGCGCGACAGCACGCGCGCGGTGTCGGCGAGCGTCTCGCCGCGGCCGAGCTGCATCTCTTCCGCGGTCAACAGGATGGTGTCGCCGCCGAGCTGGCGCATGGCGACTTCGAACGACACGCGGGTGCGCGTCGACGGCCGCTCGAAGATCATCGCCAGCGTCTTGCCGGCGAGCGGCTGGTCGGTGGCGAGGCGCTCGGCCTTCATTGCGCGCGCAACTTCGATGATCTGGCGCAAGTCCTTGGCCGGCACGTCGACGAGGTCGAGGAAGTGGCGAAGGCCACTCATCCGGTCGCCCCTGCCTTCTTGCCGTGCACCTTGCTCAGCGCCGCGCAGGCGCGGTCGAGGCGTTGCACCGCTTCTCCGATTTCCTGCTCGCTCACGATTAGCGGCGGCAGGAGCCGCACCACGTTGTCGCCGGCGGCGACCGTGACCATCTTCTCGCCGCGCAGCGCGTCAACCAGCTCGCCGACCGGAATGAGCGCGCGCAAGCCGACCAGAAGGCCTTCGCCGCGCACCTCGGCGATCAGCGACGGATAGCGATCCTTGATCTCCGCGAGCCGCTGCTTGAGCAGGAGCCCCATCTTTTTGACGTGATCGAAGAAGCCGGGCTTGGGCATGACGTCGAGCGTCGCATTGGCAACGCTCATGGCTAGCGGATTAAAGCCGAAGGTCGAGCCATGCGTGCCCGGCGTCATGCCCTTGGCCGCCTCGTGGGTCGCAAGGCACGCGCCAACCGGGAACCCGCCGCCGAGCGCCTTCGCCACCGTCATGACGTCGGGCGTGACGCCGATGCGCTGATAGCAGAACAAATCGCCGGTCCGGCCCATACCGGTCTGGATCTCGTCGAACACCAGCAGCAGGCCGTGCTGATCACACAATTCGCGCAGTGCCCGCAGGAACGCCGGCTCGACGACCCGCACGCCGCCTTCGCCCATGATCGGCTCGATCATGATCGCTGCGGTCTGCGGCCCGATCGCGCGCTTGACGGCGTCGAGGTCGCCGAAGGCTACCTGGTCGAAGCCGTCGACCGGCGGACCGAAGCCGTCGAGGTATTTCTTGTTGCCGGTGGCGGCGAGCGCGGCGAGCGTGCGGCCGTGGAAGGCGCCGTCGAAGGTGATGATCCGATAGCGCTCCGGCCGGCCGCTCACGGACTGATATTTCCGCACGGTCTTGATGGCGCACTCGACCGCCTCGGCACCAGAATTCTGAAAGAACGCGACGTCGGCGAAGGTCGCGTCGCACAGCCGCTGCGCGACCCGCTCGGACTCCGGAATTTCGTAGAGGTTGGAGACGTGCCAGACCTTGTTGGCCTGCTCGGTCAGCGCGGAGACGAGATGCGGATGGTGATGGCCGAGCGCGGTGACGGCGACGCCCGAGCAAAAGTCGAGATAGCGCTCGCCGGTGGTCGCGGTGAGCCATGCGCCTTCGCCCCGCTCGAAGGCGAGGTCGACGCGCGAATAGGTCGGCATCAGATGCGAGGTCACGGCCCGCTCTCACGCTGCGCAGCAATATCGGCGCGGTTGAAACGAAATGTGCCGCCTCTCCGAGGCGGCACCGTGAGTATTTTATTTCGCCGCGCGCGTCCGGTCAACATCGGAAAAGCGTGTGCCGCAGGCGCATTTAGCCTGTCATCATCCACACATGGGCAGGAATATGTGGACGCACGTAGTACGAGTCTTGCGCGGGACTCCCGCCATATTGTAGCTTTTTCATCGTCTAGTACGACATCTCGTGCGGCGGACAGTCTTCTGAAGCGTTCCGGTGTTGCGTTTGCGTGTTGGGCGGCTCTTTCGCGCTGCCTGGCGAGTGGGGGGATTCCGACAAGGGCTGCGCTTCGCGCCTTCGGGGGAGGATAATGAGCATGTCGTGGACTGACGAGCGGGTCGAACTGCTCAAGAAGCTGTGGTCCGACGGCTTGTCGGCGAGCCAGATCGCGGCCGAGCTCGGCGGCATCACACGTAACGCCGTGATCGGCAAGGTGCATCGCCTCGGTCTCTCCGGCCGCGCCAAGAGCACGTCGAGTGGCGCACCGCGGCCGCGCAAGGCGCGCTCGCCCTCGATGCTGCGGATCGGCCGTGGCGCCATCCGCGGCAACACCGCGCTCGCCCACGCCTACGAGATCGAGGAAGGGGAACCCGAGCTGATCGACAACGTCATTCCGATCGGTCAGCGCCGCACGCTTCTGGAGCTCAACGAGCAGACCTGCCGCTGGCCGGTCGGCGATCCAGGCTCCAGCGACTTTTTCTTCTGCGGCGGCAATACGGTGACGGACTTGCCGTATTGCGCCTACCACTCCCGCGTCGCCTATCAGCCGGCGGCGGATCGGCGTCGCGACAAGCGGCCGCTGCGCTGACGCGGTCATGCCCGGCGAAGGCGGGGCATCCCGTAAACGCTGGCGCCCAGGCAATAAATTGAGGGTCGACGATTACTGGATCATCCGCCTTCGCGGATGATGATGGCGACGCTTAACTCGCCTTGCCGAAACGGTCGTTGAGCGAATAGCCGGCGCCGCGCACGGTGCGGATCGGATCGACCGCATGGCCGCGGTTGAGCGCCTTGCGTAGCCGCCCGACGTGGACGTCGACGGTGCGCTCGTCGATATAGACGTCCGAGCCCCAGACGCCGTCGAGCAATTGCTCGCGCGAGAACACCCGGCCGGGGCGCTCCATGAGAAATTCCAGGAGCCGGAACTCGGTCGGCCCGAGATCGACCGGGCGGCTGGAGCGCGACACCCGCTTCTTTTCGCGGTCGAGCTCGAGATCGCCGATGCTGAGCACCATGGCGACGCGCTCGGGGCTTGCCCGGCGCAGCAGCGCGCGGATGCGCGCCAGCAGCTCCGGCACAGAGAACGGCTTGACGATGTAGTCGTCGGCGCCGGTGGCGAGCCCGCGCACCCGTTCGCTTTCCTCGCCCCGCGCCGTCAGCATGATGATCGGCAGTGACTGGGTCTGCGGGCGCGTCCTTAGGCGACGGCACAATTCGATGCCGGAGAGACCCGGCAGCATCCAGTCGAGCACGATCAAATCGGGCGCGATCTCGCGCAGCCTGGTGTCGGCTTCGTCGCCGCGCGTCACCGCATCGACCTCGTAGCCCTCGGCTTCGAGATTGTAGCGCAGCAGCGTCGTCAGCGGCTCCTCATCTTCCACGATCAGGATGTTGGCTCCCATCCCGCCCTCCTTTTCATTTTCACTTCTGCAGCACGGCGGTTGCCGCGCCGAAATTGGTGGGATCACCCTTGGGACGCTGGTCGGTAATCGGACGGCCTTCGATCATGTAATAGACGGTTTCGGCGATGTTGGTGGCGTGGTCGCCCATGCGCTCGATGTCCTTGGCGCAGAACATCAGGTGC
>Ga0182035_10000976_pt1 | contig 14114 bp, 11 predicted proteins | sample flu12Cox44000170_FD_125969 | JGI IMG/M metagenome (GOLD analysis project Ga0182035, IMG submission 125969) | Lab enrichment of tropical soil microbial communities from Luquillo Experimental Forest, Puerto Rico - flux4day.12C.oxic.44.000.170 | ecosystem: Environmental > Terrestrial > Soil >...
CCCGACCGGCGCCCTTTCGATACAGTCGTTTGAACGAAGCCCTTTCGTTTGGCAGGGCAATTGCTCGTTGGGTATTGAATCCGAATCGTGTTCCGTGTTGGGGTGATGAGGTTGTAGGACAGCTGACCTTCGACATGGCGATTGCCCTGCCAAATGGTATCACGCGAAGCGTCTGCCGCGCCAGCGGCTTCGTTGTGTGCTGGGCATTGCTCAGCAGCTTGAAGGTGAAAGTCCTCTGGCCAACCGGATGGAGGTGAAGGCCTAGTGATGATGCAAGGGCTACCGTCGCAAGGCGGGGTCTGAAGGAAGCATCAAGCAAACGTGCGCGTCGATGGACAAGAACCGGATAAAAGGCGCTAGCGCCGGGCGAGGGGGCAACGTACCGCGAAGTCCATATCCATCAAGGTGCGACGATCGACTTCCCCGAGCCGATTGTCGCATGGATTACTGGCCTTGCATATGGGGCATCGCGTATTCTGATGGGTCTGATGGACGATCGAATCGTCATCTGCTGGCCTGCTCCGATGGCAGGCGGGTAAGGTAGGGAAACACAGGCGTTACGGCGAACGGCATCTTTTCACGCGCCGACAGCAGCGCCACCGGCTTAGTCTTCATCAGCTGGACAGCATCACTCCAGGGATTAACCTTCACACGCCCTCCGAGCGGGAGAGCGGCGATTTGATCGACGCGGTTTTTCTCCAGTGGCGGCGCACTGGTCATGAGCTCCGCGGTACGACGGACGTTCCCTCCCACGACCAACCGGCTCCCCAAGTGCGTGCCGAACAACTGAGGCGCGCTGGGGGCCATATCTGCCATCGCCCGCAAGAAAAGTCCCGCGTTGCCCAGCTGATCTTTGTAGGGAGAGTTCTTCAGCAGTTGAAGGGCTTTGGCATCGGCGGCTTCCTCATCCTGTTGGCTGGAGCTGAAATTCAGGTAGCTCAGAAGCTTTTCGTCCGACATCATCAGGCGATCTTCGAAGGCCCACTTGGTGTTGTTGATGTTCATCGTCTGCTGGAGCACGATGTGGCCCAGTTCGTGCGCCAGCATGGCCGCCAGGCTGGCTTCGTCCGGCAAGACGTCCACCAGTCCGCGGCTGAGTATGATGGTGTTTCCGATCGCTAAGGACTCTAGCGGCGAGGTGAGCAAAACGCGGCAGTGGATCGGAGGGAGGGCATCGAGGTGATTGGTCACGACCAGATTATTCACCACGGTTTCCAGCACCTTATCCACTTCGCCGCGGGGCGCCAGGAGGCCGGCCTTCTGCAGCCGCTCCAGAACATTGTCCTCGGCTTGTTGCTGCCACGCACGCGTGCTAGCGACCGCCGAAGGATCGCCGGAGGATTGGCTCGAGTCCTGCACCTCAGTGGGAGCGTCCACCACCACTCGAGTCATTTCCGATTGATGGTCGGAAGTCTCCAAGCTGTAGCCCCAAAGGCGGACCTGAGCTCGAAACCGCAAGCCTGGCTCCTCGCTGTAAGCATAAACCGGAAGCCAGAGGCCGGGCTGGACATTCTCACGCCAGCTATCGAAGTGAAAATAGACCGAACCTCGAGGAGCTGGAGCAAAAGTGCCGTTGAACCGGACGATGTTGTAATCCTGGTCCTCAGCCCAAACGCGGCCCTCGAATAGACCTATGCTCCGGCCGTTATGGACAGGCTTCGCCTTGACGTCGAAGACGAGGCAGCGCACTTCTCCTAGAAACTCCCGCCGGACGAATTCGAAGTTGTAGTGCTGCCGGTCGAACCGGGTCGAGTCCATCACGATGCTGTAATAAAACGCCTCGGGCTGATAGTGAATCGTGTGGGTTGGCGCGAAGTGTCCCGCGACATTCTTGATGACGCGAGCCTTAGAGCCGGATTTCGGCAGGAGCGATTGAACGGTGATGGTCCCATCAGGCTGGAGCTTCAGGCGCCCAAAAAAGTAATGGTCGTTCACCGGAACGGCGCCGAGCTCGGCGTCAGGGCGCACATCCTGAATGTAAGTCTCCATCCGCGGCACGTAGTTTCGCAGACTTCGCACCAACAGGTTCTCCCGCGCAATCATGGCGTCCACCTCGCGGGCGAACTGCGGGGATGCTCCGGATCTCGGAGAAGAAGGCGCCTGACTCTGTGCTGCTGGCGGCTGGGGAGTGGAGCCAGGCGACGTCTGGGGAGTTTGCGAGGACGAACTACCCTGGGGTGTTGGGCTCAGGGAGCTTGCTTGCGACGGCGGATCGGCTTGCCACACCGGGCTAGGTAGAGCCGTCGCAGAGAGCAGTGCGAGCACCACGAGCTTGATTGTTCTGGACACCCGTTTTCCTCGCACGAGTCTAGTTCGCCAACTGAAACACAATTTGGAGGGTGGCAGTCGTGTCTGTAGGCTGACCGTTGCGGCGCGCCGGCTTGAATTGAATTTCTTGCGCAGCGCGAATCGCCGCCTCGTCCAAGCCGTGGCCAAGCCCCTGGCTGACACCCAGAATCTGGATCTGCCCGGATGCCCGGAACACCACCCGCAAGATGACCTCGCCTTGAACGTGAAGCCGCCGGGCTTCTTCCGTGTAAACAGGGTTAGGTTTGGAAGTGATCTCCACCGGCTCGAACGAAGCGGCGGCCGGCTGTGGCTTTGATGCCGCAGTGCTCTGTGTCAAAGATCGTGCGTCGGCGAAACCGCTCGAGTGAACCTGGCCTTGGCTTGCCGCTCCTTGACCGTCTGCAGGCTGTGTAGTGGTGTTGCCAAAGCCCGCGCTGGCCACCACCCCCCGGGCACCGTGTTGTCCGCCAGTCCCATTCCCTGAACCGGGCCCCGTAGGCTGATCAAAGGATCCTATGTGCGGGACATTTCCATGGCTTCCCCCCTTTGCTTCTCCCGGAAGTCCGTCTGGGCTGCCAAAGCCTCCGGTTTGAACCTCGGCACGCGGTAGCTTTACCGTCGCCGCAGCCGAACTGCCGCTGTCGAATTCGCCCACGTGCGTTTGGGTTTCCAGCTTCCGCAGCGGCAGCTTGGGCAGGTCGGGCGGTGGAGGCAGTGCAGCGACCTTAGGGGGCTGAGTTACCTCGTCGGGTTGCGGCCTCGCGGTCTGGGGTACAGATGGCGGGGGAATCACGAGCCGCGGTCTGACCTCCGCGAGGTGGCTAAGCTTCAGAGGGGCTGGTGGATGAGGGGCATGGGTAGCAGGCGGTCGGTCGGCGAGGCTCGCAGGCGCAGCAGGCAGACTGATTCTCGCAGACCAGATCCCGCTAGTGTGTTTCGGTTCCTCGAAGGTAGATTGCAGCACAGTAAGCGCCCATGCAAATGCGACCAGTACTAGGACCTCGACGGCTGAGCCCACTCCGAAGCTGGCCCATTGGCGCTGTTGCTCCTCACGCGAGGTTTCGATCAGTCCAAACTGGGGAATCGATTGCAGTCGTGTCCCGCCGCCGGGATCACGTCCTGCAGCCGTCTCGAGGAAACTCGCCTGCGATTCCTGCAAGCCCGCCCCAACGCCTTTTCGATGCAACTTGTCCTTCCCATGAATGGGGATTGTCACCCTCGCGAGGAGGGCGTTCTGACGCAAACAAGCATTATAGCAAGGAGGGTGCCAAAACGGCTTAGAAACCGCTCCAAGACGCAACCCCAACCAAACATTAGAGAAAAACCGTCGACTAAGCCTCTCTAGCACAGACTCGAGTTCGACTTAGCAGGAAAAGCCGACAGGCACTCGGGAAAGAATTACTCGACTTCCTGGACTTGGAACGAAACCCGATGTGTCGCGTAGTGGCACAGCTGGAGGTCCTCCCGTAATGGGCCAGTTTGCTCCCGTACCGGCGAGTTTGCCTCGCCACGTGGCGGCGTAAAGCCACTCTACATCCGACTGACCACTTCAGGTACAGGTCAGTTTGACATCCGGCAGTCCCTGCGGCTGAACCCTTTCGGCGCGTCGGCCCCCGAAGGCATGGATCGTTCGCGTACCGGCGACGGGCTCACCCCCGTGCCAGGTCCCCTTCGGAATAAAATGCTCTTCTCCGGCTCTGACTGGAATGCGCTTGTCATCGATAGTCAGCGTATAGCAGCCCTGCAGAACGACGAAGTATTCGTCGTAGTCATGCACGTGGGGAGTTGATACCGCAGATTCACGGCAGGTCCAAAACGCCATCTGACTTCCATCCACTCCATCAAAGACGTACCCCTCCCCTCCGCGTGTGGACTGACTGCTGGGGGCGATCCTGTTTGCCGGATGCTTCATGAAATCTGGAAAATTGTCCATAACTCCTCTCTTCGACCTTGCCATCAGTCAACGGGGTCAGTCAATTGCCACCTTAAGGGTCTTTTCTTGAAGCAGTTTCCCGCGCCGTCAAACCGCGCCTATTGCGTTGTTTAAGCCCACTCTCTCAGGATCATGGAAGATGTGGGCAGAACGACTTTCTTGGACGCTTGGAAGGCGTGGTGAGAATCGTGGATGACATCGCGGCATCTCTCGAGCCTTCCGGAGGGCCGGAAGTACTTCGGTAATCCTGTTTCGACACTTACGTCCTGCTAAGATGACTGGTCATTAGACCGGTCATATGCTATTCTCACGTTGTGAAACTCAAGGACAACACTATCAGCGCGACCGAGTTCAAAGCAAAATGCCTCAAGATCTTGGACCAACTCGGACCTCAGGGAATCGTTGTCACCAAAAGAGGTACACCCGTTGCCAGAGTGACTCCGGTCGAGACGGTGGATCACCACAGATTCTACGGGTGCATGAAGGATGAGATCGTCATCAAGGGCGACATCTTCTCGACTGGCAGGAAGTGGAATGCTCAACCTCGACACGCACATCCTGATTTGGTACGTCGCCGGGCGGCTAAGTCCTGAGGAACAGCGTTGCCTAACTGGGCAGGACTTCGCCATTTCGGACATTGTCCTGTGGGAGTTGGCGATGTTAGCGGAAGATTCTCGTTTGAGCCTCAACCTCGATCATCCTGAGTTCCAGGCTTTTCTTTCCACCCTGCACGTCTTCCCCATCACCCTCGAGATCGCTCGCAAGAGCACCCAGCTCGATTTCTCCTCCGACCCAGCCGACGAGATCATCGCGGCCACAAGCGTCGTCGAGAAGGTCCCCTTACTGACGCGCGATCGGCGCATTCGCCGGTCTCAAATGGTTCCGCTGGCTCTCTGACCACCAGGGAGGCGCACCGCCCTTCGCTTCTTTCCTAGCTTAGCTAGCTAAGCTAGGTACTGTGCCGCGGAAGGACAACCATGGCCTCTGCCTGCCCCCTCACCCGTCTCGCTAGGTTCGCCACCTCTCCCCCACGGGGGCCCAAGGGGGCGAGGGGATAGTCAAGAGTCAGCGGGACGGGACGCTAGGGCGTGAGCCGGTAGAGCATGCGGGGAAACGGAATCGTCTCCCGAACGTGCTCCAACCCACAGATCCACGCCACCACCCGCTCGATACCCATTCCGAAACCGGCGTGAGGCACGTTGCCGTAGCGGCGCAGGTCGAGGTACCACTCGAAGGCTTGGCGCGGCAAGTGGTGTTCCTCAATGCGTTTCAGCAAGGTATCATAGTCGGCCAGGCGTTCGCCGCCGCCGATAATCTCGCCATAGCCCTCGGGTGCCAGCATATCCACGCACAGCGCCACCTCCGGGCGCGCTGGGTCCGAGGCCATGTAAAAAGCCTTCACCGCTGTCGGGTAGCGGGTGACGAGGATGGGTTTATCAAACTGTTCGGAAACGATCGTCTCGTCGCCGCCGCCGAAGTCGCCTCCCCACTGAATCTCGCTGCCCTTTTCTTGAAGAAGTTTCACCGCGTCGTCATAACTGAAGCGCGGGAAAGGGAGCATGCACTTCTCTAACGCGGAGACGTTGCGCTCCAAGGTCTTCAGCTCGGCGCGGCGCTTGGCGAGAGCGCGCTCCACCACGAACGACACCAAGCCCTCGGCCAACACGCAGACGTCCTCGAGGTTAGCAAAAGCCACTTCCGGTTCCACCATCCAAAACTCCGTCAGGTGGCGGCGGGTCTTAGACTTCTCGGCCCGGAATGTAGGCCCGAAACAATACGTTTTGCCCACGGCTGCAGCCGCCGCTTCGTTGTAAAGCTGGCCGGACTGCGCGAGGTACGCCTTTTCGTCGAAGTAGTTCAGTTCGAACAATGTGGTGGTACCTTCGCAGGCGGAGGGCGTCAGGATGGGGGTATCCACCAGGGTGAAGCCGTGGTCATCGAAATAGTCGCGAACCGCCTTGATGATCTCGTGGCGCACGGCGAGGATCGCCCGCTGGCGGCCGGAGCGCAGCCAGAGGTGCCTGTGGTCCATTAGGAACTCGGTGCCGTGCTCCTTGGGAGTGATGGGGTAGGGCTGCTCGGGCGGCACGCGCTGAATCACTTCCACGACAGAAACGTCAAGCTCGAAGCCCCCAGGGGCGCGCGGGTCAGCGCGCACCTTACCGGTAACGCGGAGCGAGGACTCCTGCGTCAGACCGCGCACGCGCTCAAAGACCTCCGCCGGCACAGCACTCTTGACAACCACGCCCTGGATGATGCCCGTTCCATCGCGAAAGAGCGGAAATAGCAGCTTGCCGCTTTCACGCAGATTGTAGAGCCACCCTTGAACCAGCACCTCGTGGCCGGCGTGCTGGTCGATATTACGGATTTCGACAACCGCAGGGGAACTGGGTAGCGCAGAGTTTTGCCTCTTAAACTCTGCGGTTTTTCGTCCCCCGAACTGCTCGCCGCTCGCCTCTTCAGCCATACTACTCGCTTTCAGATTCGGGCTCCCTGATCAGCAGGCAGCAGGATGCGGTCGGTGAGCAAAGCACTCCCTCCGCCCTTCAACTGTCCTACTCTCCCTGCGTAATCATGAACGCTCGACCACTTCCACTCCTCGGGCTTATTCACTAGGCCTCGTTTCAACGGGTTGACCTGAATGTATTCCACCTTTTCGTGGTACTCTTTCACCGTCCGCACGGCTCGGTCGAAAAAGCAGGCCCGCCTGTCGGCGTAGCTTGTTGATCTGCCGCGCCGAGCTCACCTTGATGGATTCCATCGCCAACGAAATTGTCGTCGGGTAGGTCGGGCACAGAAAAGCGTGCCAGTGGTCGGGAAGAAACACCCACGCCGTCAGCAGAAAGCGATGCGTCCTGCGGCGAGATTGGTTTGCACTAGCCAGTAAGGTGAACTCGGGCTCGCCAAGATGCCTCCGACCAGGGTATACCTTGCAGGTCACAAAGAAAAAGCGGTCGCACAGAACCAGGCGGCGCAGGCGTGACATCGGGGTTGATTATAGTGGAAAGCAGTCGCGTTGAGAACCGCAGAGTTTACAAGGCAAAACTCTGCGCTACCTGACGCAATGAATCAATAGTTCAATGACTCGATGGCTCAATTCTTTCCAGCTTCTCCATCACTTCACGTAATCTGGCAAGGCCAGTCTTCTCGGGCCCATGGTCGCTTAACTCGAAAAGGACGGGGAACTGTCCGTCCACGGTGCGGAAGTCGCGGATGGTCTTGTCCCAATCGATCCCGCCGTCGTAAGGCATCAGATGATCATCCTTTTCGCCGGCGTTGTCGTGGATGTGAGTGGAGGCGATACGGTCCTTCAACGTGGCGAAGGCAGACTGCACACCAGGCATGATGTGGGCGTGACCTGTGTCAAAGCAGATCTTCAGGTCAAGCCGCGTATAGTCGACGAACTGCAGCAGGCGTTGCGGCGTACCGAGTTGATTGGGGATGTTCTCTAGCAGGACCTGGACGCCGCGATCCTTGGCGAAGATCTTCAGGTGCTCAAGCGAGGAGAACGCAGCGTCAAACTTGCGCAAGTCGTATTCCTCGCCGTCCAGCCCCAGGTGGAGGACGAGATAGCGAAAGGGAAGCCGTTCGGCGATCTCGAGGGCACGCTTTACCTCGTCCATAGAAGCAATACGTAGCCGCTTCTCGAGGTAGGCGATGGAGATAGGTATATCCCCGGCGCGGCTGCCTTCCAGGCCGGGGAACAGCGGCCCGTGCACAGAGTGGACTGCGACGCCGTGGTCCGAGAACCACTGCGCCACGTCTCGCACATGGTCGGGATCGCAATAGTTAAGGTGCTGGCGAGCAGCGAAGATCTCGATCTGATGGATCCCGGCATCCAGGATCTGGTCCAGGATATGGGAGTTCAGGCGCTCCTTCACGAAGAGGTAGGTGGAGAGCGCGAAGTCCATCAGTAGCCCACCGCCTTTCCGTCTCCCCGGGGGTCTGCTGCGCCGAAGCGCCAGCCTGTTTTGGGATCGATCTCGATGGCCTGGCATTCGCCGATATGCCCACGCGCCGCGCTCTTATACCCGGCGGCGTTGAGCTTGTCGATGGTGTCGGCAGAAAAGCCCCAGCTCTCCAGCAGCAACTCGTTGGGCATCCACTGGTGGTGGAAGCGTGGGCTTGTCACCGCCTCTCGCACATCCATGGTGTAGACCAGCACGTTGAGCAACACCTGAAGAACCGTGTTGATAATGGTGCCCCCACCAGGCGAACCGAGCACAAGTCGGAGCTTGTTGTCCTCGAGCACAATCGTGGGCGTCATTGAAGACAGCGGCCGCTTGTGAGGCGCAATAACGTTAGCCTCACCCTGCACCAGCCCGAACATGTTGGGCGCGCCCGGCTTGGCAGCGAAGTCGTCCATCTCATTGTTGAGCAGAAAGCCTGCGCCCTCGACGGTGACACCGGAGCCGTATCCGCCGTTGAGGGTGTAGGTGTTGGACACGGCGTTCCCTTCCTCGTCGACCACTGAGAAGTGGGTGGTCTCGGCACGCTCGGTTCCCGCTGGCTTGCCGGCGCCGACGGGACCGCCGGCCTTGGCCTGCAGGATTTCATGGCGGAGCTTGGCGGCGTAGTCGGAGCTGGTGAGACCAGCTACCGGCACCGACACGAAATCAGAGTCGCCCAGATAGGCGGCCCGGTCGGCGTAGGCGCGCCGCATCGCTTCGACAACAAGGTGAATCGACTGGTACGAATTGGGCGTACCGAGGTCGAGAGGTTCGAGCACGTTCAGCATCTCAACCAGCGCCACCCCGCCGGAACTCGGGGGCGGCGCGGATAGAACAGTAAAGCCTCGGAAGTGGCCCACTAGAGGCAGGCGAAGCTTCACCTCGTAGTGTTCTAAGTCGGCGGCCGTGATGAGGCCGTGGTACTTCTGCACGGTGGCGACAATGGCCGCGGCGATCGCCCCGCGGTAGAAGGCCTTCGGGCCTTCCTTGGCAATCTGCCGCAGGGTGTTCGCCAGCTCCGGCTGCTTGAAGATCTGGCCGGGCTCATATAGTTGCCCGTTGCGCAGGAAGACCCGCCGCGAGGCCTCGAATTGGTCCAGAAGGTCCTTATCAGCCCGCAAGGACTCGCTAAGCGGGTAGCTCGCGACGAAGCCCTCCTCAGCCAGCACAATGGCCGGCAATATGACGCGCGCCAAGCCCAACTTGCCGTACTGCTGTTCGGCCAGCGCCAGTCCAGCGACGGTGCCGGGCACTCCCGCAGCTAAGGCGCCCACAATGCTCGCCTCGGGTTTCAGCTCGCCCGCGGCGCCCAGATACATCGTGCGCGAAGCCGCTGCCGGCGCCTCTTCCCGATAGTCGACAAACACCGACCGGCCGTCGGCCAGCCGGATCAGCATGAAGCCGCCGCCACCAATGTTGCCGGCAACGGGATGGGTGACAGCGAGCGTAAATCCCACCGCCACTGCCGCGTCTACCGCGTTCCCACCAGCCTTGAGGATCTGAAGCCCCGCCTCCGAAGCCAGCGGCTCCGCCGAAACCACCATCCCGTGCTTGGCCGCTACCGGTTCGAACGATCGCGCCGGCAGGGCGAAAAAGCAGAGGAGGACAATCAGCAGTTTTCTTGAGTATCGGGTATGTACCATCCCCCTCTTCTGCCTCATGGCCGGGTAGCGCAGAGTTTTGTCTTTTGAACTCTGCGGTTTTTGGTCCTAAGAAGTTGTGAGCGCTCGCCTCTAGCCATACCGCTCAGTTCACATCCGAACTCGCTGATCGGCGGGCAGCAGGACGCAGTCGATAAAAGAAGCGGTCAGGTACCGAGCGGTACAGGCGCGGCATCAGGGTCGATTATAGCCGAAGATTGGGTGTTAAGAACCAAAGGCAAAACTCTGCGCTACCCGGCTGGGTGTAATGCTGGCCCTTGACAGTTCGCTCCCGGTGCGATAACTAACGCTAGGGAGGCAGCAGCAAGCCTCTCGAACCTGGAGGTTCGTTCGCCCGACACTTAACAGTGGCCTTTGGTTGCCTCATCCGGCAGCGGCGGAGTAGGTGCTTGCCCTATTCAATGACTCCACGGTGGAGTGATCCAGCCGAAGGCTGGTGGCTTCGATCAAGTCGTTCAACTGTTCGAGGCTTGTGGCACTGGCAATCGGAGCAGTGACGCTGGGGCGCGTGACGAGCCAGGCCAGAGAAATTTTGACCGGAGTTGAATGATGTTGTTTCGCTGCCTCGTCCAGCGCCTGCAGAATACGGAATCCACGGTCATCCAGATACTTCTTTACGAACTGGCCCCGGCTGCTTTTGGATAGGTCACTTTCCGACCTGTATTTACCGGTTAAAAAGCCGCTGGCCAGCGAAAAGTAGCTGATTACGCCCAAGGCGTTTTCCCGGCACACAGGTTCCAACTTGGCTTCGTACTCGGACCGGTCGTACAGATTGTATTCAGGCTGGAGGCTTTGGTAGCTCGGGAGTCCGTGTTGTTTGCTAATCTGCAGGGCCTGAGTGAGTCGTTGGGCGCTGTAGTTGGAGGCGCCGATGGACCTGACTTTTCCCTGGCCGACCAGTTGTGCGTAGGCTTCCAGGGTTTCTTCTAAAGGCGTCAGCGAATCATCGATGTGGGATTGGTACAGATCGATCGAGTCCGTCTGCAGACGTCGAAGTGAGTCCTCCGCCGCCCTCAAAATGTAGGCTCTTGACAGCCCTTTGCTGCCCGGAGCCATCTCCGCCCCAACCTTGGTTGCGATGACGACCTTTTTCCGCTTGCTGTCTCGCTTCAACCAATGACCAATGATCGTTTCAGATTCGCCGCCCTTGTTCCCTGGGACCCATTTCGGGTACATGTCCGCCGTGTCAATCAGGTTGAAGCCCGCATCCACAAACGCGTCGAGCAGCCTGAATGCCGTTGGCTCATCGACTGTCCACCCAAAGACGTTGCCCCCAAAAGCAAGCGGTGCAACTTCGAGCCCGGAATTTCCCAGCTTGCGTTTGTTCATGGCTGTCTCCTCCTCGATTTGCGTCTCTTCCTCAAAGGTTTGGGAAGAAAGATCCGGCCTGAGCTATCCATCCAAATGGTCATGCCACATACAATACCATTTGGCGTAATCTATAGCGAGAAGACGAAAGCTTAGGTAGCCGGTCAGTTTGATGTAGAGGCGGTCTTACGCCGCCACGTGGCGAGGTAAACGCGCTGCTACCGGGGCAAAACCCACCAGGAAAGGCTTCAGACCAATGGAGAAAATTTTGGTAACCGGATGCGCGGGGTTTATCGGGTTTCACGTTGCTGGGCGCCTGCTCGGGCAAGGGCACTCGGTGGTCGGCCTCGACAACTTGAGCGACTACTACGATGTGAACCTGAAGAGGGCACGCCTGGCACAGCTCGAGGGGCGCACCAGTTTCCGCTTCTTCAAAGTGGGGCTTGAGGACGGGGATGGGGTGGCCCGCTTGTTTCAGGCCGAGGGCTTTGATCGCGTTGTGCACCTGGCTGCCCAGGCGGGGGTGCGCTACTCTCTCACCCATCCTCATGTGTACACTCAGGCGAATCTGGTGGGCTTCACGCACATTCTCGAAGGCTGCAGGCATCACGCCGTGAAGCACCTGGTATTCGCCTCCTCCAGCTCGGTTTACGGCGCCAACACCCGCATGCCGTTTTCTGTGCACGACAATGTGGATCACCCCGTGAGCCTGTACGCCGCCACCAAAAAGGCCAACGAATTGATGGCTCACGCCTACTCTTACATTTACCGCTTGCCTTGTACCGGTCTTCGCTTTTTTACCGTCTATGGACCGTGGGGGCGTCCCGACATGGCGCTTTTCAAATTCACGAGAGCCATTCTCGAGGGCCAGCCGATTGACGTGTATAACTATGGCAGAATGCGGCGAGATTTCACCTACATAGACGATGTGGCGGAAGGCGTGATTCGGGTAATGGAAAGGGTTCCCCAGCCCGATTGGAATTGGAGCAGCGAAAAGCCGGCCTGCGGCAGCAGTTCGGCTCCCTACCGCATCTACAACATCGGCAATCACAACCCAGTGGAGCTCAGCTATTTCATCGAGGTCCTGGAACGTAAGCTGGGTAAGAAGGCCAAGCAGCATCTGTTACCGCTGCAGGACGGAGACGTGCCCGCAACCTATGCCGACGTGGAGGATCTGGCTCGTGACGTCGGATTCAGACCAACAACCCCAATCGAGGTGGGGATCAGTCGCTTTGTGGACTGGTACCGAGAGTACTACGGAGCGTGAGCTGCTTCAAAAAGTAGAGAGTAACGGCAACACGGCACGGCTTTCGCCAGATAGCAGATCGCTTCGTTTGGAATGACAGGCCCAGGTGTCATCCCGAGAGCGCAGCGAGGGATCAGCTTTTCGTCGCGGCCAGCGACGAATCTAGCCATCAGCAGTACAGGGGGGATAAGCCGATCCCCTTAATCGACAAACTCAACTTGCGGGGCTCCGGGAAGTAGTCCTTTTTTGAAGCCGTAATCGAGAAGGGTCTGCACGGCGTCGCAGCCACGCCGGCCGCAGTCCAAGGTCCAGTCGTTTACGTACATGGAGACGAACCGGTCGGTGGTTACTGTGTCCAGCCCTCGAGCGAATTGCAGCGCGTAAGCCAATGCTTCTTCGCGGTGGTCGAAGGCATATTGGATGCTCCCTTTCATCAGCTTCGACACTTGTTTATGGACGTGCTCGCCCAGGGACCGCCGGATCGCGTTGCCGCCCAGAGGGAGAGGAAGATTCGTCTGCTGGTGCCACCATTCACCCAGGTCCAGGATCTTGGTCAGGCCATGGCCGACATAGGTGAGCTGGCCTTCATGGATAACTACGCCGGCCTCCGCCTCTCCGGATGTCACACGCGCAAAGACCTGATCGAAAGGGGTGAAGAGCGGTTCAATTTCCGGCTCGTACAAGCGCAAAGCAAGATGAGAGGTGGTGGCCTCTCCGGGTACGGCCACCCGCTTCCCCTTCAAGCCGTCAGGCAGCGGGCTGCGCGCCACCACAATCGGGCCGTAACGGTCGCCAAAGCTGGCGCCGCAGGACAAAAGGACATAATGCTGGGCAACGAGCGGGTAGGCCGCAAACGAGATCGCGGTTATGTCGTAGGTGCCGTGCATCGCCTTCTGATTGAGGGTTTGGATGTCTTCCAACACGTGGATGAGGGTGAGGTCGGGAGACCGGACCTTCCTCGTCGCCAGCGCATAAAACATGAACGCGTCATCCGAGTCCGGGCTGTGCGCAAGCCTCAGCTCCAAGACGGGCGACGGGGTCGTCCTATCCTTCTGCTGGGGTGTGGTCGTCATCTCTTTGTCGTTTGGTGGAAGCGTTTCAAATGACAGCACACAGTGTATCACGCCATTTGCTCAGGCCGCAAGACAACTGCGGTGCGTCGGTGCGTGACGGTACGCGATTCGCGCCGCCCTTGACTTTGGCGCGGTCTTTGGCTATTTTCATTTAGCAGGCTGCTGAAAAAGCAGCCTCCAGGATTCATGGTCAAGTCCTCCCCTGTCGCATCGCCCGCCGCTGGATACCATAGCCTTGCTAATCGTTGGATTTAGCCGGAGGTGAGCCCACTACCTGAATGCTATGAAGACGAGTGTCAGGATCGGGAAGGGTGTTGAGGAGCTCTTTGGGGCCTACGACGAGAACCTAAAGCTCTTGGAACGTTGTTTTCATGTTTCCACTCATCTGAACGACCAGGCGCTGGACATTGAAGGCGAAGAGGGAGACGTGAGCCGCGCTCGCCACTTGCTGGAGGAGTACTTCGAACTGGCGGATGCGGGGGCGCGTTTCGACCGCGCCGAGGTGCAGTCCTTTCTGCGCATCCTGTGTGAAGACTCCGATGCCACTCTCAAGGGTCTGGCGGAGGCCGGCAGGCCCCGCGCGTTCGGTAAGAAGTCGATTGCGCCCAAGAGCCTTAACCAGCGCCGTTACGTCGATGCGATTGAGCGCTACGA
>Ga0182035_10000982_pt1 | contig 14093 bp, 9 predicted proteins | sample flu12Cox44000170_FD_125969 | JGI IMG/M metagenome (GOLD analysis project Ga0182035, IMG submission 125969) | Lab enrichment of tropical soil microbial communities from Luquillo Experimental Forest, Puerto Rico - flux4day.12C.oxic.44.000.170 | ecosystem: Environmental > Terrestrial > Soil >...
ACAGGGACGCGCGCCAGTTGTTCGGATTGCCGAAGTTGTTCTGATAGGACGACAACCCTCGATACGTGAAGCCCGCAGGGTGTCCGTCGAGGGACAATTGCTCCGTCACCGGGATCAGGTTGAGGATGCCGTCGGGCGGCACTTGTCCTGGCCCGCCCGCGTGGTGGTAGGCAAACCTCGAGAACCCGGCCTCGGCCATCAACCTGTTGGTGAGCGTCGACGTCCACGTCGCCTGCGTCACCCAGTACGGGAAATCGAAGTAGCCGGTGTTCGACTCCGGGGACTGGGTGGTCGAGCCGAGCGCGATCCAGTTCGCGCCGCGAACGTTACACCCCTGGCCGTTGGGCGTCAGCGTCGAGCCCTCGCAGCGATACTGATTCTCCTGCGAGAACATCACGCGATTCTTGTCGCCGATCTGCGCGGTGCCGCGCGCCGCCCAGATGTTGCGGCCTTGCACGAGTCGCGGCTCGACGCTGCTGTCCGCCGAGTAGTCCCAGTGCGACGCATCGCCCGCATACCTGTTGACGCCGAGGATGCCCGACACGCCGGACGTCGTCTGATAGTTCCGATACGTGCCGTAGAACCACAGTCTGTCTTTCATGATGGGGCCACCGAGCGAGCCGCTCAGGTCGTGGGCGTTCTCGATGCCGGGCCCTCTCGTGATGCCCTGGGCGCGCAGATTGGCGTCGATGTTGTCGCCGCGCGACCAGTTGCCGGCCGTGTTGAAGAACACCTGTCCGGCGTACTTGTTGCCGCCCGATTTGGGCACGAGGTTCATCGTCGGACCGCCCGTCTCGTTCTCGCCAAGGCCGCCCGAGACCAGTACCGCTACCTCGTCGACATTGGCGGTGTCATAGGTCAGGGAGGAGACGCCGCCGCCGTTGAACGCAGCCGCCACTGTCATGCCGTTGATCGACATGCGCCCTTCGTTGGTCCTGCCGCCATGCGCGCTGAAGAACGTCATCGTCGGCGTCAAGGCCTGCCCGTTGTTGTCGACGGTCATGCCGGGCATTGCGTTCAGTACCGACCCGTACGCGCGCGTCGCCGGCAGCGTCTCAATGGAGTTCGCGTTGATCACGGTCTCCCGCCGCGTGTTCTGCAGGTCGACGACGGGAGACGCGCTGATGACCGTGACGGTCTCCTGCACTTCGCCGACCTTCAGCTCGATGGGGATCGTGAACGTCGCCGTGCCCGTCACTTCGATGTCGTCGCGCTTGACCGTGGCGAACCCCGGCAACGACACGGTCATCGAATAGGTGCCCGGCCGCAGATCGACAATGCGATACAGCCCGGCGCCGTCGGTGGTCGCCGTCCGGACCCGCTCGATGAGGGCGGGACTCGAGACTTCCACTGTCACCCCTGGCAGGACGGCCCCGGATACGTCCTTGACCGTTCCGGTTATCGTGGCTTGGGCAAATGCCGCTGCCGGCGCCAACGCCGTGAACACGAGCACGACCGCAATTTTTGCGAGAGCGCGCATTGGAGACCCCTCCTTCGAGCTTTCCCCCCTCAGAACGGATACCAAAGACTGACATTCCACACTGAGATACGGTAACAGCTTGTAAACGAGGCGTCACTCTAATGTCAAGAAAACTTCGAGCCTGGCGTTCGATTTAGCCGGCGTCTCCAAAGAATCGGATCTTTCTACCTGGCAGAGGGCCTCCCGAACTTGGCCGAATCGATCGGCACGTTCGTTTCAATCTTGTTCAACTTCGCGGTGTAACGGCCGTCCAGCCACGTGAACTTGTATTCGAACGGGAACTTGATGCCGTTCACGTCTCGGTAGTCGCCGTAGTCGATCTGTGTCGGCATGCGTCCAATCGGCGAGGGGCCGTAGCGCACCAGCCGCGACAGCAGGCCGCTGGCGGGGTCGAAGTACAACGTTGCAAGAAAGCCTTTCGGACCGCTTCCTTGAACGACGAGGAAATCGCGGTCACCGATGCTCCGAGTCGCGGCGCCGCGCCAATTGGCGAGGGCCTGCTTGATCTGCCCGGGAAAGGCCAGTTGCGCCTCGAGCTTGGCGCCGTCCAACTCGCCTCCGGCCAGCTCGTAATCACCGAAGAGGCCTCTTGGCGTCTTGATCCAACCGGTGTGCCCGTCGAAGGCCCAACTGCTCGCGGGACGCTCGGGATGGCCCTGGTACGTGATCAGAATTGTGCGCTGATCGGGTGTTTTCGCGAACATGGTGAACTCGGCGTTGCCCCCCAAGTCGCCGTAGCCGAGGGCGCTGCCGGTCGCGATAAAGCTGGTGAGACCGGCCAGGCGTTGGGCGCCGCCGCGGGCTTGAATGTATTTGTCGAGAACCGCATCGGCCGTCGGCAGGTCGTTCTCGTGGCGCACCGTGTCATCGAGCTCCATGTTGGGCGTCTCGTACCACGCATCCAGGGAAATCGTCGTCGCGGGCGTGATGCGGCCGTGGTGGCACGTCCAGCAGGTCACACGCTGGACGCCGCTGAAGTTGGTGCGGTTGATGCCGACCACCATCTCCACCATCCGCCGAGCGGCGATCTTTCGCGGCGTGTCGACCACGAAATCCGCTTTGTCGGTCCCGGCGTTCGGATGACAGTCCGCACAGTCGATGCCCAGGTTGGCCGAGATGAGGCCCATGCTCGCAAGGAAATCGTCGACGCTCAGCTCTTTCAGCGGACCGGTCGTGACGTTCTTGAAGAACTCACCCGCTTTCTTTCCCCCTGCCGACGCGGGAACGCTGGCTCCTCCCTGACTCGGCCGAGTGGTCTGCGCACCGGCCGACATGAGCAGAGCGTTCAGCCAGACACCCGCCAGCCCGGCGACGACAAGATGCATTCGCCAACCGCCGACGTTCATGTCGTCTCCCTTCCACGGTTCATGTCGCCTCCCCTATCACGCACCCGAGAGCGCCAGATGGTATCTTGATATGGCAGATCAATTCCAGTCGGTATAGAGTAAGGCTCCCAAGAAGGAGACCTCGATGCGAGTCGCGCTCGGTCGCGTGTCGGCTTTGCTCGTCGCGTTGCTCATGGCCGGGCCGGCTCTCGCGCAGTTCGGTCACCCGTTGAAGGGCACGTGGACCGGCGACTGGGGTCCGACGAAAGACAACCGGACGCACGTCGTGCTCGAGATGGACTGGGACGGCAAGGCGATTACCGGAAGAATCAATCCCGGCCCGAAGGCCGTCGTCATGCAGAACGTGACGCTCAATCCAGACACCTGGGGTGTGCACATCGAAGGCGACGGCAAGGACGCCGCGGGGCAGCCGGTGCACTACACGATCGACGGCAAGCTCGAGAACATCGGCGCCTACCAGCGCATCCTCAGCGGCACATGGATTGAGGGCGCCAAGAAGGGCGACTTCAGAGTGGTGCGGAACTGAACGACTTCACTGCTTCTTGCCGAAGATCGGCTGGCCGAAGTCATCGGTGAGCCGCTGCAGGTACTTGTTGTTCTCCTGGCAGATGTACTCGGTGAGCTCCCCGTTCGGATTCCAATTGATGGTCCACCGAATCGTGAACGGCTTCGTGTACGCACCCGGATCGTCGTACCGCGCCTCGTAGGCAAGCGTGTTCTTGTTCGGCCGAGAGAACTTCTCGACGACGTGGAGCATGTCGGTGTGGGGGTGCCCGAAGTAGTCCATCCACGTTTGCTCGTTGAAGCCGACCACGTCGACGACCAGCGTGTCGCCTTCCCAGTGGCCAACCGAGTGTCCGAGGTAGGTCGGGTTGAGCGCGTCCCCCTCCGGATGCGGCCGTCCGTCCATGTAGATCTCGCGCCAGATGTGCGTCGCGCCTTCAAAGATCATGATGATGCGCTTCTGCTCCGGCAGCTGGATGATCTCCATCGGATACGGCGTTGCCATCAGGCGCGGGCCGCCCGGCGGCAGGCAGTAGCCTTCGGGGTCGTACTTCGAGTTGTTGCGCGAGTTGTAGTTGTACACGGCGGCTGCCCACGGCTGGAACGGCGTCTGCGGCTCCGCCTTCGCGCCGGCGCGGCCGCCGCCGCCAGCCGTGCCTTCCCCACCGCCGAGCGGAGCGTCACCGCGTCCTGAGCCCGCCGCCGCTCCCGGCGCCCCACGCCCGCGACCGAACATCGGCGGATGCTTTTCGGCGTATGTCTTCCCGTCTTCTTCCACAATCCGCTCGCCCATGTTCGTAATGTATGGGACGTTCCACACACCTTTCTCACCAGGAGCCCGTCCGAGGTTCGGCGTGCCGTCCGGCAGGCGTGGGGTGGGTTGCGGCGGTCCGGATGGGCCACGGCCGCGGCCAACGCTCGGAGGCGGAGCGTCGGGCGACTGGGCAGCGGGCTGACCGGCGGACTGTTGGGCAGTGGGCTGTTGGGCGGCAGGCTGTTGAGCGCCGACGTCGACGAAGGCTGCAGCGAGGAGAGCGGCAAACGGGACAGCGATCATCGAACTGAGCAGCACGCGAGGAAATCGATTCACGGCAACGTCTCCTTACTCAGCTCGATGGTTCGCAACCCGTGGCGATCGTCAGCCCCTGAAATGTTTTAGTACTAAGGGGTCTCGGTCTGGCTCGACGCCGCGAACAGCCGTTTGCCGGTCGAGGACAGGATGACCGCGCGGGCGTTGCCCACGTTGGTGCCGTCCTTGGCCTGCGCGCCCTCGACGGTGACCTCGTCGCCGACGTGCAGCGTGTTACGCGTCCAGCCGGCGCGCATCAGCCCGTTCGGGCTGCCCATCTCCATGCCCCAGTTCACGACCTTTCCGTCCGGGCTCGTCACGTCCATGTAGAAATAGGTGTGGGGGTTCGCCCATTCGATTTTCGTCACGATCCCCTTGAGCGTGAGCGGCTTCATTGCGTCGAACTCCGCCGCGAAGGAATGATGCGCGAGGACGCCCGGCGCCGCGAGAACGAAACAGACGAGCACGGAGAACGCCGCGAGCTTTGCCTTCATCATCGTCATGGGATGCGCCTCCAGAACAGTGCGATCACTCCACGGGTCTCTCCCGCGGACAACACACCTCGGGTGCCGGGTCCGCCACCCGCCTCAGGCAGTATTGTGGGAAGTCCTGACTGTAATGTCAATATGGACCTGCCGCCCTCTATCGACCTACTTCTTCAACTGATCGAGCTGCCGTTTCGCAATCTGGTTGTTCGGGTCGAGCTCGACGGCCTTCTCGAAGCTCTTGATCGCATTCGCCGTGTCGTTCTTCTTTGCGTAGGCCTGGCCGAGCGCGGCGTAGGTCGGAGACGACTTCGGATAGAACTCCGCGTTCAGCTCCAGCAAGGCAATCGCGTCGTCCGGCTTGTTGGCGTTGACGAGCGGCGTCGCGGTGCTGACGAGCGCCGGTTCGCTGAAGTCGTAGCTCTGGCCGCCGTAGAACTTGGTCCGGAGCTCGCGGTACTGTTGGACCGCGCTGGCCACACCGCTCTTGGCGGCTGTGTCCGTGAGAATGTCGGGCAGTAATTTCGGAATCGGGACACCGCGATGACAGGTCGCGCAGCGAAGACGCGTGACCTCCGCGGCCGGCTTGCCGGTGATGTCCGGAAGCTTGGCGGTGATCTCCCGCGACATCAGGATCATCTTCCGAGCGATGCCCTTCGTGGGCTTGGCGTCCGACGCGAAGTCGAAGGCGGGCGCCGTTCCAACATGGCAATAACCGCAGCCTCCGGCGGACTGCACGCCGAGCGCGGCGACGAAGCCCTGCATGGTGGTGACGACCTCGGCCCGCGGCGTGTCCTTTGGATAGAGCTGCAGGTTGGTCATGGGCGGCGGCGCCTGTTGCGGCGCCGGGGCCGGCGCCTGCGCGGCGGCGCCCGCCGGCAAACCCGCTGTGATCGCGAACACCGTGAAGGGTGACAACCATCGCGACAGTTTCCTCACACCCAACAATGCCATCATGATCGCTCCCCTGATGAAAATGAACGTGAAGAATACTACTTTCCCGCAGCCATCATGCGGCTCAGCAACGGAATCTGATCGGCTGGTGGCGAAGCGGGCAGCGATTTGATGTACGCCAAGAGGTCCGCCAGTTGCGCGTCGGAGAGCACCCTGTCGGTGTACGGCGGCATTCGCCCCCGCGGGTTGCGGACGTAGGCCGTGAAACGCGCCTCGGTGATCGCCAGCGGCACGAGCCGCGCGCCGGCGCCGCCGTGGCCGTCGTAACCATGGCACGCGTAGCAACTGTATTTCAGATACAGCTCGTGGCCCTGTTGCACGCTCTCCGCCACCGGCGCCTGAGACGGTGCGCCGGACGCCGGCGTCTGGGCGGCCGCGCCAATCCCGCAGAGCACGGCGATACACGAAGCCACGACCTTTTGTCGCACGAACGCGCCTCCTTCAACGGGGTTGCGTGATGACGTCGAGAAGCGCAGGCTCACCGCGTTTGACGCGATCGAGCGCGCGTCCGATCGCCGGCGCGAGGTCTTTCGGATGCTCGATCGGGCCTTCGCCGTACATTCCGTAAGCCTGCGCCATCTTCGCGTAGTCGATGTTCGGCTCGCGCAGCGTCGTCCCGATATGCGCGCGGTCGGCGCCACGATTCCGCTCGCTCGCCATCTGCTGCACGAACATCACCTCCTGGTGGTACGCCCGGTTGTTGTGCATCACCGTGAGCAGAGGGATCTTGTGGTGGCACGCCGTCCAGAGCACGCCGGGCGCGTAGTTCAGATCGCCGTCGGTCTGGATGTTGATCGAAAGGCGGCCGTGTTTGCGGTTCGCGAGCGCGGCGCCGACGGCGGCCGGCGCGCCGTAGCCCATGGCGCCGGCGCCTTGTCCGCCGATGTAGCGGTAGTGCTTGTCGAAGTTCCACAGTCTTCCCGGCCAGCCGCTGACGAATCCCTGCCACGAGACGAGCGACCAGTCTTCGGTCTTGATCTGATCCCACAGTTCCGCGGACAGCCGGGCCAGGCTGATTGGGCTCGAGTCCCACCCGAACGCCGCGGCTTCCATGGCCTGCAGGCGCGCCTCGCGGTGGAGGCTCGCGAGCTTGGCGCCGCGCTCCTGAATCACGCGCTTGCGTTCGGCGGTGAGCTGGCGCTTGACCTCTTCGATGAGCGCCGGCAGCGTCGCCTCGGAGTCGGCCGCGATGTCGACGTCGGCGTCGGCCATGTGCTGGAAATCTTGGAGGTTGCTCTTGATGTAGAGCCCAAGCGCGGAAATGTTAATCGTCTTCGCGTCGGATGTTCGGGCGCCCGCGGCCGGTCCCGGTCCTCCGCCGCCCTGGACTTCGAGGTTCAGCACAACGTCGGCCGGGCCGGAGCCGGCGCCGGCGAGCGGATGGCGGGACGGGAAGTTCACGCGATCGCCGCCTCCGTTGACCGCCGCCTGAAGCAGTTCTGCCAGCTCGACGACGAGCGCAAGCCCGTCGGGCGTGCGCGCGGCACGGCCTGCATTGATGCGCGGATTCGCGGCGGAAACGAGCAGACGCGCCGCCTCGCGCACGGCGCCGGCCTCACCCGCCGGCGGCGACGGCATGACGAGACGCGGAATCGTGGGCGCCTTCGTGGCTCCAAGGGGACGCAACTGAAGATCGTGATCGACGACCAGCAGGACCGGCTCCATCGGCGGCGTCATGGCGATTTTGTACGCGCGCACGGCAGATTCCGCGAACGCGGGCAGCGACGCCGGCTCATCGTCCCATTTCACGTAGTCGCGGACGATCACCGCCATGTCCTGCGCGCTGTGATACGAGTTCACGCCGTTGGCGCGTGTGCCGGCGTCGCGCCAATTGCCGGCGATCATCATGACCGGCACGCGATCGGCGTACGCGTTGTAGACCGCCATCGAAGCGTGCTGCAGGCCGATGTTGCCGTGCAGCAGCGCGAGCATCGGTTTGCCCTCGATTTTCGCGTAGCCGTGCGCCATCGCCACTGCCGATTCCTCGTGGCAACAGGTCAAGAGCTCCGGCGTGCGGTTCGTTCCGTAGTTGATGATCGATTCGTGAAGGCCTTCGAAGCTCGAACCCGGATTGGCCGCCGCGTACTCGACGCCAAGGCTCTTGATCACGTCGACCATGAAGTCCGACCCGGGATGCTCGACGAGCCGCGCCGAAACGACACGCGCCGGGGGCTCGGTGTCGGCTCGAAGCTGCGCGTTGGCCGCGTCGGCGGACGCTGGCCGCCGCTCGGTAGGCTCCTGCGCGGCATCCGCCACGTTTGTGGCTGCGGCAACGTCCGCGGCGTCTGCACCACCCAACACTGGGGTGCTCTTTGCGACCAGCGCTGCCGCGCCCGCCGCCGCGCCTTTCAGAAAACGTCGACGACCGACGGAAGATGTGCTTCTCGCCACGGCGTTCCTCGTTGTTTTGACGACCGACCTCTGCCGGACCGGTGCCGGTCCCCTGGCTGAGCCCCAGACTGAGCCGACACGGGCAAGTCCGCGTTCCCCGACAGCTACCCCGACGGGTACAATTCGTGATGAATGATATGCCAGTTCATCGGCTAAGATGTAGCGATAGATATAACAGGTATGGGACGAGGAGCCAGCAACCGATGGTGAAACGACTGGCCGCGTTCGGGGGGCTCGCTTCGTTGCTCTGGATCGGCGCAACGCGAAATGAGACCGCCACCGCGCAAGTGGGCGCGCCGTCAGGTACCGCCGCACAGGCAGTGACTGCAGGACAGTCCCAGGCGTCTCTGGGGCAGCCGGCGCCGGGACCGAGCGGGGGGCCGGCCGCTCAGCGTGCGTTTGTCGACCGCTACTGCGTCGGCTGCCACAACCAGAAGGGCAAGGCCGCAGGTCAGGAGCCGGCGCGCAAGCTGACGCTCGACGATCTCGACACCACTCGCATTGCTGATCAGGCCGAAGTCTGGGAGCGCGTCGTCCGGAAGATGCGCGCGGGGATGATGCCGCCGGCCGGCGTGCGGAGGCCCGACAGGGCGGCATACGACGCGTTCGTCGCGTCGCTAGAAGCCGAGCTCGACAGGAACGCTGCGCCGTACGCGCCGCCTCCCGGTCTGCACCGCTTGAACCGCACTGAATACGCGAACGTCATCCACGACCTCCTGGATCTCGATATCGACGCGGGCGGTTATCTCCCGTCCGACGATTCCACTCACGGCTTCGACAATGTCGCGGGCGCGCTCGGAATCTCCTCCACCCTTGTGGAAGCGTACGTGTCCGCGGCCGGCAAAATCAGCAGGCTGGCCATCGGTGAGCCTGCGACGCCCGGGCTGACCGTGTACCGTACTCCGGAAGACACCTCGCAGGACTATCACATCGAAGGGCTTCCCTTCGGCACGCGCGGCGGAATGCTCGTCAAGCACGTCTTTCCGTCCGATGGCGAATACAGCATCACCGTGACGCCGATCTTCGGCGACAACATGTCGCCGACCGGGTTTGGATCGGTGCCGTGCGAGAAGCTCGAGATCCTCCTCGATGAAGAACGCGTCCAGCTGCTCGACTGGCAAGGCAGCCGGCGTTTCGGCGCGCCGGAGGCCAACTGCGGCGGCACGGCGAGCCCTGCGTCCGGGCGCGGTCGCGGCGCGGCGCCGGCTCCGGCACCCGGAAGCGGACGGGGGCGCGCGGGTTTCGCGCGCAACGACATCCCGAAGATGACCGTGCGCGTGAAGGTGACGGCGGGGCGGCACGCGATCGGCGCGACGTTCCTTGCGACGAACTTTGCGCCGCTCCTCGACCTCGATCAGCATTTCATGCGCGACACGCTGCAGACCGGCCCAACGCCCGGCTTCACCTTCTTTCCGCATGTCGGCACCGTACGCATCGAGGGGCCGTTCGACGCGACGCCGGCAAAAGAATCGCCGAGCCGCGAGAGAATCTTCGTCTGCCGGCCCGAGGGCGCTCCCGATGAGCCCGCGTGCGCACGGAAGATCGTGACAAACCTTGCGACGCACGCCTTCAGGCGTCCGATTTCCGCGGCCGAGGCCCAGTCGCTGCTGGCGTTTTACGAGGCGGGCCGCAAGGAAGGCGATTTCGAGCACGGCGTCGAGACGGTGCTCACGCGGATCCTCGCCGATCCACGGCTCATCTACCGGATTGAAGCCGAACCGGCGAACGTGAAGCCGGGGCAACTGTATCGGGTGAGCGACCTTGACCTGGCGTCGCGCCTCTCCTTCTTCCTATGGAGCACGGCGCCCGACGACCAGCTCGTCGCGCTCGCGCGTCAGGGCAAGCTGAAGGACCCGGCAGTGCTCGAGCGGCAGGTCCGGCGGATGCTCGAGGATCCGCGCGCCGAGGCGCTGTCGGTGAATTTCGCCGGCCAGTGGCTGAACCTCCGCGGGATGCAGAGCGCCGGCCCGCTGCCGAACGTGTACCCGGACTTCGACGACCCGCTGCGGCAGGCCATGCGCCGGGAAGTAGAGCTCCTCTTCGACAGCATCGTGCGTGAAGACCGCAGCGTTTTCGATCTGCTGGCCGCCGACGACACGTTCGTCAACGAACGGCTCGCGAAGCACTACGGCATCCCGAACGTCTACGGCAGCCAGTTCCGCCGCGTGACGCTCGGCCCCGATATGGATGCGCGCCGCGGGCTCCTCGGCAAGGGGGCGTTTCTGACGACCACGTCGAAGCCGGAGCGGACCTCGCCGGTCACGCGCGGCAAGTGGGTGATGACGAACGTTCTCGGCATGAGCCCACCGGACCCGCCGCCGGACGTTCCGCCGCTCAAGCCGAAGGCGGGCGACGCGGCCGGCAACAAGAAGGAGCCGACGATGCGTCAGAAGATGCTGGAGCATCGCGTGCGCGCCGACTGCATTCAGTGCCACAGCCTGATGGATCCGATCGGATTTTCGCTGGAGAATTTCGACGGCATCGGCCTCTGGCGGAGCCTGGACGAAGGCACACCGGTCGACGCGGCGGCGCAGGTGTACGACGGCACGAAAATCAGCGGACCGGCCGGCCTCCGCAACTGGCTCGCGACCTATCGAGATCAGTTCGTGGCCGTCGCAACGGAGAAGCTGCTGACCTACGCGCTCGGTCGGGGCGTCGATTACCAGGACATGCCGCTCGTCCGCGCGATCGCACGCGACGCGGGGCGTGACGGGAACAGGTTTTCGGCGCTGGTGCTCGGCGTCGTCCGGAGCAAGCCGTTTCAGATGAACATGAAGCCGGACGTTGCCACGCCGACCGCGTCTACAGCGGCGAACAAGGACGGTCGTAAGGGGGCCTTTTAGCTATGTACATCGCGAAGAAGCACATCCCGCGGCGGACGTTTCTGAAGACCGCCGGCTGCACACTCGCCCTGCCGTTGCTCGACGCGATGGTGCCGGCGTCGACGGCGCTCGCCGCGACGGCGGCGGCGCCCAAGCCGCGGTTCGTCGGAATCTTCTTCCCGCACGGCATGGCACCGGGGCACTGGGAACCAAGCGTCGAAGGGGCGCTACCGGCGAAACTGCCCTACATTCTGGAGGGGCTCGAAAAGGTCAGAGCTCACGCAACCGTTTTGAGCGGTCTCTGGTCGAAGTCGGCGGAACCGCCTGAGGGGACGACCGGTTCCGATCACTGGGTGGCGGCGGCGTATCTCACCGGCATCAAGCCTCGGAAGACGGCCGGCTCGGACGCGACGGTCGGCAGCGCAACGATCGATCAGGCGATCGCGCGCCAGATCGGCCAGGAGACGCTGCTCCCATCGCTGCAGCTGGCGGTGGAAGATCCCAACTCGAGCTCGAGCAACTGCGGCGAAGGCTACAGCTGCTCCTACACGAACTCGATCTCGTGGATCGAGCTGCCGACGCCGCCAAACGAGCTGACGCGCACCAGCCCGCTGCCGATGGACCTGAACCCGCAAGCGGTGTTCGAGCGGCTGTTCGGCAGCGGCTCGACGCCGGAAATTCGCGCCGCGCGGCTGCGCGAGAACCGCAGCATCCTCGACTCGATTCGGAGCCAGCTGGCGAGCCTGAACCGCGAGCTCGGCGCCGACGATCGGCGCACGGTCAGCCAGTACACCGAGGAGATCCGTGAAATCGAGCGGCGCCTTCAGCTCGCGGCGAAGGCGAGCGCCACGATCCCGGAAATCGATCTGCCGCCCGGGATTCCCGAATCGTTCGATGAGCACATCAAGCTGCACTTCGACCTGACGGCGCTCGCTTTCCGCGCCGATATCACGCGCGTCGCAACGCTGCTCGGCGCGCGCGACCTGACGGCGCGCAGCTACGTCTTCCCGAAGAGCGACCTGTTCCCGAACGGCGGCGTGAGCGGCGGTTTCCACGGCGCGTCGCACCACCAGGAGGATCCGGTGCAGATCCGCCGTTATGCGGACATCAACCGCTATCACGTCTCGACGCTGGCCTACTTCGCCGCGAAGCTTCAAGCGATACCGGACGGAGACCACACGCTGCTCGACGAGTCGCTGATCCTCTACGGCACGAACATGGGCAACTCGAACCAGCACATGCACTACGACGTGCCGCACATTCTCGTCGGAGGTGCCAACGGTCAGTTGAAGGGGAACCGGCATCTGGCGTACGAACGCAAGACGGTCACGACCGGCAACCTCCTCCTGAGCGTCCTCGACTTGTACGGCATCCACAAGGATGCGCAGGGCGACAGCACCGGCCGGCTCGCTAAGGTCGTGTAGGAAGGGCCTCATGCACGAAACTACTTTCCGTCGGGGGGCCCCTCCCCTTCCGACGATGATTCTTCTCGTGGCAGCGTTGCTCATCTGCGCAGCGTCGGCAGGGGCAGCGGCCGGCAAGAGCGACGTGGCGGACGCCGTGATGAAGGGCGACACCGCCTCGCTCAGAACCCTCATCGAACACAAAGCGGACGTCAACGCGCCGCAGGTCGACGGCGCGACGGCGCTCCATTGGGCAGTTCATCGCGACAATGGCGAGGCGGCCGATCTGCTCATCAAGGCGGGCGCAAAGATCGACGTAGCGAATCGCGAAGGCGTCACGCCTCTCGCGATGGCCTCCCTCTACGGCAGCGCGGCAATGGTCGACCGGTTGCTGAGCGCCGGCGCCAATGCGAAGCAGCGCGGCCCGAACGGCGAGACCATGCTGATGTTCGCGGCGCGCAACGGCAACCCCGTGGTCATCAAGCGGCTCGCTGCGGCGGGCGCGGATGTGAACGCCAGAGAGTCGCTGCGCGGCACGACTGCGCTCATGTGGGCAGCCGAACAACGGCATCCGGACGCCGTGAAAGTGCTGCTCGAGGTCGGAGCCGACCACAGCGCGAAATCGGGGCCCGCAGGATTGCCGCGCAATTACATGGCGCCCCGCGTCAACACCGCGGCGGTGAAGGACGCGGCGCGCCGGCAGGCCGCCGCGGCCGCCGCCGGCCGCACGTACGAGCAGCAGCTCGAGTACGAAGCGTCGCAGGGCATGCGGATTTCGCTCGGGTTCCGCGGCGTGCTTGGCGCCGGGGGGAAGCGGCCCGGGCCAGACGGACAGCCCCCGAGTGCCACCACCCCGGAATCAGCGCCAGCCAGGCCGGGGGCGGCGGCTCCCCCGACGGCCGACGCGGCGGCGACCGCTCCGACTGCGGAAGACGAGGCGGACGTCATCGTCGCCGGACTGGTCGGCACGGGCGGCGGCAGTCTGACCGCGCTGACGTTTGCGGCGCGTGAAGGCGACCTCGACTCGGCAAAGCATCTGCTCGACGCCGGCGCCAACATCAACCAGACGACAGAGTACGGGTGGACGCCGCTCCTGACCGCCACCAACAATCGGCATTACCGGCTCGGCGCGTTTCTGATATCGCGCGGGGCCGACGCCAATCTCGCGAACAAGGGCGGATGGACGCCGCTCTACCTCGCCACCGACAATCGCAACATCGAAGGCGGCGATTATCCGGTGCCGAAGCCGGACATGGACCACCTCGAATACCTCCGGCTCCTGCTGGACCATGGCGCGGACCCGAACCTCCGCGCCAAGGACAACACGCTGACGCGCACGATTTTCACGATGCAGTGGTTTTACGAAGCCGGCTGCACGCCGTTTGTCCGCGCGGCGCAATCGAGCGACACCGAGCTCATGCAGCTGCTGCTCGACTACGGCGCCGATCCGTTCCTCGTCACCGACAACGCCGACACGGCGCTCACCGCGGCGGCCGGCATCGGCTGGGTCGAGGGGGTGACCTACGAACGATCGGCGAAGGAGAACGTCGAAGCCGTTCGCATGCTGCTCGACCTGGGCCTCGACGCGAACGGCGCCAACAAGGAAGGGCGTACCCCCCTCATGGGCGCGGCGCTGAAG
>Ga0182035_10000983_pt1 | contig 14084 bp, 11 predicted proteins | sample flu12Cox44000170_FD_125969 | JGI IMG/M metagenome (GOLD analysis project Ga0182035, IMG submission 125969) | Lab enrichment of tropical soil microbial communities from Luquillo Experimental Forest, Puerto Rico - flux4day.12C.oxic.44.000.170 | ecosystem: Environmental > Terrestrial > Soil >...
ACCGAAAAGCTCGCTCTCGATGAGCTGTGGAGAGAACGCCGCACAGTTAAAGGCGACGAAACGCGCCTTGTTCCTGTTGCTGAGATTGTGGATGGCGTGAGCGATCAATTCCTTTCCGGTACCACTTTCGCCAAGGATCAAGACGGTGGCGCGGGAAGGCGCCACTTGGCGGACGGTATCGAAAATATCATGCATAGCCTTCGATTCGCCGATGATATTTTCCAGGCCAAAACGTTTATTCACCTGCTCTCGCAGCTGAACATTTTCCTGCTCGGTTTGCTGCCCCTTAATCGCACGGGATATTTTGATTCCAAGCTCGTCGATATTGACCGGTTTGGTAACAAAGTCATACGCGCCCCGCTTCATAGCTTCAACGGCGGTCGCAATTGAACCATAGGCGGTCATCAGAATACAGACAGGGGGTCGAGGTCGCTGCAGAATGCGTTCAATGAGCGTCATCCCATCTTGGCCACCCAATCGCAAATCGGTTAGCACCAGATCGATATGGTCCGAGTTAATGACGTTTAAAGCCTCGTCCAGATTGCCGGCTGTATAAACGTCAAACTCCTCCTCAAGCGATTGACGAAGCCCTTCGCGCGTATGTTTTTCGTCGTCAATGATCAGAATTGTGCCTTGCATTGCGTTCAGTCTGCACTCTGGTCCTGCAGCATGCGCACTCGCTTGTCCCCATAAGGGAGATTGATCGTGACGCGCACCCCTTTACCCTCGTTGCTTTCGATTTCGATCTCTCCGCCGTGTTCGCGTACGATTCGGCGAACGATCAATAATCCCAGTACGGAGCCTGACGCTTTCGTGGTGAAATAAGGCTGAAACAGTTTGCTCATTTTCTCTTGTGATATTCCCCCGCCGGTATCGTTGAATGATACCGAAATGTAGAACTCATTTTGCCAGGAGCGAATATTAAGAATGCCTCCCGTCTTCATAGCCTGAAAGGCGTTCTTGATCACATTGTAGAAGGCTTGCTTCATCTGATCCCGGTCCACTTCGACTCGCGGCAGTGTCGGATCGAGATCCATTTCGACTATAATGTCGCGATCGCGGATTTCGGGCCGAAGAAAACTCACCGACTCTTCTATAATTTCGTTCAGATCGTGAGATTCAAATTGGGGATTCGAGGGCCGAATCGCTCTCAAGAACTGATGGACGATCGAGTCCAGACGCTGAATTTCGTTCTTTGCAATCTCAAGAAGAGAGCCGATCTCGGCCCTGGCTTCGGGAGAAGCTTTCCGCAACCGGCGATCTATCAATTGCAGGTGGATGTTGAGTGAGTTGAGGGGGTTGCCAATTTCATGCGCCACTCCGGCGGCCAGCAAGGTGAGAGCCGAAAAACGCTCGCTTTCGATGGTTGCTTCGGCCATCCTGCGATCCTCGGTGATATCGCGCAGAATGATGGCATAACCGACGAAATCCAGCTTTAACGCGTCGGATTCCGGAACTTCCTGTTCCAGATGCAGGGGGGCGACATAGAAATTGAGAAATCGGTGCTGAGGATAAAAGACCTCGATGTCCCGGCTCACAATGCCCTGGTTCGATCCCAGCGAGATCCAGTCTAACCCGGGAAGCTTTTCGTCCAAGGGCCGACCGAGCGCGTCCTCAGGCTCGATGGCGAAGAGCTGGGCTGCAGCTGCGTTGATGAACTGCACTTTTCCATGGACATCCGTAACGATCACACCCTCCTGCAGGGCGTCAAAAATGCGCTCGAGAAAGCCTTTTTCCTGTGCAAGCCGGACAAGATAGTTTTGTACTTCTTCCGGTTGCACCCTCCGGATCCGCTCAATCAGCTTATCGATGAATCCTGACCTCATCGAGGAATAGTAATAGCAGACAATCGCTCCAAGGCAGATGCGAAACGTTCTGCCGGTATTGCCGTGGCATCGTTTGCCAATTCCGGTCCGGCTTCCCAGGTTTCGGCTGGGAAGCACGGCTCGAATCGGCTGTCGAGGATGTCGATTGTCCCCTTCCAAGAGGCAGTTTCAATGTGCAGAGACCGCACCTGGAAATCATGTCGCTTTACCACAACGCTGGCTACCCACGGATCACATTTCGTCCTCCGACTGATTTCGGGTGAAAGCTGAAAATCGATCCTCCATGCCGGTTCGCCGCTCGCGTCGAAGCTCTGTTCGAAGCGCAGAATCTGAAATAGAACTGGCAACCAGACGATCTGCTGATCCTTCAGAGGAAGTCGGAAATCGGGAATTTTTGCGCCCTTGGGCGGGGGGACGCCCTCGACACCGATCGTAGCGGCGAATTCTCGGGGGTAAGCCCAAACGCGCTGCCCGTTCCGGCATACGACCATGCGATGTTGGGGATCGATCGTCTCGATTCTAAGTTTGTCTGGCATCTCCAGCGTTATTTGGAGCGGCTGATTCAGGATTTCCGCCGCCAGCGGCGGTCCTTCACGAACGATGACATCCATCCGGAGCGCCTTCGTTAAACCCTTCGAATAAAATAATGCACCGTAAGGTTGCAAAATTCGAGCTAAGACGTCGTACTTGTTTTGCGCGCCCAGAAGTTGACCAGCGCTAAACAGTCCAAACGCCAGCATCGAAACGAAAGAACGCTTAGGAGCAAATGCGCGCATGACGTCTACCCGTAAAGCGAAAACCAGGAAAAGCGAATCGGCCATTTTTTAGAATGAGGTATCGTGAAGTTGTGGTGGGACACTGCGACAATCGGTAGGGCCTCCCGGCGGGCCGCGTTTTGACTTCCTTCGACCGCCGGGTGAGCTTTCCACACCAAGGGGGACCGGAGGACGCTATCCAAGGTTGCCTTTGCGATTTCTCAAGTTAAACATAGACCCTGTGCTGGTGACGACGTTTCTGTTGGGTGTTCAGTCCGGCGGGCTAGTGTACGCCTTTACGGAATCGACCTTTGAGGGGAAGCTTGTGTTAGCGACGCTCTTCCTAGCCTCGATCTTCAGCTGGTCGGTTATGGTGACCAAGATACGTGTGGTCCGGCTTGCTAAGGCGCAGAACGGTCGATTCCTTCAGCTCTTCAGATCTGACCGGCAACCTCTCAAAATATACGAGTCCAAGATCCGGTTCGATGGGTCTCCCCTTTATTCCATATATCGAGCAGGGTGTAAGGAGCTTGCTTTTCACTTGCTTGGTTCCACCGAGGTTGATGACACTTTCTGGGCACGTTTGGAAATAGCGGAGCGAATCACGCCTTCGCAGATGCGCGTTGTTACCACGGGAATGGAGCGGGCTGTCGGGGAATCGGCGTTGCGCCTTGAATCTCAAATGATTCTACTGGCGACGGCAGTAAGCGGAGCTCCGTTTCTGGGCCTGCTTGGCACTGTCTGGGGCGTCATGGATACTTTTTCCGGAGTGGCGCTCGCCGGTTCGGCAAATTTGCAGGCGATGGCACCGGGAGTTTCGGGTGCGCTTATCACGACGGTGACGGGTCTGCTTGTCGCTATTCCGGCAATGTTCGGTTACAACTTTCTCGTTACGAGCATTCGTTCTTTAATCGTCCAGAACGACAATTTTGCAGCGGAACTTTCTTCGGAGTTCGAGCACAAATATGTCAACCACTCCGCGCGGCCGGTCCTTGTAAACAAATAGTATGCGCCGTTTTTCAGACCAACGTAACCTTCACACGCTCACCGAGATTAATATTACACCCCTGCTCGATCTCGCGTTTGTGCTGCTGATCATTTTTATCATCACCACTCCATTGATGGAAAACAGCATCAGTCTGGTGGTTCCAACCAGTGGCGAGGCAACGCAAACCGTTGACCGTTCACAGGTCCAGACGATTTCCATCGATAAGGATGAGGTTTTAAAGCTCAACGACGAAGTCGTTGATCCAGAACTCCTGGAGTCGCGTTTGACCGAGTTGCGCGCGCAGAAGCCTGATCTTGCTGTTGTTGTTCGTCCGCACAGGGAGTTACCGATCCAACGATTTGTCGATGTGATGGATATACTTCAGCGCGCACAAGTTTCAAAAGTGGGCGTATTGACGCGTCCCGGAGAGCCGTAAAGAACGCAGCGACGGGGTCTCAACTTTCAACATTTGGCCGTTTTGAAAGTCATTTTGCGAGCAAAGTACCACCGATAGGTGGCCCAATGTTGAAAGTTGAGACATGACCCCGTCGCTGGATCAGGACCGTCAAGAATATGACGGACGCTTCAAGCTCACCTTTGCTGCGACCGCGTTCGTCCATCTGGCGCTGCTTGGTGGACTTGTATTTGTGTCGTTATCTCGGCCCAGCAAACCAGAGGAGCATCTCGTTTGGGTTAATCCAGGATCGTTCGAGAGCAATCCAGAAACGGGGCAAATCGCATCGGCGGGAAATCCAGAGCTGGCGCCTCCTCCGAACCTGGAATCGAAAGAGACTGTTCCTCCGGAGGTGGAAAAACCGCTGGAGCCATCTCTACCGGAACCAACCCCAGAGCTATCAACGCCACCTGCGCCAATGCAGGCACCGCCGAGCGTTTCTCCGACGGCGCCCAAACTTGCCGTTCCGACGCCGACACCTTTGGTAACTCCCCGACCGACGCCGAAGCCCCTGCTATCCCCCTCGCCAAAGGCGTCCCAAAAACCGTCGCCGACTCCGAAAGCTACGGTGCATCCTTCGCCAAACCCATCTACATCCGCCAAACCGTCCGCGTCGCCCAAGCAAGGTCACAAGCCTGAACCAACGCCAAAGGAAAAAGGGAAAGAAAAACCGGAAATGGAAAAATCTCCAAAGCCTGAAACTTCTCCAAAGACCAAGGCATCTCCAGGAAAACCGGACGATAAGAACAAATCAAAAGCATTGGCAAATTCCCCGAACCATTCTGGCGAACAAGACAAAGAAAAGCCTCTGAAGGGCGGGGCGGAAGGCGAATCGGTTGGCACTTCCCGGACAAATCGGGGTGGGGGACACGGCGAAGGTAGTGGATCGGCCTCTGGAGATTCCGCCCTAGCCGCTTACGTCGGGATTCTCACGAGTCGATTCCAGGCCGCATGGAATCAGCCGACCGGCGAAATGGCGATGGGAAAGACCCTGGGGGTCACGGTAAGGCTGAAGGTCGAAGCCGACGGAAGGGTGACCCAGTTCACGATCGTTGAAGGTTCCGGAAATGCGGTGGTTGATGAATCAGTACGCGAGGCGGGAAAAAGCATCGCGAGATTACCACCCCCGCCAAACAACGAAACATTTTCAGCCCCGGTCCGCTTTGAGCTAGGCAATTGAAGCAAACACGAGATAAGGCTGTGATGGGGTGGCGGTAGGGTCCGATCTCCGAGCGGACCGTCAGCATTGGTCGCTATGACTTATGACCTGAGGGTAAAAACCGGTCGCCTCGGGGATGCAACCCTGCCACTCCCGACTGAGTTGGAGCCGCTGAAGCCCTTCGACCACCGGCCCTGGGGAGGAGACTAATTCTCCTTTCTTTATTGGCATGTCTGGTGAAAGCTCACGAGAATGGCGGCCTCTGAGCGTTACCAGCATTACGAAGTTCTCCGGCGAGATGACGGGAGCTTCTGGGAGTTAGGCAGGGGTGCAATGGGGATAACCTACAAAGCTTTTGACACCAATCTGCGGTGTCCGGTCGCCTTGAAGGTTATCAACAATGCCTACCTTACAAGCGAAGTCGCCCGCCAGCGGTTCTTGAGAGAAGCGCGCGCAGCAGCCGCTCTGCGACACCAGAACGTTGCTTCCGTTTTTCACCTCGGGACAGATCACGAGAGCTATTTTTACGCCATGGAGTTCATTGACGGCGAGACGGTCGACGCCTACATGAAACGAAGAGGGCCTCTGGATGCCACAGAAGCCCTGGGGATCACTCTCCAGGTTTCCCGCGCCCTGGCTGCCGCGGCAAAGCAGCAACTTGTGCATCGTGACCTTAAGCCCGCCAACTTGATGCTGGTAGACGAGGAAGGCGAGAAGGTGGTCAAGGTCATTGACTTCGGACTGGCTAAGAGTGCGAAGAGAGAGGGGGACGAATCGGGAACGCTGACGGTTGGCGGAGGATTCGTTGGCACTCCTCATTTCGCCAGTCCAGAACAGCTTGAGGAGCGCGACATTGATATCCGGTCCGACCTCTATTCTCTTGGTGCGACGTTGTATTACATGATTTCGGGCAGGCCGCCTTATGCCGGTTCAGTCGCTCAGATCATGAGCCAGCATCTGTACAAACCGCTTCCTCTCGAACCGTTGCATGGAGCTCCACAATGTGTCGTGGAACTCATTCAGCGAATGATGGAGAAAGATCGGGCTAAACGCCCGCAAGCGCCCGCAGAGTTGCGACGCGAAGTCTTGAGTTGTCTCGAACAGATACAGGCAAGCGCTACTACTGCCCGAATCAGCATCACCCAGGGCGCTGCCGAGCAGCCGGATACCTTGGCTACGGACGCGCTCGGGTTCCTAAGGCCGGAATCACTGGCAACCAGCGATATACTTGTTGGTCGTTATAAGATCGCCCGCGATTTAGGCGAAATTCCGCAGGGACACCAATTTGTCGCTGACGATCTCCAGAAAAGCCGGAAAGTATCGATCCTTGTTTTCGGCCCCGAGTTTCTTGCGGACAAAAAGAGATTCACATCGCTCGAGCAAGAAATTGAGCAAGTCCGACGCGCAACGTTACCCCAGATTCAGGGTATCTACTCGCTCGAGAGCGTAGATCAAACGAGCTTTCTTGTTCAGGAATACGTGGCTGGACCACGGCTCGTGGACGTGCTGCGCGCTCGTAGCGTTCTAACGCCACAGGAAGGGCTGCTTCTCCTCAAACTCCTTGCGCCGGTCGCGGATCACGCACAGGCGCACCGGTTGCAGCAGGTCAATTTGACCATTTCCGGTGTGCGGCTCACGGCACCCGCAATTTCCGATAGCCCCTTCGATACCGCGTTTCTGCAAAAGCCGCTGACTCAATCGACTGGACTCGGTGTCAAAGTTGCCCCGGTCGATTTTTCGTTTCCCTCTTTTTCTGATTCGGTAACCTGGGCCGGCGCAGCGACTTTGATCCAGAGTGCTTCTGGAGGCGGTCCCCGCGCCAGCTATCTGGGGATGCTGAGCCTCCTGATTTACGAGCTGTTGGGCGGGCCACGTAGTTCGGTAGAGTCAACTGGCCGCTATAAACCAATTTCGGTGCTTTCTGAGGAAGGGAATTCGATTCTGCGTCGCGGCCTAATCGATGATTTGAGTTCAGCGGCTGAATTGGCGCGGCTGCTAGAAAGCCAGATTTTTTTCAGATCGGGCGAACCTGGCATTGCGGGAGCCACTCCGTTGCCAGCTGTGCATCCGGACGACGGTACGTCCCGGTCTGAGCAATCGGGCTCCGCGCCTTGGCCTGCAGCGCCCCCGCCGGCGAGCTCGCAACCGCCCTCTGTGAGCACACCGCCTCCTTCTTTGCCGGCTATATCGATCCCACCGATTTCTCCTCCAGAAAAGCCCAAACTGTCGACCACGGGAGTGTTCCTGGTAGGCGTTTTAGCTGTCTTGGTAGCGGGCGGCATCGGATTTCTCTTCTATGCGATTTTCGAGATGCTCCCGGCGAGGCATCCCGCAGCTTCTCCTAAACCTTCGCCAATCTCCCGCGAAAGCCAGACGCCGCGCCTGAGTTTTTCACCGACGCCCGAGCCATCTCTCACGCCTTCCCCTAAACCGCAGGAATCGCTAACGCCGCCTCCGATTCCTGAAGAACGTCCTACGCCGGAAATCGCCCGTACCCCGGAAACCGTTCGATCTCCTGAACCGGAGCGCACTCCAGGTCCGGCGACGCCTGCCAATTCGCCGGAGATCGATACTTATCAAAAACTGCTTGCCGGAACGCAAGACATGGTGAGGCAGGGGGACTGGCAAGGGGCACTCAAGGCCTATCTCGAGCTCGCCGATCGTTACCCGGATCGGGTGGAGGTGCTTACACGAGTCGAAAATCTGTTGGCCGAATTGCGCAACACGGAGGGTAAAATTGATGCTGGCTCCTATTCGCAGTTAAAGCCGTACTTTGTGCGAGCGGCCGAAAAAGGGGTTGTGCCAGCCATGCTCATCCTCGGGAAGTTCTCTCGTGATAACGAACCCGCTGAAGCGCTGAAATGGTTTGAAAGGGCGGCTGCAAAAGGGAGTGCGCCCGCTATGATCGAGGCGGGATTGCTCTTCTCAAACCGACGGCAACCCGGAGATGATCGTAAAGCGCTGGAGTACTTTTTGCAGGCGGCAAGCGTCGGTGATCGGGTCGGAAAGTATCTGGCGGGCGAATGCTACTATTTTGGGAAGGGCGCCCAGACAGACACGACGAAAGCAGTAGAATTTTTGCAGGAGGCAGCCGCTCTTCGAGAACCGCGCGCTATGGACTTACTCGGCACTCACTACCGCCGTTTGCGCCAATTCGATCGGGCACGGAAAAATTATGAAGACGCCGCAGCGGCCGGATACGCGCTTTCGTTATCAAACCTCGGGGTGCTCTACATGAATGGCGAGGGAGTACAGCGGAGTCCTGAAGTGGCTGCGAATCTGTTTAAGCAAGGCGCTGAAAAGGGTGATCCAAGCGGGATGTTCTTCTATGCGAGCTGCCTTCAGGATGGTCTTGGGCTGCCAAAGGACGCCAAAGCTGCTAGCGATTGGTTTCGCCGGTCCGCGCGCGCCGGAAATACGCGGGCAATTGAATGGTGCAGGCAAAACGGAGTGCCTTATAAGTAAGAACTCAACAAGAAAGCCATGAACTCGGGATGGCGCATACGGCGCCGTCTGCAACGCGTTGCTGCTCAGTAGGTCCCGCCACAAGTTCTTCAGAAGCTAGCTAAGCAGCTAGCGCCTTGCCATGGTGACACAATCCATCCAGCTCCCCGTCTCAAAGGAAGCAGTTTACAACAAAGTTGCCCGGCGCATTATCCCGTTGCTCTTTCTTTGCTACATCGCAGCCTACCTTGATCGCGTCAATGTAGGATTTGCTAAACTACAAATGCAGGTTGACGTGCCCGAAATCAGCGACAGCGTCTACGGTTTTGGCGCAGGGGTATTCTTTCTTGGGTACTTTCTTTTTGAGGTTCCCAGCAACATTCTGATGGAGAAACTCGGCGCACGCCTCTGGATTGCTCGGATCATGATCAGCTGGGGGATCATCTCGTCGGCGATGGTTCTGGTGAATTCAGCATGGCTTTTTTACGGGTTGCGCTTTCTGCTCGGCTTAGCGGAGGCCGGCTTTTTCCCGGGGATGATCCTTTATCTTACTTACTGGTTTCCGTCTCGGAGACGCGCTCGGGCGGTTGCGCTATTTATGCTCGCGCTGGCTGCGACCGGTGTGATCGGCGGTCCGTTGTCGGGCTGGATTCTTCACGAGCTCAACGGAGTCGCCGGATTCAAAGGGTGGCAGATGCTTTTCCTCTTGGAAGGCATTCCTTCAATCATCCTCGGTCTTTGTATTCCGCTGCTTCTGTCGGACGGGATCAGGTCGGCCGGGTGGCTAACCCAAGCAGAAAAGGACCTTTTGGAGAAGCCCCTGAAGCAAGAAAACGCGCGCAAACAAAAAATACCCCTGGCCCAGGTCTTTGTTGATCGGCGCCTGGTCCTGTTTTCTCTGGTCTATTTCTGTTGTGCTATGGGCCTTTATGGAACCGGTTTCTGGATTCCGCAACTGATCAAAAATACGGGTGTAAAAGACCCGCTGCATGTCGGTTTGCTGAGTGCGATTCCATATGGGTGCGGAGCGGTTGCGATGGTGCTTTTCGGCCGGAGCTCTGACCGCTCTGGAGAGCGTCGGGTCCACTTTGCCGTAGCGTCCTTGCTTGGCGCTGCAGGCATTGTGGCCAGCAATCTCTACAGAGAAAACACACTTGCAGCGATGATCGGCTTAAGTGTTGCCACTGCTGGGATTCTAGCGACTTTCCCTCTTTTCTGGCCGATGCCGACTGCGCTGCTCGGCGGAACCGCTGCGGCTGCGGGAATTGCATGGATCAATTCACTTGGCAATCTTGCTGGTTTTTTTGGTCCATCGATTGTGGGCTGGATGACAGATTGGACTAAACGGAGTGACTACGGTCTCTACGTGGTAGCTGCTGCCATGGTGCTAGGCGCGACGCTTGTGCTCTTTTTTGTGCCTGGAAGAAATGCCCGGAACTCGCCCTAGCCATGCATGTTGTATTTGGGCGATAAAGCTTGTGCGAAAGTTTGTGAATCGCTAATGTCGCGGCTCGTTTAATTTTATGCGCGCTCCTTTGATTCAATCCACGTCGGCAGTCCTTGTTGTGGGACTTCTACTGACAGGATGCGAGAACTTGTCACCCGCCGGAAGCGGCGCCCTTTTCGGGACAGGCGCCGGAGCGCTTGCCGGCGGCATTGCGAAGGCGGCGGGAGCGAGCACTTCCGAAGCGGTGGCTATCGGGCTGGCGACCGGGGCAGTTGTTGGTGTAAGCGCTTACGTAATTGCAAAACATCAAGCCACAGAACGCCAGCGAAAGATCGCTGAGGAGCGGGCTCGTCTGGCTTACGAGAACGCGCCCCCACCTCGGAAGGCTGCGTACCGGAAGACGCGTTATATCGCCGTAGATACTGTGCGCGAGAAAAATTCCACAGGGGCGAAGTCTGTGATGATTTATGACACGCAATCTCAACAGGTCGTTGGGAATAACGTGTACGACGTCAAGGAATCTCCCAAGCAAGGGACTGTCTCGAAATTCGATACTTATTCCGCCGAATATGTTGGATCAGGCGCTTAGTGCGCCGATGCGGTCTGGGATGAGAGGGTTTTCTTCCACCCTGGACTGAATTTCTCTTACGCCTTTCGGCGTGCTAAAATTTCCTATTTCACGGAGCCGAGGGACTCAACTTGTTTCGGTACTTCTCTTGTGTTCAATTGAGCCACAGGTAAGCTTATGGGCTTCGAACACCGGGTCTTCGAAAAAGACAAGCAACGACTCAATGAGATTTTCGATAGCGAGAGCGGGTTTCGCATTGTCGTCGACAATCTTGGGGCCGAATTGGTCAGCATAGTGCGAGGCCAAGGCCATGGGGCTTCCGTGGCGTATCTGTACCGGGACGGAGAGCTTATTCCTTCCGGGAGCGGATGGCAAAATCATGCGACAGTCATGGGTTATTATGTGCATCGTCTCCGGAATGAAAGGACCCTTTACGCGGGAGAGGAGATCGCCGGCGGGAATCACGGCTTCCTTCGGCACAAGATGTTCGCGGATCCGGAGGTTTCGATTGAGGACAAAGCCACTCTGACTTACAGGTTGTCTGCCGGTCAGATCAGGCCAGTCGAATATCCGCGAAAGGTTTCGTTTCGAATCAGCTATTCCCTATTCGGAAATAACGTTGAAATAAGCTTTGCTTTCCACAATGAAGAGTCCGAAAGGCCGGCGCATCTGAGCTTTGGTTTGCATCCAGGCTTTGCTGTCTCTTCGGTCGAGAAGGCCCGTATCATTCTTCCCCAAGGCAGCTACCGACGTCACTTGGCGCCCGGCAATTTTTTGAGTGGCGAAACTGTTGAGTTTGATTCTGACGGTGGTACCTGGCCAGTGAAGCCATTTGAACTGCCTGCAACATTTCTTTTGGAACCTGTTGACGTGGCTCAGAATGTAGTTGTCCTTCAAGACTACGCAACGCGAAGGCAAATAGAGATTGACCTGAGCGAAGCCCCATACTTCGCAATTTGGAGCGACTTGAATCCGTTCGTTTGCATTGAGCCGTGCTGGGGCTTACCGGATCATCAGGAACAGAGACCATTTGAGAGAAAGCTCGGTATTCAGGTGATCAAACCAGGAGACACGCTCAAGCGCAGGTTTTTGATGCGATTCGACTGAGCATGAATTTCATCCAAACACTCAGGAAACGATCCGAACTACAGCCGGGCGTACCTGCGTTAATTGATCGGTCTTTGTCCAGGGATCGGGTTCTGACCTATTCCGGGCTGAACCGCTTAGTCGACCTTCTTTCAATTCGACTGCGCGAGGCCAAACTGTTGCCTGGCGATCGCGTCCTTTTTGGGCTTGATCCGGGTCAGGAAATGTACGGATATCTGCTTGCAGCCTTCGAAATTGGAGCGGTTCCGATCTTATATGATGATTCCAGGCCTCACGACGAGTTTGTTTCCTGGATTGAAGCTCTTGAGCCGAAAGCGGCATTGATTCCGAAGCGGGGATGGGTTGGAGCGCACTTTGATGCGGCACTGAAGAAGATCCCGACAAAAATCGTTATTGGTCCGGTACGCTCTCAGTTGCGCCTGCTTCGCCTGGGTAAATTGGGAACGCCGGAAGAAGCATTGCCAGATACGGTCGCGCTCTATTACTTGGTGAGCCCGGTGCCGGGACATCTTGCGCTGAGGGCATGGTCACAGAACCAACTTCATCTGAGCGTACAGTTTCTTGTTTCGGAGCTGAAATTGAAAGCCGGCGAAATTGATTTATGCGCTTCGCCACTCAATTTGATTGCAAACGTCGCTGCCGGCTTGACCAGCCTCATCGCCGGTCGTTCTCACAGAGCCATCGAACGCCAGGTCGAGCGCTTCAAGCCCGCTCGGGTTGTAGCCGATAGCGAGCTGGTACGGTGGCTGCTGCGAAAATCGACCTCGCCCTTGCATCGGGTGTTCATCACTAATGCGCCGCTTTCCGAGGATGAGGTGGATTATTTTCGCGCTCGCAATCAGCGGGCAAATATCGAGCTGATTTTTTGTGAAGACCTGCCACTGGCCGGGGTTTCCCTGAAGGAATTTGAAAAGGATGGATCGGCGACGCTGGTTGGAAGTTTTTTTGGAGCCGTTGAGACAAAGATTTCAAGTGCGGCGAGCGGACAGGCGGCGCCCAGTATGTTTCAATCGAAATCAGATGATGCTGCGTTGGAAAAAGTTGGTGAACTGCTCGTGCGAGCAGAGTTTCTTCCCACGCGACAATCACTGTCCGACCTCTCCACCGGAGTCGCCGTAATTTCGGTTTCAACGAACGGCTTATGGCACCCCACCGGTGTTGTCGGCTACTTTGACAATCAAAGCCGATTCTGGCTCATCGAACGAACTTTTCGGTAATATTCCTTCAGGACCATCAACCCACATCAGATGTTGACCAAGCGTATTATCCCATGTCTGGATGTGACCGAAGGACGAGTCGTTAAAGGCACCAAATTTCTGCAGTTGCGCGATGCAGGAGATCCGGTCGAATGCGCGGTGGAATATAACAGGCAGGGCGCTGATGAGCTTGTGTTTCTTGATATCACCGCTTCTTCCGATAATCGCCGTGCGATGTTCGATGTGGTGGAACGGACCGCCGAGAAATGTTTCATGCCTCTTACGGTTGGCGGCGGTATTCGCACGGTCGAAGATGTCCGCGAAATGCTGTTGGCCGGTGCCGACAAGGTTAGCATAAATACTGCAGCGATCCGAAAACCTGAATTGATTTCCGAATCGGCAGCGGCCTTTGGTGTCCAGTGTATTGTCGTTGCGATCGATGCAAAACAGGCCGGACCTGGTCGATGGACGGTCTATACCCATGGCGGACGCAAGCCGACTCGACTTGACGCCGTGGAATGGGCTTTGGAAGCAGAACGACGAGGCGCCGGAGAAATCCTGCTTACCAGCATGGACGCCGATGGAACAAGGGACGGGTACGACATTAAGCTTACCGCGCAAGTCAGTTCGGCCGTGGGAATCCCTGTTATCGCGAGCGGTGGCGCTGGGTCTCTCGAGCATCTGTTGCGCGTTCTGCAAGACGGGAAAGCCGACGCAGTTTTGGCTGCCAGCATTTTTCACTTTGGCGAGTTCACGGTGGGTGAAGCGAAACGGTTCCTGGCTGAAAACGGCGTGCTTGTCCGGACGTAGCGCGAGAACGAGTTCGAGGGCACGAAGGGGGGATTTCACCACAGAGACACAGAGGCCACGGAGATAAGAAAAGACAGGAGAATTGGGGCTTTCTGATGTGGGGGGAACACCCGTGAGGGTCTTTCGGCCCTGCACGCCATTTGCACGGCTTACCGCGCTTGAAGACTTCATCGTGATCCCTCGGCATCGCATTCAATAAACATGGGGGCGGTAATTTCACCACCGAAGCCCAGGGGGTAGCAACCCGATTCATTTTCCTCCTAACTTAACTTAGGCTTAGGCTAGGCTAGCCTACCCGCGCGTTTTGCCTGCGCTAGTAGGGTCCGATCA
>Ga0182035_10000989_pt1 | contig 14065 bp, 9 predicted proteins | sample flu12Cox44000170_FD_125969 | JGI IMG/M metagenome (GOLD analysis project Ga0182035, IMG submission 125969) | Lab enrichment of tropical soil microbial communities from Luquillo Experimental Forest, Puerto Rico - flux4day.12C.oxic.44.000.170 | ecosystem: Environmental > Terrestrial > Soil >...
GCCGCGCGCTTCGGTGCCGGCCGGGCCTCGGGCGCGCCGCCGACGGTGTACACCCGCAAGATCATGCCGCGGCTGACCCTAGCCGACTTCAAGGCGTTCCACTTGCGCAGCTCGTCGGTGCTCACGCTGAACTGGTCGGCAATCCCGCCGAGCGTATCGCCCCTGCGCACCCGGTAGCGGACCAGGCGGCCTTTGGTCTCACTGGCCGGCTGCGCGGCGGGGATGATCAGCTTGTCGCCCGCGGTCAACGCCGTGGAACCGCCGAGGCTGTTGGCCGCCGCGATCGCCGCCGGCGTCACTTGGTATTTCTTAGCCAGCGAAGTCAGAGTTTCGCCGGGCTCCACGCGATGCCTCCGCCAGCTCACCCATTTCTCGGCCGGGATGTCTGCAATCTCGTTGGAAAACTTTTCCGCTGTTCCCGCCGGCAAATGCAGTTCAAAGCTTGGGTCATCCGGAGTTGCCAGGCGCAGAAGCGACGGGTTGAGCGAACGAAGCGTTTCCACGTCCGCGTCAATCGTTTCCGCCACCAGCCGCAGGTCGATGGCGCTGCCGGGCTTGACCACGTCAGAAAGGACCGGCTTTTCCAGTTCCGGATGGATTCCATAGTGCGCCGCGTCCTTGGCGATCAGCGTCAGGGCCACGATGATGGGCACGTAGTTCTTGGTCTCGCGCGGCAGAACGTTGCGGCGGTAAAGCTCCCAGAAGTCGGCGTATCCGGTCCTCTCGATCCCTTTTTGCACGTTCCCCGGGCCGCAGTTGTAGGCCGCCATGGCCAGATACCAGTCGCCAAACAGTCCATAGAGATCGCGCAGGTGCTGCGCGGCGGCACGCGTGGCTTTCTCCGGATCCTGCCGCTCGTCGACCCACCACGAACGTTTCAAACCGTATTCGTTGCCCCGCCATGGCACGAACTGCCAGATGCCGCGGGCGCCGGCCCGGGAAAGCGCCGCCGGCTGGAACGCACTTTCCGCCTGCGCCAGATAGATCAGGTCCTGCGGTACGCCCTCTTCGCGCAGGATTCGCGCGATCATATCGCGGTATTTCCCCGAGCGGCTGAGCCCGGTCTCCACAATGGCTCGCCCGCGCGGCGTCTGGAAGAAGTTCAGGAACGACAGTACTTCGTCGTTGACCGTAAGCGGCAGGTCGTGGGAAATGCTCTTCGCCGCTTCCTCGGCGCGGCCTTTCAGCCGCGGGTCGACGGGAAAGGTCATGTCGGCGACTTCGTCGATCGGCGCAGGTACGGCCGGCGTCTCCTGGAAACCATCACCGGCGTGGAAAGCCTGCAATTCGTAGGTGTAGACGGTGTCAACGACCTTCCGGAACAGTTCGTGCAGTTCTGCATCGCGGTCCAGGTCGTAGCCGCTCAGAAGCAGCAGGTCCACGGCGGCGTCGAAATCGCGCCGCGCCGCTTCGAGGTGCCCGGCTTTGAAGTTCTGCTCGCCGGAGGCGAATTTCTCCTGCACTTTGGCAATGAGCTGCGACTTGGCGTCGGGTGAGGTGGACTGGGTTGCGGAAGATGAGGCGCTCGGGGAAGGAGGCAGAGATTGCGCTTGGCTTCGAGTTGCACCCAGCACGGAAATCGCGGAAGCAAGCAGCGTCATGCTCAGTAGCCGCATATCTCCATGTTACGGAGGCTTTTGTCCGGCGGTCAACGCGTTCGGCGCCGAGCGGTTTCCCATCGGCTACCCGGCCAATGGGCCGTGTGCCGAGAGAACCTGCCGGCTCGAGGCAGGTGAGCCGCTATTCGGCGAGGGCGGGCGCCGGCGCGGCGGCGTCCCAGCCGGATTGTTCGGGCATCAGCGACTTCACGAGGTCTTCCATCTCGTGGGCGCTGACCACGTCTTCCGGATAGTTGAATACGCTCAGTTCGAACGCTACGTTGAACGCGGTTCGTGCACCCTGTAGTTCTTCCTGCAGTCGCACCGCAACGCGCTTGCCGTTCATTTGATCGGTTTCGGGCAGAACCACGCCGAACAGTTCAGGGGCGAGACGAAAGATCGAGTCGGTAGGACGCAGCCGTCGTGACATGCCCTTCGCGGTAGCGCTCGAGACGCTCGTCATGTCGGACGCAGTTCCGTTTACCGGCTTCACCTTGAGTAGCACGAGCGACAGCGTCTTCTGCATGGTCTTGGCGCGGCGGAACTCCATGGTCAGGCGGTCCCAGAACTGGCTGGCATTGGGCATCGAGCCGAGTAAGTCCACATTCGCCTGGTGCTTCAAGGCGATGTTCCGCTCGACTTCGGCCAGCAGCTGCTGCTTGAGTTGGCGCAGCGTCTTCTGGCGCTCCAGCAGATAGCTGACAAAGAGCAATGTGAGTCCGCAAAAGCCGAAGTAGGCGACGCGCAGGGTCCACTTGTTGCCTTCGGGGTGTTCGAAGACCAGCGGGTACATGAAGACGGCGAGAGCGCCGGCGAGAATGAGAACGAAGACGACGGAAAGCACGGTGACCTGAAGGCCGCGGCGCTCCAGCGTTTCCAGCTCCTGTTTATTCAGTAGGTCGTTCTGGCCCATTTGCTGCTCCTGCGCAATCCGGCGCGATCGGTTCCATCTTAGGGAATTTCCATCTTGGGAAAGGCGCGCGCCCGGGGCAATAGAACGAAAGGGCGCTTGTAGCGCAAGTAGCAACTTTTGTAAAAGAAGGGAAACCATTCAAAACGGGGAGGTTAGGGGGAGAAGGGTGGGGCCCAAAAAGAAGAATTACAGGGGAAAAGAAAAGCGGGCGATCCCGTCGGACCGCCCGCTCAAAACAGTCTCTGTTATCCCCGGATTTGAAGGATCAAATCCCGGGCCAGTGGTTTACAGAGGCTGAACGTTCGAGGCCTGCAGGCCCTTGGGGCCGCGGACGACTTCGAACTCGACCGCTTGGCCGTCGTTCAGCGACTTGTAGCCATCCGCCTGGATCGCGGAGAAGTGGACGAAAACGTCCTCTCCGGTCTGACGCTGGATGAAGCCAAAGCCCTTGCTGGCGTTGAACCACTTGACTGTTCCTTGTTCTTTGCTCACTGCTTTTTACTCTTTTCTTCTTTCAAAGCTATCTGGTGCTTCGTGAACCGGAACCCGGATTCAGGGGCTGGAAACAGACCCAGAGTTGCGCTGTCGATGAAACGACAGTTCCCGAGCTCAGGCCGTCTTTAGCTGTTTTCTGTGTTTGCCGATGAAGCTCAGAGTCTTGAAAACCCTGAAATCCGGAAGGCGGGCACAAAAAAAGGCCGCGAGTTTGACCCGCGACCGCTTAGCAACTGCAAGGCGATACAAGAGCAACAAACGCAACACCAGCCTAGCATGAAAAAAGGCAAAGAGCAATAGGAAGGTGTAAATCCAGAATCGAACCGTTTGAGACGGCCCCGGCTGGCGCCCGGAACCATTCACCGGGCGTGGCTAGGCCGTGACCCGCGACTCGATGGCCTTTCCCGAGGCATGCGACGCCAGAAGTTCTCCGAGCCGCCGATTCCAATCGTCCAATCCATTGGGACCGCCAAAAGACACAATAATCGCCAGCACGCGCTCAGTACTTTCGGTCACCATGGTGCGCTCGGAGTCGCTGGTGGCGCTGCCGTGCGGACCGATTGCATCGGAAAACAGCGGCAGCCCTTCCAAATTTAAATCGTACTTGCCAATCCCCTTGTAGGTTTCCCCGGCCCGCCCGGCGCGGAACTCAATGGCGCCTTCAACCTGCGCCAGATCGTAAAGACCGATCGGCAAACGGCTCTCCACCGAAACGAGGTTGATGACGTCCACAACCGAGTTGATTCGCGGAAACCCTTTGCCCGCAATCAAACGCCGCAAAAGCGCCTCCGCCGAGCCGCGATAGCGGGCCGGGTCCTTGCCGAGGGCCTTGTAGCCGGCTCGCGTGGCCAAAATCGCGGGCGCCTGCAAAATCGCCCGCGGGTCGGCAAGTCTGGCGATCCTCTCTTCAAAAGCGCACAACGCTTCCTCGAGTGCCGCCGGCGTCCGGCCGGCCTCCACTTCGGCCTGCACGCAACCGAGTGCAGCCTTCGCGCATTTTGCCTTTAGTTGTTGGGAAATCTGTACGTCGATCATGCCGGTCGCGTGCCCAAGGGATCGTGCCGGGCCGAGGTCACGACTTCAGGCTCCGGATGTACGCCACCAAGCCTTGGATCTCGTCGGGCTTCAGGCTTTTTCCGTAGGCGGGCATCTTGTTCTTCCCCTTCTCGATCACGTCCTTCCATTGCACGTCGCTTTTGCCCGCGACTTTCGGATCAGAAAAACTCTCCGCCCCCATGCTCTTGCCCGCCGGCGAATCGCCCTTCCCGGACGGTCCGTGGCAGACGGCGCATTTCGCCTTGTAGAGCGACGCGCTCTTGTCGTCCCCTTTGGCCGGGCCTGAGCCCAGAACGACGGCTAAGGTCAGACCCGCAATCTTTCCAAAAAGTTGCGGTTTGCCGAAACGAGTCATCGCCGACCTCCATCGCGTACATGATATACCGACCATCCGAGCAGCACCTGATCCATGCGGCCGCGAGAACCCCGAAACCGCCATCCGTTGCGGCAACTGCCGCACGCCCCTGCACGACTCCACGGACGATCCGGTTTCTGGATTCAATTCCCGGCCGTGAGGCGTGCTAAACTATCGGTCTTACACGCTCGTAGCTCAGTTGGTTAGAGCGCCACCTTGACACTTCGGAGTCGGGATCCAGCTACAGTTCGCGATAGTCTGCTAAGACGCGCTAACTAACGATTCGACTTCCGGGCCCATTTGCCGATCTGAACGGTACCACTGATTGCTACCCTTTATGACCGTGGTGTGCACCAAATTGTGAACCAAGGCGCGACCGGCACGCCGTTACCTATGCAGGGTCCTAGTTGTCCGGCCGGTGAACTGGGAGCGCGCGGTATCGCCTTTTAGCCTGCGCGATGCACCTCTGTTTTTTTTTCATTTTTCAGACCAGTATTGCCACCGACTTTCGCCTGTCACCGCGTTGGGGGGTATGCGTCTGCGCACATGAAAAAGGGACCACCCCCTGGCACTGCCGCTTTTTCTTTCGCCCGTCACGTTAATTGGGCCCTTTGCAATTTTGGCGCGCAATCTGATTTGTAACGTGGCGTTGTGTCGTGCCGTTGACTTGCCTCCACTGCACAACCTAAGATTTTCGCCAAATGTCGGAGTCTCAGTCCCTCGTCGGACAGACCGTCTCGCATTACCGCATCCTGGAAAAACTCGGTGGCGGTGGAATGGGTGTGGTGTACAAGGCTCGGGACACTCGGCTGGATCGTTTCGTGGCGCTTAAATTTTTGCCCGACGATGTGGCGCACGACGCGCAGGCACTCGAGAGATTTCGCCGCGAAGCGAAAGCCGCCTCGGCACTGAATCATCCCAATATCTGCACGATTTACGAGATTGGCGAAGAACAGGCCAGAACCTTTATCGCCATGGAGTACTTAGACGGTGCGACGTTAAAGCATCTGATCAATAGGCGGGCAATGGAGCTGGAGCGGCTGCTAGATGTGGGAATCGAGGTTACCGAAGGATTGGATGCGGCAAGCAGTGAAGGAATCGTCCATCGGGATATCAAGCCAGCGAACATCTTCGTAACGAAGAAGGAGCACGCGAAGATTCTGGATTTTGGATTGGCGAAGGTGGGGACAGCAAAGGTCGTGGGCGGCGGGACGGCCACGGTGACTTTGGACACCGAGCAGTTGACCAGTCCTGGGAGTGCCCTGGGGACAGTGGTGTACATGTCGCCTGAGCAAATACTGGGAAAGCCCCTCGATGCACGGACGGACCTGTTTTCCTTTGGAGTGGTTTTGTACGAGATGGCGACAGGATTTCTGCCTTTCACAGCTGAGACCACTGGGGGAGTGTTTGACGCGATTCTTCACAAAGAGCCGACGGAAGCGGTACGGCTGAACACAGCAGTACCCGCAGAGTTGCAAAGGATTATTGATAAGGCGCTGGAGAAGGACCGGGAGCTGCGGTACAACACCGCGGCTGAACTGCGGACAGACCTGAAACGGTTGAAGCGGGATAGCAGTTCGGGGAAGGCGCCACGGGGAAGCAGAGATACGAACGTGTCAAGTAGAGCCGTAGCGGAACTCGCCGTCGAGCATAAAATGGGTTCGGCCAAGGCAGCTCAAGCGTCAGTTGAGTTGGCGTGGAAGCGATACGCTGTTTTGACTGCTTGCGTCGCACTGCTAACCGCAGGCGCTGTGGTCCTTCACTTTCGGCCCTGGTCGAACCCTGATCGACCGCCGCCCTTGGTTCAAGTAACGCCATTGATCGGAATGCCCGGTGTCGAACGCCACCCAGCTTTCTCGCCTGACGGCACCCAGGTGGCATTCGTCGAACTCGACGGACAGAATTCCGGAATTTACACAGCGCTTGTCGACGGTGAAAAACCACTGCGACTGACCAGAAGTCCTAATGACTGTTGCCCCGCGTGGTCACCGGATCGTCGGCAGGTGGCTTTTCTTCATTTGTCTGAGAAAGAGGCCGATATCTACGTAATTCCTGCTCTCGGTGGCACCGAGCGTCGGTTGTACACTATGACTCGCCCCGCCTATGCGTACTTGGCCTGGTCTCCTGATGGCAAGATTCTGGCTTTTCCGGAAGGCAACCCAGACAGTGGGCAATCACAAATTACGTTCCTGTCGCTGGCTGATGCCACCAGACGACAGTTTACATATCCTCCGCAAGACTCTAGTGACCACGGCATCGCTTTTTCGCCAGATGGCTCACTAGTGGCGTTCGTTCGAGGAACCATTGCCGGTGTTGTGAATGATGTCTTTGTTGCTCCAGCAGCTGGTGGCGAAGCCAAGCGGCTGACTTTCGATAAATGCCCGACTTTTGGCGTAACTTGGACTGCCGATGGCCACGACATTGTGTTCTCTTCAATGCGTGGAGGCCAACAGAGCTTGTGGCGCATATCCGCTTCGGGAGGAACACCGCGACCGATATCGGGTCTCGGCTCGCCCGCCATGCTCCCATCTGTCGCTCGCAAAGGTGATCTACTTGCCTATCAGCAGGTGATTCGCAAAGACGATATCGCGCGAATTAACCTCGTCGATGGAGAACATTCACAAGGTTCCCCGACGGTTGTGATTTCAGAAAAAGGCAGCAAACTCCGGCCGCGCTTCTCACCCGATGGCAGCAAGATCGCATTCGAGTCCGACCGCTTAGGAAGTTCGGAAATTTGGATTTGTGATAGTGCGGGTGGAAATTGTGCGCAGGTTACGTTCCTGCAAGGCGTAGCTGGAACTTCTGCTTGGTCGCCAGACGGTCGCTTCCTCGCCTTCGAGTTCCACCCTGCTGAACATGCTGAAATCTACGTGGTGGAGCTACCAAGCGGCGTCCCGTCCCTCGTCACGACCATTCCCGGTGCTGATAACCTCGCGCCCAGCTGGTCGCGAGACGGACAGTGGATTTACTTCACTTCTAAGAAGAGTGGCGCTCCTTTTCAATTGTGGAAGGTTCCATTCAAAGGTGGGCCACCGCGTCAAATAACGAAAAACGGAGGAATCAGTGCGGTTGAGTCAGACAACGGCGCCCTATACTACTCTAAATATGAAACAGGAGGAGTGTGGAAGATGTTACCGGACGGTGAGGAAAGCCGTGTGTTAGATCAACCTTCTGGAACCGAATGGTTCAACTGGGCGTTGTCAAGAAAAGGCATTTACTTTCTCGAGCGCACGAAATTGTCTTCGACGACGGTAAATTTCTTCGAATTTGCGACACACAAAACCGCACCCATCGCCACTTTGGACAAGCCTTTAGGATGGGGCTTGGCCCTCGCACCCGATGGCAGATCGCTGCTCTTCGTCGAGGCTGAATTCGGGCAATCCAACATCATGTTGGTGAAAAACTTCCGTTAGTTAGCCCCACACTGCGTGCTTGGTGTAGCGTGCAGATGGAAATCGACGTTGCCTTTGAGCGGGGAGCTGATTGAAACCGTCATGGGGGTCCAGGCGCTTCGTGATGCTCGACAATGGTCTGTTCAGGATGTGGACAAGACTTGGTCGGAAGAAGCACTAACCGCAGCCGTCATGCCCCGTTACCACGTCGATATCGCAGTGAAGCGTGCCCTCGGCGCAAAGCTCGGGACCCTCAAAGAAAAAAACGAAAGGATGACTGCCTAAATCGTGTACACGCGCTCAAACTTCAATTCTGAGCCGCCGTATTGCTACGATTTGCATTCGCGACAGATGCCGTCAGAAGTCAGTCTGATCTGTCCGCAAGTTCGGCAAAGCGAGGGTCTGCCATGATCTACCTCATCGAAACCTGACGATGCAGCACCCTTAATCGATCCCGGTCTCGCTGGCTCAAAGCGATGCGCTCCGTTTCCATAGCCCCCCGGCGACCCATGAAACCGGACATTTCTACTTTGCTCAAACCGGACATTCTCACTTTGCGGGGACAGACGTCGATCGTAGAAGTGTCAAAGCGCGATTCTGGGTCTATAATCGCGCCACCTATGCCCCTCGCTCCAGGCACTCACCTGGGCCCCTATGAAATCTCGACACCGCTCGGCGCTGGCGGCATGGGAGAAGTGTACCGCGCGCGGGACTCAGCCTTGGGCCGCGACGTAGCCGTAAAGATCCTTCATGCGGGAACTGCGCATGGCGCTGATCATCTCCGCCGTTTCCATCACGAAGCACAATCTGCCGCGTCGCTCAACCATCCCAACATACTCGCCATATACTTCGTTGGCGAACACGACGGCATTCCGTTCATCGTTTCAGAGTTGCTGCAAGGCGAGAGCCTCCGCGAACGTCTCCGTAGAGAGTCGATCCCCCTGCGCAAATGCTTGGAATACGCATCTCAAATCATCGCAGGCCTTGCGGCCGCGCATGAAAAGGGAATCATTCACCGAGATTTGAAGCCGGATAACATCTTCATCACAAAGGACGGGCTGGTGAAGATCCTCGATTTCGGCTTAGCAAAGCTGACCACCCCAACTCCTCCGACAAGCGAATCGATGACGGCCATCTCGGACACACAACCTGGCGCGGTTCTGGGCACCGTCGGATACATGGCACCCGAGCAAGTACGCGGTCAACCTGCGGACCGGCGCTCGGATTTATTTAGCTTCGGCGTCATCGTGTACGAGATGGTTGCGGGCAAACGCGCTTTTGCTGGCGACTCTTCTGTAGAGGTGATGCACGCCATATTGAAGCAGGATCCTCCAGAGATCTCGAACACGCAGAACGTCCCGCCGGCGCTGGACCGACTCATTCGGCGCTGTCTCGAGAAATCACCTGATGAGCGCTTTCAGTCGGCGCGGGATATGGCTTTCGCGCTCGATGCGCTCTCGGTATCTACGTCGAGCACCGGTGTAGTGGAAAGAAGCAGGCCACGACGGTGGAAACCTGCACTAGTCGCATTGGCAGTGCTGGCGATGATCGCTGGGGCCTATGAGTACGGTCGTCAAGGGCGAACAAATTTGCCCCCTCTGTTCAAAACACTCACATTTCGACGAGGGGCCATTCGCACAGCACGCTTCGCTCCCGACGGTGAAACTATTGTGTTTGGAGGGGCGTGGAATGGAAATCCTTCCGGGTTGCTTACTACCCGTCCGGACAGCGTCGAAGCGCGTTCTCTCGGCCTGAACGATGCCGAGATCCTGGCGATCTCCTCTAAGAGTGAACTAGCTGTTTCCCTCAGCCCGCGAGTGACCAGCTTGCTGAATCGCGCTGGGACCTTAGCCAGAGTTTCACTCGGAGGTGGAGAACCACGAGAAATCCTTGAATCGGTGCAGTATGCCGATTGGACGCCGGATGGCACCGACTTTGCGATCGTCCGGGAAATTCAGGGTCGCACTCGTCTGGAGTTCCCAGTAGGCACCGTACTTTATGAAACGGGAGGGTGGATCGAGGATCTTCGTTTTTCCCCTGACGGAAGATCAATCGCTATAGCCGATCATCCGGTTCCCGATGACCAGAGTGGCTCGGTTGCAATTATAGACTTGGCTGGCAACAAGCGAACACTGACGGAGCAGTGGAGTGGAGCGGTACGAGGAGTAGCCTGGTCGGCCGATGCAAAAGAGGTATGGTTCACGTCGAGTCCAGAAGGTACAGAAGGTATTCTTTACGCCGTTACACCGGATGGGAAACAGAGAATCGTGGCACGTGTTCCGGGCGGCATGACGTTGAAGGACATCAGTCGAAACGGCCGTGTCCTCTTTACGCAGGACCATTGGCGTCGCGAAGTCACCGTTCTGCCCGGGCAGGGCCACGAGCAGGATTCCACTTGGTTGGACTGGTCTTTCCCATCTGATTTTTCGCCATCCCACAAGCTGCTGCTGTTGTCCGAAGAAGGGCTGGGCGGAGGTCCACACTCTTCTGTCTATCTGCGTCCTCTAGACGAAGGAGCTGCGATTCGATTGGGAGAAGGGACCGCTTTGTGTCTCTCACCGGATGGCAAATGGATATTGGCGAGTAGATCAGATTTGGGGCGGCTCGTTCTTCTCCCCGTCAAAGCGGGGGCTATTCGTCAGCTGCCACCAGACCAGCTCACCCACGTGAGCGGGGCGTGGTTGTCAGGTGGGACGGGTTTCATCTTTGCTGGAAACTCAGCGGGCCATGCCGTTCGGATTTATAAGCAAGATCTCAACGAAGGCAAACCTGTTGCCATAACGCCGGAGGGTGTAGGGTCCTATTTTTCACTTGCGCCGGACAACAAATTTATCGCAACGGCAGGCCCAGACAAAAGGTTATACCTATATCCCCTCTCTGGCGGAGATCCCCGGCTAGTCCCGGGTGCTGAGGCTGATGAAATCCCTGCAAGTTGGAGTGCCGATGGAAGATTCCTCTATATCTACCGACTCGGAGATATACCGGCAAGGGTCCAACGTATCGACGTGAAGACAGGTCAGAGAACATCCTGGAAAGAACTCATGCCGGCGGACCGAGCCGGTGTGGAATTAGTCGGACCGATCCTGATCGGACCAGATGGCGACAGTTATGTTTACAGTTATCGGCGACTTCTCTCCACTCTGTATCTGGCAGAAAGCTTGAAATAGTTTTCGTTACGCCATCGGTCTTCCCGCCGCAACAAGAGTCGTCTCAGCCGGTGGCGCCGAGTCCACTCAACGGGCTCGTTCCATCTAGCCAAGATTCCGTCCCTGCGCCGCGAAGGTCCGGAGGAGTTGCGTCTCCGCATGGCCGCCCGGCGCGAATGTCGCCGTAGTAGAATGATCGCTGCTGCAGCCATTCATCGGCCGCGTCATTGTTTGATCCGATTCAGCAAGCCGAACAAGAACCCTTATGCAGTCGAATTTTTCGGATTTGTTGGGGCCGCTGTGCCGACCAGTTGCCGCCATCGCCAAAGATGCACGCTAGGCCGAAAAGATAGCCGAAGTTGTACCAGGCCCGTTGTTGTGGACCTCGTAGATACCGAGGTTGCTTTTGAAAAGCGATGCCACAAACACAAATGGCGCAATGAATCCCCGCCAGAGGCCTGCGACTCCGTCGTTTTCGCTGGCCGTTCCTTTGGACTGGTTAGCGCCCGGCGCACATCCGGAACAGACTGTTCAGCAATAGTAGGACAAGCACAAACACGGTCAAAGAGGATTTCATCGCGATTCCACCTGCATAGGTTACGCAGCGTGGGGATGAAAAGTCTCGGTAGGATTGCCGCCACAACGTCAGTGCTTAGGGTGCTCAATGCACCGTTGCTGCCTACCGATTCGTTGACTTGCTTCAGCCCCGCAACCTAACATTCTCGCCAAATGCCGGAGCCCCAGTCGCTTATCGGACAGACCATCTCGCATTACCGCATCATCGAGAAACTCGGCGGCGGCGGGATGGGTGTGGTCTATAGGGCAGAGGACTTGCGTCTGCACCGTAGCGTGGCCCTGAAGTTCTTACCAGACGATGTGGCGAAGGACGCGCAGGCGTTGGCGCGATTCCAGCGGGAAGCGCAGGCAGCTTCTGCGCTGAACCATCCAAACATCTGCACTATTTACGACATCGGAGAAGAGAACGGTAGGGCTTTCATCGCCATGGAATTCCTTGAGGGCAAGACCCTGAAACACGTCATCGCTGGTCGGCCCATGGAAGTGGAAACGTTGCTGGATGTGGCGATTGGCGTAGCCGAAGGGCTGAACGCCGCCCACTCGAAAGGCATCGTCCATCGCGACATCAAGCCAGCAAACATTTTCGTTACGGGAGGTGGCCAAGCCAAGATTCTCGATTTCGGTTTGGCCAAGGTCAGTTCAATAAAGCGGGCAGCGGTCGACCTCGAAGCGTTGACAACAAAAGAGGTAGACCCAGACTACCTGACAACTCCTGGTAGCACGCTGGGAACTGTAGCCTACATGTCGCCCGAACAAGCCTTGGCCAAGGAACTTGATGCACGCACAGACTTATTTTCCTTTGGAGTGGTTCTATATGAGATGGCGACAGGACAACGGCCGTTCCGAGGAGACAGTAGCGTCAGGATTTTTGACGCGATTCTGAATCGTGTTCCGATCTCGCCGATCCGGCTGAATCCCGACCTCCCCGCGAAGCTAGACGGAGCCATTTCCAAGGCTCTGGAGAAAGACCGAAATCTTCGCTATCAGGTCGCAACGGAAATGCGTGCAGACTTGCAGCGCCTGAAGAGGGACACGGAATCGGGGCGGGCCAACCCAGTCGCAGCTGTGTCGGGGAACTTCAGGGAGTCCCAAGTTAGACACCGACAAACCGTATCTGGCCCTGACCGGGTTTCAGGGGAGGTGTCCGAACCGCACACAAGAAAGTGGTGGATTGGCGTGCTTGCAGTGATCGCTGTCGCAGCGACTGCGCTTATTGCCTTCTGGTTAACCATTCCGCCAGCACCGCTCAAGGTCTCAGGGTACGTCCAACTTACCAGCGATGGTAGAGCCAAACTCTGGCCCGGAGTCTCTGGGAATTCGGTTACCGACGGCTCACGGCTATACTACGTGGGATCGCCATTTGTTTCGCCCGTGCTTACTCAAGTCTCCACTTTGGGTGGCGAAACGTCAGAAATTCCCACTCCTTTCTTGGTGAATCTAATCGGAGATATATCCACGGACCGGTCCGCTCTTCTAGTGTTTGATGGTCAGGGCGAGGCTCCACTCTGGGTGTTGCCCCTTCCCGCAGGGACTCCTCATCGGTTGGGAGATCTGCTAGGTCACGATGGCACCTGGTCTCCGGACGGGCACCGAATCCTATTTGTCAATGGTCAAGATCTATACATCGCCAAGAATGATGGAACGGAATCCAAAAAACTTCTGTCCGTCCAAGGCTATCCCTATTGGCCGCGCTGGTCGCCAAACGGTTCCCGTATACGCGTTTCAGTGTCCGATTCCAAGACTGGATCACTTTCGTTGTGGGAAATTCAGGCCGACGGAAGTCGTCCTCATCCTTTGCTGCCCGACTGGAGCAATCCTCCGCAGGAATGCTGCGGTAGCTGGACACCGGATGGGAAGTACTTCGTCTTTCAGTCCGAGCATAACGGTAAGACACAGATCTGGGCTATTCCCGAAAAAGGCAACTTGTTCCACAAAGCAAGGTGGGAACCGACGGTGTTGACCGCTGGGCCATTGAGCTATTCCCACGCGGTTCCGAGCGTGGATGGAAAGAGAATTTATGCGACCGGTTCTCAGCTCCGCGGGGAGCTCGGACGTTTCAACCACCAAACGCAACGGTTTGAGCCCTACATGTTGGGCTTATCAGCAGATATGTTGGACTTTTCCAGAGATGGGCAATGGGTGGCCTACTCCTCATATCCCGAGGGCAGTCTGTGGCGGAGCAAAGCGGATGGCAGCGAGCGTCTCCAGCTCACATTTCCCCCTATGAAAGCCGTCTTGCCGCGCTGGTCTCCTGACCAGAAACAGATCGTGTTCAGCGCAACGCTCCACAGCAGACAGATGAAAAACTATCTGGTTTCGGCCAACGGAGGCATCCCGCAGCCTCTGTTTGAAGGAGAACGAGATGAGGGCGATCCCAACTGGTCTCCGGATGGCACATCGCTCGTCTTCGCGGAACAATCGAGCAAACGTGCGCGCTCGATCCGGGGAACGATCAACATCCTCGATTTGCGAACCCACAAAGTGTCGGTTGTGCCGGGCTCGGAAAAACTGTTCTCACCTCACTGGTCGCCCGA
>Ga0182035_10000992_pt1 | contig 14054 bp, 8 predicted proteins | sample flu12Cox44000170_FD_125969 | JGI IMG/M metagenome (GOLD analysis project Ga0182035, IMG submission 125969) | Lab enrichment of tropical soil microbial communities from Luquillo Experimental Forest, Puerto Rico - flux4day.12C.oxic.44.000.170 | ecosystem: Environmental > Terrestrial > Soil >...
AAGGGAAAAGCGATAGCGAATATCAACAAAGGTGAGGCTTTCTACGGCGAAGTCGACATCCTCGGCAAACCGTACGTGACCGGCTATGATCCGATCAAGGACGCATCGGGCAAAGTAATCGGCATCTGGTATGTCGGCTACGAGAAATAGGAAGAATTCTAACGGTCGACAGAATTTGCTGGGCGAGCGCGCTCGGGCTCGACGTGCCGCCACGCTACTCGCCCGCGCCGACGAGGTGATCGATGAGGCGCGAACGAAGGATGAATCGGCAGTGTAAAATTTCCCCGCGTTTTACAATTTGGGTGCCGGAAGTGCCGATTCTACGGGCTTAAAAATGAGACGAATAACTCGCGACGTTTCATTCGATTAGCCCGTCAGCCGCCATTCGCCGAACGGATTTTATGGAATTTTGCAGCGTGGGCTCAGTCCGGCTTGATGTTGGCCGCCCGGATCACCTTGGCCCACTTCTCGGTATATTCGGCGATGAACGTGCCAAAGTCGGCGGGCGAGCTGGCAAACACGGTCCCACTAAGGTCGGCAAGCCGCGCCTTGATCTTGGGATCGGCGAGGCCCGCGTTGATCTCCTTGTTGAGCCTGTCGATGATCTCTGCGGGCGTATTCCTGGGAGCTCCGACCCCCTGCCAACCGGTTCCCTCGTAGCCCGGCACGAAGTCGCCCACGGTCGGGATGTCTGGCAACACCTCCGAGCGCGTTGCAGAGGTCACTGCCAACGCGCGTAGCTTGCCGGTCCTAATGTGCTCAATCGACGACGGCGTGTCGGCGAACATCACCTGCGCCTGCCCGGCGAGTAGATCGGTCAATGCGGGAGCATTGCCTCGGTAAGGCACGTGAACCATCTGCACGCCGGCCATCATCTTGAAAAGTTCGCCGTAGACATGTTGCGGGCTGCCGACACCGCCCGACGCCATGGCGAGCTTGCCGGGATTGGCTTTGGCATAGGCGATGAACTCGGGAACCGTTTTGGCCGGAACCGATGGATTTACTACTATGACGAAGGGGACGCGGATGATGCTGGCGATTGGCGCGATGTCGCGGAGAAAATTGAAATTGAGGTTGTCGTACAGCGTCGCGTTCCATGCGTTAGTCGCAGTAGCTTGCAGCAACGTGTAGCCGTCCGGTGGCGCGCGCACGACCGCTTCGGTGCCAAGATTGCTGCCCGCGCCCGCCCGGTTCTCGATGATGAAAGGCCGGCCAAAGCGCTCCGACAGCCATTGACCCATCAGGCGGGCGACAACGTCGGCGCCGCCGCCAGCGGGAAAGCCGACGATGATGCGCACCGGCCGCGTCGGATAGGACTGCGCGCCAGCAGCGCGCGACACGGCCGGCAGCGCGGCAGCGCCCGCTGCCAGATGGAGAAAATTTCGGCGGCACTCGGGCCATTTTTTTGCCTCGTGAGGTTCTCGGAGCGCTTGCGGAAGGTCAGGCATATTCTCTTGTATCCGCCGCCTAGGCCTTGCCTTTCACCGGTGGTTTCGCGGGAACCTTGGTACCCTTTCCTTTCCCCTTCTTGCCCTTGCCACCCGCGGGCCCAGCCGGCACAGCCGAGGCCGGTTTGGCCTTCTTCCAGTCGGAGAGGAAGATGGCCTGGAAATATTTGGCGATGTCCGCGTGCTCGAGGATGACGCCGGCATCACGATTGTCATGCACGCCCGCCGGCGAAAAATTCTGGCTGCTGACCACCGCGATCTTCGAGTCGATCACGAACCCCTTGTTGTGAACGTCGGGCTGAAGGCTGATATTGGCGGTGAGATCGACGCCCGCCATTTTCATCTTTTCGGCCCACTTCAATCCCCACCGAGCGCTCTCGATCAGCTTGACGTCCTTGCCCTGTGCGATCTTGTCCGCGATCGTCTGGAGCAGCTGCTCATAGAAGCTGCCGTCTTCCTTCGACGATTCGATGTACTGAAGCTGGATGTAGATCGATGTCTGCGCATTCTTGATCAGGTTCGTGATGTTGGTCAGATATTGCGGCTGACCGCTGGTCAGCTTGTCGGGCGTCAGCAGCGGCGTGACCGCGAGAGAGATGTTGGAGAAGGTCTTGGCTGCGACCGGGTTCTTCACCGGCTTCCCCGGGGCGGCGGGCGGCGGATTGGCCTGCGCCGCCTTCTTTGCCCGCGCGTCCTCGATCGCGACGGCATCCGCATTCGGGGCCTGGTGCTGGATGGCCTGCGCGTAGTCGTAGTTCAGGTAATACGCGAAGGTCTGCGCCAGGCCCTTGTCCTGGATGATGACGTGCCAATCGCGATCCTCGGTGGTCGGCGGCGGCCGGGTCGGATCGGGCTCATTGCTGTTGTTCAGGTTGCCGCTCGACAGCCAGAAGCGCTGGTCGTCCTGGACGATCACCTTGATGTGGTAGGCGTAGGGGAACATGTACGCGGTGACGAACGCATCGTGGTTGTCCAGCGCCCACGCGATCTTGGCGCGGCCGCCGAGGCCTTTTCTCAAATCCTGCACCGTCACCGAGTCGAGCTGGTCGCGCGTCTCGTTGGGCGCGGGATTGTCGAGCACCATCTGTAGCGTCTTTTGACCAGCCAGATCAGCCAGGAAATCCTTCAGCAGGGAGCCGGACGTGAAGTCCGTACATCCCGATCACCAGCGAATGCTGCGTGCCGGCGAGAAATTTCGACAGGGTTGCGTAGCCTGCATCCGGGCTCGCCGCCGCCGTGATCGTCGTGTTGAGTTGGCGTCGATTGAGCGCGGGCGCGCCGGCCGGCGGCGTATATTTGAGCGGTTGCTTTGCCGCGTGCGCGGAAATCGCCCGGTGGGTTGCCGGCTGGGTTGTCTTAGACAGCGCGAATGCGGTCTGCGTGGCGCTGGCCGGGTCGTCGAGCAGCTTTCCGCTCGGCATCTCGCGCTCCAGCGGCCAGCTCGGCTCTCTTTGCTCCGGCCGCGCGTAGAGTTCGCTCAGGGCCGCTGCCGCCGGATCGACGACGCGGAGGCGCTGATCCGCATTGGCCTCGCGCACGTCGACGGGGAATCTTCCGATCTTAGCGGGAAGCAGTTCGCCACGGGCGATGTCCGCCGGTTTCTTCTTGGTGTGCACCGTCGCGACGATAGCTTGCTTGCCGGTCAACTGATCACCCGTGATCTCGAACCCGGGCCGGACCGTCAGCACCCCCGGCTTGCGCAGCTTGGCGAGGTTCTTCCGGATGGTCTGATCGATCTCCTGCGCCGCAAATCTATCGTTCGTGGTCATGGTGTAAATCCTCGCGAGTCATCTGCGGCATCGGCGAAACTGGTCGAGCGCTCATCAGGTTCGTTTTGCGGATAGCGTGCTCTCTGCCATATAGCGGAGGATCGCACGGACGGTCCGGATCGACAGCGCAGCGGCCGTCGAGGTCGGATTTGCCGTCGAGCTGGTCGGAAACACCGAGCTGCCGAGAATGAACAGGTTCTCGTGGTCCCACGACTGGCAGTCCTTGTTGACGACCGAGTTCTTCGACGTGGTGCCCATGCGCGTCGTGCCCATGATATGACCCGATCCGCCGTAGTTCAGCGGCTGACCGTCGTTGTCAGATTGCAGGACCTGGAACTGCGGTTTGATCGTCAGTGCTTCGAACACTTTTGCGTGGACGTCGACGATCTTCTTAAACGAATTCCGCACATATCCGAGCGGATCATCTACCTTGTAGTTGATTTGCGGTCGAATGATCCCGAGCTCATCGCTGACGCCGTTGCCTTGTGGATCCTTGGCCAACACCACGTAATTGGTTTCCACAGGCAGCTGCTCGCAAGCGGCGTTCAGCGTGATATGCCGCATCGACCGGACCAGCTTCTCGCGCAGCTTGGCGCCGGAGTATTTGCGGTTGGTGACCAGATCGAGGATCGTGCCCGGCCACCAATCGCCATCCTCTCCGGGCTTGTACAGCGGATTTCCGGTGACATTCGCGGTGGAGCCGCGCGGCGCCCCGGCCGCGTTGGTCATCCAGCCGTCGTTCTTGAGGGAGATCTTGAACGCCGAATAGTGCTTGCGGAACTTGCCGTCGCGGAAGTCCTCGATCTGCGAGGTCGTCTGCGGGCCGCGGAATGGAAAGAGATCCTCGTTGGCGACCGCGTAAGACTGCTTGATGGGATGGTCCATCAGATACTTCCCGACCATTCCGCTCGAGTTCGCCGCGCCGGTGGTCTTGCCCGGCACCGCCGTGCGCAGGAGGATCATCGGGTTTTCGATGCCGTTGGCGGCGAGTACGACGATGTCCGCGGACGCATAGACGAGATCGCCGTCCGCCACGCGCGTCCGCTTCTGGTCGTCCCAGCGCCATTTCTGATAGTTGACGCCGAGCACGCGCCTTCCGTCGTCGTCGAGCTTGAGATTCTTGACGACCGCCTGGGTGATGAGCTTCGCCGGATTGTGGTTCTGCCGCGCGCGCCAGAGATGGATCGTCGCGTCGTAGCGCGCGCCAGTCGGGCAGAGCGGAACGCACGAGGTGCGACCGTCGCAGGCCTGCCGGCCGTCCTTGTCGTGCGAGAGGATCGCGTGCGGCACTGTCGTCACGTTGAGTGCGATGTCCTCGTGGCTCAGCCCTTGGACATGGACTTTGGGTATCTCGGAGCTGACCGTGAGGCGCTTCTGCCTGACAGCCTGTGTGATCTTCCTATCAAGATAACTCGGGACGAGCGATGGCATCGGATAGGGCTGCGGCCGCTTCCGGTCGCGCCGCTGGCTCCGGTACAGACGTTCGTTCGGCGGATCGCCGGAAACGCCAAGCTCCTGTTCGGCCGCGACGTAGTCAGGTTCGAGCTCCGAATACGAGAGTGGCCAATCCAGGCTGAAGTTGCTCGGATCGGATGTCAGCTTCGACGTATCGATCCCGAAATCGGACATGGTGAAGTCGCTCGGGATCATGCGGACATAGATGCCCTGCCAATGCCAGGTCGATCCGCCGACCACGCGTTCGTAATAGCTCAGGAACTTGTCGCGCTTCTGCGGGTCGTTCGGTGTCGCGTAGTCCGGCGGGTAGTAATAATAGTTGGCCCCGTCAGGGAGCTTCTCGATATTGAGCCCGTCCGGCGATCGCCGCGGATTGGGCTGCTCGGCCAGCACCTCGTCGCCGCAGAACGGCGCGTCCGTCGCCTTGGACGGCGACCCGACATAGTAGTCGAGCATGCGGTCACGATTGCGCTCGTCCGTCGCGTAGCCGCCGGCTTCGATGATGCAGACGTTCTTGCCCTTCTTCACCAGGCGGTCCGCCGCGAGGGCTCCGGCCACGCCGGAGCCGACGATGATCACGTCAAAGTGCTCGGTCGTGGGATTGAGCGACATATGGTGCCTCCCGTTCCGACCTCATGCCTCGAATGGCTTTGCCGCAGTGGCCCAGTATCCGGGCCCGCCGCCCTGCTGCGGCATCGCCGGTGGGTGTGCGCGCAGGAGCGGCCACAGCAATGATTGGCGGTATTGATCGGCCGTGCCGTAGATCCAGGTCTTGCCGGGTTTGAAGGTGCCGGGCTTGGCGCCGATCGAATTGTCGGGCGGCTCGATGAAGAAAGCCGAGACGTACCAGAGATAGAGCACCTGCTGCGCCGCATCGGTGAAGTTCGGATCGTCGATGAGCTGCGCCGCTTTGGCGTCGGGCGGTGCGTCGGGGAGGTTCTTGTACCGGTCGTGGAGCGCCAGGAGCTTCGGGAAATATCCCGGATTGGGAATGTCCGTCTTGGTCGGGTCCCACAGCTGCGCGAAGCGTTCGAGATATTCGCCGGCCAGGCGACGCTTCCGCGGCACCTCGGGTGCGCCGGTCAACGCCTGCGACACCGTGATGAAATCAGAGAGCACATTTTCGCTGAGATCGACGGGCTTTACGGCGGGCTGGGCGATCCGGCACTGCTCGTCGCCCTGCTCGTAAATTTCGGCGGCTGCGAAACGCGGCTGACCGACGGCTGCGGCCGTAAGCCCGGTGGCGGTCGCAAACCGCAGTAATTGACGACGGTCCAGGCCAGGCGTGCCGAGGCAGGACGACTGTGTTGAGTCGCTTTTCTTCATGGGTGCCACCCTTTGTGACGTTCGCGGATCGACGGCGAGAATAAAACGTATGCGCGCCAAAACGCGCAAAGCCTATGAAATTCTATCCTCCTCTACTTCAACGGGAACTGCGCCAATATCGGCAACGAAGCTCCGCCGTGGAAGCTGCGCGCTGAGGTCAATTGTAACTCGTTATGCGCGATAGAGTCGCTAGTAACACGGATAAGTTGCGCCTGTCAAGCGCCCTTCGCAGTCATCCGGGAGGTTAGAACGGTTTTTTCCTGTTGCTGAGAGAAGGAGGGAAGATCGACCTGCCGCAACTTCGCGACGATCTCTTCAGACTTGTATCGCCCCCATTGAAGTGGTCCCACCTGAGGGTATGTCTTTGACATCAAGGAGGACTGTAATGGCAAGGAAGCCCCGGATTCCATGTCGGCGTTCGGGCCCCAGCATCTTGGCAATGAAAACTGAGCCCACTTCCGACTCATACTGATGCCGTGCTGTGGGCAGATGTTGTGTTGGGTGAACCCACGGCTTTCCGAACTACTTTGATAGAGTATATCACGCACGCTGATGCCGCAGTTAGTGATGCGCCAAGGGAGCGCGTAAAACGAGTAGACCGTGGTGCGTAGCTAGCGGAGATCGTCAACGTCCGGGTTCACGGCGTTTCAGCGTTGAGCAACGGAGACAGATTCTGGGCATCTACCGCCGGGTTAGGTCTCCTCAATGGGTAAGCGCAGCGTAGATGCGCGCGGCGACAGTCTCATCCTCAAGGTACCCCGAAATACCATGGTGATTTGAGGTCTGGTTCGACACATGGCCCAGATTTTCGATCGCGGGTTTCACATTGAAATGCTTTCTGTCCAGTGGATAGAGCGCGACCACGTCTTTTACATCCAGCGCGTTGACCCACTTCCCAACGACGTCGGGAGTCTTGATGGGCTTTAGACTGTCCTTGATCATCGTGATCGCCAGCGGCGAGCCAAGCGTCATAAAAAACGGCACTTGCCAGTTCGTCGCCTTTCCTTCCCGGCCGATCAGTGCATAGGCGACGATCGTTCCAAGAGAATGAGAGACAACGACGTTCGCGTCGTTCACGCTGAACGCTTTTCGGACGCCCTCGTCGATCCTGTCACGAACCCCCGGATTGCGCATGTACTGATACACGTCGTTCGTCACGCTCGCGATGGTTGCACCGCTGCCTCCCGGGACATGCTTATCAATCGCGCGGAGAATCGCCAAGACCCAGGTCTTGTTCTGAAGTCCTTTCTGGACAACATCACCTCCGGCGATGTCGATGACTTCCTCGTCCGTGACTCCCAACTTACGGCGAACCTCATTGAGAATTGGTTCCGTGAATGCGCGCCGCGCCTCATCCTTCGATCCCTTCACGATGATCTCGGCCACCTCATCGGGAGGAGCGTCGTGAACCAAGTCGTAAAGCGCCTGACCGTAGTACGGAAAGCGCACGTCGGCCTCAGGAATGGGGAGCTTCTTATTGCTCTTGGCAAGGCCAGCCCGAAGTGCGGAAATCCACTCGTCCTTGAGGCCCTGCGCGTCCTTGTGTTCCTGCGAGCGTCCGTGAACGAAAATGAGCTGGCGCTTCATGTTAAGTCTCCCGATCTCATCGCCACACGCACGACGTCGATTCCCTTTCGGCTAAGCAAGGTCCAGATGGAGGGCATGAGCTGATCGCGCAACATCTCGAACACCTTGGGTATCTTGACGCGGTTCGCGGAGAGCAGGGTCCACCCTTGCGAGAGAAGTGGAAAACGCGGGAACAGCTCGCGCTCTCCCGCAACCTCCTTTGCGTACAGACTCCGCGTGAGCAGCGCGAGATCGAAGAGGCGGAAGCCTAGGTCTCGATGCTGAAACTCGTACATCTGTCTCATCCACTCACCCAGGCCGAGCTGGTGATACGCATAGGCTGCGTAGATCGCCATAAACGGGTCGCCGTTCTTGGCCATTTGCATTTGACGCGCCAGCGCCTGCGCGTCGCTGCCCTGGAACGTCAACGTGCCGAGTCTCGCGGCCGCCGCGATCAGGCCGCGCAGCGTGCGAAACTCGTTGAGCTGAAATTGGTAGTCCCTCCAGCGCGTCGTGTTTTCGGATGGCTCATAGCTCACGTTCACAAGCTCGGACTTCTCGAACTCGATGGCACCGATGAAACCAGGGATTGCCGGCAAAACAAGCCCAACATCGGTTGAGAACGTAAGTAGCGCGCTCGCAGCCCTACGCGGCACGATGTCAACGCGCACCGCTCGTTTCGTGTCAGCGAACAACTGGTAACTAATCCCCGACGGCATATCTACAGAAACAAACTCGTTTCCGCGAACCTTGAAGCCGCACTCTGATTCGAAGTGGTCAGGTCCATATGGCGCCTGCGTCTTCTTGATCGATTCTTCGAGAACCGACGCCTCACTGATCTTGTTTTCCAGCGCAGCCGCGATCGCCTTCGCGACGTCGTCAGGCTTGGCGTCGAGCGCGGATCGAATGGCTCGCTGGGTAACAGAGTGAGCGTCGACCACCGGCTCTGGTGAAGTGGGTTGCCGAAGGTGCACCTTGCCGCCTCGCGTAGCGCGATCGTCACGTGGCTCGGAGAATCGCGCGACCCAACGATCGCCCTGTGAGGTGAGGCGAGCGTAGGGAACCTGATTCAACGGGCCCTCTTCTGTCTTGACGCCCTTGAGCCGTTCCTTGAGGTCAGCCACGAGATATGCATCGAGCCGCTTCGGACGTACGAGACCGATAATTTCGTCACCCTCTTCGTGCTCCTCAATGAGTTCCGGACGCTGTCCGAGCAGACCCAATAGCAATGCCTCGGTAAATACAGATTTGTAGACCTTCGCCGAGTTCTTCGGATCTCGGATTTCGTTTGAGGGCGATCCAAGCCGGCACGCGAAGAAAACGTCGACCGGCTGTTCGTCGGATGGCTCGACGTTCGGGAATATCTCCTGGCCTCTAACGCGCGTGCCACGGACTCCCTCGGCCGCTGTCCGGCAGGCATCCGAGATAAAGACCACGTGGGGTATGCCGGCGGAGCGAGCCAGTTGGACACTGCCCTCCAAGTTCACGGCTTCGCTGGCTGCCTCCGGCGCGCCAGAGAGGAGCCAGAGCTCGCTCCCATTCACGACGCCATGTCCCGCGAAGTAGACGATGATCTGCTCGATGCCATCCTCTTTCACCAACTGCGCGACCGCGTCGTGAATCTTCTTCGCCTCAACCGGCTTCTTCTCATCGGTGATCACTTTCACCAACTTTTTCCGAATCCCCTGTGCGAGCGCCCAAGCCGCCATCCGTCTGGCGCAATCGTGAACCGTCTGAAGTTCGGGAAGCTGTCCCGTCTTCTTCACCGCGATGATTACGATCCCTCGAACCGGCTTCGCCATTCTCGGTCTCCAATCTAAGACTCTCGCGGCATGACCACGTAGCGTCCGTACTCGGCCGACTCACATGCTTGCGGAGCGCTGCGCGCCAGGTCTGCCGCTTTTCGTTGCGGATAGCGGCCCCGGCTCGCCTTCGCACACGACTGCTCCCCAGAAGTATGGGTCTGGTCGGGCCTTCTTGACTTCCAACTGCGCTTCGCGGAGCGCCGCGGCGCGACCCTTGGATCCACGCAACGCGCGTTCGTAGAAGCCCACAAAAATGTCTCGGGCGTATCGGTCCGGCACCTCCCAGAGCGTCATGATCACGGTTTGAGCACCGGCAATGGCGAATCCACGACGCAATCCCAGAACGCCCTCGCCAACCTGGATGACTCCTAAGCCTGACTCACAGGCAGACAGAGCCACCAACTCGGTGTTTTCGAGGGACATGGTCGCTGCCTCCATCGCCGTGATGACACAATTGCCCGCGGCGTCTGGGACTGGCTTGCGGTGAAGCCACTGGTTTGCGCCTGCGAACAGGAGCCACGAGCGCATGAGCGGATCCTCATGACGAGGAACGATGCGCATTCCTAGGCGGTGTGCTGCAGATTCGTCTCGAGAAGGCGCTCTCCCTTCCTCGTCCTCGAGGAAGATGCCATGCGTCGCTAGATGAAGAATCTGCGGAGACCGGCACTTCATCAACGTTTGCTTGACCGCACTCTTTCCAACGAGCGGCTTTACCCCCAACAGCTTGGCAACCGTTTCTCCTTCATCGCGCCCCCATTTCAGTGGACCAAATCGCAGATCCGGCCTTTCCAGGGGACGATCCTCGGGGCTTGCAAGGCCGCTGATCCCGCCGAACAGATCTTCGAAAAAAAATACTCTGTTTGGTGATTCGCCGACTCCCTCGAGCTCGAAATCCGGGTCCGCTATGACGAGTGACCGAGCGAAGGTTCGCGGCACGCGCAACCCGAATCGCAACAAGTCGCGACCAGTGCCGACGTACCGAAATTCGTACTTATCGATGAGGTACCCGGCGCCGCTCGTCGGCAAAATTGCAAATGGCAACCGCGCCAGATCGCCGTCTGGAGACAGATAGACGATCTCCGCACCTGCGAGTGCTTCGCGAACCGGGTCGAACACTCTCGAGCGCAGCTCGGTCGCGACCTCTGAGAACGGACGCCTGCCGGTCGACCCGTCAGGACTGTCCGCTCCGGTGCCCCGACGATCCGGCGCACCAGTCACTGCGTATCGCGTTTCGGCTACGAGGGCGTCGATTTCCTCGGCGGCGCCGAGATCGATCAGAGAGGGGTATCCCGGTTTGTCTGCGACGAAAACCGCCGCAACGTAGCGGCTCGTGGACGCCGTGTCCTCGCCGGTTAAGCTCAGCGGCAAGCGTAGAAATTCCACAAGCGCGCTGGCTCCTGGCATTGCCGCCGAAACCGCGCCTGAATCGACCGGCGCAACACGTGCGCCAAGATCGGCGACGGGCACGAGTTCTGCCAATTCGATCTCAAGCTGTTCTTCCCTGACGCGCAGATCGAGAAGATGTCGTCTGAATTCGGACCCATCTTCCTCCTCCGCTACCGCGAGAATCCTTTGAGCGATTTGCCGACGCGTGAGCAGCAGCTCCCCATACTTGCGTGAAGCAGCCTCGCTCTCCGAGCGCGCGGCACCGTCGCGAAGTCGGGACCACAGCTCCCCTTCAATCTTCTTTCGCCGCAGAATCAGATTCGCACCAAGGCCCCTGAGCCCCGGATCTTGTATCTGCCGCAAGAGGATCGCAGAAAGGATTGCGGTCATTCTGGCGGTCATGCGTGGTAGAAAGCGGTGTCGCTGGAGTTCGGTACCTACATCCCCAAGGCGGGCTAAGACCGCATCGTCCGCTTGTACCGCCTCGGCGATCAATCCGGCACCTTCGACACTCCCGGGAGCAAGCGTCCAGAGCGATGCAGCAAGTTGCGAGGCGCGGTCCTCCAACTCTTCGAACTGGATACGCTCGGACAGCGCGGAGTCGAGGCCGATCGATCGCCAGCGAGCGAGCAGCCGACTCTCTTCCAACAACGCCACCGTGGCTTCGCCCCAATCGCCGCTGCCATCGGTCCCTATCAGCGCTTGATTCGACGCGATGACAGCCTCGGCGTCGCCCGTTGCGAGCTCGGGGTGAAGTGCTAGGTAGCGCCTGCGATCAGCAGCGCGCTCGATGAGACACAGCGTGCAGATAGACCGTGTGAGCTGCGCGCGCCGCGGCGCAGAAAGGGCGACGTGATCGGCTCCGGCTCGTCTCGCCTCAAGTAGCTCCGTGAGTACCGGATAGTCGCTGGCCATAGTGGTCAGTTCTTCGTCCGTGAGCGGAATGAGCAATTCGGGATTGATGAGCAATGGCCCGAGCGAAAACTCGGCGGCGTCGCGGTCTTCGAGGCAGGCGACGGCCAGTGCGTTCAACGTCTTGAAGTAGTTCTCGGCGTCCGACTCCCGTGTCCAGATCTGCAACGCGTTCTCGTAGCAAGTGCGTGCCTCCGCGAGATTCTGTCGACGCGCGCCAGCCAAGCGGCGACGCCACGCGTTGGCGAGATTGACCATCGTCTCCGCCCACTTTTGAGGCGCGTACTCCCGCGTACGAATGGTTAGAGCTTGTCGGAGCGCTTCGATCGCACGTTCGCGATTTGACTCGACGTCGCGAAGCTGAAAATTCAGGCAGGCTGCGCCGAGATTGTTCTGTGCCCGGGCCCATTCGTCCGGCATTGCGTCACGAGAGGTGACGCCAAGGACATGCTCAAGCAAGGACACCGATCTAGAGAGATTCTCGTCGCGATCGCCTCGCGTGCGCACTGCGTAAGCATTTGCGAGATTGTTCTGCGTGCTCGCGAACAAATGCGTCTGCGCCCTGTGCTCCGGCATTGCCAGCGCGGCTTCGTACGCTTCGATGGCGTGCTCGATGTTCTCCGCCGCGTCGCCGTGGACGCGCCGCCGATACATCAAGCCGAGGCTGGAGAGGGCCGATGCCCATTCGCTTGGCGGCACCGATTTCCGGTCGACTGACAACGCTTCCAACAGCGCGGCGATCGCGTCCTCTAGACGTTGTGCTTCGGCGCCCAACTTCGATTCAGACAAGCTAGCGGCAAGCGTCCAACGGACCGAGAACCAGATATCCGGTCTTTGTTCGCGACTTACGAGGAGGAGCGCCTTTCGACACAATGCGACTCGCTCGTCAATGTCGGTGGCGTCGCCTATCGCACCGAGCAGCTCGGGGACGCCGACCCCCATCGCCTTTTCCTGAATGGCGCGAACTTGATTGACAATCGGCTCCAGGACCGCACGAAGTTGCGGATGTTCGTTTACCAACCGCTGGATCTGCGCTTGTCGACCGGTCTTGACGAGGAGCTCTACCGCTTCGAGGAACCCAGCCCTCAGCGGCTCGTCGACCTGGCTGATATCGATCGCCAGCTCCGAGCCCGCGTTAGTCGGCGCTCCCGAGTCTTGCGCGCTGTCTTCGGTTCGCGTCTCGGAGTCCGCCGACTTGTAAACGCGTCTAAACGTCGTAAGCTTTTCGTGGAGAGTCTGTGCCGATCCAGGATCCAGCGACGATCCCTCCGTGTCCAACTTCCATGACAGCTCCTTTATTGCCTCGAACAAAGACGCTTTTGCCAATACGGCGCGCTCATGAGTGTCGCCGAGCGCGGCTTGTAGCGACGTGAGGGCGTCAGCGAAGAGCTCTCCAGCTTCGTTCGGCCGACCTTGACGCAGAACTACCTCGCCGAGGTTGAGCTGCGCCTGCGCGGTCGTCGGATGCGTCGCTCCGTTATCGCGCGTGCTCCTTTCCAGCGCTTCACGCAGCAGCGGTTCAGCCTGATTCCACTGCTTACGACGCCCATAAATGTTGCCCACATTATTGAGAAGATTTGTCACCGCTGGCCGCCCGTCTTCGCCGAGCCCTCGGGCGAGGATCATCGCCTGCATGTATTCCGCGAGTGCAGCGCCCTCATCTCCCGTTGCCTCGAGCAGCGCTCCGATGTTGGAACGCGTATTGACTACCTCGAAGCTCTGCTCACCAAAGTGCAGCCGGCGCAGCCGAAGCGCCTCCTTATATAGTGCTGCGGCATCCGCGAATTTCCTCTGAATTTTGTACAGGACGCCAAGGTTGTTGAGATGGGTGGCGAGCTCGATCGCATCGTCTCCCTTGGCGCTCCGGAGTACGTCGATCGCGTAGCGATAGCAGTCCTCAGCGCGGTCATAGGTTCCGGACGCTTTGTAGATGAGGCCGAGAAAACCGAAGTTCTCCGCGACGGAAGGATCGCCCTGCCCGTGCTCGCGGATGCCGAGTTGAACGGCAGCCATGGCGAGCTCGATCGCTTCAGCGTACCGACCCTGTTGATAGAGTAGTGCCGCCGCCTCTCGAAACTGCGCGACTTGATCGCCTTCGAGCTTGGTACGACTTGCCATGACGCAGACCCATTATTCTGCTCGGTCGAGTCCATGAGAAGCTGAGGCGCGTAAGCGCGCCATGCGTCGACTCGGCGAGAGCGATGTACGCGCGTATCTCGACGCTAGACAGGTGCCGTCGGCAACAAGCGAATTGCCTTCGGCCATTGCGACGACAATGATCGAGGATCGCTGACCATAACCGAGGCCCAATTTGAACTAATGCTCGCGGCGTTTCGCGAGCAGCACAACGAAGTGCGCGCCATCCATGAGGCCGCTCTGGGGAAACT
>Ga0182035_10000993_pt1 | contig 14047 bp, 10 predicted proteins | sample flu12Cox44000170_FD_125969 | JGI IMG/M metagenome (GOLD analysis project Ga0182035, IMG submission 125969) | Lab enrichment of tropical soil microbial communities from Luquillo Experimental Forest, Puerto Rico - flux4day.12C.oxic.44.000.170 | ecosystem: Environmental > Terrestrial > Soil >...
GACGTCGGTGGCGTTCGTGCCCGACGCGCAGTCGAGGCAGGATGCTGCGCCTGTCGTCAAAACGCTCGGTCTGCTGAACCTGTGGCCGGAGGCGCCGCCGGGGTCCCCCGACTTCACGGTCACGCCGCATGGCGACGGCGTGGCCCAGGTCCTCAGCAGTCCGCTGCAGACGATTCGGGAAGATTTCGGGACGGTGCGGATCGATTACGCGGCGTCTGATCGCGATTCCATCAACACGATCTACACGATCGACGACAGCCAGGCCAACACCGCCACGCCAGTCAATCCGTACAGCACCGATCTGTTGAGCCTGAGGGAGCAGGTGTTCAGCCTCCAGGAGACGCACGTGTTCTCGACGACGCTGCTCAACAGCGCTCGATTCGGTTTCTCTCGCGCCGGGTATTACTTCACCGGCGAGCCGACTCCGGGAACTCCGGCTGCCACGGTCCCGGGCTTTCTGGCGGGGCTGCCCGTTGGCGCCGTGGTCGTTGGCGGCAGTCAAGCGTCAAACCCGCAGGCTCAGCTCGGGTTGGCGGGGAGCAACAACGGAAGCAATCTGACCATCGGTCGCAACCTTTTCACCCTGGCAGACGATCTATCGTGGCTCGAAGGTCGCCACCAGGTTCGAGCCGGCGTGTGGTTGCAACCGTTCCAGTCCAACGAAGTGATCGCGCTCAGCCAATATGGGCAGATGACGTTCACCGGATTGCCGAATTTCCTGGCCGGGACGGCCAGCTTTCTGTACGATCCCGCGCCGACGCCGATGAATTGGCGATCGCTCTTTGGCGCGTGGTACGTCGAGGACACCATTCAAGCGGGCTCAGACTTCACGTTGTCCCTGGGCTTCCGCGACGAATTCAGCACGGGTTGGGACGAGGCCAAGGGGCGGGCCGCAAATTACGCGTTGGGCAGCTCGGGTCCCGCATGCGCGTCGAAGCCTGCGACGAACATTTGCCTGCCGGCGGTCGGCGACTCGGTTTTCACGATCAACCGCGCGAAGTTCCTGCCGCAACCGCGCATCGGACTCGCCTGGAGGCCCTTCGACAAGGAAACCGTCATCAGAGGCGGTGCGGGCATCTACAACGATCTGCAAGACGCCCTCGGCTATCGCACCGACCAGAATGCGCCGACCAACCCGACCTATACGATCGGCGCCACTAACCTGGCGAATATCTTCGGCACTGGAGGCCTTCCGATCCAGCCGGGCGCGCCGCCGCCGACCAATCCACTAGCTCTGTTGGTGCCGGGCGGCGTTCAACCCGATCTGTCTACGCCGACTCTCGTCTCGTACTCGATCAGAGTCGAACAGGTGCTTTCGTCTAACACGTCGCTCAGCGTCGGCTACGTCGGAAGCCACGGCTACCACGAGATCATCGGCGTGGACGCGAACACGCCGGTGCCGGTTGTCTGCCCGGCATCGCCGTGTCCCGCCACGTTCCCCACCACGATCGACCCGTCGAGCGGCCTTCCGGTGTACGGCGCGTTGGCCGGGCAGCCGGTGCCGGCCGGCACGTATTTCAATCCAACGGCTACCAAACCGAATACAGCGCTCGCCAATACATGGACGTGGGTCTCGCAAGGGAAGAGCACGTACAACGCGCTTCAAGTCGACTTCAACCGTCGGTTCAGTGCGGGGCTGTCACTCCGCGGCGTGTACACGCTGGCCAAGGCAATGGACGATGGCGATTCGCTCAATGCCTCTGCGGCTCTGAACGCCGTCGCGTTGCTCTCGAACCCATACAATCCGATGGCGGATTGGGGGCCGGCGACTTACGACGTCCGTCACGCGGGTTCGATCAATGTCATCTACGCGCTGCCGTTTGGGCGCGGCGGACGCTTTCTGAACGGCCTCGGCGGCGTCGCCAACGAGCTCGTCGCGGGATGGATGGTGAACTCGGTCGTGAACCTGCAGTCGGGATTCCCGTTCACGCCGCAACTCGCGTACAACCCGGCGAACAATGGCGATTCGCGCAATCCGGTCCGGGCGTTTCTCAACCCCGCCTTCACGGGACCGGTCGTGACGGGAAACCCGAACCAATGGTTCGATGCCAACGCGTTCATTGCTCCGCCATCGAACAGCGGGTTCTATGGCAACGTCGGGAGGGACAGCTACAGAGGTCCGGGCCTGGCGAGCTGGGACTTCTCCGCGCTCAAAGACGTCCGCGTGAGCGGGAGAACGACCCTTCAGTTCCGCCTGGAAGTCTTCAATGTCCTGAACCGGGCCAACTTCAACACGCCGAATCTCATCACCCACGTGCTGCAAGCGCCGCCAAACGCCACCTTCCCCGAGCTCTCACCGACGGCGGGACAGATTACGGGCACGGCGACCACGTCGAGGCAAATTCAGCTGGGGCTGAAGCTGCTCTGGTAACGCGGTCGCGTTCCTGGCGCGCCGCCGGTTCCGACCGGTTGGGAGACTCCGCCAAGAGCCGTCCGACCAGATCACGGATCTCCTGCTTCAATCGCTCGTGCTCGGCACCCGTTGCCGGGCTCGCAAAACCGGCATGCACGCTCCGCACGCGGCCGTCCCGCCCGAGAAAGATGGTCGTCGGATACGCGCCGAAGTTCACGAGCTGGGGCAGCGCTTCGTCGATCGTTTTCGACGTGGGAGAGGGCTGGGTCGTCCCGGCGATCAGCATCGGATATTGCACGCCGTATCGTTTGACGAACGACTGAACACGCGGCCGCGCCACCTTTGGATCGGGGTCGTTCTCGAACATCAAACCGACGATCTCAAGCCCGCGCCCGTGAAAGTCGCGGTACAGCTCCGAGAGAAATGGCGCCTCGTCGTGGCAGTTCGGGCACCAACTGCCGCCGATGGAGACCATGATCACCTTCCCGAGAAACCGAGCATCGCTGTTCGAGACAGTTTTTCCCGTCAAGTCGGGAAACGCGAACTGGAACGGCGCTGTCGGATCGCTGACGCTGGTGTACCGCGAAGGATCGGGCGGCTCCGGAATGCCCTTGGCTCGCGCCTCACCGGTTCGAACCACGAGATAGTGAGCGGTGCCATTGAGCGTGACCGCCAGCGTGCCGTCGGGATTGAGCGTCGCTTCAAAGAGATTCGGGCGTTCGCCGGCAAAGTGACTGAGCACGAGCTTCCCGGCACTCCAGCGACCGACGAGCATTCCCGTATCCCCGTCGACGCGGAGAATCGAGCCCGAGACTTCCGCGCCCGATTGGCGCAGGAACACGTGCCACGTGCGTGTATCGCGCGGCGCCGACACTTCGTTTGCCACGCGCCGCATTTCCCACGTTCCTTCGAGCGCGGGCACATCGCCACCCTCGAGCGCGACGGGCGTGAAGCGCCGCATGCGCACGCTCTGGGGAACGGCGTTCGCGCGCTTGTTTCGATAGGTCCCGACCAGTTGTCCGTCGTCGAGCCTCGCCTCGAGCGTGGTATTCAAAAAGTCATATTCGAGCGTCAGAACACCGCCCACGAACCGTCCTGAGGTCGATCCGATCTTGCGGTCGCCTTCGAAGAAGAAACCCTGAGCGTCGGGGCCGGTTGACACGATTTCGAAGCGAAATGGCACTTCAGCACCGTTGGCGACGATGACGGCGTCCCACAGACCGCTGATGGAGGAGGGCGCGGCGATCGCACGAGGCGAGGATGGACCAAAGGAAGCGAGGAGCAGGGCGGCGGTCATCACCAGAGCTTTCACCAAGGTTGTCCTCCCGGGCTCTACCCTACCACTGAAAGCCGGTGTGAGTATCATTGGTCCACGATGCCGTTGCTGACCGTGCGGGCCGCTGCTGAGCGGATGGGAATCGGTTACTCGACGTTGAAGCAATGGATCCATCAGGGAAAAGTCCGCACCACGCAAACGGCCGGAGGACATCATCGCCTCTCCGAAGCTGAAATCGATCGCCTGCTTGCCCGCCAGGCGCCGGAACCTCTCGCGCGGCCGAGCGAACCGCACACCCCACCTGGCGTGATTGTGGCATTGAGCGGCCGCAATCGTCTCCGGGGCTTCGTCGAAGAGGTGCGAACCGACGGCCTGCTCGGCCAGGTTCGCCTGAGAATCGGGGATCAGACGCTCACCGCAGTCATCACGAGCGACGCGGTGAACGAGCTCAGGCTTCGCCGCGGGGACGATGCCCTCGCGATTATCAAGGCTACCGAAGTGATGATCGCGAGAGAAGTAGAACCCGCCGCACCGCCCGTCAGGCGCCGTCGACGCGGGCGCTGATCTCGAGTCGGGGGCTCCAGCGTGCCAGCCTCGGCGGTTGGGTGTCGATTTCGGGCCTTTCGATCGACGATAGAATGAGATCGCGTGACCGGCATGGTCGAGGCCGGTGTGGAGGGGCAATGTCTGGAGTACGCCTGCTCGTGGGGACACGCAAGGGCGCGTTTGTGGTGACGTCGGATGGGAAACGTGAGCGATGGGAGGTGACCGGCCCCCATTTCGGCGGCTGGGAGATCTACCACCTGAAAGGATCGCCAGCCGACCCGAACCGCATGTACGCGTCACAAGGAACCGGTTGGTTCGGCCAGCTCATCCAGCGGTCGAGCGACGGCGGCAAAACGTGGGAGCCCGTTGGAAACAAGTTCGTCTACGACGGCGTGCCGGGCACACACCTGTGGTACGACGGCACGCCCCACCCATGGGAATTCAAGCGGGTTTGGCACCTCGAGCCGTCACTGACTGATCCGGACACGGTCTTCGCGGGGGTCGAGGACGCCGCGATGTTCCGCACGGTCGACGGCGGGCAGACCTGGCAGGAGCTCCCCGGGTTGCGCAATCACGGCTCCGGTTCCCGTTGGCAGCCTGGCGCAGGCGGGTTGTGCCTCCATACGATTGTTCTCGACCCCAGCAACGCAAAGCGGATGTTCATCGCCATCTCGGCTGCGGGCGCGTTCCGCACCGATGATGCGGGCGCGACGTGGCGGCCGATCAATCAGGGACTCAAGTCGCAGCAGATCCCCGACCCAACTGCCGAGGTGGGCCACTGCGTCCACCGCATAGCGATGCACCCGTCGCGTCCGCGCGTATTGTTCATGCAGAAGCACTGGGACGTGATGCGCAGCGACGATGCCGGCGAATCGTGGCAGGAGGTCAGTGGCAACCTGCCGACGGACTTCGGGTTTCCGATTGGCGTCCATGCGCACGAGCCCGAGACGATCTATGTCGTTCCGATCAAGAGCGACTCGGAGCACTATCCGCCCGACGGCAAGCTCCGCGTCTACCGCAGCCGTACGGGAGGACACGAGTGGGAGGCGCTGACGAACGGCCTCCCGCAGCGCGACTGCTATGTCAACGTGCTGCGTGACGCCATGGCCCTCGATGAGCTCGACTCGTGCGGCGTGTATTTCGGGACCACCGGTGGCCAGGTCTATGGATCGGCCGATGGCGGAGATCACTGGACGGCGATCGTCAGAGATCTTCCGGCGGTTCTATCGGTAGAGGCGCAGACGTTGTCATGATAGAGGCCCACGGGCTGTCGTGATCCGAATCGAGCTCCCGGCGCACCTCCGCACGCTCGCTCGAGTCGGCGGCGAAGTGGAGATCGATGTGCCCCCGCGTGCAGAAGGGGCCGGAGCCGAAGTCACGCTCGGCGCCCTTCTCGACGCTCTCGAGGCAACGTATCCGGTGCTGCGCGGCACAATCCGGGATCACGTGACCGAGAAGCGCCGCCCGTTCGTCAGGTTCTTCGCGTGCCAGGAAGACCTGTCGCACGAATTGCCCGATACCCCGTTGCCCCGTGCGATCACGTCAGGCGCCGAGCCCTTCCTCATCGTTGGCGCCATGGCGGGCGGCTAAATCCGCCCCTTCAGCCCGCGATCCGCGAGTCTCGTGATGGTCACCGTCATGTCGTCACTCTGATCGGCTTGCTCAGAGAAGTCGCGGACCGCCGCAAAGATCCGCTTGAGGAGAACAGCTGGCGACTGAACGTCCGCGACGAGGCATGCCATGAGCCGGTCTTCGCCGAACTCCTCGTCCCTTGCGTTTCGCGCCTCGGTCACCCCGTCGGTGAACATGACCAACGTATCTCGGTCGCGCAGATGGAACGTGTCTTCTTGGAACGTGGCATCGGCAAATGCCCCCAGGATCGTCCCGCCGACCGTGAGCCGACGGGTGCCGTTGCTCGTCACGAGCGCGGGTGGGTTGTGGCCCGCGTTCGAGTAGGCCAACCGTCCGTCGGGCGAGAGCACCGCGTAGACCAGCGTCGCGAAGCGGGACTCGAGATGTCGCGCCGCTAACTGCCGATTCATCCGAGCGAGCGTGGCCGCCGGGCCGCGGCCGGCGTGCGCCTCAGCCGCAAACATCCCTTGAACCATCGCTGCGAGCAGCGCCGAGGGCGGGCCTTTGCCAGCGACATCGCCCATGGCCACGCCGACATCGCCCGACGGCAGCTCGACAAACTCGAAGAAGTCACCGCCGATCGCGCGGCAGGGGACGGAATCGCCAACCGATTCGCAGAAGCTTCCGGCATGCGTCGATCGAGTCAAGAGAGCGCGCTGCACGTCGGCAGCCGTCTGCAATTCTTTGTCGAGGCGCGCCTTTTCGAGCCGCTCCAGCACGCCTGTAAGGTCATAAATCCGCTCGTCGTGAACGATCTTGCCGTCGTCCACCGTGAACAGCAGGACGAGTCGGTAGCTGATGAGACCGCCTGTGGCGGGAAGCCCGAACCATCCAAGGCGGTCGGTCGTCCGGACCGTTCCCAGGACCGCGATCCGGTTGGCATCCACGAGAACGTTGGTCACCTCCATATCAAAATCGGCAAACGTGGAGAAGAGCCGTTCCCATGTCGTGGCAATGGCCGACCTGCCGCTGACGGTCCCGAACACGGGGCTGACCGCCACCGCCTCATCAGCGTAGAACTCCATGAGGCGCGCGATATCCCGCCGGCGGGCCGCGGCTAGGACCTGCCGTATAAATGCCATTGCCTGTTCGCGTGACATCGCGTAACAGAATACGAGCTGAAAGCGTCCGAAGGTAAGGGGCTAGAGCGCTGTTGCCCCTGTCGATCCGGGGCCCCCTCGTTCGACGTGGAAACAGGAGGCAGGAAGAACCTTCGAGCCACGGAGAGACGATATGCGATTCATGATGTTGATGATCCCGAAAGGGTACCAAAAGGCTGCGCCGGGCACGATGCCGGACGCCAAGGCCGTGGCCGCCATGATGAAATACAACGAGTCGCTTCAGAGAGCAGGTGTGCTGCTCGCGCTCGATGGCTTGCATCCGCCGTCGATGGGCGCGCGCGTTACCTTCTCTGGGGGGCAGCCACACGTCACCAACGGCCCCTTTGCGGAGGCCAAAGAGGTCCTGGGCGGGTACTGGATAATCCAGGTGAAATCCAAAGAAGAAGCGATCGAGTGGGCGTCGCGCTGTCCGGCGTCCGACGATCAGATCATCGAGGTCCGCCAGGTGCAGGAGCTCTCGGACTTCAAACAGTAGGACCACAAATAGGAGAAGTCATCATGCGTTTTCTGAGTGTCTACAAGACGGTTGAGCGAGGCGTTCCTCCGTCGCCGGACGAAATGACCAGGATGGGCAAACTGATTGAGGACGGCATGACAGCAGGCTGGCTGCTTGGCACCGAAGGATGCCTTCCCACGTCTTTGGGCGCGCGTGTGCGCATATCGAACGGGGCGTTGACGGTCACCGACGGACCGTTCACAGAGGCCAAGGAAGCGATCGGTGGTTTTGCCATCCTGCAGGCCGAGTCCAAGCAAGCGGCTATTGAGATGGTCAAGGGTTTTCTCAAAGGCGTCGGCGAAGGCGAGTGCGAGCTGCGCCAGATCTACGAAGCTCCCCGTCAGACGCCAGCGGAGACCTCGGACGACACGCTGAACGCAGCGGCACGCTGACGGCTCAGTTGCGCCGGGGAATCGAAGATGGTTTGATCGGTAGCCGTGACGGCTACCGATACTCATCGTGCCATTGACGCAGTCTGGAGGATAGAGTCAGCCAGGATCATCGCCGTTCTCGCGCGAATCGTTCGCGACGTTGGCGCCGCCGAAGAGCTCGCGCAAGATGCGCTCGTTGCGGCGCTTGAACAGTGGCCGGCCGCGGGCGTCCCCCGCAACCCGGGTGCATGGCTCATGGCCACCGCGAAGCACCGCGCCATCGATCGCCTCCGTCGTAGCAAGCTCCTCGAACGCAAGCACGAGCAGCTTGGCTACGAGCTGGAGGCCGCGCAGGGCGCCGCTCCGAATCTCGACGCTGAGCTCGACGATGAGGACGTGGGCGACGACCTCCTGCGGTTGGTGTTCACCGCCTGTCATCCCGTCCTCTCCACCGAGGGTCGCGTCGCGCTCACGCTTCGCCTGCTCGGTGGGCTGACCACTGAGGAGATCGCCCGCGCATTCCTCGTCTCCGAGCCCACTGTCGCCCAGCGCATCGTCCGCGCCAAGCGTACGCTGGCCAACAAGCGCATCCCATTCGAAGTGCCGCGCGGGGCGGATCGCGCCGCCCGGCTCTCGTCGGTTCTCGAAGTCATCTATCTCATCTTCAACGAAGGCTACACCGCGACTGCCGGCGACGACTGGATGCGCCCTGCGCTCTGCGAGGAAGCGCTGCGCCTTGGCCGCATCCTCGCCGAGCTCGCTCCGGAAGAGCCCGAGGTCCACGGACTCGTCGCCCTGATGGAGATCCAGGCGTCACGCACCAAAGCGCGCATCGGCCCAGCGGGGGAGCCCATCCTGCTCTTCGACCAGAATCGCGCGCTCTGGGACCATCTGCTGATCCGCCGCGGGCTTGCGGCGCTCGAGCGGGCAGACAGGCTCGGCGGCGCGCAAGGCCGCTACGCCCTCCAAGCCGCCATCGCCGCCTGTCACGCGCGGGCGCGGACGCCTGACGAAACCGACTGGACGCGCATCGTGGAACTCTACGAAGCGCTGGCTGCACTCGTGCCTTCCCCGATCGTTGATTTAAACCGCGCCGTGGCTGTGGCGATGGCCTCGGGTCCGCAAGCCGGTCTCGATCTCGTCGACGCGCTCGTCGCCGAGCGCTCGCTCGAGAACTACCACCTGCTGCCAACGGTGCGCGGCGACTTCCTCATCAAGCTCGGTCGCCTCGAGGAGGCGCGGGCCGAGCTGGAGCGTGCCGCGTCGCTCACGCGAAACGCCCGCGAGCGAGAGCTGCTCCTCGAGCGAGCACGATCGTGCGCCGAGAACCAAACGCCGGCCAGGCAGACGTGAGCGGAGCACCTGCTTTGGATGAAGCGACGCGACGGACATTCTTGTGGAGTCTTGGACTCATGGCGATCGGGACAAAGGCCCAAACTATCCCCCCCACAAAGGCCCAAACAGCGTCCAGTCCCCGGCCGTCGCCTCCCAAGACGGTTCGGACCGCCGTGTGGCGGTGGCTGAAGCGTACGGGCCTCGAGCGTTGCGAGCTCGTCCGCGACACAGCCGGTTGGACGATGCGGGGGACAATCGTCACACTCGGTGAGCGCGGACCGGCGGAAGCCAGTTACACGATCTCTTGCGACCCTGAATGGCGGACCGAACGTGCGGATATCTCGCTTCGCGATGACTCCGGCGCGCGCGCGCTCGGCCTTGTCGCGACGAGCGGTCGCTGGTTCGAGAACGGCCAGGAGAACAAAAGCGTTGCTGGCTGTGTTGACATCGATCTGGGATGGAGCCCCTCGACCAATACGATCGCCATTCGCCGGCTCAATCTCCGCGTCGGCGCCAGGAGCGGCCCATTGACGATGGCCTGGGTGCGGTTCCCGGATCTCAGGGTGGGACCGTTGGCGCAGGAATACGAGCGCCTTGAAGAACGTCGATACCGCTACACGAGCCGCGGAGGCGCGTTCAGCGCCGTCATCGAGGTCGACGATGACGGACTGGTCGTCGAGTACGAGGGCTTCTGGCAGCGTGCACGCGAAACGCGCTAGAGCGGCAGCCGGCGCTATCGACGGCAGTCCCGTGGTTCGAGAATTGTGATGACGGACGTTGGACGCCCTCGGGAACGGGATGTCGAATCGCAGCATCCAGTTTCGGATCCGCAGGGATCAACGTCATCCCGCAGACAATGACCGGTTGCTGCAAAGACGTTGGCTGCGTGAGACCGCTCTTCGCGCCGCCCTGAGGGCACCGCGCACCGCACTCACCACTTCGAGAGGCGGGCTGTCGGCTTCAACGGCTCGGTCGAATAGTGCGAGACGTCGTTGAACAGCATCAGTCGTGCCCGGACAGGGCTCTTGAAGTCGAGCACGTTCAGGCAGGCGGGCGACTGATCGAGCCGATCGCGGTAGCCGCGCGCGTCGAACCCCAACAGGCTCGCGACCAGCAGCCGGATGGTCGCCTTGTGTGAAACCACGAGCACGTTCTGCCCGGGGTGCGCGACGACTATCTCCCTGATGACTGGAAGGGCGCGCGCCACGACCTGAAGTCCCGTTTCACCACCGGCCGGCGCAAAGGTGAACGGGTCTTCCTCCCAGGCCGCGTACTCCTCCGAGTACTGCGCTTCCACATCGGCCCGGCGCAGCCCTTCCCAGCGGCCGTGATTGATCTCCCGCAACCCGTCCCGCGTGCGGACCTCGAGACGGTGGGGCCGCGCGACAATCGCGGCGGTCTCGACCGTCCGCTGCAGCGGGCTGCAGTACGCCGCGGCGATCGGATCGCAGGTCAAGCGGGCCGCCAGCCGCTCGGCCTGCTCACGGCCATTTGGCCCGAGCGGCACGTCGGTCGCTCCCGCAAACCGATCCTCGGCGGTGAGCGTGGTCTCTCCGTGCCTGACGAGAAGCAGACGCGTAGTCATAGCAGCCGGCAGATCGTGAAATGGACGTCAAATCTGAAGATGTGCGTCAGCGAGTCGCGTTCGGCGCGCGTACGAGCGCAGCGCCGGCAAAATCCATCGGAAGGTCACGGTCCTTGCGCCTTCGCTCCACCAGTGTAGGGCACGCGCCAGGGATGGCGTCAATTGCCCGGGCGGCGTCAATGGCGCGCTCGACGCGCCGAGGCCGGCTGGGCCCGAGGCCCGTTAGAACTCGAACACCCACTTCCCCCGGAGCGTGCGCCCGACGCCGTTCGCAAACCCACCGAAGTTGACCGCGGCCAGGTTCCCCTGGAAATCCCGCGGGTTGTAGTGATTCGTGATGTTGAACATCTTCACTCCGATCGTCGCGCGATGCCCAAACACGCGGAGCCGTTTGCTGACCTGGAGATCGAGCGACACGAAGGTGGGGAAGCGGCCCGCCTCGTTGCGCGGCCCGACGAAATAGCGCGCTTCGTCCATGACCGACACCGGGAAGCCGGTGCGAACGTCGACGAGAGGAAACACGGTGAAGTCGCGCGGAAGGCTGACCGTGCTCCAGAACAGGAAACGGTTCGGCGCGTCCCACGCGAGCGGCCCGTCCTCGTTGGGCCTGATCACCGGGTTCTCGATGTTCCCGAAGAAGCTGTTGAAATCGTTCAGGCTCCCCGACGCCGACGACCGGGTGTACGACCCGACGATCTGATCGGTGGCGTGGAACTGATAACGGGCCGTGATCTGCCCTTCGCGATAGCGGGACCGGCCATCCGTGCGTAGCTCGAGCCACTGCTCGCCGCTTGCCAGCACCACCGGGTCGACGACCGACTCGAATCGGTTGTCGCGCTGCTGGTACCCCACGCGCACGAACAGGTTCTTGATCCATTCACGATCAATCTCGAGGTTCCACACTACGCTTCTCGGCGTATGTATCGCCAGGGGCACGACGTTCTGCATGTGCACGGGGACGCCGATCGGGAACGCCGTTACCGTCCGCTCCTGCATCTGGTCGAAGCTCGCCACGTTCAGCGTGATCGGGTCGTAGAACAGCCCGACGCCCCCTCGAGCGACCGTGCGCCCGCTGGGTGTCAACGTCGCGGTGAACGAGCCTCGGGGCGCGGCATTGATGTCGCCGGTAATGGAGTCTCGATCGAATCGCGCGCCGTACTGGAGTGTCAGACGCGAACCCACACTCCACGCGTCCTGCGCGTACCCCTGCAAGGACGTCCGGTCGCGGCTGAGCCTCCCGTCGCCCGTAAACGTGATCTCCTCAGCCAACGTTCCGTTTTCCCGCACGATGTCAACCGGGCGGCTGATGTTGATGCCATCGAACGTCTCGTAGGTCACGCCCGCGCCGAGCTTGACGAGATGTGAGGGTCCAATGGGTGTGAACGAATACGTATTGCGCCACTCGAAGCGCCGGCTTGTCCGATCCTGATCGTTGAAATAGCTGCCCGAGTTGATGTCCGGCGCAAGCACCATCGGTCCATGCCCCTGACTCGGATAGATCGTCGAATCGAACTGCTTGACGCTCACGCGCGTCTCGAACACCCCGCTCCCTCCGGCGACCATCTGTTCGGTGGCGCTGCCGAGCACATTGTGATTCCGGATGTTCGGCGTCACGCTTTGCGGGTTGAACGTGTTCAACCCCGCGTAGGTCGTCTTTCGCGGCGACACCATCGCAGAGAAGGTGAGATGGCTCGCGGGGCCGGCCGTCCAGTCCACACGGCTGAACGACTCGATGCTCTCCACCTGCGTGTCGCTCTCGAACGGCGGGAGACTGTACACGCGGTTCTTCGTGTACTCGTACTGCACGGACTCGAGGACGCTGACGTTGCTGCTGATCGGGCCGGCCACCGTGAAGCGCGGCGTGAACGACTCGATGCCGACGAACTTCCCGCCGCGGCGCCTGGGGCGCGGCTCCAGATCGTTGACCTGAAAGTGCCACGCCTCTCCTGCCTGCTGCGTCTCGACCGTGGTCACCGCGCCAACCGATTGACCGAATTCGGGGGCATACGCTGTGCCGCGCACCTGCACGGAGCTGACTGCATCGATGGGCAGCTCAATCGCGTCTTCTCCCGTCACAGGATCGGTCCCGTCAGCGCTGTTGAACATCAGGGCGCTCTGGTTGCTGCGCGCGCCACCGATGTTCAGCAGACCGTCCGGACCGCGAACCACGCCCGGGATGAGCGGCAGCGCGTCCTGAAACCGCTCGTTGGCGAGCGGCGCCGTTTGCATCACCGCGCCGGTCATGCGCTCGACGTGCGCGGCGATCGGGTTGTCCTCGATCGGCGAGACGGCGTTGACCGTGACTTCCTCGTGAAGCGTGTCCAGCCCGAGCTGAAGCTGAACACCGGCCGTCTCACCTGATCTCACGGAGATCGTTTTCGTCTCCGACTTGAATCCCTGGAGCTCCGCGATGATGGAGCAGGAACCGGTCGGCACATCGGCGAACTGAAAGTCGCCTTTGTCGTCCGACACATCCGTTCTCGCATCGCTTCCGGCGCACCTGAGCGTCAGCACCACTCCAGGCACGACGAACGGCTGCCCGTCCGGTCCTACCGCGGAAACGGATCCGGCGACGGACGGCGCAGGCGTTTGCGCGCTCGCGCTCGACGGGCTGCCGACAAGCGCCAACCCGACCAGCACCATCGCGGTCAGCTTCGTCAGCTTGGTCATCGTCGTCTCCAGAATCCCCATTGCCGCTTCTTGTGGTGATCGATTCGACAGGTCGTGCGTGCGCTGGATGAGACAAACGAGGCCGACTGCGCTCCACACGAGCATCCTGAGCTTTCTGACGAGCGCCAGCGTGACGCCCGTGGCGGCGCCGAGGTCGAGCCTTCCCGTGAACAGCGACGCGCTGGCTTCATCGACGCCGACGCGCAACGGGAGCATCTTGAAAATCATCGTGATCGCGCGATTCACCGTTTCGAGCACCACCGCCGCCGCGACCGTCGGCCGGTTCGGGCTAATCAGCATCAACGTGACGTAGACTTCCGCCACGGCCAGGGCGTGAAACAACACCTCGAAACCGGCAATCGGCCAGAGACGCTCCGGATGCCGTGAGGCGAATCCCCACACCAGGCGGGTGAGGCGGCCGACGCCTTCGACGGCCTCCGTCATCCGCCGGACGACGCGGCGTGCCGAGGCATCCGGGGAAGAGGCCCCCGTTCGAGAGGCATCTCTCTCGTTGCCCGACACGCCGCGCTCCGCGCTCCACTCCGGGGGAGGGGCCTCGGAGGGAGAGTCCTGGGCGGCAATTGCTGACTGCGGGGGGGCCGGACGCGGAGTTGCCGACTGCTTCATTATTCCGAGCACGATCGCGGAGACAGCGACAAGAC
>Ga0182035_10000994_pt1 | contig 14033 bp, 15 predicted proteins | sample flu12Cox44000170_FD_125969 | JGI IMG/M metagenome (GOLD analysis project Ga0182035, IMG submission 125969) | Lab enrichment of tropical soil microbial communities from Luquillo Experimental Forest, Puerto Rico - flux4day.12C.oxic.44.000.170 | ecosystem: Environmental > Terrestrial > Soil >...
ACCGCTGTATGAAGCGAGGGACCACCGTTCTCATCGTCGCCTCTATCGGAAATGTAGATCGTGGGCATAGGCACCCTCCGACTGCTTGAAAAGGCATCAGAGACTAAGCGATTCAAATCTCGGCTTGTTAGGGCGAACATCTACAGCGCAGATTTAGGACTGTCGCCTTGATTAATCCGTTCTTGGTCGTGGTCCCGGACGGCAGATGACCCCACGCGCGCCGAAGAACTGGCTGATTGGGCGCTCCAGACGCAAGCGACCCCATTGGCAGGAGCGCCATCAGCGCCCTACAGTGCGCCTAGGGTAGCGAAGAGTTTTTCAGCGTGATGGCGGAGCGGCGCGAAAACGCGAGCGAGATGCTGCGAGTGGGCTGGCGCGAATGGGTGCGCCTGACCGATCTGGGCGTTGCCGCTATTAAGGCTAAGGTCGATACCGGCGCGAGGACGAGTGCGCTGCATGCCTTTTCCATAGAGCCTTTCCGACGCTCGGGCGCGCTCTGGGTACGGTTCGAGGTCCATCCGATCCAGCGGTCGAGCACGGTGAAGATCAAATGCGAGGCGAAGGCCATCGATGAGCGCGTTGTGCGCAATTCCGGGGGCCAAGTGGAGCGTCGTTATGTTATCGTGACCCGCATGATGCTCGGCGACCGCGCCTGGCCGATCGAGCTCGCCCTCACCAACCGCGACCAGATGGGTTTCCGCATGCTGCTCGGGCGCACCGCGCTCGAAGGCCGGGCGCTAATCGAGCCAGGCCGCTCCTACCTCACGGGACACCGGCCGCCGCGGCTGCGTCAGTGGCTCGCATGGGCAGCGCTTGAGCCAAGCAAGGCGCTGCCCTAGACCCTTGGCGCAAAGACGGGAAGGCCCATGAAGATCGCGCTGCTCGCGCGCAATCCGCATCTCTATAGCCATCGGCGCATCGTCGAGGCGGCGCGGGAGCGTGGCCATGACATCGAGGTGCTGAACACGCTTCGCGTCTCAATCAACATCACCTCGCGGCGGCCGATGCTTTACTACCGCAAGCGTCGGCTCGAAGATTTCGACGCGGTGATCCCGCGCATCGGCGCATCCATCACCTTTTATGGACTAGCCGTGCTGCGGCAATTCGAGGTGATGGGCGTCTACCCGCTGAACGAATCCGTCGCCATCGGGCGGAGCCGTGACAAACTACGCTGCCTGCAGCTGCTTGCTCGCCGCGGCATCGGACTTCCCGTCACCGCCTACACCAACGACCCCAAGCAGGCGGAGGACATCATCGATCTCGTCGGCGGCGTTCCGGTAGTGATCAAGCTGCTGGAAGGCACGCAAGGCATAGGCGTAGTGCTCGGCGAGACGGTGAAGTCGGCGAAATCTGTGATCGAGGCGTTTCAGGGCGCAAACGTTAACATCCTCGTACAGCAATTCATCAGGGAGGCCGACGCAACCGACATCCGCGCGCTCGTCATTGGCGATCGCGTGGTGGCAGCAATGAAACGGCAAGGACCACCCGGCGAGTTCCGCTCCAATCTGCATCGCGGCGGACTTGGCGAGAAGGTGCGCATCACGCCGCAGGAACGCACCGTGGCAGTGCGTGCGGCGCGCACGCTTGGACTCAATGTGTGCGGCGTCGACATGCTCCGCTCAAGCAACGGTCCGCTCGTGGTCGAGCTCAACTCATCACCCGGCATCGAGGGACTGGAGAAGGCAACCAGCGTCGACGTCGCAGGGCTGATGATCGAGTTCCTCGAGCGCAACGCACCACGCGGCAACACCCGCACCAAGGGCAAGGGCTAGGGCTGCAGCTTGAATTTTGTTCGAGCCTCTTTGGCGAGCAGCGCGCGCTTGCGGTCCACGCCGCCGCGATAACCCGACAGCCCGCCGCCGCTCCGCACCACACGATGACAGGGGATAGCGACGGCAATCCGATTCGTGGCACACGCCCTTGCGACCGCCCGCGCCGCTTTCGGCGCACCGATCGTCATGGCGATCTCCGCGTAACTTGCGGTGGAGCCGACCGGAATACGGCGGAGCGCGTCCCATACGCGATGCTGAAAAGCTGTACCGCGTACATCCAGAGGCAGGTCGAGACCTTTGGCGGGATCCTCAACGAAGCGGACCACCATCGTCGTGAGCCGCTCGAAGTCCGTATCGCCACCGACGATTCGCGCGTTCGGAAATTGGCGCTTCAGGTCCCGCAACAGACTCTCACGGTTGTCGCCGAAAAATATGGCGCAGACGCCCTTGTCGCTCGCGGCCACTAGGATCAGGCCGAGCGAGCACTCGCGACAAGCGAAGCGTATGTCTTGCCCCGCACCGCCCGCACGGAACTCGGTGGGCGCCATGCCGAGGACCTCCAAGGCATTGGCGTAGAAACGGCCATTGGAATTGAAGCCCGCACCGTAGACCGCCTCGGTCACCGTGTCGCTCGTTCCGAGCTCGGTCCGCACACGCTTGTTGCGATGCGCAATTGCATAGGCTTTCGGCGTCACGCCGACCGACTGCTTGAAGATGCGATGGAAGTGATAGGGGCTCATGCCTACGGTTTCGGCCAGCGCATCTAGTTTCGGCGCCTCTTCTGCGATCTCGATCAAACGGCAGGCGTGCGCGACCTTGGCCGCATGCAGTTCAGAGAGCGACGGTTGGTCGGGCTTGCAGCGTTTGCACGGGCGGAAGCCTGCGCGCTCTGCCGCGCCCCGCGTATCGAAGAAGCGCACATTGGCGCGCTTGGGAAGGCGCGCAGGACAACCAGCGCGGCAATAGACGCCGGTAGTTTTCACCCCAATGTAAAACTGGCCGGCGAAGGAGGCGTCGCGCGCCATCACCGCGGCCCACCTTGCATCATCACGTGATGAGCCAGGCAGCGTCTTTGCAAGGGTACGGTTCATAGTCATCGTCCTTGAAGGATTGCTTAGCGTTGGTGCTCGGCAATAGCCCTCCCACCGCCTGCCGGCACTCCGATCCTTGCTTTCAAATTCAATCTTGACTCTATTGCTTGGCAACCCCTAGCGAGCCGGTCCCCAACACGAATGCCCGCGTTCCAGGCTGGCGACTGCTCCCTTTCGTCGAAAGGACCGATGACGTCATAAATCAGGCCGTCATTGTCGGCGTAGAAGCCAAAGGAGGTCAGCGGCGTTGCCACGAGGAGAACATCAGGGACGATCATCACCAGCGCCCAGGCCAGTAGCACGATGAGCAGGATGCGTCGACGGATCATGCGCTTGGTCTTGGCCTCGCCCTGTGGTGGAAGATGGAACCGGCGTGAGCCAACCGCCTTGCCGTGCGGTCCCCAGCACCCATCACGATTGCGTCAGTGAAGTCAAAGCTCGCAAAAGGGCTTTGGCTCTCCACTCCCGTCGGGATTAGACTTGTAAAATAGCTTGACAGCATGGAGGCTTCACATCATTCGGCATTTGGTCTTTGTGGGGGCTTCATTCTTTGGATTCGCACTTTGGTGCGCTGGTCTCCATGCCGCAAGCGATCCGTCGCGACAGGCAAGACTGCCGAGCATCGACAATCCCTATTGCGCGATCACTACCCGTCTGTTGCCGGATTTTGCCGAGCAGGCGACATCGATGATGGATTCGAACGGACGCCCACTCATCGTGGTGAACTCTACCACGCTTGCAGCGAACCCGGCCTACGGTCACTTCCTCATGGCGCATGAATGCTGTCACCACACGCTCGGTCATGTTCGGCGTTTCTATGAGGGGATCGGGCAATTTGGTCCCCAGCCCTTCTACTACATCCGCCCGGCGCTGAAGACCATGGAGCTCGACGCTGACACCTGCGCGGTCAAGATGCTCAAGGTGACACACGAACCCGACGCCATCGAAGCGGCACGCCAGGTGATGTTGGGGTTCGGCACCTCGCCGACCGGTGCCTACTATCCAACAGGAATCGAGCGGGCCGAGAACATCGCCCGCGCCGCCGCCGAGGAGTAAGTTCCCGACGGGCGGGTGGGCGCAGTGCAGTGGATGTAGGTCGGCGGCCTCCCTACTTCTTTTGCACTTTGGATTTGTTGGTGGGCGGCCCATCAAGAGGAGCACCCTTCTTGTAGGCCGTCTTCACATAGTGATCGCCTTCTTTGGTGATCTTCGTGGTCCAGCCTGTGGTCCAGCTGATCACGGCGGAGCTGCCCTCCTCCTTCCACGTCCCTTCCTTAGCCTTCTCCTGCGTGCTCGTAGCCTTGCCATCAGCGGTGAGCGTGATCTCGAACTGCCTTCCGCTTGAGTCCTTGACCACCCAGACGCCCTCAAACTCGCTCGCCGCAACGACTGCAATGGTTGTCAAGACTATGGCGAGTAGCGCTATCAGCGCAGCGGTGGCGAAAAACCTGAGCCTACCCATGTGACTTCTCCTGAAATTAGCTTGTATGCGGGACACCCTTTTGATCTCCTTGGCTAGGCGGCCTGGCCAACCTTGGTCGCTTCTGCGACTTCGATCAACTCACCGTTCCTCACATCGTAGATATAACCGTAGATAGGCACCGAGGCAGGGACAAGGGGATGCGTTCTGATCCGCCTCACGTCGCTTGCGACGCTCTCGGCCTGATCCTTGATCGTTAACCAATCGATGAAATCGGCTTCCGTGGATCCAGGACCGCGGCCGACCTCATGCCAACCATCGGCATCGAGCTTTGCCGTGTCGAGGCTCTGTTTGAGCAGAGAGCGCATCACCTCATCGGTGAAAAGCTCCATGCCGCAATTGGTGTGGTGAATGACGAACCACTCCTCGGTTCCAAGCAGCTTATGGGAGATAACCAGAGAGCGGATGGCATCGTCACTTGCGCGGCCTCCAGCGTTGCGGATCACGTGCGCGTCACCTTCCTTGAGGCCGGCGAATTTGGCGGGATCGAGCCGCGCATCCATGCAGGTCAAAATGGCGAAGCGGCGTCCAGGCGGCAAAGGCAGCTTTCCCTTGTCGCCGAAATGGCCGGCATAGGCTTCATTGGCGGCCAGCACTTCTTTGAGAACTTTGGTCATCGACGCGCTCCACAAGATTATCTACATGCCGCGATTATCTACATGCCGCGCTGGCAGGGTGCACCATAACTCTGTTGGTGAAGCTTCGCAGAACCTGAGGCCTTGATCGAGCAACTCCCTGGCCCGGCACGTGGCTGCCGCGCCAATGATGACCCGAGCCTGCGCCCGCGTTGGCATGGCTTTCCCGCATCCGGCGTTCAGGGCCAATCCTAGGCTACATGCTCATCGCACCTTGTGCCTGCATGTGCGCCAGGCACCCGACCTCGTTGCCGTTCTTCATTTCGGCCTTCGACATGTTGAGATGCATGGTCGCTTGCTGCTTTGCGCCAGAATCGGTCATTTCGGCGATCATCTTATCCATTGCTGCATATGCGCATCGGTACACAACTCGCTCGCGGCATAAGCGGGCGAAACCGCCATCGCGACTACCCCAACGGCCGCGGACAATGTTTGAACATGGCATTCTCCTTTTCGCGTGAACTCATTAAACGCTGGGGCCCAAGACTTGGCCACGCCGAACGGCAACTTTTTCCGGGCGCCGCGGTTCGGGCTTATCTCAAGGCCAAATGGCCGCAAGGCACGTCATTGACCGGCCACACCCCCGTGATCTAGCTGGCGGAAAGTCTTAGGGGCATTTCGATGAGTCTGGCTCGGATCATTGTTTTCGTGCTGCTGTCGCTCGCCGGCGGCGCACCTGTATTGGCCGCAGAGCCGCAAGCCCCGCAGCAATGCTGGACGCCGCAGGCGCTCGCCGGGACCGAAATCGAGCTCAAGCCAGTCTCGACACACCGGTCGCTCGACCTTGCGCCGCTGAAGCAAGTGACGTTGCCGCCCGCGACTCCGATCAAGCCGGAGCTGCGCGGCTCGATCAGAGGCGTGGAGCTTTCTCCTGACAAGAAGCTGATCGCGCTCACCTTCGATCTTTGCGAGGAGAACGGCTATGTGTCCGGCTATGACGGTCGCATCGTCGACTATCTGCGCGCGCAAGGCATCAAGGCGACATTCTTCGCCGGTGGCAAATGGATGGAGACGCATCCTGAGCGCGCCCAGCAGCTGATCGCCGATCCGCTATTCGAAGTTGGCAACCATGGTCTCCGCCATCTCGATCTCTCCAATGTCAATGACGCGACACTCGACGAGGAGATCACGCTCACCGAGGCGGCCTATGCCCGTGCCAAGGCTGCGCTTGCGTCACGCCAATGCGTCGTTGACGCCGGACCGCCGCAGCCACCAGAGCGAATGACGCTGCTCCGCTTTCCTTATGGCCGCTGCAGTGACAAGGCTCTCGCCGCGGCAGCCAATGCGGGACTTATCTCGATCCAATGGGACCTCGTCGCCGGCGACCCAGATCCGCTCGTGTCGGCAAAATCAATCGCCAACCGAATTCTGACCAAGGCGCATTCCGGCGCCATCATCGTGGCGCATGCCAACGGTCGCGGCCACAACACGGCCCAGGCTCTCGCCATGGCGCTACCGAAGTTGAAGGAAGAGGGCTACAGTTTCGTCACGGTGAGCGAGCTGTTGCAGGCCGGCAAGCCGGTGATCGCGACGCACTGCTATCAGAACAGTCCGAACGAGATGGCCCACGTCGCTCGGTCCACCGCCCAGCGCGGCAGCCATGACCTATTCTCCATTTTCACCGGCCCTAATTGAGCTAGAGGCGTGCCTCGCGCGCCTCAAGCCGCTCGATCTTGGTTCATGTGCCGCCCTTGCCAAGGGGATCGTGGCGATGGAGCCCTGGTCGGTGATGCACTATCCGGCCGACAGGCTTGCAGCGTTCCTGGCGAGCCCCGACGGGGGGGTCGCTCGCTACGTGGTCAGCCTGAACGGGAAGGATGCAGGCGCCGTCTCAGTGCGCAATCCATGGCTCAAGGGCCCGTATCTGGAACTGCTCGCACTGTTGCCGGAGGCGCAGAACCAAGGCATCGGTTCAAGCATCCTGGCTTGGCTCGAAGGCGCGGCGCTTCAGCATGGCGCACGAAACCTCTGGGTTTGCGCGTCGTCGTTCAACGCGCGGGCACTGCGCTTCTACGAGCGTCACGGCTTTGCTCGGGCAGCAACTCTGCCAAGTCTCGTCGCTAACGGTTATGACGAAATCCTGCTGCGCAAATTCCCCCTTGGTCCGCGCGGATGAAGCGCGAGCTATTGCGGTAGCGGTGCGTCGGGATCGATGTTGGGAATATCCTTGATATCAGCATCAGGCGAATGGTCGACGTACAGGACACCGTCCTCGATCGAGGCGGTCTCGCCGCCTTTCAATTCGTAGACATCGCCGTTCTCGAGTTTTACTTTGCAGTCACCGCTACACGGTGCGTCGATGTTCTTGGCGGGATCGATGGTGAGCTGCTTGGAGTCGCTGCCGGCAGTCACCGTCACGGCGTGGGACTTGGCATCGATATTCGAGATGGTGAGCGCGTACGCCGGGCCCGCGCTAAACAACACAAGCAACCCAAACGCGGCGGTGCGGACAAGCCTCATACTGATATCCTCCCCGATCGGCCCCAACTCCGTGCAAGCTGTTAGCCCAGCACGGCGTCCGGATTGTGTTGCCGGCGTCGCAAATGCCCGATCTCGGCGACTATGTAGCACGGCCGCAGGCGCCCTGACCAAGCCGGAACCAGATTTACTATGTCCGCGTTCCCCTGCCTGGTGACGGAAACAAGGATTGCTGCGGAAAGAAGGGTATGGCGGGCGCGGCGAAGACGACCTAAAATTGCGCCCTTAGAGCCAAGACCGCATCGATCGGAAAAGGAGGCTTCCTATGGAGCTTACCAATACCGTGACGGCAATTCTGGCTTTGGTATCATTCGGGTTTGTCGCCGCGATCATCCTTGGGATGATCTAGCGCTTCCCGCTGCAAGCCATCATTCAGCTGCGTCGGCGATCCGCTTTGGATCATAATTGAGGATGGGCCCGAGCCAGCGCTCGGCCTCCTCGATTGTCCATCCTTTGCGCAGAGCATAGTTCTGTACCTGGTCGCGGCCGATCTTGCCCACGCCGAAATAGCGGCTCTCCGGGTGGGAGAAGTAGAGTCCTGAGACGGCGGCTGCAGGCCACATGGCGCAAGATTCAGTGAGCTTGATCCCGGTCGCCTTTTCGGCGCCGAGCAGCCTGAACAGTACCCGCTTCTCCGTGTGGTCCGGCTGCGCTGGATAGCCGGGCGCAGGCCTGATGCCGGCATAGTCTTCGGTGATCAGCTGCTCGTTGGTCAGTTTCTCGTTCGGCGCGTACGACCACAATTCGCGGCGCACCTTCTCGTGCAGCGCCTCGGCGAAGGCTTCCGCCAGTCTATCGGCGAGCGCCTTGACCATAATCTTCGAATAGTCGTCGTTGGCACGCTCGAACCTGCGCGCCACGTCTTCCTCGCCGATGCCTGCGCTCACTGCGAATCCGCCGACATAATCGTCAACGCCAGAGTCTTTTGGCGCGACGAAATCGGCGAGCGCGAGGTTGGCTCTGTCCCGCTCCCGTGTCATCTGCTGGCGCAGCGTATGCAGTGTGGCTATCGTATTGGCGCGGCTCTCATCTGCGTAGACCTCAATGTCGTCGCCGACACTGTTCGCCGGCCAGAAGCCTACGACACCGTTTGCCACGAGCCATTTCTCGGCGATCAACTGCTTGAGCATCGCTTGCGTATCATCGAAGAGGTGACGCGCCGCCTTGCCATATTTGTCGTCTTGCAGGATGCGCGGGTATTGGCCCTTCAGTTCCCAGGCTTGGAAAAATGGCGTCCAGTCGATGTAGCGGGCGAGCTCGGCGAGGTCGTAGCTGCGGAAAGCACGCGTACCCAGAAAGGTTGGCTTCGGCGGCACGTAAGTCTTCCAATCGAGCTTGAGCTGGTTGGTGCGCGCGTCGGCAATCGAGGTACGTGCCTTCTCCGCCCTTCCCCGCGCGTGCGACTCGGCCATGCGCGCATAGTCCTCGCGCACGCGCGCGACTGCCTTAGGCCGCTCCTCCGGAGACATCAGGTTCGACACCACGCCGACGGCGCGGCTTGCGTCCGTCACGTAGATCGCCTGGCTCCGCGCATAGTTTGGGCTGATCTTTATCGCGGTGTGTACCTTGCTCGTGGTGGCGCCGCCGATGAGCAACGGCAGATCGAAGCCTTCGCGCTCCATCTCTGCCGCGACATGGCACATTTCATCGAGCGATGGCGTAATCAGGCCCGAGAGGCCGATGATGTCGACCTTCCGCTCTTTTGCGGTATCCAGGATCTTTTGCGCCGGCACCATGACACCAAGGTCTATGACCTCGTAATTATTGCATTGAAGAACGACGCCCACGATGCTCTTGCCGATGTCGTGAACGTCGCCTTTCACCGTGGCGAGCAGGATCTTGCCAGCGGAAGGTGCGTGCTCAAGGCCCAACTCGCGCTTTTCTTGCTCCATGTACGGCAGGAGATAAGCGACGGCCTGCTTCATCACGCGGGCAGACTTCACCACCTGCGGCAGGAACATCTTGCCCGAGCCGAACAGGTCGCCCACCACGTTCATGCCGGCCATCAGCGGGCCTTCGATCACGTCGAGCGGCCGTTTCGACTTAACCCGCGCCTCCTCGGTGTCCTGCTCAATAAAAGTGCCGATGCCATGCACCAGCGCATGGACTAGGCGCTCCCCGACCGGCTTCTCCCGCCAGGACAGATCGACCTCGCGCTTTGGCGCACCCTCACCGCGATATTTCTCTGCCGCCTCGAGCAGGCGGTCGGTGGCGTCGGCGCGGCGGTTGAGGATCACGTCCTCAACCAACTCGCGAAGCTCCGGGTCGATATCGTCGTAGAGGGCAAGCTGACCGGCGTTGACGATGCCCATATCCATGCCGGCCTTGATTGCATGATAGAGGAATACCGAGTGCATGGCCTCGCGCACGCGATCGTTGCCGCGGAAGGCGAAGGAGAGATTGGAAACGCCGCCTGAGACGTGGATGTACGGCAGCTCGTCCTTGATGCGGCGCGTGGCCTCGATATAGGCGCGGGCATAATCATTATGCGTATCGATGCCGGTGGCCACGGCGAAGATATTGGGATCGAAGAGGATGTCTTCCGGCGGGAAGCCGACCTTTTTGGTGAGCAGCTTGTAAGCCCGCTTGCAGATCTCGAACTTGCGCTCGGCGCTCTCGGCCTGGCCCTGCTCGTCGAAGGCCATCACGACCACGGCGGCGCCATAGCGACGAACTTTCTTGGCGTGATCAAGGAAGGGTCCCTCGCCTTCCTTCAGGCTGATCGAATTCACCACCGGCTTGCCTTGCACGCATTTCAGCCCTGCCTCGATCACCGACCATTTCGACGAGTCGATCATGATCGGCACCCGCGAGATGTCGGGCTCGGCGGCGAGCAAATTGAGAAAGGTCACCATGGCGGCTTCGGAATCGAGCATGCCCTCGTCCATGTTGACGTCGAGCATATTGGCGCCGTTCTGGACCTGCTGACGCGCAACTTCGAGCGCCGCAGCATAATCGTTGGCCTCGATCAGCTTGCGGAACTTGGCTGACCCGGTGACGTTGGTCCGCTCGCCGACCATGACGAAATCTTGTGCGCCGTTACTCACTTCACCTTACCCATGGACGAAAGGCTCAAGCCCGGAGAGGCGCATTTTGTGCGGAACTTCGGGCACACGGCGCGGAGGATACTTTGACACGGCGGCGGCGATGGCGCGGATGTGCTCCGGCGTCGTGCCGCAGCAGCCGCCGACAATATTGATCAACCCGTCACGCGCCCACTCTTCGAGAAGCCCCGCCATGTGCTCCGGAGTTTCGTCATACTCGCCCATCTCGTTTGGCAGCCCGGCATTGGGATAGACGCTGACCAGCGTGTCGGCGACATGGGAGATCTCGTCCACGGAAGGACGAAGCTGTTCGGCGCCGAAAGAGCAATTCATCCCCACCGAAAAAGGATTGAGGTGCTTCAGCGAATACCAGAACGCCTCAGGCGTCTGGCCAGACAGGTTGCGACCCGACAGATCGGTGATGGTGTCGGAGAGCATGATCGGCAGTTCGACGCCCAGCTCATCGAACGCCTGCTCGACGGCGAAGCCTGCCGCCTTGGCGTTCAGTGTGTCGAAGACGGTCTCGATAAGAAGGATGTCCACACCACCTTCGACGAGCCCGCGCGCTTGCGTGCCATAGGCATCGACCAGCGCATCGAAGCTCACATTGCGGAATCCTGGGTTGTTCACGTCGGGCGAGATCGACGCGGTGCGGTTGGTTGGGCCGATGGCGCCAGCCACGAAGCGCGGTTTGTCAGGCGTCTTCTTGGTCCAGGCGTCGGAGGTGTCGCGGGCGAGCTTGCCTGCGGCAACATTCAGCTCATAAGCAATCGCCTCCAGCCCGTAGTCGCTCTGCGAGATGGCCTGGGCATTGAAGGTGTTGGTCTCGATGATGTCGGCACCGACTTCGAGATAGGCGTTATGGATCTCGCTGATGATGTGCGGCTGGGTCAACACGAGCAAATCGTTGTTGCCCTTGAGATCGCGCGGATGATCCCTGAACCGCGCGCCACGATATCCTGCCTCGTCGAGCTTATGGCGCTGGATCATGGTGCCCATGGCGCCGTCGAGGATCAGGATGCGCTTCTTGGCTTCGCGTTTCAGCGTGGCGACGCGTTCCTCGCGGGTCATTGTGCGGCCTCCGCCTTGGACACAACCGTCGGAATCGGACGCAAGCCGAGTAGATGGCAGCTGGCGTAGACGAGGTCGGCGCGATTCAACGTATAGAAGTGAAATTCGGTGATGCCGCGGTCGACCAGGCCCAAGACCTGCTCGGCGGCGACCGCAGCGGCCACGAGATACCGCGTCTCCTGATCCTCATCGAGGCCTTCAAATCGATGGCCGAGCCAGTCTGGCACGCTCGTTCCTGACTTGTGAGCAAAGCCCGCCACCTGCTTGAAATTATGAATCGGGATGATGCCAGGCACGATGGGGATGGTGATGCCGCGATCGCGCACGCGATCGAGATAGCGGAAATACACCTCGTTATCGAAAAAGAACTGGGTGATGGCGCGGGTGGCGCCAGCGTCGATCTTCTGCCAAAGCATGTCGATGTCGGCATCGATGGTCGGCGATTCAGGGTGCTTCTCCGGATAGCAGGCCACCGACACTTCGAAAGGCGCGATTCTTTTGATGCCGGCAGTGAGATCGGCGCCATTGATGTAGCCGCCGGGCGTGGGCACGTAGCGCTCGCCGACGCCGGCGGCGGGATCGCCGCGCAGCGCCACGATATGGCGCACGCCGATGTCCCAATAGTCGCGGATCACGGCGTCGACGTCATCGCGCGTGGCATCCACACAGGTGAGATGAGCCGCCGGCTTGAGCTGCGTCTCCTTCAACACACGTGCGATGGTCGCGTGGGTGCGCTCACGGGTCGAGCCGCCCGCGCCATACGTCACCGAGATGAAGGTCGGGCTGAGCGGCTCAAGCCTGCGGATCGAGCGCCACAGCGTCTCCTCCATGGCAGCTGTGCGCGGCGGAAAGAACTCGAACGACACATCGATGTCGCCCGAGCCGAGGAAGCGGCTTTTACGGTCTGGGGCGGCTAACATCACGCGACGATCTCCACTGAGCTGCGCTTCCTCTTCTCGCGGGAGGCCGCTGGCTTCACCCCGAGCCAAATCGATACGGTGAGCTTCTCGGGACGGTCACTCTCCCCAGACGAAAGATCGCGAGTCGCTTCAAGGGCAAGACCAGCCTGCTTCAACCAACGCTTGATCTGTTCGGGCGCAAAGCCTAGCCGGCGATGGGCCGATTGCTTGCGCAGGAACTCGAGCTCATGCGGAGCGAAGTCGACCACGAGCAGTCTGCCGCCTGGCTTGAGCAGCCGCGCGGCCTCCGCAATCGCCGCAGCGGGGTCGTCGAGGAAGTGCAAGACCTGATGCAGGATAACCGCGTCGGCTGCGCCATCGGGCAGCGGCACGTTGTAGAGATCGCCGTGGCGGGCCTGAGCATGATTAAGCCTGGCGCGTTCGAGCTTCATGCGCGCATACCCAAGCATGTCGCGGCTCAAATCGAAGCCGAGCGCGCGTGCAGAGCGCGGCGCGAACAGCTCGAGCATGCGGCCGGTGCCGGTGCCGAGATCGACGAGCAGTGTGAAGGGCCCAGGCCCGAGCGCCTCGTCCACCGCAGTCTCGACCTGGCTCTCGGCGACGTGCAGCGCGCGGATCCTGTCCCACTCGCCGGCGTGCTCGCGGAAATAGATTTGCGCCGCGTCCCCCCGCGCCTTCTTGACGGCCGCGGCGCGTGCCCGGTCTCTGACAAAGACCGGGTCGGCAGCATCGAGGCTCGCGACGACGACGGAAGCGAGTGCTGCTTCGCTGCCAGAGTCGGCCAAGCGGAAGAACACCCAGCTTCCTTCGCGGAAACGCGTGATCAGGCCTGCTTCGGCCATTAGCTTCAAATGCCGGCTGATGCGGGGCTGGCTTTGCCCGAGGATCTGAGTCAGGTCTTTGACGTTCAGCTCAGATGTCGCGAGCAGCGCGAGAATGCGTAGCCGCGTGGCTTCGCCGGCAGCGCGCAAACCGCCAAGCGCTTGGGCGCGGGTCAAAGTTCCAGGGCCGCTTTGCTTGTCACCAGGCATAAAGATATATTTATGCGTTTGCGACAGAGTTGGCAAGATCTTCTTAACCTGAGTCCTGCGATGCCGGTCACTACTCTGAGACAAGTCTTGCCAGAAGCACGCTCGGTAACGTGTCCCCGCGTGAGAGTTTGGCGGTCGTGGCTGTCCCAAGCGGTGGAGAGCGGACATGACCAGCAAGAGGAACCGTAAGTTCTTCTTCGAGCATCGACGGCAAGCTGCCGGCCAAGGGTCAAAAGATTGGTGTGGACCTCTTCAAGAATCCGGACCTGGCGCTGGAGGTCAAAAATGCCATCTCGATCATGTTGCTCGCATGACCGAGGGCATCTTCACCGGCAAGAAATTCGCCGACGTTTCGACCCGAAGACAGAGGATTAGGTCAACGCGCGGCGGATCATGAACGGTTTGGACAAGGCGAACTTGATCGCGGGTCACGCTCGAAAATATTACGGCGCGATCAGCTACACCACCGGACAGCCACTTACCCTACCTCTGCGTTCCAGGATTTAAGACG
>Ga0182035_10001000_pt1 | contig 14001 bp, 15 predicted proteins | sample flu12Cox44000170_FD_125969 | JGI IMG/M metagenome (GOLD analysis project Ga0182035, IMG submission 125969) | Lab enrichment of tropical soil microbial communities from Luquillo Experimental Forest, Puerto Rico - flux4day.12C.oxic.44.000.170 | ecosystem: Environmental > Terrestrial > Soil >...
CCCGTGGCACACTTGTCATCACCGCCGATCACGGTAACGCTGAAATGATGCGCGACGCCGAAACCGGTGAGCCTCATACTGCGCATACGCTAAACCCGGTACCATTCATCGTGGTCAACCCGCCGGCTACGGTCCGGCATCTCGACGATGGCCGCCTCTCCGACGTCGCCCCAACCCTGCTCGATATCCTCGGTCTGCCAAAGCCGTCCACGATGACCGGTCATTCGTTGATCGCAGGGGAAATAGCGGCGGCCGCGGAGCACGTGGCGGCGGGCTGATTCCAGCCGCTGTGGCGGATCACCGACCAGCGCTCGGCTTGATCATTGGGCACGGTGGCGGATATCATCGCCGCGAGGGATGGTCGGTGGTGAGCCGATCTGGTTCCGTACATTAGGATGAATGAATGAAGCGTTCGGGTCTTCTTCTTGCGGCGTCGATCGCAACACTCGTGCTATTCTCGCTGCGCCAGGATATCGGCGCGGCGACGTCAAACTCGACCGAAACTTACAAGCAGCTAAACCTGTTCGGTGAAGTGTTCGAACGCGTGCGTGCCGAATATGTCGACGAGGTCAGTGACGATGCTCTGGTCGAGTCGGCGATCAACGGCATGCTGACCTCGCTCGACCCGCACTCGAATTATCTGAATACAAAGAACTTTAATGATATGAAGGTGCAGACCCGGGGTGAATTCGGCGGGCTCGGGATCGAAGTGTCGATGGAAAACGGTCTCGTCAAAGTGGTCTCCCCGATCGACGACACACCCGCCGCACGCGCCGGCTTGAAGCCGGGCGATCTGATAACCCATCTCGACGGTGATCCTGTCCAGGGGATGACTCTGCCCGAAGCGGTGGAGAAGATGCGCGGCCCGGTCAACAGCGAGATAAAGCTGACGATCCGGCGCGAAGGAAAGGACCCGTTCGACGTCAAACTGATCCGGGCGACTATCAAGATCCAGTCGGTCCGTTCGCATCTCGAAGGCGATAATATCGCCTATATCCGGATCACCACCTTCAACGAGCAGACCGATGTCGGCCTCAACAACGCGATGAAGAACCTCAAACAGCAGGCGGGCGGCAAGCTCCTCGGAGTAATTCTCGATCTGCGCAACGATCCGGGCGGGCTGCTCGATCAGGCGGTCGCGGCCGCGGATGCATTTCTTGAGAAAGGCGAAATCGTGTCGACCCGCGGCCGGCGCAGCGAGGATGCCCAGCGCTATAACGCCCGTCCCGGTGACATCGCCGCCGGGCTGCCGGTCGCCGTGTTGATCAACGGCGGCTCGGCGTCGGCCAGCGAGATCGTCGCCGGTGCCCTGCAGGATCATCACAGAGCAATCCTGCTCGGCACGCGGTCTTTCGGCAAGGGATCAGTCCAGACGATTATCCCGCTGCCCGGCCACGGTGCAATGAGGCTCACCACAGCACGTTACTACACACCCTCTGGGCGGTCGATCCAGGCCAAGGGCATCGATCCGGACATCGTCGTCGAAGCTGCTAAAATCGAAAAAACACCCGAGGAGGCCAAAGTTACTACGGCCTCGGACTTGAAAAAGGACGATTCGGGTGACGGCGGTGCCGAGCAGAGCTCGGTCGATCCGTCGATCATGGGCACGCCGGCGGATTACCAGCTGACCCGGGCGGTCGACATGCTGCGCGGCATTGGGCTGTTTAACGGGCGGGTGGTCAACTGAGCCTACGACGGGTAGGTGTGTCCGCATCGGGCGGCAGATGAAAACCGGAAAATCGGAATATCGGCCGGGTGTCGGCGTCATGCTGTTGAACTGCGCGGGTCAGGTCTTTGTCGCACGGCGAATCGACATGGTCGATTCCACCCGACCCTGGCAGATGCCGCAAGGTGGGATCGACAAGGGTGAGACACCGCGCCAGGCGGCGCTGCGCGAGCTCAAAGAAGAGATCGGCAGCGACAAGGCAGTGGTCCTCGGCGAAAGCCGGATGTGGCTGAAATATGACCTGCCCGCCGAGATCGCGCGTGGGGTTTGGAGCGGGCGCTACCGCGGCCAGCGGCAGAAATGGTTCGCCATGCGCTTTACCGGGAACGATACGGATATCGACCTCGCGACCGAAAATCCGGAATTTGATGCCTGGAAGTGGATGCCGCCTGAGCAATTGCCCGAACTGATCGTCCCGTTCAAGCGCCAGCTTTATATCGCCATTCTGGCCGAGTTCGGGATGCATTTCGGCTTTGCGAAAACTCTCTAGCCGCGACCTCTGGGGCTAAGCCGACCGACGGCCGCAGCGATCGCTGCGGCGTCGGGCATAGCGGTCTGAGCGCCCCTGGCCAGGCAGGCGAGCCCGGCTGCGGCGGTCGCCCGGCGCAAGGCAATTTCCAAGGTCGAGCCCAGATCGAGTGCCGCCGCGAGAACGCCGACAAACGTATCGCCGGCGCCGGTGGTGTCGACAGGCTCGATCGCCAGCGGCGGTACTTCAATTCTCGTCCCGTCGCGGAGAATCGCTACCGCCCCTGCTGCACCGCGCGTCACCACGAGCCCTTGTCGCAGGCGACGCGCGAGGCCTTCCGGATCTGACCCCGTCGCCGCCGCCGCCTCGTCTTTGTTTGCGACCGCAAGATCGATTTCTGTCCATAGAGCAGCGTCGATCGGGAGGGCCGGAGCCAGATTGAGCAAGCTGTATCCGCCACGCATCCGCAGGCGCCTGATCAGCTGCGCGGTTTCGCCCGGAGGCACTTCCATCTGGGCGACGAGTGTGGTGCCCGCGCCGAGGAGATCGTCGGGAAGCTGGTACGACCGCGCGCTCGCGTTGGCGCCGGGTGCCACCGCGATCATGTTCTCTCCCTCGCTCGAAACCATGATGGCAGCGCAACCTGTCGGCTGCTCGACTACTCGCACCAATCGCGTATCGACACCCTCGCCGCGCAGCCGGTCCAGCGCAGCGTCAGCGAAGGGATCCGCGCCGACGGCTCCGGCCAGCACGACCTCGGCACCAGCACGGCGAGCGGCCAACGCCTGATTAGCCCCCTTCCCGCCGGGGAGTAGGGCATAGTCGCCGCCCAGCACGGTCTCGCCCGGCCGCGGCAAGCGCGCGATCGGGACAATCAGATCGACGTTTATCGAACCGAAGACCACGATCATGTCACGGCGCCTTCCCCATAAGGTTCGCTCACAGAAAATAACGATCCGAATGCACGAATCCGACGTTAGCCGATACCTCAATCGGAGAACGCAACATGACACGTTACGCGAAACACCTCCGGCGGCACCGCTGTTGAAGTGACCGCTCTGGGTCTGGGCTGCGTAACCCTCGTCAGCAGCCGGTAAGTCGCAAGGCAGCTGTAGCAATTTTGCGCGCGGCTTGGCGGCTGGGGTACGTAATGAGTAATTTTACCGCCGGTCGGTCAAAAAGCGCCGATGGGGACTATAAGTTGGAAAATGATCGAGCATCAGATCACCATCAGGGGCACCTTGGCAATTATGTTTGGTTAATATTTATTTATCTCACCGATGCCCGATTATTCTGATTTAATGTTTATAGGGCATCATCGCGATCAGCGGATATAAGAGACGCGCGATATGACGAGCCTGGAAAAGCGTCCTCTCGGGCGCACATCGCTTGAGCTAACCGTTCTCGGGCTCGGTTGCGCTACCCTCGGTGGTCACCGGGTGCCGGTAACTCGCGGCGAGGCTGAAGCAATCGTGCGCGCAGCTTGGGCGAGCGGTGTGCGCTATGTCGACTGCGCACCCTTTTACGGCTACGGGCAGGCGGAACGTTGTGTCGGCGATGCGTTGCGCGATATGCCGCGTGACGAATGGGTATTATCCACCAAAGTCGGGCGGCTGTTGCGCACGCGCCCAGAGACTCCTGCAATCGAGCCCTACCGGCATCCCTTACCGTTCAGTACGGCTTTCGACTATTCCTACGATGGCGTCATGCGCGCATTCGAGGACAGTCTGCAACGCCTCGGCCTGGCGCGGATCGACATCCTCTATGCTCATGACATCGGTGCGGCGCAACACAGGCAAGCGCATCCGGAGATCATGCGGACATTTCGCGACGGCGGCTACCGCGCGCTCGAAGAGCTGCGCCATTGCGGCGCCGTGCGCGCGATCGGGATCGGGGTCAACGAGCGGGAGGTGCTGCTGGAGGCGATGGATTGGGGCGACTGGGACGCGTTCCTTCTGGCCAGTCGGTATACGCTCCTCGAACAGGACCCGCTCGATGATCTGCTGCCGAAATGCGAGCAGTCGGGCATCTCGATCGTGGTCGGCGCTGTGCACAATACGGGTATTCTGGCAGGGCGCGACAGCTGGAATTACCGGCCCGCGCCACCGGAGGTCGGTGCTCGGGTCGACGCGATCCAGGCGGCATGCGACCGTCATAAAGTGCCTCTGATCGCCGCGGCGCTTCAATTCCCGCTCGCCCATCCTGCCGTCGCTGCGGTCCTCCCGGGCCCACGAAACATCGCGGAGATGAAGGAAAACTCGGAGCTTCTGCGCTATCCTATCCCGTCGGCGCTGTGGGCAGACCTGCGCGACGCCAAGCTCATTCATCCTGACGCGCCGACACCAACATAATCGACTGTAGAACTCGCGTGAAATTGAACGGCGCAACCATCTCCGACGCAATCGTGCAGCGAGTGATCCAGCGCCGCGGCGTTGAGCACTCTTTCGCCGATCTCGACCCCGCAAAGACGGCGCTTGCCGTCATCGATCCGCAGCACGCCTTTATGAACGACGCGGTTGGGTTCGCGGTGGTGCCGGCCGCTCGCGACATCGTCCCGGCGGTCAACCGCCTGGCGGCGACCGTGCGCGAGACCGGCGGCGGTGTGTTCTGGATCAAGATGACGCATGACGATCGCTGCTTCAGCGAGTGGTCGGTGGCCTACGAGCTGCCGACACCCGAATACCGCGCCAGGCGCGTCGCGTCGCTCTCCGAAGGAACGCTCGGCCATGAGCTGTGGCCCGATCTCGACGTGCGCCCGGAGGACGAGATCGTCAGGAAATACCGCTACAGCGCATTTTTGCCGGGCACAACCGATCTGCCCGAGCGGCTGCGCGCCCGCGGCTTCGATAGCATGCTGATCACCGGGACCGTCACCAACGTGTGCTGTGAAAGCTCGGCGCGCGACGCCAATATGACGAACTTTCGCACGGTCATGGTCAGCGACGGCAAGGCCGCGCTGAGCCAGGTAGAGCACGAGGCGTCATTGACGGCCTTCTACAACACCTTTGGCGATGTCATGGACACCGACATGATCATCGCCGGCCTGCGGCGCGGGCGATCCGCCCGGGCCGCCTAGCGCTCGCGGCGAAGAGCGACGGGAGGACAGAACGTGAGAGAGAATCGGGTCAAGCGCATTCTGCGCGAGGGCGGCCTGGCCTTGGGGACCCACGTCGGCGGCATCGCCGACCCGCAGATCGTCGAACTGATTGGGCTCGCCGGCTTCGATGCGGCTTTCATCGATATGGAGCACACCACCTTCGACCTGCACGATGTGCAGCTCGCAGTGATGGCGGCCGAGCGCACCGGGATCACGCCGATCGTGCGCACGCCGGGATTCGATCCGGCCTTCATCCTCCGGCTACTGGATATGGGTGTGCAGGGCATTCAGGTGCCGCACGTCGGTGACGCCGCAACCGCGCGCGCCGCGGTCAAGGCCGTGCGCTACCCGCCACTCGGCGATCGCGGTATGGCTGCGGGCAGTCGTGCCGCCGAATTCGGCAAGATCCCGTTGGTCGAGCATATGGCACAGTCCAACCGCGAGATCCTGCTGGCCTGCATGATCGAGGACATGGCAGCGGTCGAGCGGATCGACGAAATCGCTGCGGTGGAAGGGGTAGACCTACTGGCGGTCGGACCGTCGGACCTGTCGCGTTCGCTCGGCGTCAGCGGCCAGCCCGACCATCCGCGACTGGTCGCGGCGATCGACCGGGTCCGCGAGGCGGTCAAGAAGGGTGCGGGGGTGCGGCTGGCCTTGCCGTTAAACCACGCCGCCTTCCCGCGTGACGCCGCACAGCTCAAGGCGCTCGGCGCCGGCTACACCAATTGCGCGCCGAGCCCCGAGGCGCGTCTGCTGCGATCTTTCCAGGACCAGGCCGCCGAGCAGCGGAGGCTCCTTGGCTAGCGCCTAACCCGCGACTCTCGCCAGGCGGCTTGCCCGGTAACGCATCGCGTTCCAGGCGAGGCGGCTCGCTGTACATGCGAGCGGGCTGCGTGGGGCCAGCCCGACCGCCTTGAAAATCATCGCGGTGATGTGACGGACATGGTGTTCTTGGTAGAGCGCTAGCGCCCGCTGAGCATAGGCGCGGCTGTGGCGCCGCCGATCGTACGGGGCGGCGGTTTCGTTCGCCGCGTAATAGGCGTAGGCGAGCTCGTCATCCTCGGCCTCGGCAATCCTTCCGACGGCGAGGCGGAGGCGTTGAAAGAACCCGATCCGGTCGCGCTCGAGGCAGCGATTCAGGTTCCTGTAAAAGAGCTTGTAGTGTCGGATCTCGTCGGCCGCGATGTTGCGACAGATCTCCTTCAGAACTGGTTCTTGCACGCCATCGCGCAGCGCCGAGTAGTATGAACTCGTTCCGATCTCGACCATGCAGCGCGCAATCATCTCGCCTGAACGCGAGCCGCGGCGAGAGATATCCGTGTCGAAATCAACCCGATAGCCGGCTTGAAAGCGGCCGAAGGCGAATTCGAAATCATATCTCGGGTCAGCGAGTGCAGCCCAACGCGCCAATGCCTGCCCGTGTTGGATTTCCTCCTCACCCCAGCGCCGCGCTGCCCGCTGGAAATCGGGATCGTCGTAGAAAATTCGGCACAAATGGTGCGCGTAAGCCGCGCCGTTGTATTCGACGAGGCTCGCCGCCTTGACGATCCGCACGACCTCGGGATCAAGCTTGCTGCGGTCGAAACGGTCCCAGGAGACATCATCGAGCGTCCAGCGGCCCATGGCTCAGCTATCCCGCCAGTTTCTTTTTCAAGAACTGGTTGACCAGGGCCGGGTTGGCCTTGCCTTGCGTCGCGCGCATGATCTGGCCGACAAAGTAGCCATAGAGCTTGTCTCGGCCGGCGCGGTATTCGGCCACCTTGTCGGCTTGCGCCGCGAGAACTGTATCGATCGCGGCCTCGATCGCGGCCGAATCGGTCACCTGGCGCAGCCCCTTCGTCGCGACGATCGCGGCAGGATCGGCGCCTGACGTAGCCATTTCGGCGAAGACGTCCTTGGCGAGCCGGCTGGAAATCGTGCCGTCAGCGATCAGGTCGATCAGTGCGCCGAGCTGCTCGGCCGAGACCAGTAAATGCTCGATGCCAACCCCGAGGCGATTAAGCGCGCCGAACAGATCGCCCATGACCCAGTTGGCCGCAGTCTTGGCGTCGCGCCCTTCGGCCACCCGCTCGAAGAACAGCGCGGTCTCCTTCTCGGTGACCAGCACCCCGGCATCGTCGGCTGAGAGCCCGTATTCCGACATGAATCGCGCCTTTTTCGCGTCAGGCAGCTCCGGCAACTCCGCGCGGATCTGCTCGACCCAATCGGAGTCGAGCACCAATGGCACCAGATCGGGATCCGGGAAGTAGCGGTAATCGTGCGCCTCCTCCTTCGAGCGCATCGGCCGAGTGATGCAGCGCCCGACGTCGAACAGCCGCGTCTGCTGCTCGACCCGGCCGCCCTCCTCGATCAGCTCAATCTGGCGCCGCGCCTCGTAATCGATCGCCTGCATCACATAGCGGATCGAGTTGAGGTTCTTGATCTCGGAGCGCGTGCCCAAGGGCTCGCCCGGACGGCGCACCGAGACGTTGCAATCGCAGCGCAGCGAGCCCTCCTCCATGTTGCCGTCGCAGGTCCCAAGATAGCGCAGGATCGAACGCAATTTGCGCAGATAGAGGCCGGCCTCTTCGGCGCTTCGCAGATCGGGCTCGGAGACGATCTCCATCAGCGCGACACCGGCCCGGTTGAGGTCGACATAGGTTAGACTGGGATGCTGGTCGTGCAGACTTTTGCCGGCGTCCTGCTCGAGATGCAGCCGAGTGATGCCGATCTTGCGCACCGTCCCGTCGGGCATGTCTAAAGTCACTCGGCCATGGCCCACTATCGGTTGCAGGTATTGCGAGATCTGATAGCCGGCTGGGAGGTCGGGATAGAAATAGTTCTTGCGCTCGAAGACGCTCGGCAGGTTGATCTCAGCGGCGAGACCGAGCCCGGTCTTGACCGCCTGCTCGACGCAAAAGCGATTAATGACTGGCAGCATCCCCGGAAACGCCGCGTCGACCGGCGAGACCTGGGTGTTCGGCTCGGCGCCGAAATCGGTCCCCGCCCCGGAAAACAATTTGGCCTTCGAGACCACCTGGGCGTGGACTTCGAGCCCGATCACGGTTTCCCATTTTCCGGTGCGGCTCTCGATCATGATCCGCCTCCCGCGACGAAGGCCGGCAGGTGCCGGAATTGCGCCGCGCGCTCCAAGACCTCGGCGACGCGCAACACGGTCTCTTCGTCGAAGGCGCGGCCGGTGATCTGCAGGCCGAGCGGCAGCCCGTTGCCCGTGAGCCCAGCCGGCACCGAAGCCGCCGGCACTCCAGCGAGGTTCGCCGGCACCGTGAAGACGTCGTTCAGATACATTTCGATCGGGTCGCCGCTCTTTTCGCCGATGGCAAAGGCCGCCGATGGCGCCGTCGGGGTCAGGATACAGTCGACCCGCTCGAACGCCCGGGCGAAATCGCGGGCGATCAGGGCCCGCACTCGCTGCGCCTTGAGGTAATAGGCGTCGTAGTAACCGGCCGACAGCACGTAGGTGCCGATTAGCACCCGGCGTCGGACCTCGGCACCAAATCCGGCGGCACGGGTCAGCTCGTACATCTCTTCGAGACTGTCGCCCGCGACGCGCAGCCCGAACCGCACGCCGTCATAGCGAGCGAGGTTCGAGGAAGCCTCGGCCAGCGCGACGATGTAGTAGGCAGGCAACGCGTATCGCGTCATCGGGAGGCTGATCTCGACCGGCGCGGCACCCGACGCGCGCAGCCATTCGACCCCCTGCTGCCACAGAACTTCGATCTCGTCCGGCATCCCGTCGACGCGGTATTCCCTCGGGATGCCGACGCGTAGTCCCGCGATATCGCCGCCGAGGGCCGCTTCGAAATCCGGCACCGGCACCGGCGCCGAGGTCGAGTCCCTCGGGTCGTGTCCGGCCATCGCGCGCAGCAAAATCGCCACGTCGCGCACTGTCCGGCCCATCGGCCCGGGATGGTCGAGCGAGGAGGCGTAGGCGACGACCCCCCAACGCGAGCAGCGGCCGTAGGTCGGCTTCAACCCGACGATGCCGCAAAAGCTCGCCGGCTGGCGGATCGAGCCGCCGGTATCGGTACCGATCGCGGCGAGCGCGGCGCGCGCCGCAACGGCGGCTGCCGAGCCGCCCGAGGAGCCGCCGGGGACGAGTGGCCGGTTGTCTCCCGGTCTGTGCCACGGGTTCTCGACCGGACCATACCAGCTTGTGGTGTTCGAGGAGCCCATCGCGAACTCGTCGAGATTGGCCTTGCCCAGCATGACCGCGCCGGCCCGCCACAACTTGTCGGTCACCGTTGATTCATAGGGCGGATGAAACCCGTCGAGGATGTGCGAACCGGCAGTGGTCAGGACGCCCTTTGTGCAGTACAGGTCCTTGACCGCGACCGGAATGCCGTCGAGCGGCAAGGCCTCGCCTCGCGCCAGGCGCCGGTCCGCGGCATCCGCCATCGCCAGAGCGCGCTCGGGTGTCGGCGTGATATAGGCATTGAGCCGTTTCGCCTCGGCGACCGCGTCGTTGTAAGCGGAAGTAAGCTCACGCGCCGAAAACAGTTTGCGGGTCAGACCATCGCGAGCCCCGGCGAGGTCGAGTGCCAACAGCGCCGGGTCGCTCACTCGACGACCTTGGGGACGGCAAAGAAGCCGCGCGCCGCACGCGGCGCATTGCCGAGGATCGCGTCTCGGCAGCCGCCATCGGTCACCGCGTCGTCGCGCATCGGCAGTTGCGTCGCCGCCGCGCTCGCCATTGGCGCCACCCCGGTTGTGTCGACCTCGTTCAGCTGCTCGACCCAGTCGAGGATTTGCGACAACTCGTTCGCCAGCGGCTCAAGCTCGGCATCGGACAGCCTGATCCGCGCCAGGGCGGCAATCTGCGCTACAGTGGCCTTGTCGAGCGCCATGATCTCACTGTCTCCGGGTTATCATTGGCCATGATCCTAGACAATCCCGGGGACCTGCGCGAGGCCATGGGGGCGGGCATGCGGTTGATGGGTCTCGATGTCGGGATGAAAACCATCGGGCTCGCCTTGTCCGACACTCGGCGGGTCATCGCGACACCGCTCGAAACGATCCGCCGCCGCCGCTTCCGCGAAGATATGGCGCGCCTCTTCTCGTTGATCGACACCAACGGTGTGGGTGGGCTGGTGATCGGTCTGCCGTTGACCCTCGCCGGTGCCGATGGCCCGCGCACGCAGTCGGTGCGTCAGTTCGCGCGGAACCTGCTGGTATTCCGCGATCTGCCGATCGTCTTTTGGGACGAACGGCTGTCGACCGCCGCTGTAACCCGCGAGATGATCGCGCACGACATGACCAGGAAGCGCCGTGCCGAGATCGTCGACCGCGTCGCTGCCGCTTACATCCTGCAGGGCTGCCTCGATTTTCTCGGCCGGACCCCTGCTTGAACCTTGCGGTGGTCACCGGTCCGACCATCCGGCTATAGTCGCCTGGTTAATGATTATTCGTGAGCCGACGAGATGAGCATCGAGCCCGATATCGAAGGCATCCGGCGCCAGATGGCGGCGACGATCCACAGGCATTGGAAGCTCGTGCTGGCGCAGGGCATCGTGATGATGGTGCTTGGGTTTCTGGCGGTGGCCGAGCCCAACGTCGCGACCTTCGCGGTCAGCATCTTTGTCGGCTGGCTGTTCTTCATAGGGGGCATCTTCCGCGCCCTGTCGGTGTGGCAGTCCCGCGCGCTGCCGGGCTTTGCGTGGTCGTTGCTGACCGCCTTGCTGGCGATCGTGTTCGGCTTGATCCTGATCTTTCGGCCGCTGGCGGGTGCACTGACCCTGACGATGGTGTTGGTCGCCTTCTTTATCCTCGAAGGCATCACCGGGATCGTGCTCGCGGTGCAGCACCGCGGGCACCTGAGGAGCTGGGGCTGGGTGCTGTTCAGCGGGATCGTTGACTTGTTGCTGGCCCTCCTGATCTGGGACGGCTGGCCGAGCTCGGCCGATTGGGCAATCGGGCTCTTGGTCGGCATCAACATGCTGTTCTTTGGGCTGTCTCTGGTAATGACCGCGCTCACAGCGCGGCTTATGGGCAATCAGTTGCGCTGAGGGGCGGTACGCTAGGTCAACGTCCGATAAACTTAGGCTTGCGTTTCTGTCTGAACGCCGCGACTCCCTCGGCGTTGTCCGCGGTCATGTGCAGTTGCGGCTGCACTAGACTCTCGATCTCGAGGTAGCTCTCGAGGCTGGGGCCGGCGGCGGCGTGGAACAATTTCTTCGCCAGGCCCAACGCAAAGGTCGGCGCCTCGGCGAGGTCGGTGGCGAGCTCTTCGGTCTTGGTCATCAACTCGTCATCCTCGACGACATGGTTGACAAGGCCGAGCGCCAGCGCTTCCTCGGCTTCGACAAAGCGCGCGGAGAACACCAGCTCCTTGGCCTTGGCCATGCCGAGTCGGCGGGTCAGAAACCAGATGGCTCCGCCATCGGGTGCCAAGCCGATGCGCCGGAAGATCTGGGAGAAACGCGCGGTCTTCGAGGCCACCACGAGGTCGCAGGCGAGCGCGACGCTCCAACCGATGCCGACGGCCGGACCGCGCACCGCGGCGATCACCGGTTTCTCGATCGCATGCAGCGCGCGGATAAAGGTGTGGCTGCCGCGCTGCATGCGCTCGCGGTCGGCGCGCAGATCATGCGGCTGCCCGGCCATGCGGTCGACATCGGCACCCGAGCAGAACCCCCGACCGGCGCCGGTGACGATGACGACACGTACCTGGTCATCGAAGCGCAGCCGGGTGAAGTAGTCGCACAGGCTCTCGCGCATCTCGACGCTGAGGGCGTTAAGTTTTTCCGGGCGGTTCAGCACGACCTTCGCGACCGCGCCATCGATGGTCAGGTCAACCGACATTCTGTCTCTCCCGCTGTCGAGCGGACTATAATCGGCGCCTATGACAGCGACCAGGAGGAAGGGTAGATGAGTGAGATCCATAAGGCCGACGGCGCCAAACCTCGGCTCGTCGGCATCAACCACATCGCGATCGAGGTCGGGGATATCGATCAAGCCCTCGATTTCTATGGCAAAATCTTCGAGTTCAAGCTGCGGGCCAAACGGCCGGGCAACGCGTTTATCGAGCTCGGCGATCAGTTCATCAACATGATGCAGGTCAGCGAGCCTCACGAGGATCGGCGCCGCCATTTCGGGCTCGTCGTCGACGACCGCTCGAGCGTGCGGGCGCGGGTCGAGGCCGCTGGCGGCAAGCTGGTGCCGGGGCCGTTTCTCGATTTTCTCGACCCCTGGGGCAACCGGGTCGAGGTGGTCGAATATGCCAATATCCAGTTTACCAAAGCGCCGGCCGTGTTGCGCGCGATGGGCTTCGAGCTCGACAAAAACGAAAACGCCCGGCGCGAGCTCGCCGAGAAGGGTATGACCCCTTAAGGATATCAGCGCGGCTTTTTCGTTCAGCCGCCGCAAAATACAACGAATTTCGCGTCTGCACCCTCGGCACACCGCCTTCGCCGCACAGAAACATGCTATATTTCAGCTGCTTAGAGCGAAAATCATCGTCCGAGAAAACAACGAATTCGGATACGGCGAACAACGAATTCTGCACAGGGCTGAGGGAGCAAACAACAACGGAATTCGCACGTTGGAGGTTGGAAGCTCCGCCGTTCTCGGCGTAGCATCTTCGGACCGTACAATCGGAGGGAATGGCCATGGCGAAGGGTGTCTTGATCGCGGCGATGGATTTCTCGAATGTCGCCGAGGACGAATTCAACGACTGGTACGATACCGAGCACATCCCCGAGCGCCAGCGCGTTCCCGGTTTCCTGACCTGCCAGCGTTGGATCGGTGCGGAGAACCCCAAGCAATCGGTTGCGACATACGACCTCGACAGCGTGTCGGTACTGCAAGGACCGGGGTACCGGGCGATCGGCGGCGAGAATTTGTCGCCGTGGTCAAAGCGGGTGACCGCCCGCACGCAGCGCCTGATGCGCTTTGAGGGTAATCAGATCCTGCCCGGCGACACGGTCGCGCCGGACAACGCCGGCGGGCTGCTGCTGGTCGGGATGACACCCGGGCTCGGGGTCGAGACCGCGTTCAACGCCTGGTACGACAACGAGCACGTCCCGGCTCTCGCCCGCGTTCCTGGGGTGCTGTCGGCGCGCCGCTTCCGTACCGCCGCCACCGGCGGTCCGAAATACGTCGCGCTCTACCACCTGACCTCGCCGGCGGTGGTCGATAGCGCCGAATGGAAGCAGGCCAGCGGCTCGACGCCGATGCCCGAGCACATCCGGCCGCAGATCAGCGACCGCTTGCGCCTCGTTTGCCGGAGCTACCGCCGCACGAACTAAAGATGCGGTACGAGCTCTATTACTGGGACGGGATCCAGGGCCGCGGCGAGTTCGTCCGCCTGGCGCTCGAAGAGGCGGCAGCCGACTATGTCGACGTCGCGAGGGAGGCGGGCGGGGAGGGCGCTATGATGCGCCTGCTGGACGGCGAGGAGGTCGAGCGTCCGCCCTTCGCCCCGCCTTATCTCAAGGCGGGGAGGCTCTTGATCGGCCAAACCGCCAACATCCTCCTTTATCTCGGGCCGCGCCACGACCTGGTCCCGGCCAGCGAGGCCGGGCGGTTATGGGCCCATCAGCTGCAACTGACGATCGCCGATTTCGTCGACGAAGTGCATGACACCCACCATCCGATCGCCAGCGGTCTTTATTACGAAGACCAGCGGTCTGAGGCTCAGCGCCGCACCGCTGATTTCCTGAAGTCACGGGTGCCCAAATATCTCGGCTATTTCGAGAGGGTGCTGGGGCG
>Ga0182035_10001004_pt1 | contig 13959 bp, 7 predicted proteins | sample flu12Cox44000170_FD_125969 | JGI IMG/M metagenome (GOLD analysis project Ga0182035, IMG submission 125969) | Lab enrichment of tropical soil microbial communities from Luquillo Experimental Forest, Puerto Rico - flux4day.12C.oxic.44.000.170 | ecosystem: Environmental > Terrestrial > Soil >...
AAATCCCGAACGCGCCTCAATGAACCCTCCACGCGCGGCCTGCACCTTTTTGCGCGCAATCAAGATGTCCGGATTGTGCTCCTGAGCAGCAGCCACCGCCTGCTCGATCGTGTAAGCAGGGCCCCCCAGCGCCCTGGGCGACGCCGGCAAAGCGGCAGCGATCAGCATACTGGTAGCCGCTAACTTCAAGCACATTTGGTTTATCTCCTTGCGAGGGGCCTTTTTTACAGCAGGAATGCCCCTGACTTTTCTCCTTATATCAGGTCTTGCAAGTTGGCGCGACTTCGCACACATTCGGCGCTTGCAATTCCGAAGGTTTTCGTGGCTACATGCAAGCAGGACGCAGCTTGATCGAAGCGGCCTAACTTGTGTCTTGCTTCGAACTATTTAAATCAGATAGCCTTCGAGGTTTAACAGTTTAGAAATGAGAAAAATAAGAATCGCCATTGTCGGTGTTGGAAATTGTGCCAGCTCGCTCGTTCAAGGAATAAATTTTTACGACGGTTTATCCGGCAACGGCGCTGGCGTCGGATTGATGCACCGGCAGATTGGCGGCTACCGCCCGGGCGACATTGAGGTCGTAGCTGCCTTCGATATCGACCGGCGCAAGGTCGGTCTGGACGTAAGCAAGGCCATTTTCTCGCCGCCTAATTGCACCAAGGCTTTCTGTGAAACGATCAAGCTCACCGGCGCCATTGTGAAGATGGGCTGCGTTCTGGACGGCTTTCCTCCGCATATGCGCGATCAGGACCCGCTCCGCACGTTCCTTCCACTGGAGAAAGAAACCACTCGCGAAGAGATCATCGCCGAATTGAAAAACTCTTCCGCGGAACTGATGGTCAATTATCTCCCAGTCGGCTCTGAAAAGGCCACTCGTTTTTACGTCGGCTGCGCGCTGGAAGCGGGACTTGGTTTTGTCAATAATATCCCGGTGTTCATCGCGAGCGATCCGGCGTGGTCAAAGCGTTTTGCCGATAAAAATCTGCCCCTCATCGGTGACGATATTAAGGCGCAAGTAGGCGCCACGATCTTGCATCGGGCGCTGGTGGATCTTTTCCGCAAGCGCGGCGTGAAACTCGTGCGCACCTATCAATTGAACACCGGTGGGAACACCGATTTCCTGAACATGCTCAATCGCACCCGGTTAGCATCCAAGAAAACTTCCAAAACTGAAGCGGTGCAATCTGTGGTCGGCGAGCGTCTGGCAGACGAGAATATTCACATCGGCCCGAGCGATTACGTGCCGTGGCAACTCGACAACAAAATCGCTTTCATCCGCGTTGAAGGCCGGCTCTTCGGCGATGTGCCCATGGAAATCGACGTGAAACTTTCCGTCGAGGATTCGCCGAACTCAGCCGGCGTGGCCATCGACGCCATCCGCTGCTGCAAAATAGCGCTCGACCGCGGCATCGGCGGCGTGTTGCATTCCGCGTCCGCCTTTTTCTCCAAGCATCCGCCCGTGCAAATGACCGATGACGAAGCATATCGCTGCGTCGAACAATTTATCCGGGGCGAGCGCGAGAGCTAAACGCCTCGGTTCCTACCAATCAGCAAATTCCAGCTGACCCAGCGATTCGCTACTCCGATCGGATTCATTCCGGTTGATCTCAGCTGTGAATTGGTCGGGCGCAATCGTCTTTAGCCGTGCCCACTCGCCCACGAGTTCGCCTTCGTCATAGACAACTAGTTGCCCGGTCGCGGTGGAATAAATTCCCGCGCCAACTGCCTGCTTCGTCATTTCCATCACGGCTTTCCAATACGCTGCGATCTGCGGACGATAGTAAGCGCGCAATTTGTCGATCTCACCGGCGTCGATCCGGTTCGTTTTCCAGTCAAGAACGAACCATTTCTTTTCCGCCCGATGGAACAGCACAAGATCGATGATTCCTTCCAGACATTTGCCCTCGCCCATTCGCCAGAAGAATGGCATCTCGGCGAAAATGTCTCCGCCGAAGAAATCTGGGCGTGCGGAGACATGTTGGCTTATCAGTTTCCATTCGCGTTTCGAACGGGCCGGATCTGGCGAGGTAGGAATATTTTTTTCAAACGCCGCCCGCCAGTTCTCTGGAGGCGACGGCCACGGAATCTCCTGCGCAAACTGGTGCCACCAGACTCCATATCGTGTGGCTGGGCTCGGCAAAGTCCGCGCGCGAAATTCGATTTCGGCCTCTTTCCATGCGTCCGCGCCCGGACGCTCGATTTCGGCGTCTTTCCCCATGAAGCTGCTCGGGTGTAGCTGACGGAAAAAGTCTGCCGCCTGGGACCTCGCTATGGCGATGACCGACTCAGGCAACTCCGCAATCTCTTCCGACTCTTCCTTGCGAGGCGCGGAATCCAACCGGGATGTGCGTGTCTTGCTGCATGCCGAGGCTTTAATTGCCAATCCGGTCACGTCCGGTTCGTTTGGTTGTCCTTGATCGGAGCGAAACCACTTGGTCAGTGATTCAGCCGGCGCCGATCCGAACACTTCACGGTCGGCCGCGAGTACGAGGGTGTGACGCGCGCGTGTGAGCGCCACATAAAGGAGACGTTCCATCTCCTGAACACGCGCTTTCTTCACCGCATCTTTTGCTCGCACAGGAAGCTCGCCTTTGCTAAATGCGACGATCACTCCCTGGTTTTGAGGATCGATAAAGAGCCGCGGAAAATCGTCGTCCCGCGTGTATATCTGACGCGAGAAGAACGGCACGATCACCGCGTCCCATTCGAGTCCCTTGGCTTTCTGACATGTGATTAATTGAATCGCGCCCGTGCGCGTCGCGCCAGCTTCACGCTGCACCGTGAAATTCGCCCGCAACAGTTCCGCAAATTCCTCCAGTGTTTGTCCTTCGGCTTCGGCCGTAGCAGCGGATTGCAGCAGCACATCGAGTTCACTATCGAGATTGTCGAAATCTTCCGGGGGAAGTTTTTGCAATCGCGCGCGCAACTGCGTGGACTCGACGGTTCGCCGCACGGCCGCGAAAAGCGGTTTGTCTGCTATCTCGGCATGAATACGTGCGAGGAGATCGAGACTGCTTGGGACAAGGCCGTCGCCACCCCTCTGTTTTTCGATTTGAAAACGATCGCCGTATCCACCGCAGAAAATCGCGAGCTCATGATTGGAAACGCCGAAGATTTCCCGCAGCACGCCGACGATCTCGAACCCGCAGCGCGGCTGGGTCATGATCGTCAGCAACGCTGTGAACCATGCGTGCGCAGGGCTGTCGCCTTTGATGTCGGTCTCGGATTGAATCTGTGAATCGAGGCCCTCGCGGCGCAGCGCATCTGCGATCGGGGCAAACCATTTTTTTCGCGGACACAAGATCGCAACTTGCTCCCACGAACCCGCGCGAAGTTTGTCGAGGTTAACTTCCTTGATCCAGCGCGCGAGCTCCGTCGCTTCGGATTTGGCTTTTTCCCAGTCGCGAGCTTTAGGGTCCAGATTCCCTCGCGTGATGTCCAGCCGCACCACTTGTCCCGGCAATTTTTCCGGACGCGGCTCAAGCCGGATGAAGCCGACCTGACCATCGGCGTTGTTCAAGATCTCGTAGAAACATCTGTTCACAAAATCGATCTGCTTCTGATCCAGCCGAAACGTGACGGAGAACTTCAGTTGTTGGCCGGCGCCGCTGCTGATCAGCGCTTCGTGAATACGACAGTATTGCCGCAAATCGGCGCGATCGCCGTAGATCGACTGCTGAAAATCGCCCACCATGCAGAACCTGCCGGCGCACGGCGGTTTCTCCTCGGGGCTTTCGAGCCAGCGGCCCTGCGCGTCTTGCGGTCGCGTGATCTCGAGCAGAATGTCGAACTGTTGCGGATCGGTGTCCTGCGCCTCGTCCAGAATGACGATGTAGTCTTTCGCCCGAATCTGCGAAACCACCGCCGGGTTTCTTGTGAGTTCCAGCGCGAGCGCGATTTGGTCATCGAATGTTACCACGCCATGCTCCGCGCGAAACCGCCGGTATTTTGTCTGCACTTCCACCGCCACCTTCAACGCGCAGCAGCTCAGCCACTCGCTAAGTTCGCGAAATGTGTTTTCCCAGCGCTCGCCGAAGCCGTCCGAGCCGCTGGTGCGTTGAATGATCGGCAGAAAATCTGAGCCGTGATCGAATTGCTCTTTCCATTTCTGCAAAGCCTCCCTGTCAGCTTCGATTCGAACGCCGGAGCCGCGGTAGTTGGTTACATGATCAATGTTGATTACCGCCGGACAGTCGAGATCGCGTTGCTCGATAGTCAGCGGCAGTCTGCCCCGCCGGCCCACCTCCAACAGGTCGCGCAATTGCACATGCCGCAACAGTGCTTCGCGATTTTCGGACGAAAGAATATCGCCGATTGAATCAGTGCGCTGCACAAAATCGTTCCACAATTCCTCGTCGTCATCGATCAGGTCGAGGCGCGACGGCAATCCAAGATAATGGCCGTGCGCGACGAGAAGCTTCACGCAAAAACTGTGGATCGTGCCAAAGAAGGCGCGATTGAATCTTGCCAGGAGATTGGGCGAAGGGCTTTGTTCGAAAATACGCTGGCGCGCGCGCTGTTGCATTTCGTCCGCGGCGCGGTTGGTGAAGGTGACCACCACCAGCCGTGGCAGCCATTCCGGTCTCTGCCGCGCAATCTCTACGATCCGTTCCGTGATCGCTGTCGTTTTGCCCGTCCCGGCGGCGGCGATCACGGAAAAATTCCGCTCCAGTTCCGTGACGAAACGGTCGCGCTCCGGTTGATCCTTAGGGAGCGTTTTCATTCGTCCTTGCTTTGGCGATCGCCGGATGCGTGCACTCCCATTTGACATCGAGTAAGTCTTTATCGATCGCGAGCGTCGCGAGTGGATATGTGCCGGTGAATTTGAAATCGGAACGTATCTCGCCCAGCATCCCGAAAATTCCGGTACGCTGCATTCGCGCGATTTCTTTCCAGATTGCATCGTGCGCGACGATTTCGGCGACCCCGAGCTGCGGCTCCAAATTAGCACCTCGTGTGAGAAGGCTGGCCCAGATCTCCCGGAAATCGCGCCGCAAAGCGAGCGCGTAAACGCAAATTTGGACGCCTTCGCCTGCGATGAGCTGTTTGCGAAGATTGGGACCTGATTTTAGCGGCTCCGCCTCGCCGGTTTTGTAGTCGACAATCCAGATTTCCTGAGCGCGTTTACCGCGGGCGAGAACCAAATCCAGACGACCGCGCACTCGCAGTTCCTCGCCGCCGACTGGAATTACGTGCGGCGAATCCAGTCGCCATTCAGTGGCCAACTGCGGCCAGTCTTCATTGGCCGCCAGTTGTTCTGCAAATTGTTCAGCGAGATACCTCGCATTGCGCCAGCCGGATATCCACCAGTCGGGTTCACGATCTCTTCCACATGCTGCCAACATCGAGCGTACGCCCTGACGGAAGCGGTCTGCCTCAGCGAGCGTATGTCGGACGATCTCGCCTGAGGATGGGCGCGGCAGAAAACGATTTTCGGGCAGCGCACCGAGCGCAGCCAGCCAGCGATGTACCCACTGACCGGTGGCAAGGTTCCACGAGCCACCGTTCAATTCTTCGGCTTCCAAGCGGAGAAAAACCTTCATCCAAACCAATGCCGGCCGCCGGAGCAAATTGCCAATGTCAGTGGCTGACAGGGTAATTTGGTGTTCTGGCGGCGAGCCTTCGCGGAAAGCAAATTCGTATTCGCCAAATTCTGTTCCCGGCCTGCGCCGCGCCCGATATGCAGTCGCGGTTTGTTTCACATCGACATCGTCCGGCCAAATAGATTTGAACAGATCACTCTGCGCGAGCCACTCGCGGGTGCGCTTATAAATTTGCGCCATTTTATTTTGGGAGAGCGGTTGGCCGCGCGCGTTAAAATAGAGTCGCGCCAAAAATTCACCGGGATTGATCGCCTGCTCGCGCGGTGAGTGCGTGTAACACTCAGCCGCAACGGCGGTACCGCCCGTGGTCGATTCGATCACGTTCAACAGTTGTCGCAGCGCAAGCGCGCGCCGGTCGCGCGCGCCCAGGCAAAGCGCAGCGCCTTCGCGTGCGACCTGTTGTCCCTCTCCGAATCGCTTGCTCTGCTGTCGATTCCGCGAGTTGAGCGAAGCAATTGCGTCGTCAGGTAAAAACGGCGACTCATCATCACGCGGCGGCCAAACGCCTTCGTTCAGCCCCGCAAGAATCACATGCGACCAGCTTTCGTTCTCCGCCTCGTCGTGACGCAGCAGTTGCACTCGCGCATACGGGTGATCGCCGCATTCTTCTCGCACGAGCGACGATTCCGCGAAAACTTCGCTCAACCAGCGCAGGAAATATTCCCGGGGAAAATCATCGGCCAGGCCACCGGTCCAGTCGCGCGCCAGGCGTTTCAATTCCGCAGCGTGCTCCGTCCATTTGAACGTACGAAAGATTTCATCAGCGAGTTCTACGAACGTTTCAAACGTGGCGTGCTCAGGCAAAAAGCGGGTCGCATCCAGACCAGCGCCGAGCTCATGGTAATCGGGTTCGTCAGTTTTCGATCGGCAATATTCCCGCAGCACATGCACGGAATTGATGAGAATGTCGCCGCATGCGTGCCTCAGCCTGTCTTGAATCGGGTACAGTTGCAGCGGCGCGAACGATGCAGTCCCCGCACGCGAATGTTCCAGAAAACGAAGCAAGGGCTCAAGCTGCGGTCGATCCTGCAAGTTGAGCCATGCGCGCCATTCCTCAGTGTCGAGCGCTCCGCGCATCCGATGCGCGATTGCGTCATTATGCGGAATGCGAAGTTTCTCCAGCCAGCTTGAGACAAGTCGCGCGAGCGCACCCGGTCCGGGCAATAAAATTGCCAGCCGTCTGCAGGAGGGGTCGCTTAAAAAACCGAGGGCCAGGGCGACAATTGCCCGAGCCTGCTCATCACTGTCGTGGCCCAACACGAAGTGAACATCTGTGGACGGATTCCTTTTTCGTTCATTGATCTCCGTCGCGGTCTCCGGCAATGTGAGCAGCGTTGAGAATCGTGGCTCTGCTTCCGGGTACGCGATTATCTGCGCGGGTCCGAAATTTTCTTCCCATGTGCTGATCCAAGTCCGATCGAGTTCTCCCGCTTCATGCCGCGATCCGCGCAAGATCACAGTCGTATCTTGCGCGGATCGCGCTGCCGCTCGCAACAGCGGCCTAAGCGACCAGTGGGCGCCGTCGAAACCAGTGATCAGCAAGCTTGAAAATCGAGGTTTGCCTGTGCGCGCAGCTTGCAACAGCAGCCGGTCCGCTTCTGCTACGAGCGCGCAACCGCAGCATTTCAATATCTGTTCGAATCGCCGCGCAATTTCAGCGAGCACAGGCGAGGCAAGATTCGCGAAACTCGCTCCCGCCGCTGCCACGCTGTCGATCGCGCGGAGTAATTCATCCGGCTCACGCGCGACAGATCTCGCGACCAGCGCGTTGTCTATTTTATGATCGCGTTCGGAATCGGACGCGCATCGATCTGCTGCCACCGACAACAACAGCCGGAGATTTTCACGCAACGGGACATGCGGCATTTCTGCAGTCTGCAAAAATTCCCGTAGCTGCGCAGGCACGAGAAAACGCACACCCAAAAGCGAAATGTCGTGGGCGAGAAGTCTGTTCCGCAGGAGATGCGCGTGGCTGCGAAAAGGAGCGACCACGGCAACCGGGACAGCCTCTTCGACGGCGCGGGGAGCTATCGCTGCGAACCATGGCAGGAAGACGCTTTCCCATGCGGAATCGAATGAAGTGACCAAGTAAAGCGAAACGCGCATACGATGAATGGAACTTCGCCCATCGTTGGCGTCGCCGGACATATATCTCGTTTGTCCCATACGCCCCTTCTATCGCAAGCTGCGCTTGTCCCCCATTCGGCGAGTGAAGCCTTCGCGGTCGAGCTTTTCCAATAAAGGCACCATGATGCGCCGCGAACTCTCCAGCGCCTGGCGCAGCTCACTCACAGTGGCCGGTCCGTTCTTGGAGATGAATTCGGCGATTCTCGCCCTCATGCGCCCGAAGTTTTCGCGCAGCAAGGCTGCGTCAGGGCCCACTTGGATCACTTCACCACTCGCGATCAAAAAGCGGAGAACATGCTGCGCGTCTTGCTCCACTTCGATCTCACGTCGCGGTGGGGGATCGAATGGTTTCTGTGAGAGCGCTTCGCGAATTTTTCGCTCAACTGGTTGGAGTCTGGCCGGCAATGCTGGCTGATGGGAGATGCGCGCGATAGCCGAACCTTTGTGAACAAAATCGGCGGCGCACAGATCCGCAATGAGAGCTTCGAAAACATTTTCTGGTTGATCGCGTAACACAGAACGAACCTCGCTTAAATCAACGCCACTGTATTCAGGGTTCTGTTTGTGCGCGTTATCAATTAACGCGATCGTCTGGTTGCGCAGCATCTGCCAAAACTGGCGATCCGCCGCTATTTCCTCGGAGAGCACAATTTCGTTATTTCGTTGCAGCCGCATTAGTGCTTCGGAGATTTCGCCGGCGCCAAAGTGCGACTTGGCCAAAAGCGTTTTTCTCGGCACAAATCCGCGTCGTGCAAGTTCAGAGCGAACGCAAAGATCAATGTCGTCCGGAGAGGTCGCCCGCATCGAGAAGAGTTTTAAATCCCGTGCATCGCGAAAACTTGCGCCGTCCGGATCAAGCACGATGCCGCCGGCGACGGTGTTCTGTTCCGACGCGTCGCGAATGACAAAGCGATCTCCAACGAACGCAACGACCGGAGACGCAAGCTTTAAATGCGCGATCGTTTTTTGGCCGGGCTCGAGCCCGTATTTTTGCAGCAAAGTGATCTGCGCGGCCGCTCGCGACGTGCCGTGATGAAGATAAACTGAGCTTCCATTCTTAAGCGGGCGCGCAGCGGGTTCCTTCGCAATAAGCCGCGGCGATTTATCAACCTGCGCAATGAGAGCCGAAGTCGGCGCAAGATCAGTATCCGTGATCACGTCACCGCGTTTAACATGATCGATCTGGAGATCAGGAAGATTGAGCGCCGTGCGCATGCCGGGCTGTGTGGAATCTATTTCGACGCCGTGACTTTGAATGGAGCGGATCCGCGCGCGAAGGTTTTGCGGTTGAACGCTGATGCTTTGGCCACGATGGAGTTGTCCGCCGGTTAAGCTTCCGGTAACCACCGTGCCCACGCCGTGCAGTGTGAATGCGCGATCAACGAACAAGCGCGGCTTACCGAAATCGCGTTGTGTCGGCGTGGTTGCGAGCTCTAAGACCAGCGTCTTCTTCAGATTTTCAATTCCATCACCGGTCCGCACCGAAGTTGGAATTATTCGCGATTTTGCAAGCACAGTGTCGCGCAGACGGTTTCGAATTTGTTCGGTAACGCCCTCAATTTTTCCCAAATCGCTTTTCGTGAGGGCGATCACCGCTCGTTGCACGCCGAGATAAGTCAAAATCTGCAAATGCTCTTCCGTTTGGGGCATCCAGCCATCGTCCGCGGCGACAATGAGCAGCGCGAGATCAATTGAGCCGACGCCCGCGATCATGTTCCGCACGAAATCTTCGTGACCGGGAACATCCACAATACCGGCGTGAATTTTGTCGCCGTTCAGCGCAGTTAAATTCAATTCGGCAAAGCCGAGGTCGATGGTGATCTGTCTTCTTTTTTCTTCCGGTAAACGATCCGGATCCGTTCCCGTGAGCGCTTTCACCAGCGCGCTCTTGCCGTGATCGACATGACCTGCGGTGGCGATAATGAAATGCAGAGTGGTCACTTCATGCACGCTGCGCTGATCGCCTGAATGACGAGGCCGTCCTGGTGCGGAAAAATTGTGCGTAGATCGAGTTTGAATCGGTCGCCGGAAATGTAGCCGATAACTGGCGGGTTCCATGCGCGCAGCGTTGAAGCAAAGTCGGCTAGCGATGAATTTTTCGAAACGATGTCGATCGTGATTGAGGGCAAGTTGGACTTCGGCAAGGTACCGCCGCCGGTTTTGGCAGTGCTGCAATCGCTGGCGATTTTCAGCCCAGAACAGCTTTTAGACAGCTGATCGCAAATCGCCGCAGCTCGTGCGCGTAATTCGCTGTCCGAAATTTGCAGGAGCGCGAACGCAGGGATTTCAGGCGCTTTTTTATTCAGGTGAAGATCAACCGTCGCTTGCAGTGCAGCGAGAGAGAGTTTGTCGCACCGCAGCGCGCGAAACAGCGGTTCGCGTTTCAGCGCGGCGATTAATCGCTTCTTGCCCGCAATGATTCCCGCTTGGGGGCCGCCAAATAACTTGTCGCCGCTGAAGCAAACGAGATCGGCCCCGCCCTTCAACGTTTCTGCTGGTATCGGCTCGTGGTCGCCCATTCCCAATTGTTCGGTCGCGAAAATGGCGCCGCTTCCCAGATCCTCGATAAAAGGAACGCGCCGCTTTCGCGCAAGCGCACTGATCTCCTCGCAAGAAGCTGATTCTACAAAACCGCTCATGAAAAAATTACTTCGATGAACCTTTAGGATCATTGCCGTGTTCGGACCGATCGCTTGCGCATAATCCTTGACGGTCGTTTTGTTAGTGGCGCCGACCTCGCGCAGCTTGGCGCCAGTCGCTTCGATGATCTCACCGACCCGGAATCCGCCGCCGATCTGCACTAATTCGCCGCGAGAAATAACGACATCGGTTTTGGTTCCGGTGAAATGTCGAACGATAAGCACCAGCGCCGCTGCGCAATTGTTGACTACCGTTGCCGCTTCGGCTTCACAGAGCAACGCGAGTGCACCCTCGACGTAACTGCCGCGCCGGCCGCGTTCACCTGTTGCGAGATCGTATTCAAGGTTCGAATAAACTGATCCCATCTCGTTCAGCGCACAGATCGCGCCATGCGGAAGCGGCGCGCGTCCGAAATTTGTATGAAGGACGATTCCGGTTCCGTTGATGATCGGTTGAAGTTTGCTGGCGCGAAGTTCGTCGAGCGCTCGGCGCACAAGAACCATAATTGATTCAAATTCGAGCACCGACCGCTGTGCGCGAATTTCTGAGAGTTTGTGCCGGATAAGATCGACAATAACCGGTCGCGGCAAATCACAGTGGGCCAGCGCGTCGAGGATCCTCGCGACGGCCGGAATCTGCCGCCGCGCGCGCGATCTTATCCGGTTATGCATATCAATGGACCACGACGACGGCGTGGTACGATTTTTCCGATCACCGCGGTAGAGGGCGTGCGCGCGTTTCTCAGAATGCTCAGCACCCTTTCAAGTTTCGATTCGGCGACGCAAAGGAGCAAGCCGCCGCTGGTTTGCGCGTCGGTTAGAAGAATTCTGCGCGCTTCATTAGTATTTTCCCAATCGGCGACTGCTGTTGTCGCATAAAGATTCTGTCGGCTTCCTTCTGGGACGCAACCCAGCTGAATGAGGTCGGCAATTTCATTGCTGAGCATCGGCACGGCGGCGGGATCGATATCGGCAGAGACGCGACTGGCACGGCACAGCGAAACCAGATGCCCGATCAATCCGTACCCGGTGATATCGGTGGTAGCGCGGACAAGACCAAGCTCGGCAAGTTCGGTGCCAACGGTGTTGATCCTCGACATCAGGGCGATCACTTTTTTGCGAAGCGCACGTGACGCGATTCCCCGTTTAATCGCCGTCGTCGCGATGCCGGTGCCGAGCGGTTTGGTCAACACGAGCAAATCGCCGGGACGCGCATTTGCATTCGTCGTGACGTGCCGAACATCGACAACTCCGGTGACTGCAAGCCCATAAATTGGTTCTGGATTACGAATGGAGTGGCCGCCGATGATCACGCATCCCACCTCGGCCGCCTTGGCAAGGCCGCCGCGCAAAATCGACGAAATCACTCTTGGTCGAACGAGATCGGTTGGAAACCCGACAACATTGAGTGCGGTCAACGGCCGTCCGCCCATGGCGAAAATGTCGGAAAGCGAGTTGGCCGCCGCGATCTGACCGTAAGAAAATGGGTCGTCCACAATTGGCGTGAAAAAATCAACCGTCTGCACAAGAGCCCGATGCCGATCCAGGCGATACACGCCCGCGTCGTCGAAAGTTTTCGAGCTTACGAGCACGTTGCGGTCTAATAAAATCGGAAGCTGCGGCAAAACTTGCCGCAGGGCCTGTTGGCTCAATTTCGAAGCTCACCCGGCGCACGACGAAAGCGAAGTTAGTTTTCGGATTTGCTCACGCGACATCGAGCTCACCCCCTTTAGCAAATGCTGTAACGGTCGCCCTGTGGGCGATGTGCGCGTTTCGCACAGCGAAACGGCTACAGATCGTGGAAACCAGGCGGAGAGGATAGGAATCGAACCTACCTCGTCCCGCCAAGCGGGACGACGACGGTTTTGAAGACCGCGAGGGCCACCAGGCACCCTTCACTCTCCGGAAAGCAGAAAACGTTGGACGTTGGACGTTGGAAAATCTTAAGGCCCACCACAGTGACGCCTTCGTTATCTGAAGCAGCCCGAAAAACGAAGTGAATGCGCTACTTGATTTTCTTGATCGCCTTGACGATCTCGTCAAAATCCGGCCAGTTGCCGGTATCGAGCTTGGAGTGGAGCAGTTTGCCATTGGCGCGAATCTCGAAGGCGCCGCCGCTCGAGGGAATCAGCGTGAGCGACTTAATGCGCTCGCCGAGCTCAAGAATTTTGGCCGCCAAACTGACGGCTTTCGGCGTGTAGTTTCAAACGACGCAGTATTCAACAGATACCTCGGTTTTCACCGACAAAGCTCCTTTCCGAGAATGAAACTATCGGCGCGGTTTCAAACGGTCAAGAGGTGTAGTGGCGATTCCGTCGATACTGACAGGTGGCTGATTCAACGCTTCTGGCAATCCGAGGGGATGACTAGTCCAAGCGAACGCGTTCAGACCGATATGAACATTACAGAAATGTAATTTGTATAATCGATTCGGTTCGCTCAAAATCAGCAGCACCAACTGCTTAGCCGAGATCGGCTGAGCAGAAGTGAGCCGCAGCCCGCTCCACCCGGGCTGCGGCGGTTCCACTACACAAGCCGCGGAAACCTGCCGCGGCTTTCTGCCTTGAGGGTGCAGACCCTCAAAGATCCTAGAACGCGAAGTTTACTCCGCTGCGGAACATTCCGAAATTATTTTTCGGTCCGTCGATCACGCCGAAGCTCAGGTCGTTAATCATCGCGACGTGTCGAGTGAATCGAAATTCCAGACCAGCTCCGAATTGACCGAGCAGTTTAGTTTCGCTACCGAAGTGATCCGTCTGAGCATGCACCTCAAACGCGTCCGGCGGCCCCTGCGTGTGAAGCACGTCCCTTTCGCCGCCACCGAAAATCGCGCCGACGCCGGCCCACGCGTAAGGCGCAAGACGTGTGCACGGGGTTGGATAGCGCAGTGTTAGCGTACCGAGAACAGAGCCGATGGTATGGTCATGATTGATTCTTTCACGAGTAAAAATCGGGATCGTCGGGTCCGCGAAGATATCGAAACCGGGTTTGTGCGCCTCCAGGGCAAATCCCTCAACGCCGAGGCCAATATAGCGACAGAAAAAATATTTAATGTCGCCACCGCCACCCCACGCGTGATCGCCGCCAATGTATCGATCGTAGGTGCCAAGGACTGGGTTTCCCTCACTCGTACTTTGCACGATGTCCACCAGCGAAGGGTTAGGAGCGAACTCGGTGTTGGTGAATGCATATGTGCCCCATAGATTCACATTCCATTCGCGATCACCGTACCATTCAGGACAGCACGGAGGCGCAACCTGCTTCATTTCTTTCCCGTAATCTTTTGCCGAATGACTGCCACTGTAGGCTACGTCGGTGTAGTACCTGAACCGCGTGGACACCGGCGCTTCTGCTTCGGCGCGTTCGCTGCCGAATAGCCATGAAAATGCAATAAACACATCAGCAATCGGCGAATCGTGAGTGCAGCCAAACAACGGCGAGATATCGACACGAGTTTGCGCCGTCGGTTTCCACGCGACGGTCGGTCCGATGACGAAGCTGTTCACGGGATCGCCGCGGGTGTCCTTCGTTGTGACATTCCTGTATTGCATTTCTATGCCGACCTTCAGGCGTTCGTTAGGCAGCAGAAT
>Ga0182035_10001005_pt1 | contig 13957 bp, 21 predicted proteins | sample flu12Cox44000170_FD_125969 | JGI IMG/M metagenome (GOLD analysis project Ga0182035, IMG submission 125969) | Lab enrichment of tropical soil microbial communities from Luquillo Experimental Forest, Puerto Rico - flux4day.12C.oxic.44.000.170 | ecosystem: Environmental > Terrestrial > Soil >...
CCTGCAGGGTTCGACATTGATCTATCGAATTTGAATCCGGCACTTTTCGATTATCAAGCAGTCGTCACTCAATGGGCTTTGCGTCGTGGTCGTGCCGCGATCTTTGGTGATACTGGTAATGGTAAAACTCCGATGGGAGCGGAATGGGCGCATCGTGTCACTCAACATACCGATGGCCAGGTATTGATCGTGGCTCCTTTGGCAGTGGCTCAGCAGACCGTAGAACTCAGTAAGCAATTGTTGAATATCGACATCGGCTATGCGCGTAACCCCGATCAGATCAAGCACGCTATCACTATCACCAACTACGAGATGCTGGATAAGTTTGATCTTGGAGATTTTGCCGGCATTGAACTTGATGAATCCAGCATTCTCAAGAGCCAGACAGGCTCTATGCGCAATCAGATTATCGAAGCATCTCAGGCATGCTCTTACCGCTTGGCAATGACTGCAACGCCATCTCCTAATGACCATATGGAATTGGGTAATCACGCGGAATATCTGGGCGTGATGAAGATGGCCGAAATGTTGGCAATGTTCTTTACTCATGATGGTGGCGAAACACAGAGTTGGGTTTTAAAAGGTCATGGTAAAAAAGCATTCTGGAAATGGGTTGCAAGCTGGGCCATGTGCTTCCGCAATCCAGCTGATCTTGGTTTTGACGGATCGCGCCATGTTCTGCCTAAATTGAACATTCATCCGATCATCGTTCCAAGTGAAGCGACAGAAGAACTATTCCCGACTGTAGCTGCAGGATTGCAAGGAAGGAATACCGCACGCAAAGAATCATTACAACGCCGCGTAGAAGAAGCTGCACGCATTGCGAATAGCTTTGGTGAGCCAGTAGTTACCTGGTGCCTTCTGAATGAAGAAAATGACTTGCTGGAGAAAGCAATAGTTGATTCGGTATCCATCCAAGGCGCAGACAGCTTGGAATATAAAGAATCAACGATCAATGATTTTTATCACGGAAAGTTCAATAAGCTTGTCACAAAATCGAGCATTACAGGATATGGCCTGAATTGGCAACATTGCCGCAAGACTGTGTTCGCTGCGATCAATGACTCCTTTGAGAGTCTTTATCAAGCTATAAAACGATTCCATCGATTCGGCCAGACGCAAGAAGTCGATGCATGGATCATCTATAGCGAAGCAGAGGGATCTGTCTATGAAAACGTCCTGCGCAAATGGAAACAACATGAACAACTACAAGAGGAAATGGTGAGCCATATGAAAGAAGCAATGCAACAAGAAATACGTTCGGCAACAATCGAAAAAACAGAATACGTGCGCGATGTTTTCAAGACAGATTCTTACGAATTGCACCAGGCTGATTGTGTCGATCTGGCGAGTGAGATTGCATCGGACAGCATCGACTATACAATATTCTCTCCACCGTTCGCCAGTCTGTACACTTACAGCAATAGCGACCGCGATATGGGCAATTGTCGCAGTCATAGCGAGTTCTATGACCATTTCAAGTATCTGGTGAAAGAAATGCTGCGCATCACAAAGCCAGGGAGATTGCTCAGCTTCCATTGCATGAACTTGCCCACATCAAAAGTGAACGATGGCTATATCGGCATTCGAGATTTTCGCGGCGAGCTGATTCGCATGTTTGAATCTGAAGGCTGGATTTTTCACAGTGAAGTCGTGATCTGGAAAGATCCCGTAACCGCGATGCAAAGGACTAAAGCACTTGGCCTATTGCACAAAACTATTCGCAATGATTCTGCCATGAGCCGCCAGGGTATTCCTGATTACTTGGTGACTATGCGCAAGCCTGGTGAGAATCCAAAGCCTATCAGTCATACGCACGAAGAATTCCCTGTACAGCAATGGCAGCGTTATGCATCGCCTGTCTGGATGGATATCAATCCAAGCGATACGCTGAACTTCCGCGAAGCCCGTGAAGAAGACGACATCCGGCATATCGCCCCGTTGCAATTGCAAGTGATTGAGCGTGCCATTGATTTGTGGACTGCTAAGGACGACTTAGTATTCACCCCATTCTTGGGTATCGGCTCTGAAGTTTATACCGCTGTGAAGATGGGCCGTCGTGGCATTGGCTCAGAATTGAAGCCAGCATATTTCAAGCAGGCGATAAAAAATGTCGCTACCGCAAAAGCAAGAAACTCTGACCTATTCAATTTTGAAGAAGAACAAATCACGTAAGGGAATGGAGGCAATGCCTCCTTTTTCCTGATTGATTGGATAAAAAATGCTTACCCAAGAGAGAATAAAAGAACTATTTTCATATGATCCTGAAACCGGGTTATTCACTCGGTTGATTGATAGATCGCACAATGCTAAAAAGGGCGATATCGTTGGCTCTAACAGTCGCGGATATCTGGTCATATATGTTGATGGAAGACTTTATTTCGCGCATCGCCTTGCATGGCTTTATATGATTGGATCATTCCCTGTTTATACGATTGACCATATTAATGGGGATAAGAAAGACAATCGTTTTTCTAATCTGCGAGATATCCCTAATTCCATCAATACTCAGAACGTCCATTGCGCCAGGTCATGCAATCAATCCACGGGCTTGCTTGGAGCGACGTTGGATAAGCGCCGAGGAAAATTCCGGTCACAAATAAAAGTGAATGGAAAGAACATATTTCTTGGAGACTATGCAACGGCACAGGAAGCCCATGCAGCATACATCCAAGCCAAACGGATCTACCATAAAGTGAAAATGATATGAACGACCCAATCGATTATTCATGCATTCTCCATGATAAAGAATCATATGAATCTCTATGGCGCATGCTGCAACAAAACACAAAGAAGGCCATAGATTCCGGCCATCCTTTGCGCGTGCGTGTGACTCAGAAAGAACCGGATCGATTTGATTCAACGACTGCGCATTACTGGGGCCACATCTTGAAAGACATCGCCGAGCAAGCGATGGTTGGCGATAGGCATTACGATGCGCAGACCTGGCATGAATACCTGTCCGGCAGGTTCTTACCGGTGGTCGAGATTGTGACGCCTGATGGTGAACTTGTCCGCAGGCGCAGCAGCATTGCACGCGGTCAGATTACGGAGAAGAAGATGCGCGTGTATTTGCAAGAAGTAGAAGCCTACGCAGCATCAGAACTTGGCGTGCGTTTTCGTGAGTACGACAGCAGTAAATTTCACAATTATTGAGAGAGGAAAAAATGAGCAACGAACCAGCATTTCCAGGTACAGAAGCCAATGGTCTTAATTCTGGCTGCTCAGGCATGACGCTACGCGACTATTTCGCGGCTGCGGCCCTGCAAGGTATTCTTGCAAACACCGAGAATATTAGTCCGCACTGGTGCGCAATACGATGCTATGCATTCGCAGATGCCATGCTTGAGGAGAGTGAAAAATGATTGCTGCCCTATTCGTAGAAACCAACGGCGCGTATTTCAACGTACCCGGCGTCGATCCCTGGGATGAGCTGCGGGACGCGAGGAAATACCGGGGCGATTACCCAGTTGTGGCTCATCCACCGTGTCAGCGTTGGGGTAAATTTTGGGCGGGCTCACCTTCGTGGATTGCCAGAACTGGTGAACGCAAGATTAAAGGTGATGATAAAGGATGTTTTATGGCAGCCTTGGTAAGTGTAAGAAATTTTGGTGGTGTCCTAGAGCATCCCTGGGGTAGTTACGCATGGCCGCATTTCGGATTGACCGTGCCTCCGCGTAACGGCGGGTGGGTTAAGGCGGACGATTCGGGAGGCTGGACATGCTGTGTTGAACAAGGACGCTACGGCCACTATGCCAGAAAGCCAACATTATTGTACGCAGTTAGGACTGAATTGCCTGACTTACTATGGGGTAAAAGTGACCCTGTTTTCCCCCAGTGGGCTATTGACAGATATGGCTTGGAGAAGTGTAAGCGTATGGGCGAACTTGCCTTCAAAGGGGGAGGTAAGGACAATTCCTACAGGATTAGTACGCCGACAGAGTTCAGGGATATTTTAATTGGTATGGCAAGGAGTGTGTGAAATGAATGAAGCCGAAATACTAGCCGCGTTTGAGCGATACTTGCAAAGTTTAGGTCTAGGCCATGGTAGTGCTACTTTGTCTACTTCAGGTGTATTTGAGTATATGCCGTTTGTCTTTCAAGCTTTTCGCGCTGCGTATATTCAACAGAGCACGAAGATTGACCAACTGAAGTTCGACAAGGAAATTCTTGCAAATACTGTTGGCGCTGTAGGCGACGATTACAAGAATTTCCGCAGCGAGATTGAGCGCCTTCAAACCGAAAACGCAGAACTACGTGCAATCAAGGTATTAACAATCGCTGATCAAGTCTCAGAAGCACAGAGGATTTACGATTCTTGGCCTGACGAATTGAATAAACGGATATATCTTCAAGGATACCGCGCCGCCTATGCTGAACTGAGCGCAGAAAATGAAGCATTACGATCCCAAAACAAGAGAATGGGAGCCGCACTTGACCTTTTCTTAGAGAGAATGGACGAACCGCCAGCCGCAAACTGCTCTTGTCACATTTCTCCGCCATGCAATGACTGTATGGACTATGCAGGGCTTAGGGAAGCATTTGAAGATGCCCGCAATGCATTAATTAGGGAGCCAAAGAAATGAACGACGACAAATTACAAGACGCATTTGAAGCGTGGGCACAAGATCATTTTCTAAACCCAGACCTTTTGAGGAATGGTAAAGACACTCGATATGCGTATATTTACATGCAGGACGCTTACGAAGGCTATTGCGCCGCTTATGCTACGCTGAATATTGAGATTGAGCGGCTGAAAGACGAAAATAAAGCACTGATGGAAGACAGGGAGCGGTTAGATTGGTTGGGAACTTGGCATTCCGAATACGACGTGAATTACCGTGACTTCGGAATAAAACTTGTAGATCCTCACAGCGATGGCTGGGCACTTGAATGGGACATGGACAAAATATTTAAAGAAGGTAATGGACACAATTACATTCTCATTACCCATAATACGCTACGCGAAGCCATCGACGCCGCACGAAAGGCCAAACCATGAATGACGACAAAATGCAACCTGCATTTATGAACCCCTTAGAGCGCGTTATTGGTCAACAGCAGCAAGAAATCGACGGAATGAAAAAAATAATTGACTCTTTCAATCAGCGAGCAACATTGCAATTAGAAAGGGAAACTATTTTGTTCAAACAATTAGATGAAATATTGGACTTCAAATTGCGCCCATATTGGAAGGATGACCAAGAAGAATCTTTCAAAAAATATCGTGGTTTATTGCATGAAGTTCGTATGTTCATGTTAGAAAAATACTGGTGTTTCCAATGTGCGGATTGGGCATTTAATTGTGAGTGCAATCATGACTAAACAATGTCCATCTTGTGGCGGTGATTGCGGATACGGTAAAAAAGGATTTTGCAATTACGATTCGCTCGCGTCGGAAAAAAGCACTGATCGCCAAGCCGCAGAGCAAGCATACATAGAATTGTCTCCAGACTTTCCTGGCAGTCCTATCGGTTCCCGAGAATGGTGCTTTTTTTATGTTGGATGGCAAGCAGCTAGATCACATACTCAGCACAATCTGTCTATGCTGGAAGCGCCACCGTTGCCTGAGCAGTGCGAGGAACTGCGCGCTGTTTGGAAATGTGACTCGTGCGATGGAACTGGCTACTCTAAGGAAATAATACCTGCAAGTTTCATGCAGCCCTCAGAATATTGGCCTTGTAGCGATTGCAACGGAAATGGCGCTCTAAGGTGTGAAGCTTATACCTCCGAACAAATGCGCAAACGTGACGCCATGTGGCAAGAGCAGGTGCACCAGGTGCTAGGGGCCAACAAATGACCGTCTACGTTGACGACATGCGCTCAAAATTCGGACACATGATCATGTGCCACATGCTGGCTGACACGGATGAAGATCTGCACGACATGGACGTGACGCATTGGATGCCATTGCCTGATAAACCAAAGGAGAAAAAATAATGCTCGACATGCTTAAAAATCTGACCAAGGCCGCTACGGCGGTAGCTTTAACGCCGCTCGCCTTGGTTGCGGACATTGTGACACTGCCGGCCAGTGCTCTCAAATATGAACCTCCATTTAAGGCCACTGGTACGCTGCTGGAAATCATTGCCGACAACGCCAAGAAATCGGTTAAATGAAACAAAATACGAAGGGAGATTTTAATGCTAGACATCATCAAGCCTAAATTCCCATCTGGTGATGGCTGGATTCAACTTCCCGATCCAGATAAGAAAGTAACTCTTGGATATACCGGCCATGCTTTTGTGCATCAAGATAGCGGTATCTTCGTTATCTCAGCAGTTGAAGTTGCGAATGATGAAGATGGAATAGACAAAGGCCCGGAATATCACATCAGCGTTTCAAAGAATGGCGGACGTTGTACAACTTCAGATGCTATATGGGTTCAGTCCGAATTCGATATGCTGGATGCTGAAGAAGATAATCATGTTCCTAATGGATTTGTCCGTAACTTCTGGCGTCCTGTTGCTGATCCATTAGTCGGCATTGAATGCGCATGCAAAGATAATGAGCCAGTCATGCGCGAAGATAAAGGGGATTTCATCTGGCGTGGAGTTTCAAAATAATTTATTTATGCATAGCAAAAATAAAACTCCGATGACATCGGCAGAGAGAAAGCATGTTGAGAAAGTGAAGGCATTGCCTTGTAGCGTGTGCGATGCTTCAGGCCCATCTGATGCGCACGAAATAGAACAAGGCAACTGGTGGTGTAGTGTTGCACTCTGCCGAAGCTGCCATACTGGGACAAATGGATGGCACGGAACAAAAGCGATGTGGCGCATAAAAAAGTTGAATGAACTAGATGCGCTAGCAATCACATTGCGCCGTTTGTTTGTTGGAGTATAGGGAGATGTTTTATGAGGTCGTTAATCGAGATCAAGTTAAATACCATGCCAGAACATTGCCGTTACCAGATGGCCCTGCGATTAGCCAAAGCGAGCGCAGAGGCCGCAGATATAGATTGGGCTGATGCACATATCTTGGTTCGCATCAAAGGCGGAAAGACGCTATTGAAGCTTCCAGGCCACATTGCCATGCGAGAAGAATAGTGAAGAATATCCGAGAGAAGAAAAAGTATCCTGAAAACTGGAAAGAGATACGCGGCAAAGTTCTTTCAAATGCTTTGCATGCCTGCCAGCGATGCGGTGCGCCCAATAAGGAAATGATAGCCCGTGGCATGGATGAGTTTGAAGATACGTACATGCTCTCGGATGGAAATCTCTACAGTTCCATTAATGGGGAATACCGAGGCCGAGTAAGCGCGAGTGATTATGTTCTCAAGAACATGGTGAAAGTGATCCTTTCGGTATGCCCTGAAGATGGCGACTTGCAGAATCTTGTTTTATCGAATCTTTACGCGCTCTGCCAGAAATGCAAGATGCAAAGCCATGCGCAGCAATACGCGGATGACACAAAGAAACGAAAGCGCAAGCTCAGGGCTGTTGCAGACCTATTTTAATGTTGCATAAATGGGACTTTCGAGTCCCATTTTTATTGAACAACCCCCGAATTTGTCCTATTGTGCAGATGTGAATTAATTTTTAGAAATCATGTCAAACATCAAGACAAAATGGAAGCCGAATCCGATATCCGCGAGGATGTCACTCCACGACATAGGGTAATTTCTATCGCGCATTTTCGCGTGAAGTGGCGGCTATTTTCTGTTTGTTTTGAGACTGACAATCTAACTTGGGCCGCATTGGAGCTTGTTGACTGGTTTGTAGATACCGGAATTTGTCCTACAAGTCATGTAATGTGGTCTAAAAAAATGGTTGACATTGATTCCAAGTAATCCTATCTTGGAATCTCTACTTTGCAGAACAAAGCGCGTATAGCTCAATGGCAGAGCTGAAGCCTTCCAAGCTTATGACAAGGGTTCGATTCCCTTTGCACGCTCCAAGTTGGTTTAAAATTGTCCTTGCGTTGAATGTAATCATGCTCTATGATTCACTTGCCTGAGAAATCGGGAACTGGAGAAATCTAGGTCTATCGGCTGGTAACCGAATGGATGCAAATTTACTAGATCAATAATAAATAGCCTCAAAGTTTTTTGAAGGGTTGCAAAGAATTTTTCCTGCCTTATCTAGTAGGCACGCAAGGAAAAATTCCGCGCCACCAAGCGCCAACCCTTCAAAGCACTTTGAGGTTTTTTTTCGCCCATATACTTTGCAGGAGAAACAAATGCTCCAGTACATCGCAGTAGGCCCAGATAGCAAAGGCAATTTCTATTCTGCTTATCTGAATCCAGGCCAAACATCTCTCACCATCAATCGCATCTGTTATAGCCTTGAATCAGCCCAGGATGATGCCGACCACATGAACCTTATTCAACATCGCCGTGAAGCTGCAATTAAGCGTGAGCGTGATCTGTGCGGCTTGCATGGGGTTTATCCAGCATTGGGAATGTAAATGGCTCGTGCTCGCAATATCAAGCCGGCGTTCTTCGAGAATGAATCTCTCGGGGAATTGTCTGCGCTTACCAGATTATTTTTTATTGGCATGTGGACACTTGCAGATTTCAAAGGCTGTTTGGAATATCGCCCTAAGCGTTTAAAAATCCAACTTCTGCCTTATGACGATTGCAATATCGATGTGCTCGTAAAATCTCTGGAGGACTCTGGATTTATCCAGATTTATTCCGTACAAGGACAACAGTACATCAAGGTAGTCAATTTTCAGAAGCACCAGAACCCACACAAGAACGAAAGGGAGTCTGGATCGGATATTCCAGACGTCTCAGAAAAAGATAATGAAATCAATGAGTTGTCTCAAGACGGAAATACTCCAGATAAAAACGGAACCGCTCGGGCTGATTCCCTTAACCTGATTCCTGATTCCCTTAACCTGATTCCTGATTCTCCGCCCTCCGTTGCGATTGACGTCGGAAAAAATAATATTGCTGGCATGCAATCAAAAAAATCAGAACCAAGGGGATCAAGGCTGTCATCAGATTGGCAACTGCCTAGACCTTTTGGAAATTGGGCATTGAACGAGGGGTACACCGAGGACGTTATCCGCAAGGAAGCGGAGAAATTCCGCGACTACTGGGTTGCCAAGTCAGGCAGAGATGCCCGAAAAGTGGACTGGTTTGCAACGTGGAGAAACTGGCTCAGGAATTCCATACCGACGGGAAGGAAGTCGAACGGTCTTGCGTTGGATGATGGGGGCATAGGCAAATGGGTTTGAAGCTACAGGTCGCTTTGGGATCGCAGCGCATCATGGATGCGCGACAACAGGGGAGAAAGCCTGCCGATTTGATAATCGTGAGCCAGGTAGGCCGCATAGACTGCGTTACCAATCCGGTAGTGCAAACGAAGAAAGATGTTTCATACGACTGGCGATGGGCGATAGGTTTGGATATCTGCTTTTGGACTGATACCAAAAATTATGATGCAAAGCAGATCATCGATTGCCATCGTGCAAAGCCAAAATCAATAAATCTTTGGAATTATCCGACGGAAACTGGTTACATTGTCTGGGCTAGTCCTGATCAGAAAACGATAGATTTTTCTCAAGATCGATGGAAATGGATCGTGTCCAGGTTTCCTTGGACGGATAGGCAATCAAAAGAATTTGCAATGGGAGAATTTCAGTGGATTTGATCCGGGACGACATGGAGATTGATTGGGATCAATATGACCATGAGCCAGAAACTCACAACGTAAGGAGCGCTGCTGAATTTTCAGAAGAAACGATAAATGCTTTTTATCCGCAGACCGAAGAAGAAATAGTAGAACGCCCTTTGTGGGATAAGTGCAATGGGAAAATTGCTTTTCGCCCTGGTGAAGTTTCTTTGTGGGCTGGCGTGAATGGTCATGGGAAAAGCATGATGTTGTCGCAAGTCACAATTGATCTCATGAAACAAGGCAAGAAGATTCTTTCTTGCTCGATGGAGATGCTTCCAGTGCGTCAAATGCAGCGTATGAGCCGTCAAGCGTTCGCAGATGATAAACCTACTCCTGACTTCATAAAAAGGCTGCATGCGTGGTCTGATGGCCATCTGTGGATGTATGACAGGCATGGTTCAGTTGAATGGAAAAGGTTGATGGCAGTTTTGAGATATTCCGAAGAAACATTCGGGATAAATCATTTCATCGTTGACAGCTTGATGAAGTGCGTTCGAGGAGAAGAAGATTACGATTCGCAAAAGAACTTTGTTGACGAGCTTTGCGCATTTGCACAGGCCCGTAAAGTGCATGTGCATCTAGTCCACCATGTCCGAAAAGGGGAGAGTGAGCATAAGGCTCCCGGTAAGTTTGACGTGCGCGGTGCCGGCGCTATCACTGATCAAGTGGATAACGTTTTTATCGTATGGAGAAACAAAAAGATTGAAGATGATCCGGAGAAACTTGCCACAATTCCAGGTGCGTTGCTTGTTTGCGAAAAACAGCGCCATGGGGAATTTGAAGGGCAGTTAGGTTTCTGGTTCCATGCACCTAGCATGCAATATCTTGAAACTCCAGATGCGCATCCAGTGCGATATGAACTAAAAGAAATACCGAAACAGAAATCGAATTACGGATATCGAGCGGACATTGAATAGTATTTCCATTAATAAAATAACCAAGAGAGAATGACATGAATATAATTTCTTTGGATTTGGCAACCAAGATGGGATGGGCGACGCATTCCAATGGCGTTATCAAGCATGGAACGCGTAATTTCTCGTTAGGGAAAATGGATGCGCCAGGCCAGCGATGGGAAGACTTCCGAAAGTGCATTCTTGAATTGTCTCGCAGTTTCAACACTGATTGCCATGCAATTTATTTTGAGAAAGTAGAAGCACATGGCCCTGGTGGTGCATATACGGCGCAAGTTTATGGAGGCTGGATTGCGCATCTTCAGCATTGGTGCATGCTCAACCATATTCCAATGCATTCTGTCGGCGTAAAGACCGTCAAGAAGCATTGGACGGGCAGTGGAAATGCAAACAAAGACATGATGATTGCCGAGGCCAAAATGCGCGGTTTCAATCCAGAGGATGACAATGCGGCTGATGCTTTGGGAATCTTGAGCTTTGGCCTGCATGAACAAGGCATCATCACCAAGTTTTCTAAGCCAGCAGCATTGCCAGAAAAGCCTAAAAAGTCCAAGAAAAAAACAGCGATCGTTATTGGCGATCTATTACCTTTTTGAGAGATAAACATGAATAGGACACAGCTTTGGGCATCTGGAGGTGGAGTTCAGTCGGCTGCGATTGCAGCGCTAATCGTCTCTGGTAGGATTGCAAAGCCTGACTTGGCATGTATCTCCGATACAGGTTATGAGCAATCTACTACTTGGGAATACATGGAAACTGTCATAGCGCCTGCGCTTCAATCTATCGGCGTGACGCTCCATCGTATCAAGAAGTCGGACTACGCTACAGTTGATTTATATGGTGGTAAAGACAGAAACACATTGCTAATGCCTGTGTTCACTAATCATAGTGGCGAACCAGGAAAATTACCAGGCTACTGTTCAAGTGAATGGAAGCGCCGAGTTGTACAACGATGGGCAAATGACCAAGGAGTTACACAGTGCGATATGTGGCTCGGTATCAGCACAGATGAAATGGGCCGAGTGACGAAGACCAAAGGGAAATGGGTGAACCGTTATCCACTGATTGAGCAGTTCATGAACCGTGGCGATTGTGTGGCTCTTGTGAAAAGTATGGGATGGCCTACTCCTCCTCGCAGCTCATGCTGGAATTGCCCGAATCATTTAGCCGAAGAATGGCGAGCAATCCGCAACAGGCCAGCAGAATGGCAGCAGGTTATCCAGTTCGACCGAGAGATTCGTATGCGTGATCCAAACGCTTTTCTTCATCATGATTGTGTGCCGATTGAGGATGCGGATTTAGATGATAAGAATGGAGTGTTGTTCGATCATAATTGCTCATCAGGTCTTTGTTTCGTTTAGTGTTTGGATAATCGATAAAATGAAATATATCCTACGAAAAATACGAGAGTTCTTCGCTAAGCCAGAAATAGATTTCAAGGCGCTAAAAGAATCAACAAAATCCGTCCCGCATAATTTCAGTGACATGCCGTTTATGTGGAAGCGCGGATTCAATGGACAAGATCATGGCGGGGTTCAAAGAACATCTATCGCCTATTGGGAATGGGCGGAAGGTCGATCATTCGGCATTGACTGGAGAAAAGAACAAAGGATTATTCAGCGCATCCTACGAGAAGTTCAAAATTCAACCGAAAATTGAAATAAAGATCATCTATCATGAAAAAACCGATCATTCTCAGCGAGCAGAAATTAAGCAAGCAGCTTAATCGGTTTATTTCGGAATCTGACCGATACAAGGAAACACAGCGCATATTGGGACGAGATTTGATGGACGCTGCCAGAAAAGAAGAAGCAAAGAAAAAGAGAAAATAACGCTTGCGTTTCTGGTATTTGTCGATTACCATTCACACATCAGGACTAATTAACCTGATCCTATACAGATGCGGCATAAATTGAAGTTTTCAGAAAATCAGAGCTTTTTCAGGTGGTGTAAGAAAGCCGACCTGATCCCATCTGCGGGGAAGTTTTCGCTGGATTAATTACCCAGCCTCCACCTGAAAGAGTTTTGAAAGGAAAATAGCCCAATGAACACGCATATCACAAATATTGAATTCCCTGAATTCTCAGGTATCCGCTGCCTGATGATGCCATACATCCAAGGTGATCCTTCGTCGGTTCCAGACGAATACTCGGCATATTCCAAGATCATCCGCGACGTGTTTGTACGCAAAGGCGATATTGGATATCTGACGATTGACGAATCTCTTGCCAAGCAAGGGACGCCGCACCGTGGCTCTCGCGCCACAACTGACCGCGCCATTCATACCGAGGCTGGCCGTCGGCCCGGAAAAATTTACGCGTGGGGATGCGGTAATTGGGCTAAGTCGCACATGGTCACACTCAATCGGAATGTCCAAATTCTCCTAGCAAATAACGTGGATGGCTCGTGCGCAATCTGGGACGCCGAACACGAAGACACGAGCTTGGACGGTGATCTTGGCCATGTTGCCGATGCTTACCCATACACACAGTCCAAGCTGATGAAAGCCGGAGAAGTGCATCAGATTGGTATTTTGACGCCGCATGAGAGTTTGCCTTTGGAAAAAGATACGAATCGCCAATTCTTGCGAATCGTATCGGCTGGTGTGCATGGCCGGGAACCATATTTCACAATCAACCCATTGATGTCCAACTGAGCCAAAGAACGCAGAATGAATGCTGACCTGACCAGAGTAATTGACTTTCTTCTTTCCATCGGACTTAAGGTGGAGATGCAGGAGGGCGCACGCGGTTTCGTTGACGGCATTCGGATTGAACATGGCATGCTGATCGTCGATCCAGAATGTCGTCTTTCGTCGCTGCTTCATGAGGCTGGGCATCTGGCATGCGTGCCTAGCCGTTTCCGCGAGTACATGAACGACAACCTTGCATTAGGAATGCGGAAAATGATGTCTGAAATAGAGAAGATGGCTCTTGAGCCCGATCACCCATTGGAGCGAGCCGCCGTCCAGTGCAGCGATCCAGAGGCTACTGCATGGGCTTGGGCTGCCGGCGTCGCTATCGGTCTAAAGCCAGAACAGATCATCCAGGATGATGAGTATGACTGGAGTGGTGCCGAAATCAGGGCGATGCTTCAAGTGAATCAATACATGGGCATCAATGGACTTGCTCACGCCGGAATGTGCAAACGTGGCGCTTGGGTTGCCCCAGAAATTCGTTACCCAAAAATGACAACCTGGCTACAAGCCGCATAATAGGACAGAAAATCATGACAATCAAAAAGTACACAGATCCAAACGGCGTAGTTTGGTTTAAAGATTCAAACAACAATCGATGCAGCGTTAAATACTTCGGCAGCGAAGAGGCGGCGCAAGCTGCACTAGCGTCGCTGAAAAACTGCAATGATTGTGAGAACTGCTCGGACTGCTCGTACTGCTCGTACTGCTCGCGCTGCTCG
>Ga0182035_10001006_pt1 | contig 13949 bp, 13 predicted proteins | sample flu12Cox44000170_FD_125969 | JGI IMG/M metagenome (GOLD analysis project Ga0182035, IMG submission 125969) | Lab enrichment of tropical soil microbial communities from Luquillo Experimental Forest, Puerto Rico - flux4day.12C.oxic.44.000.170 | ecosystem: Environmental > Terrestrial > Soil >...
AGGTGCAGACAAGGATGCCGGTCTTTCAGAACCGCTCCCGCAGGATGCCCCTCCCGGCTCTGCAATTAATGATTCGGCGAACCCTGCCGTGCCGGATAGCGGTGACGGAAGCGCGCAGTACCTCCCCAAGGCGCCGGACGGCAATGTTGCATTAGAAGTGACAGACTTGCTTTATGCTGAACAGGAGGAAAGCCTTCGAAAGATTTTTGACAACAAGACGATTGAGGTGATCGGACAGTACTTACCGGGTCCGGACGCGAAACAGTTCAAGCTCGTTCGGATGTTTATTGTTTGCTGCGCGGCGGACGCCCGGCCGGTGGCTCTTCCCGTCGAGGCAACCGGGCAAGTCAATTCCTCAGAAATGGGGTGGATCAGAGTTACCGGAAAAGCGGCGTTCACCCAGAGCGGAGATCGGACGCATGTCGTCATGAAGGCGGCCAAAGTCGAATCGGTCGATCCCCCTGCGGAGGCGATGCTCTATTAACCCCGCTGTTCTGACTGCTATATTCTTATTCCGCCTGCTCTTCTGCCTCACATGGCCATGCCGCCGTCCACTCTCAAGACATGGCCGGTGATATACTTGGCTTCAGGGCTTGCTATAAACGCGACCGCTGCGGCGACATCTTCGCAGTCGCCAAACCTCCTAAGGGGAATCAGCGGAAGAACCTGAGCTTTGACCGCTTCTGGCAATTGACTGGTCAAGCCCGCGGCAATGAATCCGGGCGCCACTGCGTTCACAGTTACATTTCTCCCCGCTACCTCGCGAGCCAAAGCCTTGGTCAATCCGATCAGACCTGCTTTGCTTGCCGCGTAATTTGTCTGACCAGCTTGGCCGATCAGACCGCTGACCGAACTGATATTCACAATGCGGCCATACGATTGCTTCATCATCGGTCGCTGCAAATTTTGAATGAAATGAAATGCTCCCTTTAGATTCGTGTCCAGAACAACGTCCCAATCTTCTTCCGACATTCGCATACTCAAGCGATCGCGCGTTACACCGGCGTTGTTGACGAGCACGCTCACTTTTCCGAGTTCTTTGACGATTCGCGAACAAAGATCCGCAACCGCCTCTCCGTTTGAGACATCCACAGTGTAAGGGATGGCGCTGTCAGCTCGCAAAGCGTTCATTTCGTTTGCGGCTGATTGCGAATTTGCTTCCGTTCGGCTAATAACGGCAACCCTTGCACCTTCCTTAGCGAGTCGAAAGGCTACGGCTTTCCCAATTCCTCTCCCGGCCCCGGTTACAACTGCCACTTGGTCCGTAAATCGGTTCATCGGTCGATCATGAATCGGTCTCTGGAAGGGTCAAGCGATTTGGCCCAAGCACTACCTGCAGAGCCAAATTTCTGTGCAGCAATCAAGAACAAGGACGAGTTCAAGGACGATTCTTTGGCGCCCCAAGGCAGCGGAACCAGTACCCATCGTGCGGACCGATTTGAGCGCTCTTGAGCAAGCCACGAGACGGTGAGCGCCCCAAGCCGGAGGCGCCTCACTGAGCAGCAGGGCCACTTTCGAGCTTCAGTTCGTTGAGCTTGTTCCTGAGGGTTCGAATACTGATTCCAAGCATCTGTGCAGTCTGCGTTCGATTCCCGTTCGCTTTGCGTAAGGCGTGCAGAATATATTCTCGCTCGATCTCCTGAAGCGGAACGATTTTCTCCGGAAACACAAGATCTGCACCGCTCTGGCCGGCTACCGGAACTTCCTCTTCGGACCACGACTGGTCGAGCAGCTCCGTCGGAAACATCGGCTCGAGCAGGTGAGGGGTTATCTCCTGTCCCGGTTCAGTCAAAATGACAGCTCTTTCCATCACATTCTGAAGTTCCCGAACGTTTCCAGGCCACTCGTACGCAGTCAGAATTTTCAAAGCCGCTGGAGTCAAAACTGGCGGCTGTGCCCCCGTCCGTCTAGCGATCCGATGCAGGAACGAGCGAGCCAGGTTGGGCACATCTTCCTTTCGTTTCCTCAACGGCGGAACCACAATCGGAAAAACGTTCAGCCGGTAATAAAGATCCTGGCGGAATTCCTGCCGCTCCACGGATTTCTGCAGATCACGGTTGGTTGTGGCCAGTACGCGCACGTTGACCTTGATCGTGCGGTTGCCGCCAACGCGTTCAAACTCCCGCTCTTGGAGAACACGGAGAAGCTTTGCCTGCAGCTTTAAAGAGATCTCACTTATCTCATCCAATAAAATGGTCCCGTTATTTGCGAGTTCGAATCGTCCCTCACGCTTCTCGGTAGCTCCGGTGAACGCGCCGCGCTCATGCCCGAAAAATTCACTTTCGATCAAGGTCTCTGAGATTGCCGCGCAATTAACCTTGATGAACGGGAGTTCCGCGCGTGCGCTTGAACGAAAGATTTCGATCGCAACTAGTTCCTTGCCAGTTCCGTTTTCTCCGCTAATGAGAACTGTAGCTTCGGTGGGAGCGACCTTTTGAATCATCTGGCGCATCTGCTGAACCGGTTGAGTTTCACCGATCAACGATGCCGTATCGATCGATTCACGGGCCAGAATCTGGCTAATGCGAAGCGCCTGATTGAAACTGTCTGCTTTGCGTAAAATAACGTCTATCTGGCTTGCAGAGAAAGGCTTGATAATATAGTCGAAGGCGCCGGCGCGGATGCAGCTCACCGCTGATTCGATCGTGCCGTAGCCAGTCATCACCACGATCAGCGGCTTCTCAGGTCGCGGGGCCAGGCGATTTAAGAGATCTGTCCCATCTCCGTCCGGCAGGCGGACATCCACGAACATAAGATCGAAAGAGTCTTTGGCGATGCATTTTTCCGTCTCAGCGATCGTCGAGCAAAGCGTTACTGAAAGCCTTTTTTGGCGAAGTTGCAGTTCGAGCGACCTCCTGATAATGGGTTCATCGTCGATGACGATTACCTTTTCGATAGCCATTCGATAAGAAATTCCAGCTAATACAAGACTCTGAGATCGTCAGCAAAGCATAAGAGGGAACTTCAAAAGCCGCAACGTTTTTTGGGAAATTGAGCCCAAAACGCAACAACTCCCCGACCCAAATACGATTTCTCTGCCTGTCCCGGAAACCCTCCCTTTTGAATACTCTTTGTTAAACTTCGCGAATATACGGTCGATACTTAGAAAAGGTTGGTTTTGGACCCAAAGAATTGCCCGAAGAACAAAGACCAGGATATCCAGAAGGAAAGCCTGTGTCGTAATTCGGATTTGAGCCAGTCTGACACTAGGCCGGATAAATCCATGGAAATGACAGCAGAGCGAATTCGTGACCTTGTTTCAGATCCCAACTACCCCAGTTATGAAATATTGCTTGATGTAGCCGGCAAGCTTCTGGATTCATTTGAAAAAAAGTGACTGACAGCGGCCTATCCCGGTCCAACGTGGTTGCGCCTCGGACCGTTGAACTAAACCAACTTTCGACCAGTGAGGCGCTAGGGGCATTTTATCGAGTTTATCTGAAGTTCATCCTGCGTCGGGTGATTCACGACCTTGGCAATTCTATTTCGGGAATCAATTCGCTGAGCGACTACCACCTCCGTTGCGGAGTTAATGATCCTGCTTTGGAGGAGAGCCTGGGATTGATTCGCCAAAGCGCCGAGCATTCCCGGGATGTTCTGATAATGGTGGGCGATCTTCTGCAGCCGGCCGAGACCGCCGAAGAGCCTGTAAACCCGTCTGAGTTGATCCGGGAAGCATCGAAAATAGCGGCAGAGCTTTTGCCCCGCTCCGTGCGATTGGAAATTGCAGAGGCTGAAGACGACGGTTCAACAGGTATCTCCCTGGTGCGAGGCGAATTCCTGCGCAGATTTCTGGCTCTTGCTGCGATGGATGTCTATCACCTGCGAATTGCTTCGGGGCAGATTTGTCTGGGATGGGAGCATGAGGGGGCAAGAATCCGCATTTTCTATCGGTCGAAATTCAGCCCCCCCTCGGATCTTCGCAGCCGAGCCTCCGTTGTTATGGCGCAGGTCAGCCGCGATGTAGAGGTTTCTTCAAGCCCGGAAGGCGAGGAATTGATCCTTTCCTTACATTTCCCCGCAGTGCAACTCAGCGAGCGGGGGTAGAATTCACTGGCGTTCAAAAGTCCCTGTAGCTCCGCAGGTTAGCCTACCCTCGCGTTATGCCTGCGTCGGTAGGGTCCGATGTCCGAGCGGACCAGGAGTTCGGAAGCGGCAGATCGCCGACGGGGCCGCCTCGAAGGTGCGACTATCGGACGAAGGGGATCGGCATAAAAGGACGCAAAGATAGAATCATCTTGACCAGCAATGACCTCGAAAATCTGACCGTGCGGTGCGTTAACTCGCCTCGGGTCAGCCCCCTGGCTGGAACAACGCTTTCAGCTTATCTACGCTAAGTTCATCCAGTCGATGTACTGCCAGGTCCGCGCCGGCGATCGCCTCAATAGGGTTTGTGGTCGCCACCGCAACGACTTTCATCCCGCCACGATGCGCCGCTTCGATTCCGACTAGAGCGTCTTCAAATACAACACAATGAATGGGATCGCGCTCAATGCGTTGCGCCGCGGTCAGAAAGACCTCGGGATCCGGCTTCCCGTGAGAGACGTCCTCGGCCGAAACGATCGCTGAAAAATACTCTCCGATGCCGAGAACGTTAAGAATCGTGTCTATGTTAAGGCGCTCGGTTGAAGAACCGATAGCGCAAGGTATTCCGGAGCCTTTCAGCTCATCGAGCCATGGACCGACGCCGGGTAGCGGCTTAATTCCATGTTCAACAACAAGCTGACGGTACAATTCTTCTTTTCGAAGGGAAAGCCGGTGGACTTTCTCCGGTGCCTCCGCCCACTTCAAAATCTTCGGAATGATGAAGGTATTCTTCATTCCAAAGCCCCGTTTGAAGTGATCAGGTGGCAATGCGAATCCTGTCTCAGCCGCCAATCGTTCCCAACTTTTCTCATGGAAGGAAGAAGAGTCGACAATTACTCCGTCCCAATCAAAAATCGCTCCGATTTCGCTAGCGGGTCCGCGGCTCAGACCCTCGAGATTAAGGGCTAGCATGGTCGAATGACTAATGTGCGGGAACGGGAAAAAATTTCACTCATCTGCAACAACTTTTACTTTTCAAGGATTCTAGTCAGTTTTGCTTTTCAACGATTCTAGAGGCGTTGCAAGGCCGGTAATGAATAAATCTTTTGCAGTTCCGCCGAGTCTTGTTCGACCTGGCCCGCATCCAGGTAGATCTGATGCGGATCATCCTCGAACTCAATTTTATGATAGCCTGCAACCGGATGAGCCGCCGCCTCGGCAAATTGGTCGAGATTCAAAATTTCGCGTCCGTTGAGTTTCTTGACGACCAGATTGCTTATTTGCTCGTAGCCAACCGTATCGCGAGTTGGTAGAATCTGGCTCAGGAAGACAATCTTCCGCTTTTCGGGAAAGAGGTCGGACTGAAACCGATCGTAGTACACCAGGCGCTGCGGAGCATCTTTGAGCCAGTTGTTGCCCCATTCACGAAGGTATTGCCGGGTGAGTTCCTGGAAAACGAGTCCCCCCAGAATGTAGTACTTGGGTGCTTTGCCAACTGAGTATGGTTCCACGACATAGTCAGCGGGAGATCGCCGAAACAATTCCACACTTATCTTCTCGCGAGCGCCATTTCGAAGGATCGTCATCACCACCTTCTGGCCGGGATAGGCTTCGGTCGTGGTCAAGTGGGTGATCGAAAGCTTGCCATAAATCGGATGCAGATAGTTTCCGTCCGGATCAACCTGTTTGTCATCAATCGCCAGCAGCACGTCGCCTTCCCGTATACCGAACTTTGCAGCGGGCCCATTGCGATCAACCTGGTTAATATACACGCCGCCGTCCGAATCCTGAAGCTTCAGGTAGCGTCGCAACTGGGGATCGCGAGTAGGTGAAAAGCCGATTCCGGCTCGAGGAAATCCCTTGTAGGGAACCTGCGCTGCCGTCCTCAAGAAATGGTCAATGACCGGGCTGGCGATCGCATCGACAGTTTGCGATCGGCTATCGTAGCGCATCAAGAATGCGGCGAGCCTGTCATCCTTGACGATCGGCAGCGTAAAACTGTTTTCACGAAATTGAAGAGGACAACTCAATCGAAACATCAAATAACCTGCGTCTTCAATGGCGTATTTTCCGACCTCTACGCTTGTGACAAGCGCCTTTGTGGAGACGGGCGTGCCGTTCGATTCCATTTGCAGAACGGACAAAGTGTCGCCGGTTTTAACATCGGTTATTGTCCTGAGCGGCTGCAGATTTTCAAGAAATTTTGGATCGGCTGCGGTAAGCGTGGCGAGGTTCGCCTCGTAATCAATGACGTCGACGGTGGCGACAGACTTTTCTCCGCCATCGGATTTCTCCAACTCGATATAGTTACTGCTTGCGACAAGTTCCGCCGTGACGAGAATTTTGCCGCCATCAATCACAGCTCCTAGTCCTCGCCGGCTGAATGGAGCAAGCTTGCTCCAGGGCCGGAAGAAGTCGAAGGTCTGGTTAGTCGAGTTGACGCGGACTACGGAGCTTTTCTGCTCCGGAGGCGCAGGTTCTTCCTTGGGAGTACGCTCGTCTTTGGGAGTTGGCGCAGGCTCAGCACAGGTGAGGCGAACAAATCCTAAAGCAACGCAAATGCCAACAAACAGCGGTTTCATCGAATCACAGAGCCGTCCACATACTGTTCATTTTGGACGTTGTAGTTACCCAGAATGCGATTTCTGGCCTGCTCAACGGCGGAGCGTTCCAAAACGGCGGGACGAACGCTGCCCACGAATCGAATAACGTAGTAGTCAGACTTTTCGCTGAAGGCCCGCGCCACATCGTCAAGGGTGCGAATTCTATGGGAGTTGATCTCATCAACGATCTGGAATCGTAGATCCGTCAGATAGGCGTTCACCGGATCGGGCAATATATTGGAGAGGACAATAACCTCTGGATGCTCCTGGTAAATCTCGTCCGTGATAAAAAAATTGTAAAAATAGCGCAAACGCAGGTCGTCCACCTGGTAAGCGTCCATGAAATTCTTTGAAAGAGGCTGGAAAACCAGACCACCGAAAAGCACGAACCTTGGAGGCGAATCATAATGGTTGGCCTGTATGAGATAAGGCAAATTACCCTGCAGCGGAATCCGTAGCACGAGACTCGTCTTGTCCCGCCAGACGTCTAATTTCACTTGGTCTCCCTTGAATTTCCGCTCGACGATCTCCGACATATCGACCCGCTCGCCGTCGAGCTGAACAAAGCCGTCGCTGGCAATTGGATGATCATCGATCGCTAGGAGGACATCTCCCTGGCGCAGTTTTCCTGCGCTGGATCCCTCGGATGAAACCGAACTGACCATAACGCCCTGCTCATTATCGGGTAACCCAAGCGCATGGCGTTCAGCTGGATTCAAGAGTTTGAAATAGGTAATCGACAAATCGACATAACCGTCGTAGCGGCCACCGGCGATATCCTTCAAAAAACGTCGGATTACCGGCGTCGGAATCATATATCCGACATTCTGAGCAACGTCGCCGCTATATCCTTGAAATGCGACCCCGACGACCTTGCCATCCTGCATCACAGGCCCCCCCGAGTTTCCAGGGTTGATTGCTGCGTCGATCTGTACTGTAAGATGTGAATCGATCCCAGAGTGCGTATACACCTGAAAATCAATTCTTGAGATGATTCCGCGGGTTACCGACAAGCGTTCGCCGCCGATTGGATAACCGTAAACTGACACCGGCGATTCAATTGCCGGAATTCCTCCAAAACCGAGCGGGCGCGTATTTTGGAAGAAGCTCTTATCCAGCACTCGAAGCACAGCTAAATCGCAATCGTGTCCCACAAACTGAACCACTGCGGGATAGCGTTGGGGATCGTCTTCTCTCTCGACAACGATGAAGCGCGCATTGCTCACCACATGCGCGTTTGTAAGGATTCTCTCCCCTTCGACGACAAATCCCGCCCCAATTCCTCCTGAGATGGACCCGGGATTCCATGGCACCTTGTAATCAGGCTCCTGCGACGTGGTGGTGATGCGCACCAGACTCTTCGGAATGTCGACAACCCTTGGAGTTTGCGCGACTGCATGCGAAAGGAAAAGGAAAGCTGCGAGAGCTAAGCAACGAATCATCTGTTTGGAGCGGGAAGGTGGCGCATAAGGCTGAGCTCGTCAATCGTCTGCATTTTTTCGCGCGACGTGAAAAAATCAAGCGCCAAGCCGTGGAAAGTGTTGTGCAGGGCGGAAAGGCCGGTCAACCGAGTTCCCCAAATCAGAAGACCCAAATTCCCTGTTTTTTTTCCTACCTTTGCTACAATCGGTCAAAATCTTGTTTTCCTGCGAGGATTTTCCGAGAATAGCTTTGCTTCCCTGAGCAATCGTGCTCGTGCTGGTCGTCATGCTCGTGCTCGAATGGCATAGCTAGCTAGGCCTGCTGCGGTCTCGTGGACCCGGTATTGTTCAGGATCGAAGCGCATGAGCAGTTTGGTCAGCATCGCTACGATGCGAACCAACCTTTCTTTGCCGGCTTGAATTCGATCCAAAGAGGCAAATCCTATGGCCACCGAAGCATCCAGTTGGTAAACATCGAGTTTTTCGTGGTCGAAGTGACGCGGCGAAACCATTCCTGAGTCTAATGCCGTCGCAGGTAAGTTGATAGCTCTCTTCTGGTTGGAGTATACTCCTGTCTCATTCGAGCACGAGCACGACGACGAGCATTTGGTTGCGGCTACGCCGCGTTGTGCCTCTGTGGTGCAATTCCCCTCCCGTGCTCTCCCAACCCCTCGCTAGACGTTGAAGCGGAACTCCATGACGTCCCCGTCTTTTACAACATAATCCTTACCCTCGATTCTCAACTTCCCGGCTTCGCGACTCTTCGCGAAAGATCCAAATCGCACCAGGTCTTCGAAATGGACCGTCTCGGCCGCAATGAAGCCGCGCTCAAAGTCGGAATGAATTACGCCGGCCGCAGCAGAAGCCTTATCACCTGCATGTATAGTCCAGGCGCGCGTCTCCTTTTCGCCCGTTGTAAAATAGGTGCGTAACCCGAGCAGGTGATATACGGCGCGGATCAAAGTTCCAACGCCACTTTCGTTCACGCCAAGACCGGCTAGAAATTCCCTCGCTTCATCCGGCGACAGATCCACCAATTCACTTTCAATTTGGGCACTGATAACTACCGCCTCAGCAGCCAGATGCGTGCGGGCATAATCTGATACGGACGCGGCGTATTTAGCGGCCAAACCGCGGTGGCCGCCCGATGCGATATCGGCCAGATCGCTTTCGGCAACATTGCAGGCAAAAATTGTAGGTTTCGAGGACAAAAAAAAGAGCGACTTTAGCGTGACCCCTTCCTCCCCGCTCAGTTCGAGAGTCACGACCGGTTTCCCGGCATCCAGATGGGGAATGAGTTTTTCGAGAAGTATTGCTTCGGCTTTCGCTTGCTTGTCTCCGGATCTGGCCTGTTTCTGAAGCCGCTCGGCGCGCTTTTGTGCCGTTGCGAGATCTGCGAGGATCAACTCCGTGTTGATCACCTCGATGTCTCGTATCGGATCAATGCCGCCGCCGACATGATGAATATCGCTGTTTTCGAAACAGCGAACCACCTGAACGATCGCGTCGACTTCACGAATGTGACTGAGAAATTGGTTGCCCAAGCCTTCCCCTTGACTGGCGCCTTGCACGAGCCCGGCGATGTCAACGAATTCAATCGCGGCAGGGATGGTCCGGGCCGATTTCGACATCTTTGACAAAACGGCCAATCTCGAGTCCGGAACCGATACGATACCCTGATTCGATTCAATGGTGCAGAAGGGATAATTTGCGGCCTCGGCTTTCCTGGTGCGCGTGACGGCATTGAAAAGCGTGGACTTACCTACGTTCGGCAACCCGACAATTCCTGCGCTTAACATAGAGCGCGGAACGTAGCGTGCTCCCCAGCTCTAAGCACGCGAAATCTTGACATTGACACGGTCGACCGTACCATCCCGCAGAGGTCTATTTCTATGGCTGACGTTCAGATTTCTTCTCCGACTGGGAGTGATTCAGGATTACCCTCCAATGTGGCTGCAGGCCTTTGCGCGATCTTTCCTCTTTTAGGCGGCATTGTTTTTTATGTTATCGAAAAAAAAGACCTGTTCGTACGGCACTGGTCTGTGCAGGCAATCTATTTCGGTGCTGCCTGGATTGGAGCCTCGATACTAATTTCGATTTTAGCAGCTCTCTTCGGCCACTTGCCATTCATAGGAATTATCTTCTTTCTTCTATTCGGCCTTTTGCACTTCGCCCTTCTGTGCGCGGGAGTGGTTTTATGGATCATTGGAATTATCAAAGCACTCAGCGGCCAGCGATGGGAATACCCGTTCGTTTCCGCGCTCGGGAAGAGATATTTTCCTAACTTGACCTGAACTCCGCAAACGGGTTTCGTGATAGGTTTCTCTCGCGGCTATGGATGGAGATATTATTATTAACCCGCAAAGAGCTGCCACCCCCTTTCCTCATTTCTGGGAACACATGTTCGGCTCCTGTCACGCACCGGTGACTCTATCTGAAGACTGGCGGAAAGATCTGCGGGGGCTTCGCGAAATTATTGATGTGCAATACGTGAGATTTCACGGAATTTTTGGTCGGGAAATTGGCCTCTGTGGGGGAGTCGATGCCGGTGGGGAGCTGACTTTAAATTTCACGCGCGTCGATCTCGTCTATGACGGCTTGCTCGACATCGGCGTACGTCCATTTGTTGAGCTTAGCTTCATGCCCGAGGAATTAGCAGAGCGAAATCGTGTGCACCCCTTCTGGTATCATCCCAATGTTGCGCCGCCACGCGACTCCCGCCAATGGTATCAATTCATCCGCAAATTCGTCCAACACCTCGTCGTCAGATATGGAATTGACGAGGTAGCCCAGTGGTATTTTGAGGTCTGGAATGAGCCGAACCTTGATTTTTGGGATGGAGAACCGAAAGAAGAAACGTATTTTGCCCTTTATGACAAGACGGTTGCCGCATTGAAAGATGTCAGTCCGCGCCTCCGCGTAGGGGGTCCTGCAACGGCGCAAGCGGCCTGGATTGATCAATTCATCAGGCACTGCGTTGAGAACAACACACCGGTTGATTTCGTCTCCACGCACGTCTATCCAAATGATACTGCTCAAGACGTTTTTGGATCGAACGAGAACATTCCGCAATCAGAAATGGTCGCGCGGGCTGTGCGCAAAGTATACGAGCAAGTCAGGTCATCGGCTCGCCCCGAGTTGCCGATCATCTGGAGCGAGTACAATGCCGGATTCGGAGTTCAGTTAGACGGGCCGTATGTGGGCGCCTGGCTGGCTAACAACATCCGTCTATGTGCAGGAGGACTCGCTGCGGAAATGTCTTACTGGACTTTCACCGACGCCTTTTTTGAAGAGGGCGGGGTATTTCGGAGCGTATTTGCCGGTGGGTTTGGACTCATCGCTACGGGTAGAATTCCAAAAGCCTCGTTCAATGCGTTCAAGATTTTACACCACCTCGGAGATGAGCAAATCCCGGTCGAAAACGCGAGTGCGCTACTTACCAGACGGCCCAAGGATGGTTCTCTTGTGCTTGCGACTTGGAACTACGTCGCCCCAAAGGAATCCGGTCGACCTGAAAATGTGCTCATCCAGTTGCAAGGCACCGCCGAGACGCTCATTGAGGCGAAAATCCATCTAGTAGACGACGATCATGGATCGCCCTTAAAAGCATGGGAGCAAATGGGGCGTCCTGCTTTCCCAAGCAGAGAGCAACAAGCCGAATTGCGCAAGGCCGCAGAGTTGCCGCCTGCGCGACTGGTGAAATTTGCGGATCAGAAACTGCCGCTATTGCTGCAGCCAAATGCGCTGGCTGTCATTGAGTTTCCCGCTGCGCGTATTTGATGAATTGGCCGGGAAGCCGGCGTTTGTCTGAGGCAGGCAGAAGTATGAAAATGGTGCGGGGCGCCACTTGTTACAACGCGTGACTTTGCGGGCAAGGCTGAGCTGGACAAAATCTGCTCGACTGGTTACCCCGATGAGCAGAATAGATAACCGAAAGGACTACTATGAGCATCCTGACCAGCGAAAAGTGCACGGCCTGCCGTCGCGATTCGCCTCGAGTGACCGAGGAAGAAATGAGCGCACTTAAGCCTTTAGTTCCGGAGTGGAAACTGGTGGAGCGCGAAGGAATTCAACGACTGGAACGTGTTTTCCCTTTCAAGAATTTTGTGGAGGCTTTGGCTTTCACAAATCGAGTCGGCGCGGTAGCCGAGGAGGAAGGCCACCACCCGGCGATTTTAACGGAGTGGGGCAGGGTAACAGTGACGTTGTGGACCCACAAGATTCGGGCTCTTCACCGCAACGACTTTATCATGGCAGCGAAATTGGATTCTCTGGTCCCAAGCGCCCCTCTAGAAACCGGTGGCGGAAGCGCCCGAGTGGAAAAGACTTAGACGTGCGGTCGATTTTGACAACACAAAGTTCCTTTACGGGCTGTACGGTTATTGTCTGCGCTTTCCTCCTTTTTTCCGCGCTCGCGGTTTCGCCCGGTCAGAAGATAGATTACCGCGACTTTGCCATCGACACCTGCTATCCGACGGCGAACGAAATTCAGCTGGCAGAAGAGCGCGCCCGCTCTTATTGGATTAAAAATGCGGCTCGCTTTGGTCCGGAACCTCGATTTCTTGCAGTCGAGACGGCCACTATTTTTTCGAGCGAGATCCAGGATTTGGGCATCAAGCTGATTCATTCACAAACAACCTCCTCGTATTATACTGCGCGCAAAAATGCGGTGAATCCCCCTCTTCGCTGCGTAATGATTTTCGATATAAAAGCAAATCGATTCATAGGCAATCAGGGCTACGTAACAGTCGATGCACCGGAGAAAGGCCAAGTTGCTCGATTTTCAACCTACCTTGCGCGCTATCTGGGTACGGCACGCTAGCCGCGGAAGCATTCGCCTCGGCACCCTACTTCCAAGCAGCTTCGGAGAGGTGACCTTCTCCCGGATTTGCAAAATTTGTCAGAAGGTCAGACCAAGTGCAGGTGGAGGGTTTTCTTGCTCACCGATTCGGCAGTCCGCGTCACAAAACGGAGAGGATGAGTTACCGAATTTGTAATTGAGGGGGTCCTGTCTTTGAATCGTGCGTTCAAAAGGCCTGGCAAAGTATCCCAAGGCCTGACGCCGATCGACACAGCTGACATCGCTGCCGAGAGCAAGTGAAAATCATCGAATGCCAAGATTGCTGCGGGTTGCCGCTCGAGCGCAAATCGAAAGATGCTAATTGGATCGATTGTATCCATTACACTAAGTAGGTCAGCTTCGCTCAAGGGATTGAGCCGCCAACTAATTTGGAAATTCACAACTGGGGTATACGGACTTCACGGGAACTCTCGCAAGTCAGCACGATTGAGACATTAGCGGCGATTGACGAGAGTCGGACGGATGAGCTATCGTTCCCAGGTTGCAAAGGCGGGACCTGGGACACCCAAACATTTAGGGCTCCAGATATGGGCCACCCGGCGTCCAGGGCTCATACCCATGCTGGAATTAGAACTGAGGAAAAATATTTATTTGCCGGATCAATGGAATAACTTTTTTTTCATGGTGGGCAGCGGCGCGGCGGCACTTGCAGGTTTGATTTTCGTCGCGATGTCGATCAATCACGAGATCATTCTCCGAGACACGACACATAAAAACCGGGCAATTAACATGCTAACGGGCTTCACTGCAGTTTTCATGGCATGCAGTTTTGCGCTTATTGGAAATCAATATCTTGGAGTGCTCGGCTTTGAGTGGCTTGTTCTCTGGCTCATCGCAACAGGCATCTTCATCAGGGGCTATGTTAGAGCTATCAGATCGGGCATGAGTTCTATTGGATTGAGCACGCCGCGACTTGCGGGCGGCACAATTTGTTACCTCGCTGAAGTTATAGGCGCAATTTTCCTTATTCTCGGATATAACGCAGGGCTTTACATCGCAGCTATCGCAATCATTGTTTTATTCGCATTCCTCATTTCG
>Ga0182035_10001007_pt1 | contig 13931 bp, 9 predicted proteins | sample flu12Cox44000170_FD_125969 | JGI IMG/M metagenome (GOLD analysis project Ga0182035, IMG submission 125969) | Lab enrichment of tropical soil microbial communities from Luquillo Experimental Forest, Puerto Rico - flux4day.12C.oxic.44.000.170 | ecosystem: Environmental > Terrestrial > Soil >...
CCCGCTCACCACGTTGCAAGATTCTTTTCAGAAGAGCGAGGAAGGAGCTCATTTGCTGGCAGGATACTGAAATACTTGACTCTACAAAAGTCTTATATTTGTAATCGGAAGGACGGAGCTTCGTAAGCGGTATCGGAAGTTAAGAAGTTAATCCCGCCAATGCCGGTCAAGTCCCCGGGAAGTCCTTTATTACCGGCCAATCCGTTGAGTCACATCCCTAGAAAAGCATAGAGGAAGCTGTATTCTCTTCCAGTTGGATTTTTCTTCAGGAGGAAGGAGCTCCGCTCCCGGCTCAGATCTTGGGAGGTCAACGCCGGGGCAGAGCTCCAACGAAGTACGACTCTGTTTATCCCATTTTCCGTCTCGCCGCACAAGTTGCGCGAAGCCGATTGGGCCGAGAGCTGTGCCGAAGTCATCTTGCGGCGATGCCCCGCTTGTGGACGCGATTTGATCATGATGCGCATCGTGCGCCTGCTTGCGACGGCGTCCATGCCCGATCTGATCCTGTGTGTTGAAGGTCTTTGTCTTTCCTGATGCTCATTGCTAACTGGTGTCTTGATACGCGGTTCTAGGAGCGAGTGGTAGCCGAGGCTAGAGACCACTGTGGCACGGCGTCTTCCTATGGACATTGCAAAGGACAAGTGGTAAGCTCCTTTGGACAATCCAAAGGAAGGAAACTGCGGTCGCCAATCACGGGAAGCGTCCCGGCGCGGGAACGATGCGCGGGCAAAAAGAAGAACGGAACGAACCATGAAATCAAAGAAATCGGAAGTGCTGCAGGGAACGCTGGACCTGATGATTTTGAAGACGCTGCACGCGCTGGGGCCGCTGCACGGCTTCGGCATTGCGCGGCGCATCGAGCAGGTGAGCCGCGACGTTCTTCAACTGAATGAGGGCACGGTGTACACCTCGTTGCTGCGGCTGCAGCAGCAAGCATGGATTGCGGCCGAGTGGGGAACTTCGGAGAACAACCGCAAGGCGAAGTTTTATTCTATCACCAAGCGCGGGGAGAAACATCTGCAGGTGGAAGCAGAGAACTGGGAGCGGATTTCCGACGTGATTGGCCGGGTGCTGAAGCTCGAAGCGGAAAGATGATCGTGAACGCGAGACAAGGATTACGACCGGAAACGAGGAAGAATCATGAGCACACGACGAGAGTTCAGGTTGCGCGCTTTCGCGGCGAAGGTGCGGGGTTTTCTGCGCGGACACAAGCGCGATGGTGAGTTCGATGACGAGATCCAAGAGCATTTGCAATTGCTCGCGGAGAAATTCATGGCGCAGGGCATGTCGAGAGAAGAGGCAGCAGCAGCCGCACGGCGCCAGTTCGGCAACGTAACCTTGCTGCAAGAAGATCGAAGAGCGTTGCAGAGATTCTCATTCTTTGAGGCGCTCTGGCAGGACCTGCGCTTCAGCCTTCGCATAATCGTCAAGTCTCCCGGCTTCACGGCCACAGCCGTACTGACGCTGGCCCTCGGGATTGGCGCGAACACCACCATTTTCAGTTGGATCCACAGCGTCTTGTTAAATCCTCTGCCCGGCGCTGGCGACCCGCATCGCATCGTGGAGCTGGAAAGTTTGGCGCCTTCCGGCGAATGGGTGCCGACTTCCTATCTGGATTTTCGCGATTTTCGCGACCACTTGAATCTGGTGGAATCGATGAGCGTGGCAAAACCCATGGCGCTGACCGTCGGGAACGACGTGCACGTCGAGCGGGTTTGGGGCGAGACCGTTTCCGGCAATTTCTTCGATGTTCTGCGCGTGCAAGCGGAGATTGGCCGCTTCTTTTCCGGCGTCGAGCGCGACGATGCGCAGAACGCGCACCCCGTCGCCGTAATCAGCCACTCGTTCTGGCACAGTCATTACAACGAGAGCGCTTCGGCCATCGGAGCGATCCTGCGCGTGAATCGCACGCCCTACACTGTTATTGGCGTGGCACCGAAACAGTTTCATGGCTCCCTGGCCGGTCTTTCGTTTGATCTGTGGGTGCCCGCGACGATGTACGGCCAACTCACCGCAACTGGCACTTGGATGCTCGAGGACCGTAAAGCGCGGATGTTTCGCGTGCTGGCACGCCTGGCTCGAGGAGTCACGCTCGAGCAGGCGCGCTCCGAACTGGCGTCCCTCGCTGGCTTCATGGCCAAGGCCGACGCAGATACCAACGAAGGCATGAGCGCGACGCTGCTGCCCGTTTGGAAGTCACACTATGGAATCCAAGGGTCCTTGCTTGCGCCGCTGACGATCTTGTTCGGCGCTAGCGGCGTGGTGCTGCTGATTGTCTGCGCCAATATCGCCAATCTGCTGCTGGTACGAGCCGCAGGTCGCCGGAAAGAATTCAGCATTCGCGTGGCGCTAGGCGCGTCCCCGATGAGGTTGGTGCGTCAGCTCTCCACGGAAGTGTTGATGCTTGCAGTGTTGGGTTCCGTGGCGGGATTGCTCATCGCCGATTGGCTCGGCGGGTCATTGCGCTGGCTGCTGCCTCTCACCGAAGCTCCCAGGCTTCAATCGGGAGGACTGGATAGCGGCGTGCTACTATTCACGGCGGCGCTCGCCGTGGCGATTGCCGCTCTGGCAAGCATCGGACCGGCGCTGCATGCCACGCGGGACAACGTTAATGAAACGCTGAAGGAAGGCGGACGCAGCGGGACCTCTAGCACGCAATCCAATCGTTTGCGCTCCTTGCTGGTAACTTCCGAAGTGGCCCTCGCGGTTACGTCGCTCATTGGCGCAGGCCTCTTTGTAAAGAGCTTCTATCGCGTCAAATCAATCCATCCGGGTTTTGACCCCAATCAGGTAGCGGTTGCCCAATTCAACCTTTCCGCAGCCAATTTCGACGCGCAGCAAGCTGACGCGTTTTGCCGGCACTTGCGCGAGCGGTTGGAACGCCAGCCGGGCGTGACAGCCGTTACTTACGCCGACTATGTGCCGCTCAGTTTGGGCGAAGGTTCGTGGGAAGACCTGCAGGTCGAGGGCCATGTGTCGGGGCCAAGCGAGAATATGAAGATTTACCGCAACCTCGTGGCGCCCGGCTACTTCACGCTGATGAAAATCCCGCTCATCGAAGGGCGTGACTTCACCATGCAGGATGATGACCCGCATCCTCCGGTGATGATAGTCACGCGAGAGTTTGTGCGGCGGTTTATTCCCCGTGGCGGCGTTCTGAACCGTAAAGTGCACGGCTGGGGGCAGTGGTTCACCATCGTCGGCGTCGTGGAAGACAGCAAGATTCACCGGCTCACCGAGAATACGCGGCCCTATTTTTATGTTCCGATTTTTTATGTTCCGATCCGGCAGATTTATCGCCCCGAGATGGGCCTCGCATTTTATGTGCGGACGGCGGGCTCAGTAAGCGAAGCGATGCAATCCATCCGGCGCGAGTCGCAAGCCGTGGACGCCATGGTTCCGGCATCCGGGGTCATGTCCTTGAACGAGTGGATCGCGGGTTCGCTGTTTGGCCAAAGAATCGCGGCCAGCTTGTTGAGCGTTTTGGCGGCGATCGCTTTCGTCCTGGCGTCCATCGGCCTGTATGGTGTCGTGGCGTACACGGTGGCGCAGCGCACGCAGGAGTTCGGCATCCGGCTGAGTCTAGGCGCGCAACCTCGGGATGTGCTGGGGCTGATTGTGAGGCAGGGCCTCGCGTTTGCCCTGGCGGGAACAGCCGTTGGTGCGGGGCTGACCCTGCTGCTCGGGCGCGCACTGGGAAACTTCCTTGTAAATATGAGCGCTGCCGATCCCCTCATTTTCACCGCGACAGCAGTATTCGTGATCGTGCTTGCTCTGGCTGCTGCCTCAATTCCGGCACGCCGAGCGATGCGCGTCGATCCCATGGTCGCTTTGCGGTATGAATAGGAGTAGACGCCTGCCCACAATCGCGCCGCGCCAGGGGGGTGGTCCCTTTTTCACGTCCGTATCCGCTATCCCCAGTTTGCGTTGACAGGCGAAGAAAAGGCGGCAATACTGACTGGCGATGATCGGCCAACTTCGCGGACGGCTTGCTGAAAAAAGACCTAACCAGGTGCTCATCGACGTGGGCGGCGTGGGCTATCTCGTGCAGGTGCCGCTCTCGACCTACGCTGCGCTCGGCGAATTGCACACCGAGGTCACTGTTCTCATTTACACGCACGTGCGCGAAGACGCCCTGGCGCTCTTCGGTTTTGTCTCCTCGCGCGAAAAGCATTTTTTCGAATTGCTGATTTCCGCTTCCGGCGTCGGCCCGGCGCTCGCGCTGAAAATTCTTTCAGGGATGAGCGTGGAAGAACTGGTCCCCGCGATTCGCGGCGGCGATCTCGTGCGGTTGACGAAAATTCCCGGCGTGGGAAGAAAAACCGCTGAGCGTATCGTGGTCGAGCTGAAGGATAAGCTTGAGGCCGTGGCCGTCGAGACGGAGAAGCCAGCCCTGGCTTCGCCCGCAGGCATCGAAGCGGACGTGGTCTCGGCGCTCGTGAATTTGGGCTACGACACACGCGCCGCCGAAGACGCCGCCGCCGAAGCCAAACGCGAAGCCGGCGCGAACAATTTCGAGACGCTGTTGCGCGCGGCGCTGCAAACCCTCAGCGCGCCGAAAGGCCGCGCCGCACGCACCGCGTAGCAGTGCCTTGTTGTGTTAAGTGAACCGGATGAGGACGCGCGAATCTTGGGCTAGGAGTCTAAGGTCGGAATTGTCGGAGCCAAGCGCGCTGCGCCCCGACTGCACGGAGATATAACGGAACGCTTCTCGTTTCTGTATTCTCCGTGTGCTCTCGGTCGAGAAACACGATGGCAGATGCGAGCACAAAACGAATGATGCAACGGCAGCCGCAGCGAATTGTTTCCGGCGCGGCGCACGAAGAAGATGCGCGCATCGACGTCAGTGTGCGGCCGCGGCGGCTCGAGGAATACATCGGACAGAAGCGCGTCAAGGAAAATATACAGATCGCGATCGACGCCGCGCGCAGCCGTGATGAGGCGCTCGATCACGTCCTGCTCTATGGCCCACCGGGCTTGGGGAAAACCACGCTCGCGCAAATCATCGCCAATGAGCTCAACGTCCCCATCAAGACAAGCGCGGGTCCGTTGCTCGAGCGCAAAGGCGACTTGACGGCCGTCCTTACCGCACTGGAAAAAAAGGAGGTTTTCTTTCTCGACGAGATTCACCGTTTGCAGCCCGCGGTCGAAGAAGTCCTCTATCCGGCAATGGAAGATTTTCGGGTGGACCTGATCATCGGCCAGGGGCCGGGCGCGCGCATCCATCCTTTTCCGCTAAGCCATTTCACCCTCGTTGGGGCCACAACGCGCGCAGGCTTGATCACCGCGCCGCTGCGCTCGCGTTTCGGCATCGTCCATCGCCTCGATTTTTATGAGCCCGAAGATTTGCTCATCATCACTCGGCGCTCCGCAAAAATCCTGAACATCGAGATGGACCAAGGCGGCGCGGAAGAAATCGCGCGTCGCTGCCGTGGCACGCCGCGCATTGCTAATCGCCTGCTGCGTCGCTCGCGCGACTTCGCCGAAGTCCGCGCGGCGGGACGCATCACGCGCGCAGTCGCTCAGGAAGCGCTGCAAATGCTCGGCGTGGATGAAAACGGCCTCGACGAGGTGGATCGCAACTTAATGCTGGCGCTGCTTGACAAATACGGCGGTGGCCCGGTTGGGCTCGGAACGCTCTCTGCAGCGCTCGCGGAAGAAGAAGACGCCATCGAGGAAATGTACGAGCCCTACCTCATGCAGATCGGCATGATCGACCGGACGCCGCGCGGCCGCGTGGCTACTCCGCGCGCGTACGAATATTTTGGCCGCGAACTTCCACGCCGCCAGCCGCGCTTGTTCTGAGCTCAAGATTCCCTCCTGCCTATGCGGGAATGGGCTTTGGCCTGATAGGAGAACCACGGCGACCTTTTGGTGTCGAGCGACGCGCCCTCCCAGGATTTGCGCGCATGGTAGGCCCGCTCCCATGCCAAGGCAATCGACCCCGGCCACTTGCGCCACTTGTCACTTGGGCGCGGAACGGTACTATCCTTAAGCCGTCATGGATCCTTGGTGGAAGACCTTTTTTGATGGCGACTACCTCCGCCTCTGGAGCGCGCCGGAGAGGTCTCCTGATACCGCGCAGCAGGTCGCAGGACTTTGGGATTTGCTGTCCCTCCGCGAAGGGAGCCGCGTCCTCGATGCTCCGTGCGGCTACGGCCGGCTGTCGCTGCCGCTGGCTCGGCGCGAGGCCATCGTCGTCGGGGTGGATCAATCCGCGGAGCTGCTTGCGCAAGCCGAAAAGGATCGCGGCGATCTACCCGCGAATCGCTTGAAGTATCTCCGGCACGATTTGCGAGAGCATTTGCCGGAAGGCGGTTTCGACGCCGCTTTCAACGTGTTCTCTTCGGTCGGTTATGGCGCCGAGAGCGACGACCTGGCGATCTTCAAGACACTTCGCGACGCGGTTCGTCCGGGCGGCCGGGTGCTGGTTGACACTGCGCATCGAGACCTGGTGGCTGCGCGCTTTTCCCGCGGAGCAAAACCGTCGCAACGTCTTGCGGACGGAACGCTAGTCGTCGAGGAACCCATCTTTGATCCCATCTCGGGCCGCGTGAACACCACCTGGTATTGGTCCGGCAGCGCGGGACAAGGTCACAAGTCCGCTTCTCTCCGGCTGTATACCGCCACGGAATTGATCGAGCTTTTGCAGTCTGCCGGCTTGCGCTTTCTATCCGCGCACCGCGGCTGCTCTCTCGAACCATTCAGGGCCGAGGGACCCGACCTCGGCGGCCCCATCGCCCTCCTCACGGAACGCGCGTGAATCATTCCGTGCCCTCTTAACATGCCTTGACAATCTACAATTCCTTTTGTAGATAATCACGGTATGGGAAAGCCAAACGACCTCGCGCCGGGTGGGCGCAACCTGCTGCTTCTCAAGACCGCCTCGCTTGAACCGAAACACGGTTGGGCGACCGCCAAGCGCATTCAACAAATCCCCGCGGAAGTGCTTCCGCTGCAGCAAGCCTCGCTTTATCCCGCTTTCGACCGGCGGGAACGACGCGGCACAGATCAAGGCCAACTGGCCAACTGGGCCAAGTGGAGAGAAACCGAGACCGGCCGGCAAGCCAAGTTTTACTCATTGACCGCCGCGGGCGCGCTCGACTGGGAAAGGAAGCCGCCAACCGGAGCCGCCTGTCACCAATCGATCTGGTTCGAGAAGCAGCCTAGGAGGGTGATGCTATGGTATGGGCCCGCCGATTCTGGCTCCGCTTACAAACTCTGTTCCGCCGCGACCGGAGCGGCCAGCGATTAGAGGACGAGATTCAGTTTCATCTCGACCAGCAAATCGCGGAGAACCTCGCGGCCGGCATGAGTCGTGAAGAAGCCCGCTATGCCGCCATGCGCGCCTTCGGCAATCCTACCTTTCTCAAAGAAGAAACGCGCGACACCTGGGGCTGGGCCTGGCTCGAACAAATCGCCCAGGACCTTCGCTACGGCGCGCGAACGCTCGGGAAGAATCCTGGGTTCACCATGGTCGCAGTTTTGGCGGTCGCGCTCGGAGTCGGCGTGAACACCGGTATTTTTTCGGCGCTGAACGGGGTGGCGCTGAAGCTGCTGCCCGTTCCAAGGGCGGAACAGATCGTGAGTGTGGACCAGATCTTTCACGGAATGTTCCGGCGCAACCTGCATGGCGAGTCGGGACTGTTTTCCTACTCCGAATACAAGAACTATCGCGCGAACAATCAGGTGTTCTCCGGGTTGCTTGCCTATGCGCCATTTTTGGAAGCGACGCTCGGAGGGGAGAACCCGAAACAGCTGATGGGGGCAGAAACCTCCTGCAATTTTTTTGATGTTCTCGGAGAGCGGCCGGCGCTGGGGCGGACTTTTGTGGAGGAAGATTGCCGCGCGCCGGGAGCGAGCCCGGTCGTGGTCGTGAGCGACGAGTTGTGGCGAAGCCGGTTCGACGCCGATCCGTTGATTGTGGGGAAGGGCGTTTCGCTAAACCGCTCGAAATTTGCGGTGATTGGAGTTGCCGCACCGGGATTTGGCGGTCTCGATCCCTGGCCCAGCGAGTTTTGGGCGCCGCTAACGATGCAGAAAGCGCTCGAGCCCGATAGTGATTTACTCTCGGAAGGCAACACCGGTTGGCTGGCGCTGCTGGGACGCATGCGCCCCGCCGCGACACTCGAAGAGGTGCGCGCGGATCTGGGGGTGATTGCGGCGAGGATCGATCAGCAATATCCGGGGCGGACAACCACGTTGGCGGTTCATCGTGCGACCTTCCTGGGACGGCCGGAGGAACGCACGCTGGTCTTTGGGGTTGCGGCCGTGGTGCTGGCGGGAGTCGGACTGGTCCTGCTGATCGCCTGCGCCAATGTGGCGAATCTCCTCCTGGCGCGCGCGTCTTCAAGGCAGAGGGAGATTGCCATTCGGCTCTCGATCGGGGGGAGCCGTTGGCGAATCGTCCGGCAGCTGCTCACGGAAAGCCTGCTGCTCGCGTTTCTTGGCGGAACGGCGGGGTCGCTTGTGGCCTTCTGGTCGGTCGAGGGCATCGCACGGTTTGTCTTGGCGCACTTGCCACACGGCGCGCCGCGGCTGGCGTGGAACGTGAGTCCCGACTTGCGCGTTTGGGGATATGCGCTCGGGCTGACGGCCTTCACGGGAATGGTGTTTGGACTGGCGCCGGCGCTCCACGCAACCAGGCAAGGGTTGAGCACCGCACTGAAAGGATATGGCGGGGGGTTCATCGGAAAAGCCGCGAGCGGAGGAATCGTGCGCAATACGCTTGTCGGGGTGCAGGTGGCGGTATGCATGGTGCTGCTGATTGCCGCCGGACTGTTGATGCGCGGCCTGTATTTGGCGCAAACCGTGGATCCAGGTTTTGCGATGAAAGGGATTACGCAGGCACAATTTGATCTGCCTTCGCAAGGCTATAGCGCGGAAAAAGCGCAGGCGTTCGAGCGGGAATTGACCGCAAGTGTCGCGTCATTGCCCGGTGTGGATGAAGTGGAGCAAGCCCAAGTTACTCCGCTAAGCCACCACTTTCTGGGAACCGGGCTGACGGTTGGCGGGGAGGCGGAATCGCGGCAGTTTGCGTTCAATGTGGTCTCACCGGGATTCTTCGCGATGTTGGCAATGCCCATGGTGCGCGGGCGAACGTTCACGGATGCCGAGGCGCGTTCGGACGCTCCCGTATTGGTGATCACGGAATTCACGGCGCGACGGCTATGGCCGGGGCAAGAGGCGCTTGGAAAAACGCTGCGGGACGGCGAGAAGAAAGCGTGTCAGATCGTAGGCGTTGTAAAGGATTCGCAGGTTTCACACCTCGGACAAAGCGATGAGCTGTTCGTTTACCGGCCCGCCGGGCCGGCGGAGCAAGACCGGCTGCAATTGCTCGTGCACAGCAAGAGCGGCGACACGGCAACGGCCAGCGGCATCCGAGAGGCGGCCCGTGCGCTCGATGCGAACTTGGTGGTCGACGTCACGAAGTTGGCGGACAACCTGGAAGTTTGGCGCACGCCGTCGCGGCTGGTGGCGGCGCTCTCCGGCGTGCTCGGGACACTGGCGCTGCTGCTTGCAGCGATAGGCGTGCACGGCGTCGTTTCCTACGGTGTGAGCCAGCGCATTCGCGAAATCGGTATCCGTATGACGCTCGGGGCCGACGGGCGGGACGTGATGAGTCTTGCAGTGCGGCAAGCGCTGCGACCGGTCGGGATCGGCACGCTGGTTGGGGTGATCGGCTGCGCAGCCGTCTCGCAGGTGCTCTCGGACGTGCTCTACGGCCTGGGAGCCCACGATCCGATCGCCTTTCTCGGCGTGCCGCTGTTTTTGTTGGGCGTTGCCTTCCTGGCGAGCTACCTCCCCGCGCGCCGCGCCGCGCGCATCGACCCCATAACGGCGCTGCGGTATGAGTAACTCGGCGGCTTGACCCATTGCCGCGCGGTTTGCGCCTGGCCCGCGGTAATCCTCCTCGGAGCATCCAGCTAGGTTTCCGCTTGCCCGCGGGCCGTTTGCGCAACCCGAGCCAGGGGAATTAGGATGAGCACCCATGGGAAGAGGCGAACTATCGCGGCGGGAGTTTCTGCGGGAGACGGCAAAGGCCGGGGCCGCAGCAGCGGGAACCGCTTTCTTGGGAACCAAGGCCATGGCGGCGGAGGATGGCTTGGCCGTCCCGCCGCCGGGTGAGGGCGCGGCCGACTACACGCTGCGCATTGGCGCGAGCGCGCTCGAGATTGCGCCAAAGCGCATCGTCTCGGCGATCACCTACAACGGGCAGTTTCCCGGGCCACTGCTGCGGTTCCAAGAAGGGCGCGAGGTGACGGTCGAGATCCATAACGACACGGACGCGCCGGAGCAACTGCACTGGCACGGGCAAAGGGTTCGGGCGGACGTAGACGGCGCGGCGGAAGAGGGCACCCCTCCCATTCCGCCGCATGGTTTGCGGCGCATCGGGTTCATGCCGCGGCCCGCAGGACTGCGCTTCTATCACACACACAACCGCGCCGGGGCGGACCTCAGCGCCGGGCAATACACCGGGCAGGTGGGAACAGTGTACATCGAAGCCAAGGATGAGCCGGGGCGGCACGACCGCGAGGTGTTTCTGATGTTGAAGGAGTTTGCCGGCGCCTTCCTCCAGGGCGGAGACATGCCGCAGGATTTTCTGTCGCCGGCGACGAAAGAGAAGGAGCTCGAGGAGGCGGGCGAGTCGGCGATGAAAGCCTCGCTCGCCAAAGGCATGCCGCATGGCTATGAGGTGGGCTATCAATACTTCACGATCAACGGGCGGATGCTCGGTCACGGCGAGCCCGTCCGGGTCAAAGCGGGAGAGCGCGTGCTGGTTCACGTGGTGAACGGCAGCGCGACCGAGATCCGGAGCCTGGCGTTGCCAGGACACACCTTCCGCGTGGTGGCTCTGGACGGTAATGCCGTGCCGCGGCCCGCCGATGTGCCGGTGGTATGGCTGGGCCCGGGGGAGCGGATTTCCGCCCTCGTGGAAATGGAGCAGCCGGGCGTTTGGATCCTGGGCGACCTAGCCGATGACGACCGGCGGCATGGCATGGGCATTGTGGTGGAGTACGCGGGACGGAAAGGCAAGCCCGTGTGGACGCCGCCGAAACCGTTTCGCTGGAGCTATGCGCGGTTCGCCGTCGAGAACGGCCCGCGGCGCGAGCCGGACGAAACCATGGAGATGACGTTTACGAAGCGGAACGCGGCGGAGCATGGCTTCAACCAGTGGGCGATCAATGAACAGGTTTTTTCGAGCGGATCGATCGAGGCCGCATACCATTTGCGGGAGGGCCGGCGGTACCGTCTGCGCATGCTTAACGCGAGCGACGATGTGCACCCCGTCCATTTGCACCGGCACAGCTTTGAATTGACGAAGCTCGCGGGCAAGGCGACGAGCGGAGTGATCAAAGACGTAGTGATGCTCGGCGGGTATCAGGAAGCGGAGGTGGAGTTTACGGCCGACAATCCCGGGCTGACACTGTTTCACTGCCATCAGCAACTGCACATGGATTTCGGGTTTATGACGCTTTTCGACTATTCGCAGGCGGCTTAAAAACCACCACCGGCTTGGCAGTGGGTACAAGCCGGGCATTCCCGTAAAACTAGAAAAACCACGAAATCCGCGGTCAGCTAAGCGAAACGCCGCCGCCGGCCAGGGCGAACGTCGTCGTTCACGACGCCGACAGCAGGAAAAGCTCTTTCTTTCGGTAGATGCTTCAAGTGGTGATTGCGTGGGACAGCCAAATCAAGAACGTCAAAATCATCAGCGGCCATCGAGCCCGGGTGAGCCCGAGGAACCTTCGAAGAGCAAACTCGAACAGGTCAGGCCTGCTTCGGCCTTCTCGAGCTCCGAGACATCGAGGGGGGTGACGCGATATAGCGAGCCGATGCGCCCGCGCGTGCGGGGAAATGCGGCGGACAAGATTATCGTACCGCCGAGGGCCAAGGCGTTCGCGGCGTGCGGTTCTGAGGGATCCACGTCAATCCAGTCGTAGCCGGTAAACGGCGCGGTGTCGAACCAAGCGCGATTCGCAAGCAGCGTATTTTCTGCGATGCAAGTCACCGCGGATTTCAGATGCAGGCAGCCGCTCACCGCGACGGAGATGACTTCATGCCCGCGCGGCTCAACGATGTCCGCGAATTGGCGGATGCCTTCGGCATTGCTGCGCTTCGTGAGGCCGACGAAGAGTTTTCTGCCAATGCGAAGAACGTCGCCGCCTTCGAGCATTCCGGGGAGCGAGACGTGCGCGAGCTTGCGGTATTTCGCGAGCTCCTTCCCAAGTGAGGCGGCCTCGCCGCGACGGCTTTCGATACCCATTGGCAGAATCACGGCGATTTCATCGAGCACGATGGCCGCGTCTTCCACAAACATCGAATCAGGAAGTTCGGGCTCGGGGGGCAGAGAGATGACGCGCGCGCCGAATTTCCCGAGAAGCGTTTCGTAGGCCTGGTGCTGCTGGCGTGCCCGAGACAGATCAATAGCCTTGCGATCGATGAAGGAAAGCTCGCAACGCGCGATGGCCGGACTGACGCGGCGGGTGATGGCGGTGAGCATGAGGAGAGGGAAAAGTTTACACGAAAACCGACCGAAGCCATCACTTTCGAGAGCCGGACCTTGGTCAGTAATCGAGACAATGAGGATTCGAGTGCAATTTTCTCCCTGAGTCGTTCGGCGACGGTTACTCGCGGGCAGGATTAGAGAAAGACTTTCTCGAGCACGCGAGAGAGAAGAAACTCGAGCGAAGGAGTCGAAACCGAAGGGGCATGGTTCATCCAGAGGCGCATAATTCCCGCGCCAAGGAGCATTCCGGCGAGAATCAGAGCGATGGCGCTCAAGACCACCCATAAATCGGACTTGGAGACCCTGAAAATTCCGGTGCCGGCAGCAGGCTTCTCCGCCCCTTCTCCCGACGAGACGTTCGGCGCGGCATAGGTATTTCCCACGCGATTCGAGATTTCCGGCTGAACCAGCAGCGAGTATCCCTTTCGCGGAATGGTTTCGACGTAGAGGGGTTTGTCGGAGGAATCGCCGAGGGCCATGCGCAGCTTGTTCACCGTGGTATTGACATTGGCGTCGTAGTTGACATGCGTGTCCGCGGGCCACAGGCGCGCGCGCAGCTCTTCCCGAGTGACCACTTCCCCCGGCTTTTCCAGCAGCGTTAGCAAGGTCTGGTAGACCTTGCCCTGGAGCTTCAGCCGGGCCCCGTTGCGCGTGACTTCCTGCCTCTGCTGATCGATCCGAAAAGGTCCAAAGTGAATGTAACGACCGCTAGAAAGCAGACCTGGTCCGGGAATCACAGGATTATCCGGTTCTTGCATCGACATGACTTCCGATGGCATAGACGGTCACCCATACCCCTTTTCTGCTATAGACGCAAAAACCACTCGAGCGTTTTCTGAAATTACGAACGTTTTCGCACATAAGTTCCATACGAATTGCGGCACGTAGGTCACGTTTGGAAAAAGAACGTGTATTTGCTGGAATCCTGCACAAATCGGAGTGTTACACGGCGCTAAAGCCAGGCGTTTAGCTGCGGTTTATACGGAATCCTGGAGACATCCCTTGGAATCGATCGTAAATGAGACACTCTCTTTACGCCTATTCACCCCGTCCGCTTCGAATCCTTCACCAGCAGCCCCGCGCTTTGGGTCTATTCAATTCAATGGAAATCTCGGAGACCAGGGAGATACCCGGCCTATGGCCATACGCAGGTTGTTCAAAAGCGGACACGTGTCCGAATACGGACGGTAGTCCTGGTTATGTCTCTAGGTGCCCAAGCTGTGGTCGAGGCCCGGCCGAGCAGCCCACCCGGCGAACAAACCAAACAAGCCAACAATGATTCCGCGAGGCGCGGAAGCGCCGGCCGAAAAGGCTTGGCGAATCCTGCATGAGGGCTTACAGGGGGGCGAACTCCGACCGACGGGCCAAGGCGGTACGCGCATTAGGTTTGCCCGCGGGCAGTGCGGAGACGGAAAAGGCG
>Ga0182035_10001012_pt1 | contig 13898 bp, 11 predicted proteins | sample flu12Cox44000170_FD_125969 | JGI IMG/M metagenome (GOLD analysis project Ga0182035, IMG submission 125969) | Lab enrichment of tropical soil microbial communities from Luquillo Experimental Forest, Puerto Rico - flux4day.12C.oxic.44.000.170 | ecosystem: Environmental > Terrestrial > Soil >...
CCGAGCATCCACAGCGCTTCATCGGACTTGCTGTAGAGCGGATAGCGCTTGGTCACTGCCAGCAGCCGGCCCGCCGCGGCCCGCCGATCGCCCTTCACGTAGTAGTAGTAGCCGATGCGGAAGTCGCCTTCGGCCAGTATCTCCTGCACGACGCGCAGGTGCTGCTCGGCTTTCGGAACCAGCGGATCCTTGGGGTATTTCGTGAGAAACGTCTGGAACTCTTCCTCCGCCGCCTTCGCTTCGGTGCGATCACGGTCTGGCTTTTCCATCTGCTTGAAGTGCGTCATCGCCACCTGGATCTGCGCGTAGGAAGCCTCAGAGAGGAAGGGAAAGAACACGATGAAGTCTTTGTAGCCCGCAACCGCCTGCGTCCAGTTGGCGCTTCCGCCTTCCTTGTAGTAGGAATCCGCGATGGCCAGTTTGGCCTTGGCCAGATACTCGCTGTCCGGGTAGGTATTGATCAGCGTTTGCAGGTCCAGGCGGCCCACTTCGTGGCGGCCCTTTTTTATGTTCGCGAGCGCCCGAGCGTAGAGGATCTTGTCGGGAGCCGCCGACTCATCCTCGGCCATCGCATCCTTCGTTTTGGACTTTTTGGCCGTTTTCTTTGCCGGCGCTTTCTTGGCGTCTTTTTCGCTGTTGCCGAGGGTGGCGGTGGAAGGAGTACTCTGTGTCGTCGTCTGGGTCTGGGCTTGGTTGCTGGCTGCGGCAGAAAGTACGGTCATTCCCAAAATCGCAAGCAGAGTGCGGCGCAAACATCACCTCGCGGGCAAAAAGTCTGAAAGTTGCGCGGCCCGGGACTGGTCTCTCGGCTGAAGTTGAGCGTCGGTTTATGCCGCTGGCAACAATTTCAGTATAACCTGAACCAAAGGACAGGAAAGCGAAACTTTGCGTCCGGCCTTGGCTGTCTTCCGCTTCAGGCCCCAACCTCCTCAGAATCCGGCGCCGGCCCCGGGGTTGCTCCGCGCCGCCGCCCTTTTTTAATGTTTTGTAACATGAATCCAGCCGGTTGCCATTAACATACCGTGCCGGAGCCGCTCCGCAAATCGAATGGACAAACGCAAGTTTCTCTTCGTCTCGCTCTCCGGGCTCATCGGAGACATCGCCTGGGAAGCGCAAAAAGAGGGCCACGACGTCCGCTACTTCATTGAGGCGGGAAGCGAGCAGGATATTGCCGACGGGTTTGTCCCCAAGTCGAAAGACTGGGAGCGCGACGCGAAGTGGGCCGACATCGTGGTGTTTGACGACACGCTCGGTCAGGGCGCAAAGGCGCAGGCGCTGCGCGCTACCGGCAAACCGGTGATCGGCGGCACTCCTTACACCGACCGCCTGGAAGACGATCGCTCCTTCGGCCAGGAAGAGCTGAAAAACGCCGGGGTCAACATCATCCCCTACGAGGAGTTCGATTCGTTCGATCCGGCCATCGAATTCGTCCAGAAAAACCCCGACCGCTATGTCATCAAACCGAGCGGCGAAGCACAGAACGTCAAACGCCGACTGTTTGTCGGCGAAGAAGAGGACGGCGACGACGTCATTCGCATGCTCGAGGCCTATAAGAAGGCCTTTGCCGACGAAATCAAGGTCTTCCAGCTGCAGCGGCGCGTCACCGGTGTCGAAGTCGCCGTCGGCGCTTTCTTCAACGGCAAGAACTTCATCACGCCGGTCAACATCAACTTCGAGCACAAAAAGCTCTTTCCGGGCAACATCGGTCCTCCTACCGGTGAAATGGGCACTTCCATGTTCTGGAGCGAGCCCAATCGGCTGTTCACACAAACTCTGCTCAAGATGGAACCGAAGCTGGCGGAGGAGGGCTACGTCGGCTACATCGATCTGAATTGCATCGTCAACAACAACGGCATTTATCCGCTCGAGTTCACGTCGCGCTTTGGCTATCCGACCATTAGCATTCAGCAGGAGGGAATGCTGACGCCGATCAGCGACCTGTTTTGGGAGCTCGCCAACGGCCTCGAACCCAAGTGGCGCACGCGCAGCGGCTTCCAGATCGGCGTACGCATCGTCGTGCCACCCTTTCCATTCGATGACGACGCCACGTTCGAATCGTTCTCGAAAAATGCCGCGATTGTTTTTAAAAAGCCCACCATCGAAGGTGTGCACATCGAGGACGTGAAACAGACCAAGGACCAGTGGCTGGTGGCGGGAACCTCGGGCGTGGTGCTGATCGTCGTGGGCACCGGCACCACCATGAAACAGGCGCAAGCCCAGGTCTACTCGCGCATCCGCAACATCCTGATCCCCAACATGTACTACCGCACCGATATCGGAGACCGCTGGGTGGAAGATTCCGACAAGCTCCACAACTGGGGCTATCTGCGTTAGCCGCCTCAAGCCGGCAGCGGCCGTGGCTCGCCGCGGTCCCGTTTCTAGCGGGAAAAATAGCCGCTCTTGGCCCGTATCGCCACGCCATCCGTTGTAGGTCGAATCGCAATCTTGCGAAAGCTCTGATCCTTCATGGGATTTGCCGGATAGTAGCCGACCTCATACATGGTTCGCAGCTCCTCGGCAATCTTGCGGAAATAGTCGGCTGGATCGGTTTCTCTCGCGTCCACATTCCATGCACCGGTTTCCTTGGCGATCCGGTCCATCACACGAATTCCATATTTGTTGCGGGCCGACAGCTCGCCGTGTTTCATCGTCTCCGTGTAGCGAATCGTGTATACCAGCACGTTCGCCGCCTGCGCCGCCTCGATCGTCGTCATCATGTCGTGGGAACTTGAATTGTCCTCGCCGTCGCTGAAGATCAGAATCGCCCGGCGGCCCTCTTGGTTCTTCAGCCGTTCCTCGGTCGCGTAAAAGATCGCGTCGTAGAACGCCGTCCCCAGGTCCCGTCTCTCCGCTGGCCCGATCTCCGGAAACCGGTCGCTGCTCTTCTCGTATTGCTTCAACCGCTCCATCATCTCCGGCCCCGACTGCGTGAAGTCGCTCACCAGCCGCAAGTGATTTCCGAAGCCTAGCAAGAATGCGCGGTCTTTTGGACCCAGCACGCTCTTCAGAAAGACCTGAAGGTCCTTTTCGTGCTGTTTGGAAAAGCGCTCCTGGCTGCCACTGGCGTCCACAATCAAACCCAAGGTCAGCGGGACCTCGGCACTACGTGCGAAGTAGGCGATCTTCTGTTCGGCGCCGTCTTCGAAAATACGCACGTCCTCGGCGGAGAGCGTGTCCACCAGCCCGCCCGAGGCATCGCGCGCCGTGAATGCAACGTTCACCAGGTTGACCTTGGAATGAATCGCCGGCGTCTCTTGCCCGCGGGCCGGAGGCATGCCGCCGCCCAATAGAAGCAGCAGACTGCCGACCACGGGCCTTACCGATACCCTTCGCTTCAAGCCGGGCATGGAGGTTCCTTCCGTCGCGCTCGAACATGATACGGCGAAGCCCTCCGATCGGTTCCTTCAAGCCGTCCAAGTTCCGGTCTGACAAACTTTTTACTTCACTCTGGGAACTAACTGCCGTAAAGTCTGTGCGTTACCTCGCACGCACATCTCTTGGAGGCTGTGCATGAAAAAGATTCTGGCCGCGGCTCTGGTACTGGCCGCGATCCCTGCTCTAACGCTCCTCTCCAGCGCTACTCAACAGGAAAAGGTGGCAAAAGTTTCGCTCAAAATCGGCGACACCGCTCCTGATTTCACGCTTCTGAGCGATCAATGGAAGCCCGTCAAGCTCAGCGACTACAAGGGCAAGAAAAACGTCCTGCTGGCGGTCTACGTACTGGCCTTTACCGGTGGTTGAACGAAGCAACTCCAGGCGGTCCAGTCTGGAATCGACAGCGGCAAGATTGACCCCACGGACACGGAAGTTTTTGGCGTCAGCATGGATTCTCCCGCGGCCAATGCCGCGTTCGCCAAGCAGATCAACATTAAGTTCCCGCTTCTGAGCGACATGAACAAGAAGATGCTCACAGCCTACGGCATCTTGAAGGGCCATGACGTCCAGGGCGACACCTACGAGTGGGCCCAGCGCGCCAACATCGTCATAGACAAGAACGGCGTCGTGCAGCACATCGAAGAAGGCGACTCGGCCGTCAATCCCAATAACGCTCTCTCCGTCTGCACCGACTTGCATAAAAAACAGTCGGCAAAGTGAGGCGGGGGTCCTAGGCCGTTCGTTTCTGACGGCAAGCGAACGCCGCCCGTTAAGGAGCACCGGGCGGCTTCTCGCCTTCTAATTTCTAAACCGATTCAAACCTACTCAGAATCGCCAATTAGAGCTATAGTTCTCTGCACTTCTCCCTTTCGGCGAGGATCTCGATGAGCGTGCGAGTCTGGTTCGCTGCAGTTGTCGTTACCATGGTCGCGGCGGCTGGCCTGGAATGGCTTCACGCCTCGGACGACGCCAAGCCGGCAGCCGCTCCCACTTACTCTCGGGACGTCGCGCCCATCGTGCAAAGGAACTGCCAGGTCTGCCACCGGCCGGGTGAAGCGGGGCCCTTCCCGATGCTCAACTACAAGCAGGTGCGGCCCTGGTCGCAGGCGATGAAGGTGGCCGTGGAGTCAGGCAAGATGCCGCCTTGGTTCGCCGACCCTCGCTACGGCTCGTTCTCAAACGCCATGAGCCTCTCGGCCGCCGAAAAGGAGACGCTCGAAAAATGGGCGGATGCCGGCGCGCCAGAGGGCGATCCGAAAGACCTCCCTCCGCCCGTAGACTGGGTCGAAGGTTGGGGCATCGGTAAACCCGACAAGATCTACGAACTTCCGGTCCCTTTCGACGTTCCGGCTTCGGGCGTGGTCGACTACCAGCACGTCATCGTTCCAACCGGCTTCACCGAGGACAGGTGGGTCGCAGCCGCCGAGGTTCGCCCTACCGACCGCATGGTCGTGCATCACATCATCGCCTTCGTGCGCGAGCCGCGTTCGAACTGGTTCCGCGGCCAGAAACCGGGGGTCTTCTTCACCGCTCCGCAGGTCAAGACCGAAGAGCAGCCGGATACCAGCGCGCTCCCGAGCGACTTCCTGGTCGGCTACGCGCCCGGCCAGCCCGCCGAAATTCTCCGGCCCGGCCAAGCCAAGCTCATCAAGGCCGGTTCGGATATCGTCTTCCAGGTGCACTACACGCCGCATGGCCATGCCGGCAAAGACCAGTCGAAACTCGGCATTGTCTTCGCCAAAGAGCCGCCCAACGAGCGTGTCCTCACTTTGTCCGCTACCAACGGCACGTTCAAGATCCCTCCCGGAGACCCGAACTACCGCGTGGACGCCGACTTCACGGTTGGCAGCGACGTGAAACTCTCCGGGCTGCATCCCCACATGCACGGACGCGGCAAGGACTTCGAGTATCGCGTTGTGTTTCCTTCGGGCGAAAGCAAAACGCTGCTGAGCGTCCCGCACTACGACTGGCACTGGCAGAACTGGTACAACCTGACCGAGGCGGTCTCGCTCCCCAAAGGGGCCCGCATTGAATGCACGGCGCACTTCGACAACTCCGCCAACAATCCCGAAAACGCCGATCCGACCAAGGAGGTCACTTGGGGCGAGCAAAGGTGGGATGAAATGATGGTGGGTTTCTTCAATCTCGTCTTCGACGCCAAAATGCCGGTCGAAAATCTCTTCGTGGACCGGAAAAACAACGCCGGCATCGCCAAAAATTGAGGCTGCGAGCGAATAGCCGTTTTCCAGCCACCGACGGCGCCAGGGTTTTCTGTGCCGCCGTTTTGCGCTGCGCCCGCGGCCTGTTGAAATCTCCACTTCTTTCAACAAGCGTCCACAGATTTGCACAAGTGTGAATTACGAATTTCGTTGACGTGAAAATTGTTTAGGAATATCTTGCGCACCAGATTGAACCGGAGAGCAAGAACTTTACGGATCAGTTGAAGGCGCAGGGTGCGGGTCCCACTGGGACCCGCCGTGAAAAACGAAGCCCGCGCCACGAGATTGAACTGCAAAGCTCGAAGCCTTGACGGCGGCGTATCGGGGAAACGGCAAGTCTAAACAACGAGCCGGATCACTGGACGCAGCTGGGAAGTGGAAGGCCCGCCAGGTTCGGTGGAAAAGCGTAGCGAGCTTAACCGCAAGCCGCGCAAAGAAGCCGAAAACCGGAGGGAAGGAAACTTCACGCTCTACTCAGACGGCCGCCAGCCGGAACGCGCAAGCGGAACGACCGACGAACCGCCGGATTGGAATACGCAAGGTCCGAAACTTTACGGCTCAGTAGAGCGCGCAACGCGCCGCAAGGCGCAACCGCGAACAAGAGGGGTTCTGGCCCAAGCCGCAAGGCGGAGGCCGGAGCGCCAGGAGTTCAAGGTGCAGTTGCGATGCGAGATTGAACTGCAAAAGATTCGAAGCCGGATCGCAGCCGGATGAAGGAATCGGCAAGCCGCAAGGCGGGCCGCAACCGACAGACGGCGCGGGATGGTCAGAAACTTTACGGATCAATTAGAGGGCGTAACAACCGAAGGGCCAAAAGCCCGGCGGCGGTTGCGCCCTCGATTTTTTTCTATAGGCGGCGAATTCCCCGGGACTCTCCTGCTGGCATTTACTTGAATCGATTTCCTTGCACTGAGGGCGCAGTGCGGTCTTTTCCTGGCGGGCCTGGCATCCCTGGCGGACCAGCCGGCCCAGTCTGACTTGCGGCCCTCGGAGCAACTCGGAGCATTTGAGCGAGGTCTTGATTCCGGCGTGGTTCTCGGTGGGATCGCCCCGTTGAGGTTGAGGGGGACGCTATTCGGCGACGGTAAGTTCTGCGGTTGCGGAAAGCGGAATTCGCGACCCGGCAGTTGGCGTCTGATCGACCACGGTGCCGTGCGGCCACTGCGGTGCGCTGACCGTATTGAGTTTGCGCTTGATGCTCACAATCTCGAGTCTGCGCACGGCGTCGGCGACATTCATCCCTGTCAAATGCGGCATGACGTAAGCTCCTTCCCGGGCACCCTGGGAAACGAGCACATCCACGCGGGGCGTGGCGGCCCCGGCGCCGGGCTTGGGACTCTGCAAGACGACCGTATCGGCGGGAACGTCAGCAAGCGAGAGCGTCGAGACTTCGCCGACCTGCAAGCCGCCGCGCAATAACTCGATGCGAGACACGCGCAGCGATGTTCCTTCAAGCGGAGGTATCTGCAGCGCGCGCTGTCCGAGGCTCAGAACGACGTGAGCCTGCTGGGAAATTTTCATGAGCATCCCGGGAGAGGGAGTCTGGCGAACCACGGTGTTGATGGCCTGTTCGGAGTAGACGCGGTCTGCGACGCGAAGAATGAGGCCGCGGGAGCGCAGGTCGTTGCTGGCTTGCGTGACGCCCTTGCCGACCAGATTCGGCATGCTGACTTCCCGTCCGTGGATGGCAATGCGCATCGCGGTAATCGCGCTTAGGAAAGCGGCCGAGGCTAGGATGAAAACCAGGAAAACCATGCGGCCGAGCCATTCCAGGCGTTCGCGAAAGTTCATGGCGCTAGTTTACGGTGAGAGGCGGTCCTTAGACCGACATTTTGCCGGGCAGTTTCCTGGCCCCTAGGAATTCCCGCAGCCAAGGCTTAGCAAATCGTCTGGGCTGGCGGCCTTTGAAGCGGCGCTTGGTCTAAACGTGCGCGGTGACGCGCAGGAAGGAAGCGGGGATGTTAGTACCGCCGGAACCATTGGTGTTTTGCGACATGGCAAGCTGCCTAAGCTACGCGCGCAGTTCCTCGATCCGGCCTGATTTCTCCGCGGCTTCGACGGCGTTCATGGTAGGACCGTAGAACCGTCCGAAAAGGTCCATGAATTCCGTGGCGCTGCAATGGGGAGAGGTGAAGTACCAGGTCTCTTTGACCGTGGAGATTTTCTCGCGCGCGATGCCAGCTTGGCCGAAGCGTTCGACAACATGGGCTTCGACGCCCCACGTGACCGGGCTGATGAAGCCTTCAGGAGGCGGCGGCAGAAATGTGGCGCTGATTTTCAGAAGTTGCGAAACGAAGGTCGGATCGCCGGCAATCCAATTGCCCATGACGATACGCCCGCCGGGCCTGGTGACGCGGACCATTTCCTTGGCTACGTCGAAAGGCCGGGGCGCGAACATCGCTCCGAACATGCTGACCGTCAGGTCGAAGGAGTGATCGGGCACGCCCTGCAAACGGGAAGCGTCGCCTTCCTGGAATTTCAGATTGTTGAGCCCGGCCGCCGCCGCGCGACGAATGCCGGCTTCGACGAGATTGCGCGCGATGTCAATGCCGGTCACTTCGCCGCCGAGGCGGGCGATGGGCAGAGACGTGGTGCCGTCACCGCAGCCGAGGTCCAGCACGCGCATGCCGGGCTCGATCCCGAGCGAATTGGCGAAAGCGTTGCCGGAATCGCGCATGAACGCGGCAATTTCCGTGAAATCGCCCTTTTCCCACAGGGCCTGATTCGGATTTGCCGCCATCGGGCTTGGGTTGGTAGCCATAGGGTCCTCGGCGGTGAGCAGGAGAGTAGATGGATGGTAGCGTCGGATCCGAAGCAGGTCAAGCGTCCGGTGGGATTGTTGCTGGCAGCGCCAACTCTGCGACGGAAATCGCGTTGATCGTCTTGCTAGCGATGGCGCGTTGAACTAGAGTGCGGCGCCTGGCAGGCACGCGGCTTGATCGCGCCCCGGGGGCTCTGCCACGAGCTTCAGGGAAGGCCATGAAGACCGTTGGCAGCGGGCAACCGGAGACCAGACCCCCGGTGACGATGGTTCGGAGCGTCTGCGCGTCGAGGCTGTGGCCAGGAAGAAGCACCAAGAGCAGGGCGACGCGTGGTCGCGCTGGGAAACTCGCATGCGGGGAAACGGCGATTGTCGGGCCCGGCGACCTAACGGCTGGCTTTGTAGCTGGCAATTGCTTCGGCTTCGTTGTCGAAGGTGCGCATCAGGTCGAGCAGGTGCAGGATCTTGAAGGCCTGCAACGCGGAGCCGCGCGGCCGTACGAATCGTACGTCACCGCCCTTGTCGCGAGCGGAAACACACACCTTGACAATGACGCTGAATCCGGACTGTCCACGTGAGTCAGTTCGGCGAGATTCAGGATGAACTTGTGGGTGCCGTTGGCGATGAGCTGATCGAGTCTGGCCCCGAGCAAGTCGCTCTCGCCGTCGCTGATCGTCGCCCTTCCGCGGAGGTCGAGGATGGTGACGTCGCCGTCGGATTCACGAATTGAGATTTCAAGTGGCACAACGCCCGGCGTCAAGATCGCTTTTGACCTGGCCTGAGTCAGAGGCAAGATTATAGCCCGCCAAGGCGGGAAACCCCCCGCCCCGCCCCTAAAGAAAGTAAGTGGCGTTGTCGGTGGCCCATTGATGGAAGGTCCGCGGCCGGGCGCCGGTGAGTTCGGCGAAAGTGCTGGTAACGAGCGCGGGCTGGCCGAGCGCGGCGGCCCAGGCGTCGAGCAGCATGTCGACCGCAGGGGCCGGGAAAATCGTGGTGAGTTCGCGGCGCGCCTGGTCGGAGGTCAGTTCTTCGACGCGGATTGGGCGACCGATTGCGCGGCCGATGATTTCGATTTGTTCGCGCTGCGTGAGCGATTCAGGTCCGGTGAGCACGTAGTCCCTGCCGGCGTGTGTGGTGTCGTCGTCGGCAGCGCACAGGGCGCGCACGGCAATGGCGGCGATATCGCGCTCGTCAATCGGAGCCGTGGGTGCCGAGAGATACGGCCAGCGCACGGGAGAGCCCGCGCGGATCGCGCCAGCCCACCAATCGCGAGCATTCGCCGAAAACATTCCGGGGCGGAGGAAGGTCCACTGAAGACCGGAAGAGGCGATGGTGTTTTCCATTCGCGCGTGCATGCGCGCGAGAGGATTGGGTTGCTGGAACAGCGGATGCGCCGTCTGGTGCGGCGAAGAGAGCAATACGATGCGTTGGGCGTGGCTTGCCATTTGTTGAATCGCGCTAGCGATGGTGCCGGCAGGCGCGGTCCAGACAAGAAACACCGCTTCGATCCCGCGCAAGGCGGTGACGAGCGATTCGGGCGCGGCGAGGTCGCCGCGGACCACTTCGAGGTGCGGCGGAAGATGGGCGGATTCGGGATTGCGAACCAGCGCCCGCACCTTGAGATGGCCGGGAAGCTGGGCCGCGACCTGGCGTCCGACACGGCCGGTAGCGCCGATGACCAGGATGTGGTTCATCGGGTAATTATAGGGCGCGTCGCGCGCGACGTTGTTGCCGGGAGGTTAACAAACCGGGACACGACTACGGACGGTTTTGCTTCTGGATTTGCCGCCAGTGCAGTTTGCTGCGGACGACGAGCGCAGCCGTGACCAGCCCCGCGGTCAAAAGAGCGGCACCGGCGAGAAGGCGAACGAGTGCGGTGGCATCCCCTGCCGCCGCGGCGTCATAAAGCAGCGCTGAGCCCGAGAAGACTGCGAGGATGGCGATCGCAAGCCCGAGGTTTTCTAGCATAGCTGGGAGGCCTTTGGCCACGCCACGCGCCTTTTCTGGTCGACAAAACCGAATTCCGGGGGTTGTTTGTGAATCCGGCGAAGGACCGGTGCGCTGAAGGGCTTTTTCATCTCCGCCCCGCAAGCGCATCTGGGGTTGGCGCCACGGTCGAAAGGCGGGCGAACTAGTTCGATCTCGCAGCGGCATGGAAAGTTAACGCACACGTAGCGTCGACCCGCTTGCGTTGGCGGCATGGCGTACGAGTGTGTTCGTCTTACGGGCGTGTGCGCACGGAGCCGGGCGATTTGGTTCGCTTCCAGAGCAAGGCGTAGATTGCGCCGGTGCGGGGCGAAAGAGACAGGCGCCATGGTCGGCGGGTTCGGCATCTCGGTTGGGATGCTGAGCAGAGTGCATCGCGTTAGGGTCAGGGCTGGGGAACGGCCGCGCCCCAGAAGCAGTAGCTGCCACATTTGGGGAAGCGTGGGACGTAGCCGGTGTCCATGCGCTCGATGCGGAAACCGGCTTGCCGGATGAGTCTGGGAATGTCGCGCGTGACGTGGCAGCCTTCAAAAGCCCACTGGAAGAAAGGTTCGGTGCGCTGCTGCCAGCGGCGGACGGGCAGATCGGGTGAGAGGCCATGCTGATCGGCTCCGGATTGCCGAGTGCCGTGACGATATGGGGATAGACGTGGTTTCGGTAGAAGGACATGGCAGGCTAGCCAGGACTCTAGCAAACCGGCCGCTTCGGTGTGTCAACCCGGGATCAAGCCGAAGCGGTCCCGCTGGCAGCGCAGCAGCTATCCTGAACTATTTCTTCTCCCCCTGCGTAGTACAGAATAGAGCGGGAGGTGGTTGCCCATGCCACAAGACGATCCGCAGCGCAAAAACTCCTTGGTGGTACCCATACTGCTGATCACGCTGGGCGCGTTGTTTCTGTTTCGCAACTGGCATCCGGGTTTTGAAGTTGGCCGCTTGCTGCGTGACTGGTGGCCGCTCATTCTGATCGCGGTCGGGTTGGGCAAGATTTGGGATTACTCGCGCAGCCGGGGCCCTTCGGGGCAAGCTTCAGGCGGAGTCGCGCTCGGCTCAACCATTGGCGTCGTGGCCGCAGTGTTGGTGATCGTGCTTCTGCTCGGCCAGTACCAGAAGTCGCATCGCAAATTCTCGAGCCGCAGCGACGAATCGGATCGTGGTGAGTTCGCAAGCCACACCGACGAAGTGCTGGAGCTGCAGGGCGCCAAGTCGGTGCGCGCTGAGCTCAAGATGGGCGCCGGCGAACTGAATATCGAAGGCGGTTCGAGCCACCTGCTGAACTCGCGGTTTCTCTTCAACCGCAAGTGGGACAGTCCGCGCGTGAACTATCACGTAAACGGCGACAAGGGTGAGCTCGAAATTGTGCAAGATCAAAATGGCAGCATCAACTTTGACGCCGGCAACAACAACTGGGACCTGACCTTCAACAACGACGTGCCGATCCAGTTGCATATTGAGATGGGAGCGGGAGCCGGCGAGCTGAAACTGCGCGACATGAATGTGACCGAGTTGGAGCTGCACATGGGTGCCGGGCAGCTGGAGCTGGACTTGACCGGGCCGCGCAAGTCCGATCTCGACGTAACGCTAAAAGGCGGAGTCGGCCAGGCGACGATCCGGTTGCCGCGCGATGTGGCGGTACGCGCGCACGCCGCGGGCGGGATTGGCTCGATTGACGCGGAAGGGCTGAAGAAGGACGGCAACGACTACAGCAATGAGATGTGGGGAAAGACCCCGCACAAGATCACGCTCGATGTGCAAGGCGGCATCGGACAGATCGAACTTGTTCAGGACTGACTCACCGCAGCCGAATAGGTGCCGCTTGTTTGTCTCATCTTGACGAACAACGTATAATTTGAAGTTTAGAAAGTGCGTTCCTAACGCAGTGTCTGAGCTTCCTCCCTTGGCACAGAACGACACCACCCTTCCCGAGGCCACTTCAGGCCAGTTGGATCAGGAGACGCTGCAAGTCCGCGGCGCGCGGGTTCACAACCTCAAAAACGTCACGGTCGAAATTCCGCACAACGCGATCACCGTGGTAAGCGGCGTCAGCGGCAGCGGCAAGTCGTCGCTGGCCTTCGATACCATCTACGCAGAAGGGCAGCGCCGCTACGTGGAGTCGCTTTCGGCTTATGCGCGGCAATTCCTCGAGCGGATGGAGAAGCCGGAGGTGGACGAGATTTCCGGCATTGCTCCGGCCGTTGCCATCCGGCAGAAGAACACCACGCGCAATCCTCGTTCCACGGTCGCAACGGCCACGGAAATTTACGACTACTTGCGGCTGCTTTTTGCGCGCTGCGGCACGACCTTCTGCACCAAGTGCGGCGCCGAGGTACACAAGGATTCGCCGGACGAGATCGCAAAGCGTGTGCTGGGCGCCGGGAGCGGCCGGCGCTTTTACGTAATGTACCGGCTGCGCGTGGCCGCTGTGCAGGCGGCGGGTGCGAAAGGGAAGAAGCCGGCGGCGAAAAAGAGCGCAAGCGAGGCGGCGGGAGACGCGCTGCGACTGGCTCTGCTCGATTTGCAGAAGCGCGGATTCAACCGCCTGTATCAGGCCGGGCGGGTGCACGAGTTTGTGACGCCGGAATCGCTGCTCGACGTGGACTTTACGAAGCCGGTGTACGTGCTGGTGGATCGCATGTCGGTCACCTACGAAGCCAAGTCGCGGCTGGTTGATTCGGTCGAGATCTGTTATCGCGAAGGGCAGGGAGAAGCGATTGTGGAGTTCCTGCCCTCCGACGGAAATGACCCCCCTGGCGGCTCGGCGGAGCGGATGACCTTCAACGAGCGGTTCGAGTGCAAGAACGACGGAACCATCTTTCAGGAGCCTGAGCCGCGCCTGTTTTCCTTCAACAATCCGTATGGAGCGTGCCCTCGCTGCCAAGGATTCGGCAACACCATTGACTTCGATTTGAATCTGGTGGTGCCCGACCCGAGCAAATCGCTCGACGAAGGAGCCATCGAGCCGTGGACCAAGCCGCGTTTCCGCGCACTGCTCAACCAAGCCAAGGCCTGGGCCAAGGCGCAGAACATCCCGACCAACCTAGCCTGGCGCCAACTGCGGGAAGAAGATCGGCGGCGGATTCTCGAAGGCGATGCGGAAAACGACTACGACGGCGTAAAGGGGTTTTTTCAGTGGCTCGAGCGCAAGAAGTACAAGCTGCACGTACGCGTGTTCTTGAGCCGGTATCGCGGGTACGCCACGTGTCCGGAGTGCGGCGGGACCCGGCTGCGCCCGGAAGCGCGCGCCGTGAAGATTACCGGGCGGACCATCACCGACGTCTGCAGGCTGACGGTAAAGGAAGCGCGCAAGTTTTTCCGGGAGCTACAGCTGAGCGAAGCACAAACCAAGGTCGCCGACAAGATTCTGGAGGAGATTCGTTCCCGGCTGCAATTCCTCGACGAGGTGGGGCTCGACTACTTGTCGCTGGACCGGCTGACTTCGACCCTGTCGGGCGGCGAGTCGCAGCGAATTCAGCTGGCGACTTCGCTCGGCTCGCATCTGGTGGGTGCTTTGTATGTGCTCGATGAGCCGTCGATCGGCCTGCATCCGCGCGACACCAAGCG
>Ga0182035_10001016_pt1 | contig 13877 bp, 22 predicted proteins | sample flu12Cox44000170_FD_125969 | JGI IMG/M metagenome (GOLD analysis project Ga0182035, IMG submission 125969) | Lab enrichment of tropical soil microbial communities from Luquillo Experimental Forest, Puerto Rico - flux4day.12C.oxic.44.000.170 | ecosystem: Environmental > Terrestrial > Soil >...
GGCGTCCTCACCTTTCACTCTTGCAAGAGTGAGCCAATATATTGGGCCGACCGGTTGGACGTATCCGACTTGCCCGTGGACGAACCGGGCAAAGCGAAGGTTGGGATTGGTCTATTAACGTACCGCTGCCTATCCCAAGCTGAGGTGTGGGGCGGACTGGGTCTCTTGATGAGGCCAGGGTAGGAAGGCTTGGGAGAGGTTCTATGCGGCCCTGACTCCGCATGACATCCAACATTGGCACCATCATCAAGATGCGGCTGAAGGACCGGGCTAACTGGCTGGGTTGGTTCTGATGGAAAGTAGCGATAGTGAAGGCCCTCAAGGCCAAACGATAATACTATCTCGGGTCTAACGATTGTCCTTGCCGCCATATTACGCCTATGGACCGAGACTAAATGCCGGAGGCCATATCCGACGCAAGCTCCCGCAAGAAATATCAACACTACGAAAAAATCGGTCATCAGGCACCCCTCGACCGTTTTAGCCCCCTTCAGCCCCGCAACTCTGGTCCTTTCGCTTAGCGGCGACTGCTCTATTAGCTAATTAGCCTGAGTCACGCATTGATAATTGTCACAAGGCAAAGAAACTTTCCCCCGAGGCTTTGTTTGTCAGACCGCCGTTTATCTTGGGCGGCAAAATGTGGGACTACCGCCAACTACCCCGCCTCTTAATCCGTGGCGCTCCCGGCTCGGCTTCACCAAGGGGCATGTCAAATTCGTATGATTGCTGCAATGATATTGATGAAGTCCTTGCCATCGTATGGTCCCACGAGGGCGAAGAACGTTCGAAATACCTGCTCAATACGTATCTTGAGAACGGCACAGCCGACCGTGATGTTCTCTTCGATGTTGCTGATAGATTGCAGGATGCTGGCCTTGTAGACGCCGCCAACGTGGTTAGGGAAGCGGCCGGTCAGATGGACGACCCAGCTATAGCCCTGATAGCTGATGTCTTAGACGACCCGGTTAGAGGTAACGTCAAATCCAGATTAAAGCCTCTGTCGCAGGAACAAAGTCACCCTCGACAATCTGATTTCGGCAGGCGTTGATGCAGATATTTGTGAGTATGTTTGCCGGACTATAGGTCGCTATCACGCCTTTGGTGTTCGAGCTTCGCTAAGATGAAGCCCACCGCGAGAAGGATAATCAGACCGACGATAACTTCTTGGTTCATTAGCCCCCCGGTTGTTACCCTGCTGCAATGGGACGCCCATAAAAGTGCAACGCCGCCTAGCGTTGAAACACTCACTAGACGGCGTTACCCCCTGCCCCGGGAGGGAACGGCAAAATCCCGAACGATAGAACTTATACAGTCGCCGCAGCGTCCGTCTGTGATATTTATCAAAATGAAGCGGATTATTGTTCGTCCCAACGTGTTCAACTAGGTTCCGTCCTACAAGGCATGGGAGGAGGCACGGCGATGAGGGGCCTGTTAGGACTGTCCGTGTTGCTGTCGCTGGTCAGCGGTAGTGTGGTTTTGGCAAATGAAATCGATGGCTTTCGACTCGGGATGCCGATGGCGAAGGCAAGAGAACTGGCCGCCGAGAAGAAGTATACCTTCGGCAATCCGGTCAAGGGCGACCCCAACGACAGGTCGGTAGATTATTGTCTTGTGAAAGGCGGTCCCTGTCTGGGATTTTGCGACTCTACTCTCAGTTCGGTGACCATGGCGAGGCCAAGCAGCATCAATGAAGTAGCGGGCACCATCAAAGAATGGAAGAGCATATATGGAGAGCCGCAAGTGGCGCCGAATATCTGGTATCTACAAGGCAAACAGTACAGTTCTGTCCAATTCAATTGGTTTGGCGACGATAACATTCAAAGAGACATTGCGATTTCTCAGTATGAACAAGGAGAGACGCAGATAGCGTTCGGGTATTCCTACATCAAACATCCTTGCCGCCATTGAGAGAGTATCGAAGGCCCAGACCACATCTAGATAGTGTGGGACTTGTTGGAGGGTGTCGCGGGGTGGATACACTCCGTGTGGAAGAGCAAGGGGGACATTACGGTGAGAAGCTTCTTGGGACTGTCTATGTCGCTGTCGCTAATCAGCGGGACTGTAGCTTTAGCGAACGAAATCGATGGCTTTCGCCTTGGAATGTCCATGGCAAAGGTCAGACAGTTGGCTATCGAGAAGGGATATACTTTCAGCGATCCGCTCAATATGAGCGACGGGTCGGTCTCTTACTCTCTTCAGAAAGACGGTCCCGCTCTGTGGTTTTGCGACGCAACTCTCATTGGGGTGGACTTGTACAGGCCAAGCAGCCTCCGCGAAATAATGAACACCTTCAAAGATTGGAAGAGCGCATATGGAGAGCCGCTAGTCCTGCCAAAAACCTATTTTCGAGAAGGTACACAGATCAGCCAGATCCTATTCAAGTGGCTTGGGGAAGATAATATTGAAAGACGTATCTTGATGGCTCAGTTTGACCAAACGCAGACGGGCATGGCGTTCTCGTACTCCTACATCAAACACCCTTGCAACAAGGGACCGGGTTGAGCCTACGTGGCATGGGTCATTGCTGGACAAGAACCGATAACAGGGGCCGGAGAATTGATTGTGCGATTACTACAAGCGGTTCTTTTCGGGGTTGGCTTGGCTTTTCCCTGCGGCGTCATTGCGCAGATGGCACCTACTGCCGCTGAGGAGTTTAAGCAAACCAAGTGCAAGCAGATGGCGGACGAGAAGGCCGACAACATGACCGAACGTCCAATGACAGACGCCAAGGGGGCTTCGGTAGGACTGAAACCCGCTGACGTAGCCATTATGAACAAGCAGATCGAACTGCGGATGGCCAACGTAATCACGTCAAGCCATGCGTCCAACTATGATCCGAAGAGCAACCGCTGCTACGTCGAAATCGTCAAGCAATGGAGACACGGGCAAGATTTCGAATTTGAGCAGTACGTACGACAACTCTACGACGGACAGACCAACAATTTGCTTGGGTATGTGCGTATCAATAGGGGCCTGAAAATCGGAGCGGTGTACGATCCCGACTACAAGAGCATTGCCGACAACAATCTCGGCTTTGATAATGCCAATGCTTACATGGACCAGAAAATGCGACGTCGCTAATCGCTGGTCCCGCTCGGATTTGTTTAGGCGATGACATCCCTCCGCTTATCTGCGGAAACTCATTAGAGCAGCTAAGCCCATCAGAACAGCCAAGCCCATTGCCAAGATAAGCCCCATAAAGCCAAAGGCGAGAAGCTGTAGCGATAGTGGAAAGGCCAGGCCTGTAACTGACCAATCAGGCCAAAAGTCATACTTGAACCAGTGAACGCATTCCCCGATGAGAGCCACGATACCAGTCATAAGTGCGGCGTAGCCAATCCAGCCAATCACTGACACCGCCACGTCAGACCGCGTTCGCGGTGCATTAGATGGGCTTAGACTTATGGGAGTTGGTGGGTGCGGGTGGGTGTTGTCTGGGTCACGCATATGAGATGGGCTTTGTCCGGGTCGTGCATGGCTTGCCTTCCAGCTTTAGCCCTTACAGGCCGTTTAATAGCCCTCATAAGGTCGCAACCCCTGCGCCAAATGACGCACCAAGCCTTGGCGCAGCATCGCCGTACCGCCGTAGGCGAAGTCCTTTTTGACCTTTGATTTAAATCAACGGTTTGGCTTCCGAGAAGCCGAGCGTGCCTGCGATGCCTCTTAATACAATTCCGCCAAAGGCATCGTTCAGTACTGACTTGAAAGGCCACCGCCGCGGCCCCCCGCCAAGAGAGTGGCCTTTCTTGTCGCTACAGGCGTTACCCATCCTAGCGCGGTTCATGTATTTACCCAGCCGGATCGTTCTTAGGCTGTTCAGGCATCATTACCGGTTCGCATCCGGCATGTCACAGCACACGAAATCAACGCCAGCTTCCTTTGGTCCGAGAAGGAAGTAGGCGTTACGACTTAGCCTGTCCAACTTAGCTATGACCAGTTTGGCCCCATAGAGCTTACAGGCATTGATGGCCTCAGCCGCTTAGGGCAGCATTGTTCTTGCCAGTTTCAATCTCAACAAATTCTTTGACCGGCCTTTTGCCGTTGAGGTAGGCCGTAACAGCGGCCCTTTGTGCTTTGAGTCCTGAGCCCGACTTGCCCTGTTTGTCAGTTGAGACACGCAAGTAACTAATCCATTACTCCTTCCTAGTTGGTTCTTCCTTTGAATAGTGCGGGGGTGCCAGCTTGTGCCTGGAGGTTCTAAGCCGGAAGAGATTACGGCCTACCTGACGTGGCCCACAGGCTGGCTTAAGTGATCGAGGCCCCGCCCTCGATAGCAAGTGGCCACGTCAGGTAGCTTTAGAGTCGCTAAAGCTCCGGCTGTTGAGGGCCAGAGCCTTTCAGGTTTTCATATTTAGAAAAAAGATGCCTTGTCGACAGCCAAATTGTTGCCACGAAAATCGGGCGGGTTTGAGGCTCTTAGAGCCTCGGAAAAAAATGCCGCCCCTCATGTCTGGAAATGAGGACGGCGACAAACTACGCACAGAACTCTGCTCGCTTAAAGGAGACATCAACACTGATGAGGGAACGCTTGAAACCCAGCTTCCGGGTAGTCTGCACAACGCTTGCATTGACCCAACTGCTCGGGGCCGCATCGTTCTCCTCCACATACGCAAGCCTCCTTGAGGACGAATTACACAACGGCCTAAGAGCATTGCAACGCGGGGACTATGCCACGGCGATGCGGCTCTTGCGACCGCTGGCCGAACACGGCAATGCCCCCGCTCAACACTATGTCGGGGAGATGTACCACATCGGACGCGGCGTCCAACAAAGCTCCGTTCAAGCAGCAATGTGGTATCGAAAGGCCGCTGAACAGGGCTTCGATTTGGCTCAAAGCAGTCTTGGATTGCTCTACGAATGGGGAGAAGGCGTACCGAAAAATAATGCCGAGGCGACAAAATGGACACTGATGGCCGCAAAGCAAGGCAACTGGGCCGCACAGGATAGGTTGTCTGACTCTTACAGAGTTGGCTTAGGTGTCCCGCAGAATTACGTTTTAGCGTACATGTGGCAGAGCATAGCCGGGCATAATGCCGATTACAAAGAAGAAGCCAAAGAGAAAAAGGAAAAACTCGAACCTCATCTGGCTCCGTCGCAAATCGTAGAAGCACAAGAAGTAGCACAGCAATGCATAGAGTCGCATTACGAAAAATGCCCTGCTACCGTTTCAAGTCGTGGTCGATAGATAACGCGACCGGAGGGTTGCTATTTGAAACTCGATAAAGAAACGGCTCTAGACCACTCATCCCACCCGGCTCCAAGGCGTCATTTAGTAAGGCCCATGCATGGCCGGAAACAGAAACGCCGCTCTTGTCACCTGAATGAGAGCGGCGCTCCATCTCGTACTGTTAGTGCGTCATCTTAGGACCTTCCGCCTTCAATCTCTCAGTCTCTTTTTCGGGGTTTGAACCTTTTCCGAAGAAATGGTTGGCCCGCATCACGACCACGGAGTGTTCCGGATGCTGGCTAACCCAGTCTTGAGCGACGACTAGTGCTTCGTCCTGACGCGCAAACCAGCCATCGAGGAAGGCTGGGATTTCAACCTCGACTTTATCGGTGGGGAGCGAGGTAGGGGAAGGCACATATCGGATCACGCCCCATGAGCCCCCCTCTGGTTTATCTGCCATCGGTTTTCTCCTGTGGCCTCTAAGACAGAAAGAAACGCCGCCCGACTTGAGGCAGTTCCAAGTTCAAGGGTGCGGAGACCATTAGCCCTTGAACGGCAATGTCCTACGTGGCCCGACCTGTGTGGTGCGATGTTCTTGTAATGAACCTTGCCGCTCAGAGGAAATTAGAACGCCCCCGGTGTGACCCGAGGGCGCTCCTTTCCCTTGAAGGATTAAGACCGATGTTGATGTGGCTCCCCCCAAGTTCGGAATTGGACGTTACCACGGTCGAATCGAAGCGGCGTATTGCGGCGGAAGGAGGGCCCTGCAAAGCTATCCACATTATCCACAGGCAATCGAAAAGCTATCCGAGCCCCGCTCCCACCGGCTGACTGCCTCAAATTCGTGATTTCCATAACTCGATTAACATCGAACTATGCCAACAATACCGACTCACGATTATCGTAATCGTACTGAATGTACGAGAAGAGGGACGGCGGAAATGTAGTGAGGGTTCTGGCCGTTCAAGACCCCGGCAGTGTTCTTTTTTGTATGAAAATAACTCACGCGTGTTACACATGGGAAACAAGGCACATGGCCTGCGTAAGTCCGCATTGCGGGCACTGGCACATGCGGGTGCAACGAGCGTTGAATCGATGGCCGTATCGGGCCATAGCAGTCTTAAACAGGTGCAACCATATATTGATGAGGTCGATCAGGAACGGGCGGCTGAAGTCGCTATGTCAAAACTTGCGGGTGGACGCGCTGACCGTTAGTTACCCGCGGCTGCCCTTGGCTTCATCGCGGCGTAGAATAAAGACAGGAATGACCGCCTTCTAGGGAGGCTTGGATGTCGCGAACGCTGTCTCTTGGAACGCTAATGTTTGCTTTTCTATCCTTGAGCGTGTGTTGGGCTCAAAACAAAGCTGATGAGCCGCCCGCCTTTCCGTTTACAAAACCTATATTTCGGTGGGACTACACGTGCCCGACCGGGGTCAATTGCACTTTCGCTTGTCCGGGGCAAGCGACAGCAGCAGACCACTTGAGCAAGTTGCGCTTATACTTGGGAACGATATCCATCGATGGCGGCCAAACCGTTCCCGCTATCTTCTACGAATTCGCTACAAGAGAATTTCCCCACGCGAGCGGCTTCAGCATAGGCTCGGGCCTCTCTATTTTATCGTGCCGTGCTCTCGGCCTGGCGTTAGATTACTCTGGCCCGGCGAGATAGGTATGCCTCTTGTCCGCCGGGCAAAGGCGCGCAGATGTGCGGGAGGACCTGTTAGTCACCGCTCACAGACATCCTTTGCTGGCGCTGATTGCGGATAGCGATGTTAATCACCGCAACCTGCTGGTGGCGCTGGCTCATGCCGACCCTGCCGGGATCGCCAGCTCCGAAAAGCCTCTTTGAGATGGCGTGCGCTTTCGCGTTTTGGCAAACTTCAACGCGCGTCTGTTTTGCCGTTAAAAGGAGAAACCGCTCGTTTATGAAGTACACGCCCTAGTTCATTCCGCCGCACTGACTGGTATGAACACGAATAACCCACTCCGAATATTCGGCGGCGGATTGTTCAATCGGGGTGCCGAGCCGCTTGGAACAGTACAAGATGCCGTCCAATACCCTGTCCATTTCATCGTTGCGTGGAAGCACCATGATCGGACTTATCGTCTCATCAACGAGGCGTCTTACCAGCTCACGTTCAGCCTCGTCATAGGATGGCAGTCGTTCTTTGATCCGGTCGAAAATCTCTTCGATTTCGTCCTCGCCCATCTTTTGTCCCCCATCATCGCCCCGATGATAATCGCGTCGGGACTCTCGATGACAGGAGCAGTCGGTGTCTATCCACAATTAACCAGACGGTTGAACGAAACGCCGCTCTCCTCCTAACGGTTCTGCTGTTCCCCTCCCGACCTCAAGTAACGATTGGGCTGGACCACCACCGCTACATGCGCTTCGGGGTACTGACTAGCCGAGTCCTTGGCGACAGCCGTCGCCGCGTCCCGATGGGCATACCAGCCATCAAAGTGAGCCGGAAGTTCGCCCTCGCTTGGGTCGAGGCCGGGCAGATAGCGAATCACGGCCCATGCCCCCTTGTCTGATTTATCCGCCATCTCGGTTATCTCCTGTTGGCGAAGGGTTGATTTCCGATAATCGGGAATGGTCGAGGTGAGTTCCCGCTGCATTTATCCACAAGTTATCCACAGGCTTCGTAATCTGTGCTGCTTGCGTTCACGATAGCGCCCAATCGGCGCAAAAGGACTAGTTTCAATGAACGGTGGATATTCCCGGTAAGTTCAGGGGGTTGCCAGCCGCTGGCCGCCAAAAGCCTGTGGCTCCAGCGACTGAACCGGCGTTTTGCCGCTGGAAGCGGACGTTTCACCAGGACATGAGCAGTCATTGGGTAGCCTTCCGCGACAGCCAGTGCCTGCCGTTGCAGCGCGCAGAATCTAGGCGTAGCTCGCAGCACGCCGAAACAGGTTGAGGATATTAAGTCCACAGCACATCGGTTCCCCCTCGAGAGTTGCCGGAAAACCCTGCATCGCAGCGGGCGCGCGTCAGCGACGTTCCGTGGTAAGCTGAAGTCTGGCGCACGAACCGATGCCGGTCGAGCAAGAACGCACTTGGGAGAATTGCATGAAGGGCGTCGTGTTTGTCGGTGACCGGAAGCTCGAGCTGCGCGACTTCCCCGACCCTACGCCCGGCCCCCGCGACGTGGTGATCGAGATAAAAGCGTCCGGTATGTGCGGCAGCGATCTGCACGTCTACCGCGCCACCTTCAAGCCCGGGGATGCCAGCTCGGGCTTCAAACGCGGCGCCGAGCCAGTGATCGCCGGCCACGAACCCTGCGGCATCGTGGTCGCGGTCGGCACAGCGGTGACATCCAAGGAGGCTGGCCTCGGCCAGCGGGTGATGAATCACCACTACACCGGTTGCGGTAGCTGTAAGCATTGCCGCTCTGGCTGGGCACAGATGTGCCTTGGAGGCTCTATCGTCTTTGGCGCCAACGGCAACGGCGCGCACGCCAGGTACATGAAAGTGCCGGTTGAAACACTCGTGCCCCTGCCTGATGCGCTCTCGTTCGAGACGGGCGCAGCCATCTCCTGCGGCACTGGCACGGCCTACGGTGCGTTGAAGCGGCTCAATCTGCAGGGCGGTGAAACAATTGCCATCTTTGGCCAGGGCCCGGTGGGGCTCTCTGCGACCCAGCTCGCCGCAGCCATGGGTGCCCGAGTCATCGCACTCGACGTCTCACCCGAGCGCGCCGGACTCGCGCGCGAGTTTGGTGCGAACGAAGTGATCGATGCGCGCTCCAACAATCCCGTCGAGGCTATCCGCGAACTGACCCATGGCGAAGGTGCGCACAAGACCCTCGATACTTCGGGCGCGAGTGAGGCGCGGGCCGCCGCGGTGAGAGCCGCACGAACCTGGGGAACCGCCTGCTACGTCGGCGAGCGCGGTCAGGTTACCCTCGATGTGAGCCCCGACCTGCTGCGCCGACAAATCACGCTGGTCGGCTCCTGGACTTTCTCCACGCAGGGGCAGGCCGACTGTGCCGAGTTCGTCGCCGACCACAATGTTGCCGTCGACAAGCTCTTCACCCATCGTTGGCGACTGGAACAGGCCGAAGAGGCCTATCGCCTGTTCGACACCCAGACCACCGGCAAGGGCGTAATCCTGCCGTCCTGACCATGATCGTTACGGGCGGAACCGTATCCGCGAACTTCTGCTTCAGGATCAACATTGCAGAGTAATCGTCGCCTGTTCGCTTCACCTGTGGCACCGTCATGTCTGCCAAGGACCCGTTTTCCGGATTAGCACGTCGCAATCCACCAGCTGATTTCAAATAAGACGTTGTGGTTTCTGACTTCGTTTTGAAGAACGGCGGCCGTATCAACATGAACCCTCCAAAAACTGATTCACGCTACGCGGCTCGCACGAAGGACCGCGACCGCTTTTATCCGAGCGGCCGGTCAAAGCATTGGATTGAGGTCAAGAACCGGAAGCATCCGGCTTTCGCCGGCTGCTGGAAGCGCATCGCCAGTAGTCCGGCCCCGAGGCTTCGCTTTTAAAAAAAACCGACGCTCAAATCTAAGCCGTACGTTTGGATCGCGACCAACGACACAAGCAGACCGATACCGGAAAAAATAAGGACGATCTTCAGCGGTTCAACATCGACGTCTATTTTGGATAGTCGCGAAATAGCTTGAACAAATGCAGTCATTGGTGATCTCCACCTGCAAGCCAACAAGGCATTTCTAGCCCCATTAGCAGCATCGGAGCGTGAAGCAGTTCACAGAATCGATTAAACCCCCTAGAAAGAAAACCTCCAAGGACCACCCCTACTCCTGCGAGCAACTGTCCTAGAAACACGTTTAGAATGCATACCCAGACCATGGAGAATGAGCTGCTTCGTAGCGGGTTCGATTGCAGTCGCGGCCTCAATGGTATCGATGCGAAGATGTTGCGAACCAAGGGGCCAGCAAAGCCGTCGTAAACGGCGCGCCACGTGCTGAGCCTAAAATTTATCTCGAGAGGCGGCGGAGATTTTCTCTAACAGTCCTGCGGTAGGCGAAGGCCATTGCCACAGGCGACTTGCCCCGCGCGGCACGAACCGAGCTCTCTCCCATCGCTACAGCTTTCTCCGTTAAAATTCGACACGCCTCATCCAGAGCAGGGGGGCCGCCACTAGCCAACTTGATCGTGCGCAACACGATGACGCAGCTCGATTCTGTCGAGAACATCAACAGGTGACGCCAAAATCCAATCATAGGACCCCTTCCGGCGATTTGCTGAACCGACAACTGCCGGTCAGCACAAATTGGGAAGAGCCTTTCAAATCTGAAATTCATGACGTTGGCAAGCACTTGCTGTGCAATTGCCTGTTGCTAGCGCAGACAAAAAAGCAAAAGATGCAGCCGTGGCCTCGGGAGGATAACGGTGCAGCCGTCTGGCCAATTTGCAATATTCTCCGGATCTGGCGCGCCGTCGCATCGGTGGCGAGCGGGTGGGTCCCGCCTGTAATCCACGGGGCGAAGTGAACAGTGGAGGAGAAATCGCGATGGACAAACCTAGGAAAACCGCGAAGCAGTTGCTTGATGTGAAGAAGCAGACTGGTTTCTTTTCGGTCTCAGCGAACAGCACAGTCAAGGCTGCGCTTGAGGTTCTGTCGGAGAAGAACATCGGTGCGGTGCTTGTAATGGAGGGCACCAAGCTTATTGGGATCTTTTCGGAGCGCGACTACGCTCGCAAGGGCGAGCTTCAGGGGAGGATCGCGGGCAGCACTGCTATCCGCGAGGTCATGACTTCAAGCCTCGCCTCGGTGACGCCGGACCAAACGGTCGAAGAGTGTCGAAAGATCATGGGCGAAAGGCGCATTCGCCACCTGCCGGTCTTGGACGGCGCGAAGGTGATCGGGGTGCTTAGCAGCAAAGACATCCTTGACGAGATCATCGCTGAGGATGAGAAGCTCATTCGCGACCTCGAGACCGAACGGTTGCTGACGACCACAGGCAACTACTGAACTGGCAGATCACCATCCGGCACTCCGACCGAGGTCTCGCTGGTCTTCAGACGGAGGCCAGCATGGTGTTGGCCAGAGTGGAAACAAAATACCAGTGCTCGGCCCACCGCATGTCATCGACGATCCCCGTGCCGTGACGCCGCTTTTTGGCTGCACGGGCGGCAGGTCATGAGGACCTGCGATTGACCCAGATCAAGCGTCGTTAACCCCACGCTGCATAATGGAGCTACCGGCGCTTGGGGAGCTTCATCATGTTTGAACTTCACTGGTATGGATACAACCCCTTTAGTCCCTTCCTCGCCTTCTCTTGGCTTTGGTTCATATTGACGATCGGGATCCTGATCTATCCGGTGGGCCGCATTCTCAGCCGAATAGGGTTCTCGCCGTTGTGGGCGATCCTGACCTTCATCCCTTTCGTCAACCTCGTTGCACTTTGGGCTCTTGCACTTGCAGATTGGCCGGAGAGGAGGGCATAGACTCAAATCCTGTACCTCATCACTAGTTCGCTGCTATCGCCACCTGGCGCGGACCAAGCGGGTGATTGGCGGTATGAGAGTTCTGCTTACGGAAGGATCCGGCCTTACGTCTCGACAGGTTGCGACGAGGTTGGGCGAACTCGGTCATGAGGTAGAGATACTCTCATCGACCCGGCTCTGTCTCACCCGATTTACGCGCCATGTTCGCCGGCTCCACCTTGTGCCTGGCTTTGCTCGCTCACCTCTGGAGTGGTTGACCGCGGCCAAGACCATCGCCAAGGCACGCAGCATCGATGTGATTTTCCCGACACAAGAGCAGGTTGCCGCCTTATCCGCATTTCACCGGACTCTCGAGGTAACAACGATCGTGCCGGATTTCGGTGCCCTTCGTCGTGTTCAAGACAAGATCTCGGCATTTCGCACCCTGAACAGTCTCGGCATTCCTCAGCCACACGCGGTCGTGGTGAGGGCAAACGGCGATCTCGCGGGAGTCACAAAATTCCCAGTCTTCGTGAAGCGACCGATCAGCACTGCGAGTAGTGGCGTTCGGCGCGCGTCCTCATCCAGCGAATTGGAGAGTGTCGCCATCGCGATGCAGCTCGGCCAGCGCGGCTTGTTGGTGCAAGAGTTTCACGAAGGACCGCTTGCTATGGTGCAGGCTGTCGCTGACGCGGGTCGCCTGATCGCGCTTCATGCGAATCTGCGCATTCTCGAAGGAGTTGGCGGCGGCGCAGCTCTCAAAGAAAGTGTAGCATTGGGCGGATTTCGTGAACATCTCGAAAGGCTCGTAGCCGCACTCCGGTGGACTGGAGCGCTTTCAATGGATGTCATCATGACAACGGACGGCCCACTGGCAATCGACGTCAATCCACGACTGGTCGAGCCAATGAATGCATATTTCGCGGGCGTGGATCTGATCGCGCCGATGCTCCAAATGGCTCAAGCAGGCCATCCCAACCCCGTTCCCGACGGACAAGTCGGAATCCGTTCGCGTCAGTTGCTGCTTGCAATACTGGGGACGGCGCAGCAAACGAATTCGAGAGCTGCAATTCTTCAACTGCTCTACAGTCTGCTTCGCGGAACTGGCGAACTCGGGCAGGCAACCGAAGAATTGACACCAACGTCGGGAGACCCGCTCGCCGCTCTGCCGGTGATCGCGGCAGTTGTTGCCACCTTGGCGCAGCCCGGTCTCTGGCGACGTTTTCATTCCGGCGCCGTCGGCCCCTACGCGTTAACGCCGGAAGCATGGGATGCAATCGTTGCGGCAGCGGACCAAGCTTAGAGGGGGGTGCTATCGTAGCCCCCTGTGTGACCTTGCTGAGCCGCCTGCTCGAGGCGCGCCGTGGATCGCCGGGTTGCGGCGACACAATGAGCAATCAAAATGGAGGCGGCTTTGGCTGCGACGGCTTGGAGCCGAAAGCCCGCGCTGTATCCCGCTGGGGGCGAGTGACTTTAGATGCAGTGAGCTGCCGCATATATTCCCGATCTCCGACTTCCTTGTATTGCGGACTTGTAAGGGAGGCAAGGAAAGCCACCAGATCGTCGATCTCGGACTCGGTAAGTGCCAAAGGCTGGATGTCCTCATCGAGCCACGGGTCGGTAACGCCGTCGCCTTTGTTGTAATGATCAACAACATCCCACAGGGTATTCATTGATCCATCGTGGAAGTAAGGACCTGTCACAAGGACATTTCGCACACCCGGCGTTTTGAACGACGCAATGTCACTCTGCTTTTTCGTGATGAGGAAGCGCCCGAGAACTGACATTTCGCTCGTGATCGCGGCAGCGTCGAGGATCTCCGGATGTCCTTGCGCCAGATCACGCTCAGCCTGCTCTGCCAAGGGGGTGATCCGATGCCGGAGGATTCCGATTCCAATGTTGTGAAAATCGTTGTCGGAGAAAACGGTGACATCCCGCTGATTGTCCGTCGAAGCATGACAGAGATTGCAGCGGGCCTTGGTATTGAACAATTCCCAACCACGTTTGGCCGATTTGCTGATCGCACTTGCGTCTCCAGCGATGAAATGGTCGAAGGGAGAGTCGAATGAGACGAGCGTTCGTTCGTAGGTCGCAATCGCGCGCAACATATCCTGTTCGTTCACGCCCCGGCCGAAGGCTTGCATAAATTGAGCTTGATAGTCTTTATCGCGGGCGATCCTGGATAAAGCATCGCCGATGCTCCCCGAACCCATCTCGAAGGGATTCGTGATCGGCAGTGCCGCTTGCTGCTCAAGCGTATCGACCCGACCATCCCAAAACTGAGTTTTGTTATA
>Ga0182035_10001022_pt1 | contig 13843 bp, 13 predicted proteins | sample flu12Cox44000170_FD_125969 | JGI IMG/M metagenome (GOLD analysis project Ga0182035, IMG submission 125969) | Lab enrichment of tropical soil microbial communities from Luquillo Experimental Forest, Puerto Rico - flux4day.12C.oxic.44.000.170 | ecosystem: Environmental > Terrestrial > Soil >...
ACCAAGGTGGCCGAGTTGAATGACGGGCTCGAAATTTCTGGACCGGCATCCCTGCACGGTACACAGGTGGCGAGCTTCGGTGATCATCGCATCGCAATGGCCTTTGCCATTGCGGGTTTGTTTGCCGAAGGCGAAACCGTTGTTCAGGACACCGAATGCATCCGAGAGTCTTATCCGGGTTTTGAAACGATGCTTGAAGAGTTCACGAATCCAAAGCGGATGCAGGTCAGCACGCCAGTGATTGGTTCGCTCACTCCCACGGCGCCTGAGCAAGGCTAGGCGAGCGCCATCGGACACGTACGACACATGTGACCCATGGGATTGCAGACTTCTCAGCGAGATTTCCATCGGGTAATTGCCATTGATGGCCCGGCTGCTTCTGGAAAAAGCAGTGTTGCGCAAGAGCTCGCCGGGCGCCTCGGCTTTATCTACGTAAACTCGGGAGCCGTATATCGAGCGATCACGTGGTATCTCTTGGGAAAAGACATTGGCACAGAAGATAGCAACCGCATCGCCCAAGCTCTCGAGTCAGCGGCCATTACCTGCTGCATTCAGAACAGTGAGTCGCGAATCTTGGTCGATAATGTCGATCCTTCGGACCATTTGCGCGATGATCGCGTGAACGAAAGCGTTTCTCGGATTAGCAGGTTGCCTATGGTTCGCCGGATTGTTGGCCAGAAGCTGCATGAGCGTGCGCGGAACGATGACTTGGTCGTAGAAGGACGGGATATTGGTTCCGTGGTTTTTCCCGAGACACCTTACAAATTTTATGTTGATGCTTCGCCTGGGGTGCGGCTCCGGCGTCGTGCCGCACAGGGGGAACGCGACGAAATCGCACTGCGCGACCACGCCGATTTTTCGCGGTCTGTCTCACCGCTCGTGATCGCCGAAGACGCTCATGTGATCGATACGTCGGATCTTACGATCGAGGCAGTCGTCAACGAAATCATCGCGCGGCTTAAGCAAATGGGCCTGCGGATTTAGAGGTTGAATAAAGAGAAATCGCTAAATCTCTAAATCACTGAATCGCTCGGTCGTTAAATGAATTTCTACTACTGGCTCGGCTATCAGTTTTCTCGTCTGGTCGGCCGATTGTTTTTTCGTTTTCGTGTAGTTCATAGGGAGCGCATGATTCAGAGGGGGCCGGCGATCCTCGCCATGAACCACCAGAGTTATCTCGATCCGCCGCTTGCCGGGATTACTTGCGATCGGGCGATATACTTTCTAACCCGGCGAACACTCTTGGACGTGCCGCTGCTCGGGTGGCTTTTGCCAAAGCTGAATGTGATCCCTGTTAACCAAGAAGGCGTGGATCGTGGCGCCATCAAGGCCTTGATTCGTATTCTAAAGGCGGGGGACGGGGTGCTGGTTTTTCCGGAAGGCTCACGCACGCTCGACGGTAGATTGCAGCCAGCCGAGCCGGGATTGGGCCTTGTGATTGCCAAAACGCTTGCGCCTGTCGTGCCGATGCGGATCTTTGGTGCCCATGAAGCCCTGCCGCGCAGCGGTGGTAGTTTGCGTTTTGTGCCAATTACCATCGTGATCGGAGAGCCGATTTTTTTTTCGGCAGTCGATCTCTCCTTATCGGGGAAAGATCGATACGGGCGCCTAAGCGAGCGCGTTATGGACGCAATTGCGGCGCTGCGCCTGGACTGACGCGACCTTGCGCTTGCGAGGTGGACTTCGATACTAAGGCGTGAATTCACGCGAGCCGCCCCCCGAAAAATCCCGACCATCGCGAGTCTCAACGAGCGCTGTCGTAGTGATGCTCGTCATTATTGGGGCACTGGCCTTGTTGGCCGTCTTCGCCAATGTCCAGCGTTTTAGACATGGCCAGGTGGAGACAGTCGTGGTCAAACCAGCAACGACACCAACGCCGCACGCACGTTAAGTTTCGTTTGACTAGCCCGTTGGCCTTCCGTTTCGTTCGTGCGAATTACAAAAGACCGAAATAGAGTTTATAGAGTTTACGCCTGATATGAAAAAACTTTTTGCCCTTCCGATGCTCATCTCGTTTGCGATGATTTATTCCTGCCAAAAACAAGATTCGGTCGCTGAACAGCAACTTGCTCAAAGGAAAACGGAGCTGGACGCACGGGAGAAAGCATTGGATGAAAGAGAGAAAGCATTGGCGGAAAGAGAAAAAGTCAGAGCGAGAGTCCCCGGTATTCCAGCTGACCATCAATCGTCGGCCCAGGTTCGCGATCCCGCGGAGCTGAAAGCAGAACGAGAGCGAAGATTACAACAACTCCCCCCGAGTTGAAGGGTCTGATGGCTAACCCATCGCAGGGGGAGAGATGAAACAGACGCCAGAATGCAAGAGCGGCTCGCTCAACGACAGCGTAGGACGGAAGAATTGCAAAGGGCGAGGATGGCTTATGCAGTAAAGCCTTTTGGGGCGGAGACTACTCGCCAACTCCATCTCCTGCGACAGAGGCTACGTCGCCGTCTCCATCTCCTACGCCTGAGTAAATTCGCGCCATCACTTACGCGCCTGGGCCAAACTGGCCGCTAAATTTGCGCGGCATCCTGCAAGCTCGCGGGCGTACTGCAGTGTGTCGATAGAATCGACATTCTTGTCGCGCCGGATGGCTTTGATTCTCGGGAAACGTAATGCCAGCCCACTGGCGTGACGCGTGCTGGGCTGGATTGAGTTGAAGGCGACCTCCAGCACGACGTCCGGTTTTACTGTGCGATACCGGCCGTGATCCGCGATCGTGTTCTGTTTGAAATGCGCGGTTAATTCCGCAATCTCCGCGTCTGTCAATCCGCTGTACGCTTTGCCAATGGGCAAGAGCTCGCCAGTGACATCATCGCGTACCGCGAACGTGTAATCGCTCAGAACATTGTTGCGTTTGCCGTGGCCAAGCTCCGCCGCGACAACCACCACATCGAGTGTCCCCAGCTCCTTCTTCAGTTTGAACCAAAACATCCCCCTGGCGCCAGGTAAATAAAAACTTTCCGGATCTTTGATCATCAGACCTTCATTCAAGCGCTGGCGAGCGCCTTGAAACGCTTGTTCGATCTCGGTGGCAGAATGGGCGGGGATCACTCCCGCAATTTGGAACTGTGAAGGCAAACACAGGTCGTCGAGGCGTCTTCGACGCTCGTGCAACGGAGTCCTTAACAACGATTGCCCGTCTAGCCAAAGAAGATCAAAGATGACGAAGGCAACCGGAACGTCCGCTTCCACGCGCGAGAATAGATCCATGCCGTCGCTTGTGCGGCCGAGCCGTCTTTGCAGATCGAAAAAGCTGAGTCTGCGACCTTCCTGGAAAGCGATAATTTCTCCATCGATAATCAGCTCTTCCTGGAAGTTCCTGGCTTGATCGGCCAGCTCGGGGAATTGACTGGTGATTTGCCGCAAATCGCGCGAGAAAATTTCAACGCGTTGTGAGCCGCGATGAAGCTGCGCTCGGATTCCATCGAATTTGTCTTCCAAATACACTGTAGGTGGCGGCACTGACGACGGTTGGCGGCGGTCTACAACCGCAGCTACAACAAACCGTTTCCACACGGCTTCAGCAGTCGGCTGAGGAGTCGCAAGCATGCACTTGATCGGACGAAAGAGCGACAGCTCCGCTCGGTGCAGTTCGTTTCGTGAAGCGAGCAGTGCTGTTCGGCCGATGTCGCCTGACAACATGTTGGCCTCTCGTACCTGTTCGAGCGGAACATCGAACGCCTTCGCAATCGCTTCCTCCATTAAACCCTCGCGCAATCCGATGCGCAGGTCACCGGTCAAAATTTTGACAACGTACTGACCTTCGCGCGCGGATAGGATGGAAAAGCGATTTTGCAACAGTTTCGCCTTGCCGCTGGGCCCGCGCGCGCGGTGCAGATTTTGGAACAACTCGTGCGATTCACAGATGCTGAACGGCTGCGGTGCTGTTCGCCCATCGAGAATTTCAAATGCACTCTTGTCAGCATCGCCGTGGCCGCTGGCGATACGATGAAGTTCCGTCTCGTTGATGTTGGTGGCGGCTTGGAGCGCGCGGAAAATTATTGCCCAGCCAACCTGCAGCGTGCGCAAATCGCTTTGGGCAAATGCTCTTCCCTTAAGATAGAGGGTCACGATAGGGAGCTGCTCGCTGGTTAGACCACGAAGGTAATCGGCGAGCAGTCGAATTTTTTCCAGTTTTGCGGCAGTCGCGGCGATCGCTTCACCAATATTTGCAAATGCGAGAAATTCGGATTCCTGCGCCGAATGGTAGGGGGAGCGCGCTGCGCCGTCCGGACATTGCGGCGCGATGTCCCTGCCTCCAAGGGCCAGCTCCATTTGATTCTCCTCACTCAATGCCCAGGCTTCGACGCCGCGCATGCGGAGATCGCGGGCAAACTCCGCGGCAAACCCGTGGAGTGTGAATACTCGCCGTGGATGTACCAGCTCGATGTAGCGAATCAAATCGTCATAATCCGCGTGATCTGAGAGAGGAAATGCAGCATCGACATTGTAGCGATAGATTGCATTTGGATCGACCGCCCAACCGCTGATCATGGCTACGCGTCTTTGCGGTATTCTTTCCAGCATCTGCGAGCGATTCGCGCTCGGTGGGCAGATCAGAACTTTGCCTGCAACATCATTCGGGTTGTACCGCACGTACTTGCAAAACGATTGGCCGAACTGCTCGTAGATCCGCGTCATCCGATAAACTGAGCCGTGGAGCATCGGCGTCAGGCCCGCTCCATCAAGCGAGCACAGTATCTCTTGAGCTTTGCCTAACGAGTAGCCCAGAAGCACCGGCACCTGGTCGGCTTCGATTGTTTCGCGGCAGAAAGCGACTATTTCGTTAATGACTTGCTCCGTCGGCGGGAATCGATATCGCGGCAGACCGAATGTGCTCTCCATTATGAGTGTATCGGCGTGACGCCACCGCACGAGCTCGGCGGATTTTCCGGGGCGCAGCTTGAGATCTCCTGTATAAAGGAGTGTCTCGTCGCCGGCGAAAAGGAAACACTGCGCCGAACCAAAAATATGCCCGGCGGGCAATAACACCAGATCGAGGCCATGCACGGTCCGTTTTTCACCCAATGGAAGAACGTGTTCGGTGCGATGACCCGGCATCCGGTGTTGGAGCAAACGCGACGTCCGCTCGGAGACAATAATCTCCTTGTGAGGCGTGATGTGATCGCTATGCGCGTGCGAAATAAAAGCGAAGCGCTTCGGGTCCCATGGATCCAACCACAAATTCTGCCGCGGCAAATGAACGCCGCGCTCGTAGCGAACTTCAATCATTAAAAAGAAGTTTACTTTCGGATTCGAGCGAGTTCCATAGGGGCTATAAGGCCAATGAGATACAGGCAAATGAGGTTTGCCGCCGCTCTGATTCTAGTTGCGCTCGGCGCTTCTGGTGAAGCCGCTCCTCGCGAAGAACCAAGAATCATCGAAAAAGTGACACCACTCCCGGTTGCCTTAGACAAGGATTTCGAGTTTCGAAAAACGAAGCTTTTCTTGTTAAGCGAGAAAGCGCCAACGGCAGGTCAGCGGGCCCGGCAGACGACGAGCACGCTTGGCGCGAAATCGAACTCTCCGAGCCAGAAAACGGCAACGCTTCAGGACGCCCCAATCACCTTTGAACGCCAATACCGGCTCTTCGGAGCGGTCACGGGGCTCGATCAACGTCAGCGTTTCGGTAATTACTTCGATTTCTTTTGGCGGGCCAAGCGGCCCTCTGATGTCACGGTGCGTCTCGAGTATCGACAGGAAAAATTACACGAACACGTCCAGGCACAAGAGATTACCTATCGAAACGTGCGTGGCACTCACAAGACCGAATTTAAGGTCATTGGCGATGATTACTTCGACGACGGGCGCGTGATCGCCTGGCGGTGCCTGTTAATCGCAAACGGTCAGATCGTGGCGGAAAATCGCTCGTTTATGTGGGAGTAATGTGCGGCCAGCCGTGTCGCTTGCTTTTTCCTGGTCGTGCTCGAGCCCCGCAAAGGGGGACCTGCGCTTAACGCGGCCCTTGGTGCTCTGTGTTTCGAATCAAATTTCGGGAGCTGTTGAAGTCTTGTGAGGTTTGACAGCATGCCTTTTGGGCTGGTATCGTTTTAAGGAGTAACTGTGGATTCATCTATTCAAGTAGGTGTAAGAGGCCCGACCGTATGGGTCAAAGTGGAGGGGAAAGGTAGTTTTCTCAATAGCGGTAACCTGAAAGAGTTCGCGCGCGAGATGTTGGACCGCGGCTATCGGGAGTTTGTGGTGGATCTGGCGGACTGCGCAATGATGGATTCCACGTTCATGGGAACGATGGCCAGCGTAGCGTTGCGATTGAAGGAGCTTGGCCAGGGTCATCTGCACATCGTTCATTGTAAAGATCGCAGCCAACAGCTTCTCTCCGGCCTGGGTCTGGATCAGATTTTTGATATTCATGCCAACGGAGCAGGCGCGCCTGAATATGAAGCGCTTGAGCAAACCCCCGAAAGCCGGTCGCCAGAGGCCAGAAAAAAGGAGCAGGCAGAAACGATGCTGGAGGCGCACGAGGCGCTTTGCGAGGCAGCGGCGGAAAATCTGTTTCGGTTTAAGGACGTTCTCGATTTCTTAAGACAAGACCTTCATCACGAGACGCCTTTGAAGTAGGCTGGCCCTTGCACGATGTGGCCGACTCTTCTCCTCGGACTGCTTGTCGCGTCTGTTGGCGGATGGATTCTTACCGCCTATCTCCAGACGCGGCGGATTCGAATGCTGGAGCATTCTCACGAGGAGATCCAAGTCGAGGAAACGCTCGTTTTCGATTTCCTGCACGGTCTCGGCGAAGCCTTCCGGGAGACCATTCGGCCTCAGGAACTTCATCGGCTCATTGTCGAAGGCGCTACGCGCGTTCTGGACGCGCACGGCGGAGCACTCTATGTGACCGATCGCACCGGCGCGAAACTTACGCCGGCTTTTATCTCCAAAGGTTGTCCGCCGCTGGTCGATATTCCGCTGCATATCTTGCAGCAGGCGTCCGCCAATCCCGTCGCGCTGGAGAGCTATCTACGGCTTCACACAGTCCTCTCAGACGAAGGCCTGATTGGCCGCATTTGGCAAACTGGGCAATCTGTTTGCGTGAACGATTTTTCGGAGGCTCCGGAGCTGGCGAAATTGCGTGGGAGCGCTTTCGGCAGCTCGTCGGTCATGGCCGCGGCGCTCCGGTATGGAAATCAAGATCTGGGTGTGCTGGCGCTTGCGAATGGCCCGACGGGTGCGGCCTTTTCGCAAGGTGATTTCGTCGTTTTTAAATCGATCGCTGAGCAATCTGCCTTTGCGCTCTACAACGCCATCATTTATTCGATGGCGAACGAAAAGAAACGGCTGGATCACGATCTTGAAATAGCGCGGGATATCCAGCGCATTTTGCTCCCGTCAGAAGCGCCGGTGGTCAGTGGATTCCAGATCAGCGGTATCAATGTGCCGGCCCGCCAGGTAAGCGGCGATTACTTCGATTACATCCGCGTCGATGAAGAACGGTTGGGCGTGGCAATCGCGGATGTTTCGGGCAAAGGTGTGCCGGCATCGTTGATCATGGCGATTTGCCGCAGTGTTTTGCGCGCTGAGGCTGCTCGCAACCCGTCTCCGGCGGATGTGCTGCGAAAGGTGAACCGTCAGCTTTATCCCGATATCAAAGAGGACATGTTCATCAGCATGGCCTACCTCATTCTGGATCACCAACGCAATGCTGTTACGCTCGCGCGCGCAGGACACGACGCGCCGTTGCTTTACAAACGGCATTCGCAAACTGTTACGCCGGTAAAATCGCCGGGAATGGTCGTGGGAATTGACAGTGGGAGCGTGTTTGATAGGCTTACCGTTGACTTCGCCGTCGCGCTCGAGCGCGATGACTGCTTGATCCTCTACACCGACGGTGTGACTGAAACGCTAAATACCGAGGGAGACGAGTTCGGCCTTGATCGCATGATGGAATCGGTCCGCGGCAGCGCGAACGATGGGGCGCAGGCGATTGTAAAAAAAATCACCCATGACGTGCGCGACTTTACCGGCTCGGCCCCCCAAAATGATGACATAACGTTGATTGCCATCTGCAAAACATGAAAAAAATTCCAGTTTCCGAACAAAACAAAGAAACGAGGCAACCGGCGCCGTTGAAGGCTTTCGCCGCATCAGCCACCGCGGCTGGCGCCGAGCAAACTGACGCTGAGGATCCGATGGCCGGCTTGCAAGCCGATCTCGACCGGTTCCGCGACCTCGCGTTGCGCAGTCAGGCTGATTTCGAAAATTATAAAAAGCGCTCAGCGCGCGAGAAGGAAGAGGCGATTAAATACGCGAACACCGCGCTGCTCGAGCGGTTAGTATCAATTGTCGATAATTTTGAGCTTGGGCTCTCAGCCGCAAAAGAGCAGGGCGAACAGTCTCCCATTTATTCAGGGATGATTCTCGTCCAAAAGCAGCTCAACGGTTTGCTGGCGGAAAATGGGCTGCAACCGATCGAGGCCGAAGGCAAAAAGTTTGATCCAGACGTGCATGAAGCAATTGCGCATGAACCGAGCGATCAGTTCCCCGAAGGAATGGTTCTACGCCAGATCCGTCGCGGCTATCGCTTCAAAGATCGCTTACTCCGACCCGCGAAAGTCATCGTTTCCAGCGGCGCGCGAAAATAATGGAGGCTTATTGCCTCTCAATCCCATCAATCCCATTAGTCACATAGACTTGTAGCCCATAATGGCCACCACGAACAAACGCGATTACTACGAGGTCCTGGGCGTTGGACGAAGCGCCACCGAGGAGGAGGTCAAACGCGCTTATCGCAAACTCGCCGTGAAGTTTCATCCGGATAAAAATCCGGACGACCCGCACGCAGAGGAAAAATTCAAGGAATTAGGGGAAGCGTACGATGTCCTCATGGATCCGGACAAACGCGCTGCCTACGATCGCTTCGGCCACGCGGCGTTTGCCCCGGGTGGCGTCGGTTTCGGTCGGGGCGCTTTTCATGATCCATTCGAGATTTTCCGGGAGGTCTTCGGCGGCAGCGGGTTTGGCGGCGCAATTTTCGACACGTTCTTTGGGGGCGGGGCACGCGAAGAAGATCGCCGGCGCGGTTTGGATCTGCGCTACGACATGGAAATCAAACTCGAAGAGGCAGCTTTTGGTGCGGACAAACAGATTGAAATCGAGAAGCTAGACGCCTGCGATCAATGCCAGGGCAGCGGCGCTGAACCAGGTTCGCGCAGGAGCAGCTGTCCAACCTGCGGCGGTCGCGGGCAGGTCGTCAGTTCACGTGGATTTTTTCATATTTCGCAGACATGCCCTCGCTGTCATGGTGCGGGTGACATCATTGAGAAACCGTGCCAGAAATGCCGTGGCGAGGGCCGTGTGGAAAAACTGAGCCGGGTTAAGCTGAAAGTCCCCCCTGGAATCAGGGAAGGAACCCGGCTGCGTTCGTTAGGCAATGGCGAGGCGGGCGTCGGCGGTGGCCCGCCCGGTGACCTTTACGTGGTGATTCATATCAAGGAACACAAAATTTTTCAGCACGAGGGCGACGATCTCTATTGCGAGGTGCCGATCCCATTCTCCATTGCAGCCTTGGGCGGCGAGATCGATGTACCGACGCTCGAAGGCAAAGCGCATCTGAAAGTGCCCACCGGCACACAAAGCGGGCAAATGTTCAAACTCCGCGGCAAAGGAATCGTGAACGTCAACGGGCGTGGTCACGGCGATTTATTCGCCCGTCTAATTGTCGAAGTGCCATCGCGCCTGAATTCGGAGCAGCGTCAGAAGCTGGAGGAATTCGCTGCGCTTTGCGGCGACGAGAACACTCCGATGCGCAAAAGTTTCTTCGAGCGCGCCAAGGAATTTTTCAAATAGGCGGCGCAATTTCCGTGGTTCGCAATGCTGTCAAACTGATCGAGTGCCCGCGGGACGCCTGGCAGGGCCTGAAGCGGCAGATCCCCACGGAACTGAAGGCGCGTTACTTGCGTGGTCTGATAGAGGCGGGCTTCAAGCACGTCGATGCTGTGAGCTTCGTCTCTCCAAAAGCCGTTCCACAAATGGCCGATAGCGAGAGAGTGCTGGAGCAAATCGATTTGGCTGACGACGTCGAAATCATCGGCATCGTCGTAAACGAGAAAGGCGTTGAGCGCGCGATTAGCACCAAAGCAGTTGCCACCTTGGGTTTTCCCTACTCCATCTCAGAGACGTTTCTGCGCAAAAACCAAAACCAGACGCTGGAAGACAGCTACAAAATGTTGCAATCGGTTAAAACAAAGGCTGACCAGGCAGAGCTCGGCACGGTCGCTTACATTTCCATGGCGTTCGGGAATCCGTATGGCGATCCTTGGAATGAGGATGAAGTGTGCCAGGCGGTAAAGAAATTAGCTGGCATTGGTATTCGATCCATTTCCCTTGCTGACACGGTCGGTGTCGCTGGAGTTGATCTGATTCGCCGTGTTCTTGAAACGGTTAAAAACCAGTATGCCGATTGCGACATTGGCGTGCATCTCCACACCAGGCCCGAGCAAGCCGCAGCAAAAGTGCTGGCCGCTTATGATGTGGGTTGCCGTCGCTTCGATTCGGCCATCGGTGGCCTTGGTGGATGCCCATTCGCGCAGGATACGCTGGTTGGAAACATTCCCACGGACAGCGTAATCGCAGCGCTTCAACAGCGCGGCGTGAATCTGCCGGTAAGCAAATCGCTGAGCGAGGTGTTAGCGCTGAACTCGCTTATCGCAGTTGATTACTCATAGGTCGTATTAGTCCGATAGGTCGCATGCACCGCTTCTACATCTCGCTGGAGAATTGGAATCGCGGCGCGCTCGCGTTGACTGGATCCGAGGCTTACCATGCGCGCAATGTCCTACGCATGAAAGCCGGGCAGAAACTTGTCCTTTTCGACGGACAAGGACGCGAAATTACAGCGGAAATTGTCGATCTAACTGGCGACGAAATTGGTTTACGAAAATTGCATGAAGCGAAAACGCCGCCGTTGCGGTGCCGGATTGTTCTCGCGCAAGCCATTCCAAAAGGGAAAAACATGGAACTGATCGTACAGAAGGCAGTCGAGATCGGAGCAGCCGAAATTGAGCCGATCATTTCGGATCGCACCATTGTGCATATCGATTCCGAAAGCGCCGCACAAAAACAGTCGAAATGGCAACAGATCGCGATTGAAGCGGCCAAGCAATGCGGTCAGAACTGGCTGCCGCGCGTGCACACGCCGATGAAATTGGCGGAATTATTTTCTGCGGCTGCGGTAGAATCGTTCGATCTTCGGCTGATCGGATCGCTCCAGCCCGATGCCCAGCACTTAAAGAAGATCCTAGCAGATTATTCGAGCGAACATCAACATCGTCCTCGCAGCGTATTGATGCTGGTTGGGCCGGAAGGCGATTTCACGCCTGCGGAACTCGCGCTTGCGCGGCGACATGGATGCCAGCCGATCACGCTCGGTCCAATCATCCTGCGAGTGGAAACTGCAGCAATCTATTGCCTGAGTATTCTCTCGCACGAACTGCTGATTTAGTCAGGCACTTAAAACCGGAGGCTACTCAGCCATCGCCGCCTCGACTGCAGATTCGCTGGGAAGATCTGGTGCATGCTCAGTCTGGTCCGGCGGCGCGGGTTGGATTGAAACAATAGTAAATTGAGCGGCGCCGCCGTGTTCGGTGCTTAGAGAAACGGTCTGGCCGACTTCATGACCGAGCAGCGCCTGCCCAATGGCCGTTTGATACGAAATAATATGCCGGTCAGGGTCGCCGTCCCATGCGCCCAAAACGGTATAGGTTTCTTTCTTGTCAGTCTCCTGATCGCTCAGCGTGACAATTGTGCCGATGGAAACACGTGACGTATCGGCATTTTCAAATGCGGTCCCGCGCGCATTGTGCAGCATTTGCTCAAGCTCCGTTTTGCGTCGCATCAGCACGCTCTGCATTTGCTTGGCTGCTTTAAATTCAAAATTTTCGCTCAGATCGCCATACGACCTGGCAAGGGCGATTTCTTTGCTGTTCTCGGGAATTTTTACTTTTACGAGTTCCTCGTATTCGGCCTTTCGCTTTTCCAGGCTGCTCCAGGAAACGATCAGTCGCGCCACCTTTCCCTGTGCTTCCACGCCTGCGATCATGCCTTCCAGTTCGGGATAGACCTTAACTACCCGCGCCAGGAGCGAGCGTTTCGTCAACTCATCGAATAGTGGACTTAGCTGGAGCCGCCGCATCGCGTCGCGCGCAAGAGCGACATCGGCGTTTTTAAAAAAATCTCCAAGCAGTTGCCTGTCTTCGACCAGAGCACGCTGCAACTTACTGACACGACCGGGAGCGTTGTGCTTTTCCCGTTCCAGCGCGGCGAGAATCGCGCCGAGCAAATCTGGCGTAATCAGGTCGTTCCAGTGCTCGCGTTCGCTGCACAGCCAGATAAGCATCTCGCTTGTAGCGGACTGTTCGCGAATGTTTCGCTCCAGCAGAGTCCGAAGCTCAGCGTGCTGTCCGCCTTCACCCAAGATGCGCGCAATTTGCGCCACCATGCGTCCGTGACTCCCTTCCAGCAAGCGTAAGGCGCGCTCCCCCCAGCTCGGACCGAGGGCCGACGGTAACGCTTCCAAGACTCGTTTCTCTTTTGCCGCCGACAACTTCGGCAGGATGAGTATCAGCCGCTTTTCTTCGTCGAGAATTAATTTCGAAAGCGTCAAACCCACGTGGGTCGTGTGGAGTGATGGGACGCGCCCGATCAAATCGTCGCGCGCGATGATGAGTTCGAACGCGAGCTCAGGATGCATTTTCAGGTTGCGCGCCGCGATGTTCTCGGTGGTCACGATGATCGGCTGAAGCTGTTTTTCAGGCTCCTTAAATTGCTGATAAGATTTTATGATTTGTTCGAGCGCCGCGATTTGCTCCTTCGGCTGTCGCGCTCTATTGAAAGCGGCGATCAATTCGTCAGCATGCGATATGCCTTCGCCGCGGATTTGAACTGGCTCGGTCTTTTTTGCAGGGATGGAAAAAGCGCCACTTGCCTTGAGCGCTTTCTTCGTTGATTCCCACCAGCGTTTCCATTCCGTCTCAGTGAAAACATCGCCGACCAGCCATTCACTGATCTGCTGCGTGCTGGCTTTGCCGTCCAAACTTTCCAGTATGTTCCGCACCAGCGCAGCCGGATTTTCCCTGGCCAGATTTTTGACTGACACAAGATCAGTTGCCTTGCGCGCCAGAAAATGCTCCGGCGGAAGCGGCGTAAGATTTTCCGCCGCATACTGGACCTGCATGGGATGGGACTTTTTGCTGGCAAAGTCGATTACGATCTGATTCAGGAGCAGATTCCACTCGCGCACATGACCGAATCCCCAACTCTTGTGCAAACAAAATGTGCCCGGCTTTAGTCTTTCCAGTTGCTCGGCGGCTTTGGACGTGAGCTTTCCCGATTCGACGAGCTTTTGTAATTCAGCGTCCATTTTTTCCAGTGGAGACAATATCATCTCGTGGGATATACGCCATAAGTCCCATGAGCCCGCGCGCCATTTGCGACTTGCTCGCGAATATTTTCGAAGTTGCCCCGCGCCTTGCGGCATGAAAATCTCGCGACGTGACGACGAGCATCTGGTTCTGGATTGCGTTTCACATCGGCGTTTTCATTGCAATCGGAATAGACCTCTTTGCCTCCAAGCGCCGCGGTCGCGAATTAAGCATGCGCGCTGCTTTCCAACGGACCGTCATCTGGGTGCTCGTGTCGCTGGCGTTCAATGCCTTGGTCTGGTACATCAAAGGGCCACATCACGGGCTCGATTTTCTCACCGGTTACCTCATCGAGTATTCGCTGAGCATGGACAACATTTTCGTCTTTGTGCTGATCTTCCAGCATTTTCGCGTTCCTCGCCTCGCACAACGTCGGGTTTTAGTGTGGGGAATAGTCGGGGCGCTCATC
>Ga0182035_10001025_pt1 | contig 13837 bp, 10 predicted proteins | sample flu12Cox44000170_FD_125969 | JGI IMG/M metagenome (GOLD analysis project Ga0182035, IMG submission 125969) | Lab enrichment of tropical soil microbial communities from Luquillo Experimental Forest, Puerto Rico - flux4day.12C.oxic.44.000.170 | ecosystem: Environmental > Terrestrial > Soil >...
CAGTCGTGTCGCCTACTTCGATGCCAGCGGGAAGGAAATACGTGAGTGGGGCAGAAAGGGATCGGGAGAGGGCGAGTTCAGTAATCCTCACGGTCTGTCGTTCGTGCCCGGCAGCACTGATGTACTCGTTGCCGATCGCGAGAATTCGCGCCTTCAGCTGTTCGATCGCGACGGCAAGTTCAAACGTCAGTGGGTCGGTGTGAAGAACGCCACCACCACTGGACGTATTTTTTCTGTCGCCGCCGATGCGGCAGGCGCGCTGTACCTCGGCATCCGCCGAGAGGACTACGATACCGAACATACCGGCATCGTGAAGCTGGACCGCGATTGGAACATTGCCGCGTCCGTGGGGTTCGGACGCCCCGGCGATCCGATATTCAATGCGGTTCATGACGTTGCGGTCGCGCGCGATGGGACAATCTATGTCGCCGAAACGCGCACTAAACGCGTGGTGAAGCTTCGCCCGGTGAAGTGAACCTTCGCGGCCGGTAGTGTCCAAGGCCAGCGACTCAATTCATTACGAATTCTTGTTGATTACAAGCGGTGAGCTCCATTGCCGTTCAGATCCCGCCAAGCTGAGGAATCGATCACATTTCTGGACACTACGGCGAGAACCCGCGCGAAAGTGCAGAATGTCCGTCGACACAGCTCCGCTTCTTTTGTTGCTTCAGATACTCGCGTTGTTGCTCGATTCGCCGCTCGCGTTCTTTGGCGGTCGCGTCCTCCTGGCGCCGGCCGCCACGCCTGGCCCCGCGACGATTCTTGCCTGTTCGTCGTTCCGTTCGGCGCTCCATTACTGCGTCCGATCGACACCGTCGCAATGTGCGTGCCGCCGCCACCGTGCGCAAGCGCGCGCAGCATCAGACAACGATCGCGCCGCAGATGGCTGCTTTAGTCGCCGCAACAGACGATTTCGGGCGACACCTAGCACGCGTCAAGAGGAACGCCCCTTATTCGTCGCGTAACGCGACGATCGGATCCAGGTGTGCCGCACGACGCGCCGGCATGTAGCATGCGACGAGCGTCGTGACCGTGAGGCAGACAACGACGGCAGCGAACGTGCGCGGATCGAGAGTGCTGACGCCGTACAGGAGATTCTGCAACGTGCGCGTGGACGCCCACGCGAGCGCCGTTCCCAACACAACGCCGGCCCCGGTCAGCAGCAGTCCCCGACCGAGGACGAGACGTTCATCATCGACGCGCCGGTGGCGCCGAGCGCGATGCGCAATCCGAGCTCGCGGCTTTGCTGGCTGACCGCGAACGACAACACGCCGTAAATCCCAATCGACGCAACAGCAGCGCGAGCGCCGCAAAAGAAGCGAGGAGCACCATGTGCTGCTGCCGATCGGCGACATCCTGGTCGACGATCTCGTCAAATGTTCGTACGGCGGAAATTGGCTGATCCGGATCGACGCGCCGGATGATCCGATGGATCGGTTCCACCAGATCGTTTGGCCGTCCGAGTGTGCGGACGATCAGGTAATCGAGACGCTGCCCTGAGGGAGACTGTGCCCCAGTGTAGTAGAAGCCGGGCCTGACGGCCGACTGATGACCGTTCTCCCGTACGTCTTTGACGACGCCAACGATCGTTGACCCTATTCGGTTCTCAACGCGAACGCCGGGTCGACCGACGCGGCGCGTCTGCCCGGTACCCAACTGGCTGCGCCAGCGAGCGCGAGGACGAAGGCGGCCGAGAATGTCAGCACCAGCGGATCGGACGGCGTCACGTCGAACAGCATCGTTCCGAGCGCCCGAGCCAGACCGATCGCGGCGACAATGCCCGTGATGACACCGAGCGCGGCCACGCCCACGCCTTGTCGCGCCACGGCCAGGCCCACATGGACCGGTCGTTCGCCGAGGGCCATCCGGATCCCAATCTCCCGCGTGCGGAGCGATACGACGTAGGCCAGGACGCCGTAGAGGCCAAAGGCGCCCAGAATCACGGCGACGACCGACGCCATCGTCAGAAGCAACAGGACCAGCTCGCGCCGCGCGGTACTCCCGGCCATCACATCGGACAGCGCTGCCGCGCGATACAAAGGAAGGGTTGGATCGAGCCGGTGCACGGCCGCTCGAGTGGCTTCAACGGTTGCGGTTGGATCGTCAGAGGTGCGCACAACGAATGCCAAATCGCGCGGCAGCCATCGCGCGTCGGTGGGCGGTGGCAGCAGCGGGCAGTAAACGATTTCGTCCGCGGGTCGATCCAGTCCCGCATGCCTCACATCGGCCGCCACGCCGACGATCCTGTACAGGGGACCGCCCACGAGAATGCGGATGTGCTTCCCGATCGTGGATTCTTCACTCCAGTACCTTCTTGCGAATGCGCGACTTACGACCGCTTCGAGCTGCACCTTGGACGGGTCGAACGTACTGAAGTTATTACCCGCGGCGATTGGTATGCCCATGGCCTGAAAGTACCCAGGCGTGACATAGGCCACTGGATGAAGCCGGGGCAGCTCGCCCGGCGCAAGCATCTTGTCCGCGGCAAAGACGGCGGTTTCAGTCTGTGGCCGCTCTTCCAGAGGCAGCCGCGACGCCGCAGCGACCGCCTGGGCTCCTGGCATGTGCTCGGCGGCGTCCAACAGACGTCCGACGAAACGGACGACGTCACTGGCACTCGGGTAGATGGAGGGCGGAAACGCGAGCCGGAAGGTCAGCGCGCCCGTCCGATTGAACCCCGGCTCGACTCGGCGCAGCGCCCACAGACTGCGCGCCATCAATCCAGACCCGGCCACGAGCACCATCGCCAGGGCAACCTGCACCGCGACGAGGGCGTATCGAGTCCGATGCTGCGCGCGACTCGCCGTGGATCCAGGGCCGAGCGACGGCAGCGCTTCTGCGGTCGACGGGCGCAGGCGCCAGGCAGTGAATGCGGCGATCGTGGCCGTAATGCCGACAACGGCGAGGCCGGTCGCGGCCAGCGGGACGGTGTCAATGCGTACTTCTGTGAGCCTCGGAATGTCGATGCTGGGCGCCTGCGATCGGATTGCTCGCGCCGCCGTCGCGGCGATGGCGATGCCGGACAGCCCTCCGAGCCCTGTCACCACACCAATTTCACTCAGGAATTCCAGGAGCACGAGACGGGCGGGTGCACCCAGAAAGCGTTGAATGGCAAACGTTCGTCGACGCGCTTCCGCACGCACGAGCAATAGACAGGCCACGTTCACGCATGCGGCGGCCAGCACAAAGACGGCCGCTCCGAGGATCACCCAGAGCAGTCTCTCGACACCGCCGACCACGACCGACGCTAGTGGCTGCACAGACACGCGCATGTGTGTCTCATCGATCGCCGCACGTGTCAGGCGCCCCGGAAACTCCGTCGGCAGTCGCAGCAGGAGCGCCTGGAGATCCGTCTCCGCTTGCTCGATCGAGACGCCGTCGCGGAGGCGGGCCACCGCCTTGTAATCAAATGACGCGGAATCGGTCTTTGCCGGATCCAGGACGAGCGGGAGCCACACCTCCGTATCCGTCGCCGGAAAACGGACGACGTCGGGGAGGATGCCGACCACCTCCCGCGCCTGTCCGTCGATGATGATGCGGCGATGCAGGAGATCAGCATCTCTGCCGAACCGCCTCGTCCAGAGGCGCTCGGCGACGATGACCACCGGTGGCGCTCCAGGCTCATCGTCAGGCGACGTGAACAGACGCCCGCGAAGCGGGGTCACACGAAACGCATCCAGGACGCCCCTTGTTACCCTTCCCGCCGCCACGCGTTCGGCTTCATCGGCGCCGCGTGTGCTGATAGCCGCAGCGCCCACTTGGTAGCCGCCGAATTGTGCGAACGCGCGATTGTGACGTTGATAGAGGAGGATGCTGGCGTCGGTCTGATCGACCTCGAGGGGTCCCCGCACTTGCAGCGTGTGAGAAATCGAAACCAGCCGTTCCGACTGAGGATACGGCAGCGGCCGCAACAGGACGGTGTAGGCAATGCTGAAGATTGTCGTGGCGGCGCCGAAGCCCACCGCCAGCGTCAGGAACGCTGTACTGGTGAACGCGGGCGACCACGCGAGACGCCGTACGGTAAATCGCAGCCAGTGCACCGCGGACATCCTCCTTGCCGAGTCACCGAGCCTCGACGAATCGGCGCACCTTAACCCTCCACGGCCGAGCACGATCGAGGTTTCGGTGTCAACAGCGTGCTGATTGCCACCACGATTTGTGGATTTGCTAGCTGTAACTCATCGACGCAGTGCCTGAGCGATCTGACGAGTAGTCATAGACGACAGCCTTCCCATTCTGATCGTGGCAAGAAGTAACCTGAGGCACCTCACATAGAGTGTGGAGTGCCGCGTGCGCGTGAAGCACCGGCGCGCACGCGCCTGGACATCTATCGCAGCCGGCGGAGTCGGGCGGCAGCCCGCGAGCCGCATGGGTCCGCGGTCGAGGCGATGGCGTTGCCGTAAGGCTGAGTTTATGACCACGTCGGTACCCCCGAAGGCGCGAGCATCGCGAGCGTAAAATCGGCGGCTCAAACGGCTGAGCGCCACCGGCGAGGCCACCACCGCCTGACCCGGCTGGAATATGTTGCGTATTCGCTCCCGAACATGCGGCGCAGAGTCGGCTCTTCGTACAAAACCACGAAGAGGTGACTGGCGGTGACGAACAGACCGACGTAGGCGAGAAGCACGCTCGATTGATAAAAAACTGCCGTGCCGGCAAAGAACAATCCTACGCCGATGTACATGGGATTCCGTACGAACCGGTACGGACCGCGTGTCACCAGCCGGCGGGGTGCGGCAAACGGTGCCGGTGTGCCGCGGCCAATGAGCGCGAAATTCATCACGGACCATAGGGCGATCGCGCCACCGGTTGCGCAGATCCCGATCCCTCCAATCTGGGATATCCCAATCCGCGCGGGTCGAACAACGATCGAGAAAAGGCGGGCCGGTAGATAGAGGAGCACGAAGCCGAAGAGAAGGACGAGTACGAAGCGGTTGGCCGTCACGCGCGAGGGACCTCCGGCTTCACCGGCTCGATGCCAAGGCCCCACAGAATAAGTGCGAAACACGTGATCCCCGTGGGCACAGATGAGCACGCAACGACGCTGATCAGAGCTTCCTGAACGGCGCTCCCCTGACCGGGCCGGGCGGCCAGCCGCATCATGGAGCCGCCGGCCGCATACGCCATGTCACCCTGCTTGGCACTCGTTCCGGATCTCAACACGTGACAGCGACGGCCGCAATAACCAGTTCGCTCGATCCGCCTAAGACCACCGCCGATTACGAAGCGGCGGACGATTGTCCGGCTACGGCCCGGGCGCGGGAGCGCCTGGCCGCGTTGATCGCGGCCGCGAGATGCTTCATGCCCGCGCGGAGCGCGTCGGGAGGCACCGACCCGAACCCCAGAAGGAGGGCGTTTACGCCGTTCGGGCGAGTCAGGTAGTACGGTTTTGAGCTAGCGCAGTCCTTGTGCCAAAAACAGGTCTGAAAGCCGGAGGCTGAAGTTGTAGGCGTACGCGCGACCATCGGGCGTGATATGCAGGTGCAGGTCGTACCGAAAATCGATGGGCTGCGATGGACGAATCTCCTTCCACAGCGACCTCCTACCCGACGCGATGTCGACGATCCAGACTTGTGTTGACACCTCGCCCGCACGGCGCGGTCTCACGTACAGCGATCGACTGTCCGCGCCCCAACCAGTTGGCATCTCGTCTTGAGCAATTCCTTTGACTTGTTGCGCCGGAGCGCCGTCGACCGCATACACCATCCAACCGTTGCCATCGCTCGCGGCGTTCAGCACTTTTGTTCCATCTGGTGACGCAGCAATTTCGACGCGGTCTGGCGTGCCTTCGGGGCAAACGGGTTGAACAGTCCCGCGGCGGGCGTCCCAGGCGAAGCACTGATACTCTTTGTTAGGCAATCGGCCCGCGACGAGGTAGCGGTTGTCGTCAGCGAGCCAGCCAAAAACAGCGGCCGGCTTGATGCCTGGAACATCTACAGTGACCTGTTCCCGCGGTCCAGTGGGAAAGAGCACGAAGCGCCGCAAACCTGAATCATCGACGACATACCCGGAAACCCATTTTCCGTCTGGTGAAATGGTATACGCGGTTCCATCATCCACACGAACGGGCGGCGATCCGTCTGTTTTGCGCACATAAATGCTGCCCCTGGGGCCACCGCTCTCGCCGGTAACGGTCGCCGCGATGATCGCGCCATCATTCGAGATCCCCATGAGCACGCCGCCGTCCAGGCATGATAGGTCACTCTCTTGCGTTTCACCGGGCGCGGCGCCCAGGATGCCCCAACGCGTCGAACCTGAACTCACTATTGCCGAGCCATTCCGAGAGACATCGTAGAGTTCGACGTTGGTTGGGAAACTCGCCACCACGCGCCTGCGGCCCTTCAGATCGACGGCGTAAATTGTCCGCTGGTCGTTCGTATCGAAGGAGCGAAACCAGACTTCATCGCCTCTTGGGTTCCAGTTAAGCGGATTTGGGTTATTGGAAGAAGTCTGGCCCGAAACCGCGCCCAAGGATTGCCGTTTCCCGTTCCGATCAACCACGTTGAGCTCCACGGCACGCCCGCGAAACAGCCTGACATACGCGACTCGATTGCCGTCAGGTGAAACGCGAATTGTGTCCAGGAGAAAGCGCAGATCGTCGGCTATCACCGTTCCGATCGGATATTCAATTCGGTTCTTGCCATTGACCACGCGCAGGACGGCGAGTGCCGACCCATCCGGCGACCAGTCGGCTGCTAACACGTTGCCGAGCAGGGGACGCATCTGACCACCGGAGATCGAGCCGCGCATCAGATTTCCCGACGTGTCGGTGTACGCGAGATCCTCCTTGGATGACAAGGCGAGGAGACGGCTTGCCGGCGGCAGGCCGAGATCGCGCGACTCTGGACTGCCCGGAACCGCGAGATAGACACGAGACGGACTGCCCTCCCAACTGGCCTCGTAAATGACGTTGCGGCCGTCGGGTGTGAAGCGGGCGTTGTTGATGAAGCCCTTGCGGAACGTGACACGTTGGAACTGCGGAGACACACGGGAGCTTGTCCAGTCACGCGCCAGGAACCCGGTTGTGAAGAGCACCGCTGCCGCAACGATCCCAACAATCCAAGGCCCCCATTGGCGTCTCTCGTTGACGACCGGCCTCAGAAGGCTGGACGAACTAGTGGAGGTGAGGGCCCGTAATGCAAAACCGAGGTCGGCGGCAGACTGGAAACGCTGCTCCGGACGCCTCTCCAGACAACGGTGGACGATGGCTGCTAGCGCTGGAGTCGGAGCGGCGTCCGGATCGAACTGAGGGGGATCTTCATTGAGGATGGCATTCATGGTCTCCACTGAAGATCGCGCCTGGAAAGCGCGCTTGCCGGTGATCATCTCGTAGAGCACGCACCCCAGGCTGAAGATGTCAGATCGGGCATCCGCCGCCTCGCCACGAACTTGTTCGGGCGACATGTATCCAGCGGTGCCCATGACCATTCCGGGCTGTGAAATGGCAATGGTGGCGCTTCTGTCGGCTGTGGGCGCCGCGTGCTGCTTCGCCAACCCGAAATCCAGCACTTTAACGAGTCCGGAGCCCGTCACCATCACGTTCTCCGGCTTAAGATCACGATGAATGATCCCTTCTTGGTGCGCTGCGGCCAAAGCCTCAGCAATCTGCACGGCATAATCGATCAGCTTTCGCGCGGGCAAGGCGCCGCGATCGACGATGGCACGCAGTGACTCGCCGTTCACCAGTTCCGAAACGATGAATGCGCGACCGCTAGTCTGGCCTACGTCGAAGACAGCCACAATGTTGGGATGGCTTAATGCGCCAAGCGTTCTTGCTTCCTGCTCGAATCGCGCACGCCGTAGCGGGTCATCGGCTACATCCGATGGCAAGATTTTCACGGCGACCGTGCGATTGAGCCGCTCATCGCGTGCCCGCCACACCTCGCCCATGCCGCCTTCGCCCAACTTATCGAGGATTTTGTAGTTGCCCAGCTGCTGCCCTTGCATCGGGCGGCACTATAGCATTGCGCGCAGGACTCGACAGATGCCTGTGGTTACTGAGAATCGGGTACTTGCTGCGTCAGCCGTCTCCAGCGGGCTGATCACACGCTATTGCGCGTATTACAGCAGGCGGTAGGTCGCGATCGAGACCACGAAGAAATCGGCCGCGATGATGGCACGGTCATCGCCGGGCCGCGGATGTCGTGGACGGCGGAGCCGGCATCAACTGCGCCCGATCCATCGTGTTCACTTGATCGATGATCTTCGCGTAACCGCGCGCAACCGCTTCCAGGCCCGCGGCAGGGACAATCTGCGGTGTGTCGTGATCGGTGTGGTAGTAGACTGCCGACTCGATCAACTGCATCGTTGGTACGTCACGGTCGATGGCGCCCATGTCGCCGGATGCATTCGAATCCATCGTGTCGTACACCGTAACGCCGAATGTCTTCCAGGCGGCCAGTGCGGTCGCGGCAAGTTTGTCGCTGCCGTTGACCCACCAACGTCGTGCATCGATGTTGTCGGAATTGTGCAGAAAGGGTCCCGATCGGTCGAAGTAGGCTTGCGTGACAGACACATGCTCACAGTTGATGACCAACGCCGTCTTCGCCAAAAAGGTCGAGCGGTTGTCGTGCATCCATTGGGTGCCGAACGAGCCAGCATGGTGACCCGAGGTCGTGACGAACTTCAACGTGCGGCGCCGCTGTTCCCTCGGGATCTTGGCGAAAAACTCCGCCAAGCCCAGCATGACCGACATCCCCGACGCGTTGTCCAGCGCTCCGTCGAAGTACGCGTCGTGGTGGGCCATGACGATGATGTCTTCGTCGGTCGTGCCTGGGAGAACGCCCCAGACGCTCGCGTCTCGCAGCCCCGAGCGGCTCTCTGTTTCCAGCTCGACGTGCACCTTGACCGGGTTCTTCTCTAGAGCTTCGCGCAATGCGGCGGTGTCTTCCGTGCCCATGGTGAACGTCGGCAGTCCGCTGTTGAATCCGATCTGCACCTGGAAGTTGCCGGGAATCGCGACGTTTAGGGCGACGGCGGCCGCACCCCGTTCCGCTGCCCGACGCGCTGAACCGTTGTAAACGGCCGAATGAGAAACGACACCCGGCATTGGCATCGACTGGATGATCACCAGTTTGCCCTTGACGTCTCGCCCCGCGAAATCTGCAGCGGTTCCCAGGCCCACCCACGCGACATCAAGGTCCAGCCCGCCTCTTGGCGCCGACACCGATCCGGTCGCGGGTCTGGCCGTCTCGAGTCGCCACGTCTTGCCGGCGCTCGTCGCGACAAATTCTGACTTCGTGGGGAACCATTGCGCGGGCAGATCGAAGTACTGACGATGGACGTCCTGCAGCCCGAACTGCTTGAACTTGGCCTCGACGATGCCCTCGACCATGTCGTCGTATTTCGTTCCGGCGACCCGGCCCCACAGGAGATCGCCGTCGGACTTGCTCTTTTCAGAGACGGCCACGATTTCGCGATCAAACGACTTGATGTGTTCACCTTCCAGCCCGCCGTATTTCTTTTCAGCGGCCGGGAGAGGCATGCGGATGTAGCTCGACTCCAGATCGTGGGGATGTTTTGTGACCGGCGGTTTCGTCGGGCGCGCCGGTGCCTGTGGGCGTACCGTTGCTGGGGCCGCCATCACGCTGACGAACACGATCGCCATTCGAATCACGTATTTGCAAGTCATCGCAACCTCCCTCAGAACGTGTACGTGGCGCGATCGAATTCCCGGACACTACGCGCTCGACAACTCTGTTCGCTATGGCCTCAACTCGTACTCTGGAGCAGTGGTGTTTTCTCCCTTGTGACAGCAGTCGCCCAGGAAATTCGGCCGATAGGGGGCGCTGAAACTGTTGTTGCCCGGCGGCAGCTTACCAATTTTTGCCGGCCCGTTGATCCTGGCAAGCACCTGATTCCGCGACTCCTCGGCCTGGCGCAGTAGGCGGTCGACGTCCCATCCGACGAGCTTGCCTTTCCAGTACACTACTTTCCCCGCAATCAGCACGTCACGGACATGCCTTGGGTTCATCATCGTCACGATCGCGCCCGGAACGTTGTTCATCGGCCATGTATTGATGTTGCGCGCGTCGAGCACGATGATGTCCGCCTCTTTGCCGGGTGTGAGCGTGCCAACTTTGTCAAGCACTCGGTTCGCCGCGGCGCCCGCGATCGTGGCCATTTCGATCACCTGACGCGACGTGACGAGTTGAGGGACGGGCAGGTTGCCGGGATTACTCTCCTTAAACGCGAGCTCGTTGGCCAACGCACGCTGGAGGCAGAACGCGCCGCGCATCAGCGAAAACGGGTCGGTGGTCATGTTCGTCTCGACGTCTGGGCTCAGGCTGGGAAGAATCCCGTGGTTGAGCGCCTGCTGAAACGGCGGCATTCCGTGCCGCATCTGCATCTCAATCAGATTCGCGATCGAGATGTGCGCCCCGCGATCGCGAACGAGTTCCCACGCTTTCGACTGGCTGCTGTTCGGGTACCCGTCCGCGCGAGGTCCGACTGCGGCTACAGCGCTGTCTTGCCACCGCGTGGCATGGATGAACGTGACGTCGGACCAGTCGGTGCCGTTGCGGGCGTCGGCCGCCGCCGCAATAATCCCTCTCGGGTTGCCGACCACGTGATTGCTCATCGATGCGCCGAACGAGCGCGCGAGCTGCCAGCCGGTGTACGGCGCGTCTTCGAACGCCGGTCCTGCACCACCGCCGAAGCCGAGCGTCACCAACTGGTCTCTCGAGCTGAAGTGCGTTCTGGCGATGCGCCCGATCCCTTTGCTCGTGTCGTTCATGGCGCCGGGAAACTCGTACGGAACGCCGTCGCCACGTCGGTCAATCCCCGGACTGTACGCGAACAGCATACGGCGGCCGGAATCCATTAATCCCTTGATGAGGGCGTCGGTATGCATCGGCGAGTGACTTGACTGCGAGGTATCCGTGCCACAGGTGACGCCCTCGGTAATCTGGCTCAGACAGGCGACGAGTTCGGCGATATAGCAATCCTCAGGGTCGTACGGGACACGCCCCAGGTCCCAGAGGACGTTGTTCGGGTCTCCGGCGTCGACGATCCGGCCTGCGGTCCAGATGTTCTGCACCACCGACCCGTAGGTCTCGAGCGGCCACGCGCCCGCGAGAAGGCCATCGGGAATGACGCTCCGCTGAATCGCCTCGTACTGGTGGTTGTGCGTGGTGACGAAGCCGGGCATCACAATCGTGCCCGAGCAGTCGACCACTTCGGCGTCACCGGCGGAAATCGTTGGCGCGATCTCTGCGATGGTCCTGCCATCGACGAGGACGTCCGCTCTCTCGAAGTCGCCGAGTTTCGGGTCGAGTGTCAAAACGACGGCTCCCCGCAGCAGGATGCGGCGCTTGCGGCCATCGCCGATCAGGTTCTGCAGATCGGCGGGCGTTGCCGAGCGGACGCCCGCGAGCGGAGCGGGCGCAGTCGTCGTCGACGCGCTCCGACAGGATTCGAGGGCGAACGTAGTGCCGGCGATCCCGCCCGCGCCCGTCATCAGAAAACGACGCCGGGTGAAGCCGCGGTCACCGCTCCGACGCACTGGTTGAGAGGCGTGCGCGTGATCTCGTGAATTCATCTGCGGAATTCCTGGATTGCGTGACGATGTGTCACTCGATGACTATGTGATCCCCAGCAATTTGATCAGAGTTCCTCCGAGGATGGCTTCCTTTTCCGCGTTGTTCAGGAATGACGCGTTCAGGACGAAATCAACTCCAACGGGCCAGTCGAACGGGTAATCGGTTCCATAGAAGATGTGATCGACGCCGAGCTCGGCCACGAGGTGACGGAGTCCCTCGTCGTGAAAGATCATCGTGTCAACATAGAGCTGGCTCTTAAAGTACTCGCTCGGCTTTCTCTTGAGTGCTGTGCAGTCGGCGCCTGCGCCGCGTCCGCATAACGCGTCCGACCGACCGCTGTACGAAGCGAGATATCCGCCCGAGTGAGCGCCACAGATCTTGAGTCCGGGGAAGCGATCGAGCGTTCCCTCGAAAATCAAATGCGACAGAAACACCGTCGTCTCCAGCGGGTTCCCGATTGTGTTACCCAAACCGCCCTTCCCCTGGAGCCGCGGGTTGCGCGTGGTGCCTGGTGCCGGCTGTGGATGCATGAACAGCATCACGGCGAGCTCTTCGGCCTTGGCCCAGAATGGATCGAATTTTCGATCCGAGAGCTCTTGACCTTCGACACTGCCCCCGATCGCAGCGCCTCGCATGCCCAGCTTCCTGACGGCCTGATCAAGCTGATCGGCCGCCAGATCCGGGTGCTGCAGCGCGACAGCGGCCATTCCGACGAAGCGATCCCGATGCATCGCGCAGTACTGCGAGATTTTCTCGTTCTGGAGCGCGATCAGGTCGCGAGCCAGCGCGCGGTCCGCCGAGTACTCCCAGGCGTTGACGTTGATGACTTGGACGTCGATGCCCTGCGCGTCCATGTCGATCAGACGCTGCGGGTTGCCGAGCACAATATTGCCCGTCAAGTTCCCGCGGGCCACCGCGGCGAGCGGCGTCGCCTTGACCAGGTCCCAGACGTCGGGCACGAACGTGTGCGCGTGAATGTCCACTGTCTTCACGCGACGACCGCCGATGACGACCTCGCGCCGCTTGCCCGGCGCGGCGCCAATCTGCGCGGGCATGATGCCACCATCAGCGAAGGCAGTTCGTGCGACGAACGTTCCGGCCGCGGCGCCCGCAAGGTGTTTCAAAAAGGCTCTGCGATTGCGCATCGCGTTCTCCTCGGTTCCCGCGGCCGCGGGGCAGCTTTCCAAGCAGATCCGGGCGTGGCTGGCGCTGAATATAGCGAGACGTCTCTTGACCTGCAAGAACCGCGTTGGTGTATAAGAGTGCACGTCCGGACCGGTCAGGAACGTCGCGGGGAGGAATCAAATGCGGAGTCGAATTGGAAGCGCGTTGATTCCGGTTGGATCGATTGCCGCCCTCGTGGTCCTTTGGCTGGTCGTAACGGCGACAGCGGGTCAGGCGCCGACCGCCGGCCGCTTCCCCTCATACAGAGCGCCTCGCCTGGCGGGCCATCCGGACTTGAACGGCGTGTGGCAGGCGTTCGTCACGGCCAACTGGGACGTTCAAGATCATGACGCGCAGCCAGGACCTCATCCCGAACTCATGGGCGCGTACGGTGCCGGCCCCGCCGGGCAGAGCGTAGTGGAAGGCGGAGAAATCCCCTACCAGCCGTGGGCACTCGCCAAGAAGAAGGAGAACTTCGAGAAGCGGATGATGGTGGACGTGACCGACGACAAGAAGTGGCACGATCTCGGGGACCCCGAGTTGAAGTGTTACATGCCTGGCGTGCCGCGTGCGACCTACATGCCGTTTCCATTTCAAATCGTGCAGGGGTCGGGCGACTACATTCTGATCGCGTACGAGTTCGCCAGCACAACCGCATCATCCGGATGAATTGGAAAAGCGAGGCGCCCGCCGACTCGTGGATGGGTTGGTCGCGCGGCCGCTGGGAAGGCGACACGCTCGTCGTCGATGTGACGGACTTTCGCGAGCAGACGTGGTTCGATCGGGCCGGCGATTTTCACAGCGATGCGCTCCACGTGGTTGAGCGCTACACGCCGGTCAGCCTGTACCACATTAAGTACGAGGCCACGATCGAGGATCCGAAGGTGTTCACGCGACCGTGGAAAATCAGGTTCCCTCTCTATCGTCGGATGGAAGACCATATCCAGCTCCTCGAGTTCAAATGCGTCCCGTTCACCGAAGAGTTGTTGTACGGTAGGCTTCGCAAGCAACCGACGCAGGCGAGCCAGTAAGCGGAGGCTCACGATGAGTCGACGATTTGTGTCGTCGGTCGGCGCAGCGCTCGTCGCGGCGATCGTCTCGTTTCCGGCGCTCGCGGGTCAGGCGACGAAAGC
>Ga0182035_10001032_pt1 | contig 13799 bp, 13 predicted proteins | sample flu12Cox44000170_FD_125969 | JGI IMG/M metagenome (GOLD analysis project Ga0182035, IMG submission 125969) | Lab enrichment of tropical soil microbial communities from Luquillo Experimental Forest, Puerto Rico - flux4day.12C.oxic.44.000.170 | ecosystem: Environmental > Terrestrial > Soil >...
CAGCCGTTGGATGCGGTCCAGCTGCACGCGGGCAACAATTGCGCCGATGTCGATAGCTTTATCCAGCGGAGCACCGGCGCGCAGCGTGCTCATGCGGTCACGGATGCGCATGATCAGGGGCTCAGCGATACTCTCCTGCATTAATAGGCGCGAGCCCGCACAGCACACCTGTCCCTGATTGAACCAGATGCCATCGACCAGGCCCTCGACCACGCTATCAAGGTCTGCGTCCTCGAACACGATGAATGGAGACTTGCCGCCCAGCTCCAGCGAAAGTTTCTTGTGGCTTTGCGCGGTTGCGTTCCGAATCGCGCGCCCGACCTCGGTTGAACCCGTGAAGGCGATCTTGTCCACATCGGGATGCTTGACCAAGGCTTCGCCGGTTGCGCCATCCCCGGTCACGATGTTCACGACACCCGCGGGGAGTCCGACTTCCTGGCAGACCCCTGCGAAGGCCAGGGCGCTAAGCGGGGTGAACTCGGCGGGCTTGAGCACGACCGTATTTCCCGTCGCCAGGGCTGGCGCGATCTTCCAGGCCAGCATCAAGAGAGGAAAATTCCACGGGATGATCTGCCCGACGACCCCGCAAGCGGTCGAATCCGGGAATTCCTGCGGCAAGATCTGCGCCCAACCGGCGTGATAGTAAAAATGCCGTGCGACCAAGGGAATGTCGATGTCGCGGCTTTCGCGGATCGGCTTGCCGTTGTCCATGGTTTCGAGCACGGCCAGCAGGCGCGAATGTTTCTGGACCTGCCGCGCCAGCCCATAGAGATAGCGTGATCGGGCATGCGGGCTCAGAGCCTGCCACTTGGGAAATGCAGCACGCGCTGCCTTCACGGCCGCGTCGACGTCAGCGCTGGAGCCCTGTGCTACGCTTGCTAGCTTCTCGCCCGTTGAAGGATCGTTGGTGTCGAAAAACTGCCCGGCGAGCGGTTGAACCCACGCTCCGCCGATGAAGTGCCCAAACTGACGGTTGTGGCGGTCAAGCCAGGTGAGCGCCTCTTTGGGGTCCTCAGGCGCGGGGCCGTATTCCATGGTTACGAATTTCTCAGCGATGCTCATGGCGAAGTTGTAGCGCCGACGTCCCGCCGGCTGTCGCGAGGGCGTCTCGCCCTCGGTTTTCGTGCTTAAGCAATCGGATGCCGGTAGTCCGCCGAGTAACGGCCAGTGGCATGAAACTCGAGTTGCCGCTCGATGTCATTCAACAAGCCGCTTGCGCCGAAGCGGAATAACTCGGCCTTCATCCAGTCGAGGCCCAGCTCTTCCTTCATCAGAGCGAGCCACTCGGTCGATTGTTTCGCCGTGCGAATTCCGCCTGCCGGCTTGAAGCCGACGGCCATGCCGGTTTCCTGCGCGTACTCGCGAATGGCGCGCGTCATCACGAATCCCACGGGCAGGGTTGCGTTGGTGGCCTCTTTGCCGGTTGAGGTCTTGATGAAGTCGGCTCCGGCCATCATGGCGACCACACTGGCACGACCAACATTTCGCAGAGTAAGCAGATCGCCGGTGCCGAGAATCGCTTTCATGTGGACGTGACCGCAAGCTTGCTTGAACGCGGCAATCTCGTCGTAGAGTTCCTGCCAGCGGCCTCCGAATACATGAGAGCGTGTGATGACGATGTCGATCTCATCCGCGCCGGCTTCTACCGAGCGCCGGATTTCATCAATGCGATCGGAGAGCGGCGAAAGTCCGGCGGGGAAGCCGGTGGACACCGCAGCCACCCGAACTCCGCTGCCTTCTACCGCGCGGCGCGCGGTCTCGACGAAGCGGTGGTACACGCAAACCGCAGCAACTCTGATGTTGAGGTCTTCTATTGCCAGACGCCGTACGAGGTCTTGCTGAATCGGGTGCAGGGCTTTTGCACAGAGACGGCGCACGCGCTCGTCGGTGTCGTCGCCAGAGAGCGTTGTCAGGTCCATGCACGTGATGGCACGCAGCAGCCACGCGATTTGCCAGTCTTTTTTTACCGTGCGGCGAAGTATGTGGGTTTGGGCACGGCGTTCGACTGCGCTGGTATTCACGCGTACTTGGCGCACCCAGTCGAGATTCAGAGGAATGCCGCGGTTGGAAAGCAGCGGACGTCCCGCGAGGGTGGCGATCGGACCGTGCTGGCTGGGCTGAATGCCTTCCACGGGACTGCTCGTTGAAGGCTCAGCAATTCCGTAACGCCTGGTTTTCTCCACTGCCATTGGATGTTCCTCGCTGGCCCCGCGACTCGAGCCCGGAAGCAGAGTGCTCAGAGGACCGCGCCCGGACGCAATTGTACGGCAGAACCGCGAAAAGGGAAGCAGGGGCACCACGATCGGCGTGGGTATTGACTGAGTCACGCTGATCACGCTGAGAGCGGGGTCCGCTCCAATTCACCTTGACACTCCCACTAACGGCGGCTAGCCTACGGCGTCAACCATTCGGCCCATGAAACTTTGCCTCTGGCTTGCCGCTTCCCGCTCGTTCAAATTCACCTGCTCCCTGACGTCGTTGCTGATCGTGGCAGCTTTGTTGGCGTCGCCAGCCCGGGCTGCGAAGAAGATCATCATCGACACCGATCCCGGCAGCGACGATGCGCTTGCTCTGATGTTGGCGCTGAATTCCCCCGAACTCGACGTGCGCGCGATCACAGTCGTACCTGGCAACGTCACGGCTGCAATGGGACTGGAAAACGCACTGCGCATGGTGTCGCTGGCGAACCGCTGCGACATTCCGGTGGCTGCCGGGGCGCAGCATCCGCTGTTTCAGAAACTGATCACGGCCGAGTTCTGGCATGGTAAGAACGGGCTCGCCAACGTCGAGCTTTCGCCCAGCAAGTGCAAAGTGGATCCGCGCTTCGGGCCCGACCTCATCATTGAGCTCGTGCACGCCTCTCCCCACGAAATTACGCTTGTGCCCGTGGGTCCGCTCACCAATATCGCGCTCGCCGTCGAGAAAGATCCGTCCATCGTTCCTCTCGTGAAGGAAGTGATCCTTATGGGTGGCTCGATCAGCGGTGGGAACGTGAACGCCGCGGCCGAGGCCAACATCTACAACGATCCCGAAGCGGCTCAGGTGGTATTTCAAGCTGGGTGGCCGCTCACCATGGTTGGGCTGGAAGTGGGCGACAAGGCCATGCTCACCCCGAAGTATCTTGATGAGCTCAGCAAGACGCACGGCCCGATCAATGACTTTATCGCAGCGGTGTTGAAATATCTGGTGGATCTATCGGCGAAGTTTGGGGCCGCGGGCACGCCTATGTATGATCCCTCGGCCGTGGCGGTGGCCATCGATGCGACCCTGGTGAAGACCCAAAGCATGCATGTGGATGTCGAAACGCGCGGCGAGTTCACGCGTGGGGAAACGGTGGGCAACCGGCGCGGGTATATCGAGCGCAATGTGCTGCACGGGGACCGCTACGTGATTGAGGGTGCCGACAAGGTCGAACCCAACGCCAAAGTCTGCGTTGACGTGGACGCGGATCGCTTTCTGCGGCTCTTTGTGGACAGGATTCGGGGCAAGTAATTGCCAATCCGTGTAGTTAAGCGCCTACCGGAATCCTGCTGCTACTGGATCCTGCATTCTCAATAAGGAGAAGCCATGTTCACACCCCAGACGTTCCCCGTGGCCCTGTTGATGATGATTACCAGCGCGATCTGCTGGGGTTCGTGGGCGAATACGTACAAGGGCGTCAAGAACTATCGCTTTGAGCTTTTCTATTGGGACTACGCCATCGGCATTTTCCTGATGGCCCTGATCTGGGGGCACACGCTGGGCAGCACTGGGCATGACGCGTCCAGCCTGACAAACAATATCCACGCGGCGGGAACGTCGAACGTGGTCTACGCCCTCATCGGCGGGGCGATTTTTAACCTGGCTAATCTGCTGCTGGTCGCTGCGATCGATATGGCGGGACTCGCGGTTGCGTTCCCGATCTCAATCGGAATCGCTCTGGTGGTAGGAACTGTTCTCAGCTATGCGCTGCAGCCCAAGGGCAGCGCGGCTCTTCTCGGGCTTGGCGTGATTTGTGCGCTCATTGCTGTGATCCTTGACGGGAAGGCTTACGGCAGCCTTGCTCGCGCCGAGCAAAGCGTCTCGCGCAAGAGCGTGATCGTCTGTATTGTCTCTGGCGTATTGATGGGGCTGTGGGCCCCGTTCCTCACGCGGGCGATGACCGTGGGCAACAGCCTTGGCCCGTATAGCGCCGTCGTGTTCCTGACCCTGGGTGCCTTGCTGTCGTGCTTCATTTGGAATCTCTACTTCATGAAGCATCCGCTCGTAGGCGAGCCGGTGAGTTTCGGCGGGTTTTTCCAGGGGCCGGCGTCAGGACACCTGCTTGGCGTGTTTGGCGGCCTCATCTGGGGCACGGGAACTGTGTTCAACATGGTTGCTGCCAGCCTGACCGGCGTCGCCATCTCCTACGCCATTGGCCAATCCGCCCCCATGGTCGCCGCCCTCTGGGGAGTTTTCGTTTGGAAGGAATTTGCGGGCGCCGGCAGTAAAGCCAAACTGTATTTGGCTGGAATGTTCGTCTTCTATTGTCTCGCGATTCTGTTGATCGCGAAGGCGAACGGATAAGATTCGCATCAGGGTGCGCCTTCAGCCGCGCAGGCCAGATGTCTGAATGGCGCCGGCTCCAGCCGCTGAGGTCACTGACAGTCATGTCACCAACTCGCAGGGATCTACTGAAATCCGCGTCAGCTATCGCAGCGTTACCGTTGGTGGAAAACCTCGCCTGGTCGCAATCTGCCCTCCCCCGCCTCACCGGCAGCCCCGTTCTCGAAAGCCTTCCACCCGTGATCGAACATTCACGCGACGTCCGGACGAACATCGACAAGCTCCGCGAAGTAGCTTCGTGGATGGCCTACGAAGAACTCCCCATGCCGGATTACCAGCTTCCCTTTGGCATCGGGCAGGGCAGTCCGGACGACATCATCGACTTCGTGATGACGGCAGACGCTGTGGATACCGCCTTCACCGACTTCTCCAACCACACGAAGTTCCAGGTCGATTACGCCGGGCGACACTGGTCGGATTCCGACGCGCTTTTCGCCTGCATGAAGCGCGCCATGGACAACGGCATTCCCATTCTCGATGGCAAGTATCTAGCCAAGATTTCGCGGGCCGACATGCAGAAGATTTTCGCAGGCAACATCGAAATCCCCATGCTCGACGAGAAAATGGAAGTCTGGCACCAAATCGGCGCTACGCTTGCCGCCAGTTACAACGGCCGCTTCCATAACTTTGTGCGGAGTTGCCCGCCGCGACTGTACGACAACGGCAAGGGCCTGATCGACCGGCTGGTGAAAGAGTTCCCCCGCTTCAACGACGTGAGTCAGTACGACGGCCACACGATCAAGTTCTATAAGCTGCCCCAGCTTGGCCTGTGGATCGCGTATTCGGCCCTGCGCAAAAGCAATCAGTTTCCGATCGAAGATATCGACCGCATGACTGCTTTCGCCGACTACATCGTGCCGGTCGGATTGCGGCTGATGGGAATCACCAGCTATTCCGAAAAACTGGAGGGCGCCATCAACAGCTATCAACTCATCCCCCGCGACAGCGCATGGGAAGTGGAGATCCGTGCGCATTGCATCTACGCCACGGCGCTACTCTGCGAGGAGATCAACAAGAAACGATCGCCGGAGAACAAGATCATCATCCCCCAGATCGATGCTCGCTTCTGGTTGCCCTACCACACCACGTCGTGGCCGCATCACCTGACGAAAACCATCATGTACTGAGGGTAAAGTCTATTGATCTGAAGGACTCAGGACCTCTCGAGATATGCGGCTGCGATCTGGCTCCATCCTTCTTCGAAGGAGCCGCGGGCCACCGGCTTGCCCGCACGCCGATACCAGTTCGCGGCATTCGATGCGTCGCCTTCAAATCGTCGGTCAGATAGTTAGTCAGTTGGGGGGCGGCTTCGGTGTCGCTGGTTCAATGCTCAAAAACACGATGGGCGGAGTGAAATACTCTTTATCAAATTGGCGGCGCGGTCGATTCAGCTGACGCTCAAGTTGCGGTGGTAGTTTCAGCTCTTGTTGGCCCGGAACTCGCCCTGCGATGCCATTGACATGCTAAATGCAGTGTTGACCTCGCCTGGTTTGAGAAACCGGGATTCCAGGGCGATGGCGGTGAAGGAAAGGTCCTGCCGCCAGAGTAGATCAAGCGTGCCGCTGCCACAAGTATTCACCGAACGTCGGGCCATATTGTTTGTCGAAAGCATTAGCCGCGTCTACGCCTGAATGTCTTCCTAAGTGGCTCAAGGGTATCAAATGTAAAGAAAGACGCGACCGGCATACCAAGACCTGACGACATTCGTTCAAGCTTCTTGAAGGAAGGCGAATTCCTCCCCCTCTCGATCAAGCTTAGGAAGTCGACAGACAGACCCGCCATCTCGGCGAACCTCTCTTGACTCTGGTTCATCTCGGTACGAATCTGCCGAATTCGCCTGCCGAATTGCTTGCGCAATGCACTCAAAACGCTTCTTGCACCCGACGCAAGTCTGGCGTAATCTCGTTCCGGGTTACCACCGAATGAGATTACGGGTGCGTAAGTCTTGCTTGGTTAGAGCCGGGAGACGCGTTCGAAGAATATCGACACGCTATCTAGGATACTGCTCGCTCTTCGCTGGCGGCTCAGCGAGCCTTGGACTGGGAGGAACTCTTTCGAAAGTGAAGAGCTCGGAAACAGGTATGGCTAGCCGTGTGGAAAATATCTCAAGGTTTTCAAATGAAGGAGCGTTGATACCGCGCTCAATCAAACTCAGGAAGTCAACTGAGATTCCGAGAAGCTCAGCAAATTGCTCCTGGCTCAGTTGCCTGCTCAGACGAATTGCCTTTAGTCGACTTCCGAATTTGTCGCGGAGGCTCGCCAATTAGCTCCCTAGAAATTGGGCGAGTCTCGCCGATTAGTGTTTGACTGACCACCGAATGAGATTACGGGCTATCGTTGCCTTCGATCGCTAGGAGACTGTCCGCTGTGAGTGCTTCGATCACAACCAGGTTGACGCCGTCATTTGCGGCTCAAAGCAGAACGGCCACTGCAAAAGCGCAAGGTAACGTCATTGCGCCAGACGTCTCCGATGAAGCGTTGGTGGAGGTCATTTGTAGGGGCGACCTTGAAGCCCTGGCGTCACTGTTCCATCGCCACGCACGCCTCGTCCGCGGCATCGCCTATCGGGTATTGCGCGATCCCTCCGAAGCCGACGACCTCCTCCAGGACATCTTCCTCTGGCTTCCTCGATTGTCCTCTACCTTTGACCCCACCAAAGGCTCCGCTCAGCTCTGGCTTCGTCAAGTCGCCTACCGTCGCGCCATCTGCCGTCGCCGCTACCTAACGACGCGTCACTTCTACAAACGGTTGGATCTCGATGGAGTGGCCGAAGAACTGGGCGATCCCAGGGCAGAACTCGATCCGCTGGACGGTGGTATTGATGGAATGTTCGGACTCGGAGTGGCCAAGCAGGTGTTCGATGCGCTGTCCGAGAACCAACGTCAGACCCTGCGCCTTTACTTCGTAGAGGGCTACACCCTGGGCGAGATCGCTCAAAAGCTTGAGCAACCGCTCGGAAACATCAAGCACCACTACTTTCGTGGTCTCGACCGCCTTCGTAAGCAGCTATTGGGGAGCAAACCTGCACCTCAAGACGTGAACATGAGTGCTGCTCCCGAAGTTGAAGGCAGCACCCTGGTGGGCAAGGGAAAACTGTGATGGATTCCACCTGGCTATTGCCGATTAGGGCCACCGGGGAGGACGAACCTTTTTCGCAGATTTCGCTTCCAGGAGCCCCACTTTGGCGTTAGGCCGTGGGCAAGAAAGTCCACTTGTAGACCCTGCTGATCGCGAACTAGTACAGTTCCTTGCGCATGCCTCAGTCTCTTCCCGAGGCTCTCGAAATGCGGATTCAGGGACCATGAAACCATGCAAATGCTTGTCCAGTGGGACGCTTCCGGTAGCGATCTTCGGTTTAGACGCTTTATGGCAATGTCCGGACAATGTCTTGACATCAACGATTGAGGTAAGTCATAATGATGTGATATGGCAAGCGTACTCGCTGTGAAGGAACAAGGTACTGCGCCCCCCATCGAGGGGATTTTGTCGAAATTTGCCGAGATCCATGAGATTCGGAGCACGGAAGACGCTGCTTCACTTGCGCAAAAGCACTTTGACATAGTGCTGATCGATACCTCTATGCCTCGGATCGCGCCTCTGGAATTGGTGGAGGCACTGCAGTCGACCGGAGCGACTTCAGGGTCGGTCATCCTCTTGATTGACTTCAAGGAGTCCCCGGCCCAACTCAGACGACGCTTGGACCAATTGGCCAAGTTGAATCTTGGGGCAGCTGGCAAACCCCTCGATCTAAAGAGGACCGTGCGACTTTTGGATGTGTCCCAAGAATCCCTGGCCCGCATGCTGCACGTGTCCTCTCGCACTGCGAATCGCTGGTTGCGCAGAGCGGTCACCCACCCTCGGGAAAATCAAGAGTTGCGACGTCTACAACGAATTGTCGAACACCTGGTCGATACGCTAGGCACGGAGCGAGCAATTCAAGAGTATCTGAACCACGCAAATCCGAGCTTGGGAGGTGAGACGCCGATGGCCGTGCTCAACCGAGGAGAATTCGCTCGGGTTGAATCTGATTTGGCGGCAATTCGCGAAGGGGTGTACGTGTAATTGTCAGTATCTGATGTGTCCTCAAATCCCAGTCGAATTTACACGGTTTTCCGTGTCGCGAGGGCCGGGGTAGACCCGTTGTCCACGTTGGGTAGTCAAGCCAATGGCGGTCGCTACAATGCGCCGGGCATGGGTGTTCTCTACACGTCTATGTCGAAAGCCACAGCCGTCGCAGAAGTCGCAAGGGGTTTGCGAGCTCGCGGGGTCAACCCAAGCAATTTCGGACGCGGGGATTGGTGGGCCTACGAAATTCGTGTGTCTGCGAACAGGGTGATGGATCTCGGCGAGGAAGTCGATCGATCGAGTCTGGGTGTCACGTCAGAGATGCTAGTTGCGGAAGACACAACCGAGACGCGGCGAATCGGAAAATACGCTCGTGACCATGGCTTCGACGCCATCATTGCACCTTCGGCTGCCGTTAGCGATAACGACAATCTCGTCTTGTTTGTCGACAAATTGGCCATCCCTCCAGAAGTAGTTTCATCGACTCCAGTGGATCTTCAAGCGCTGGCTAACCAGGACATCTTCCGGTGAGAAACGCGATTTCCAGCGAAAGAGACTGTCGTTGGCTATCGTAGACAGATGGTGAAGAGCCAGACGACTCCGGTGCAGCCAGGTGCCGTAACGAATAGGGCATTCAACATCCTCAGTGAGGGAAGTATAGATAATGAGGGAAGCGTGTGCTTGCATTCTCCGCGAGGTTCCTATCTCCGGCAGGGCGGACGAAGATGCGGACGTTCACAGTCGCAGGGAAGTGTACCTGGTAAGGCAGAAGGACACAAAAGGTGTAATTGTGCGCTACGGGGTGGCTCGCAACCCCGTCATCGAATCGATCTGGACGCGAAAAAACAGCGGGGAAATCAAATGATCGCCAGCGGTCATCTGACGCTCGGCCATGGCTGCCTGCCACCAGCGGTATCGCGCTTCGCGCAGCTTTTTCGCGTGCGCGCACTCTTCAGAAAATTGCGGCTCGCGCAGTTCCTGGAACTGACCGTTCACGACTACGCTGCTCCAAAGCTCATTGTTGTGGATGTCGTCTAGTTGTACACATACTTTCGGATTGGCGCGCATCCACTCGATCTTTTGGCCGAGCGTGGCAAGTGCGTAGAGGCTCCCGTCGTCGTAGGCGACATAAATGGGAATGACGTAGGGCTGGTTGTCGAGAGCGCATCCCAGCCGCGCCAGGCCGGCCTTCGATAAGAGGGATTTGCATTCTTCGGAGGAAAGCTTATTGATAACCATTGCGCCTCTATTTTACTTCGATGTCCGAGCCAGGGTTCGCCAGGACCCTCGCCGCAAATTTGGTGGAGGCGGCGGGAGTCGAACGATCTAAGCTATTGAGTCCACGTAAGTTATTTACTTTTTAGGGGCGGAAAATTCGAAAAATTGTTCTCCGCCGGATCGGCGGTACAAAAACGGTACAAGACTCTGGAAACAGTTGAGAGCGGCGGGTTCCATTTGTAGTGACCTGTAGCCCAAAGCTACCGTCATACGCGCCTTTCGCTGGCTTCGGGCTTGTGAAACCTCGCCTTCGGGCCGCTGAATCTGGGTCAGGCGCTCGAAGCTGATTTGCCTCCACGGCCATTGGCGCCGTCGCTCTCGGGCCGCTCGGGATGGGCGCAGTCGCAATCGGGCACTGGCAGGAAAGCGCCTCGGGGTGGGGCAAACTCAAGTCTGTAGAATTCGAGTATGAGTGTCTCGCAGTTGCGCTACTACCTAGCTGTGACAAACAGGCAGAGCGCCCAGGAATCCCAAAGCGTTACAGACGGGCAAGGTCTTGCTGAATGCGGGCGAGAATTGTGTTCAAGGGAATCTGGCCACGATAATAAAGTGGAGCGGTCTTTGAGTATTCCGCTTCGAATCTCTTCCGGATGTTTTCGTCTTCGATTGTGAACGCTCCACTTTTTGCAACGTCGTGATCCAAAGATTTGAAGCGCTTTTTCTTGTGCTCCAGGTATTCCGGGGTGCCGATGAATTTCTGCACTGCTTCTACGTCGAGGAGTTGATGAATGTCGTAGTAGTGCCTGAGGAAATTAGTGGGGACTTTCCCGGTCCCCTTGAACTGGCCGTATTTTCGAACGACGGCCTGAACCTTTTCCACAAACGTGTATTCGGGGTTGTAGCAGGGGATGCTGAGAGCTCGGTTGTCCATGTAATGAAGCTTTCTGGCTTCGGCGAACTGGACGAGCCAAGAAGAGATCGTAACTGTGCGGTTGGGAGTCGTCTGATCAAAGCCGACTTCCAGGAGTATTCCATCCTTAAGGCCGGCGATTGAACTAAAGTGGGTATCGTAGCTCAGCCTGAGGCCGGCGTTCCTCAACGTTTCGTCATCGTATGTCCTATCGCGCTCGACGGCCGTGATACCTGGGATCTTAACCTTGTCCCGCAGCTTTTCGTAAAACACGCGCCGCGATTCGATGTGCTGTGGCTTCTCGTGATTTGGATTTGTATCGACCTGCAATTCGTCGAAGGGTTCAATGCGAATATCAACGTCTTCGGAAAAGCGATGGATGACTCCAAAACCTTTAGAAAGCGAAGTGCCGCCCTTGAGCTCAAAGGTCAAGCCCAGTTGCTTGAGCCCAAAGACGGCATGCATGACCCAATAGTCTTTTTCCACGAGAGCCGGATCATTCATCTTCTCGCCGTCGGCGACGGTCTCGACAAGTGCCTTGAAATCGCTTCTTTCGTGCAAAAAGCCATCAGGCGGCATGTTGCAGCATCTCCTGAAACTTTTTCTGCGTGGAGTATTTGCCGTAGAGCGAAACCGCCCGCGAGAGCTTTTTCGGGTCCATCTCTTTGGCTTTCTCGCGAACGCGAGAAAGAACGGCGTCCCGGTCCTCCGCAAGGTCGCCGAGTTCATTAACAAGATCAACCAGCAGAAACTCGGGAGACAGTTGTCTGGGCACATTCATGCGGCGCTCGAAGGTGACCATGCGATTGCCAAGCGGAAATGTCCCGTGCCGCTTCCGATTGTAGACAACCCGTTTGTTGTAGAGCTGCGTTGTCCCGAGTCCCAACTGGTTGTAGGCATTCGGGGAGGTCACGACAAAACGGTCTGTCTTCAAGAACGCCTTGACCAGCGCATGCTCGTCTGCGGGAGCCTCTCCAAATTCAAATTTTCGAGGGCTGTAGTACAAGCCGTTGCGCAGTTTCTGAAGGGTTCCGTCGCCGGTAAGTTCTTTGAGGTGTCGATCAACACTATGAGACCAAGGCAGGAGATCCTCTCGGCGGTAGACACGTCCAGGGCGCAGGCGTCGCTTGAAATGGTCAAGTGTCTTTGTCCGCATGTTCCTGATTCTCCACGTTTATGCTACCGCTTAGGAGTTATAATGTCAAATATTTTATTAATATTTCATGCATTATATACATCAACTATAGTTTTATCAATAGCTTGCAGGCATATCGATATACACAGTATCTGAAATGGAGTAGGCTCGACCAAATGCTCAGATGGGGGGCTTTTTCTCACCAGATTGTGCGAAATGCCCGCGACCGACGAATTTCACGGTCTGCGGTAAGCAGAGAGAGTCCTTCGACCAAGGCAGTGGCGCCAATAATCCGATCCGCCGGATCTTTGGGGTAGGACGCTGGTAACGCCAGCGACCGCACGCACGCCCGTCCACTGATCGGCAAGACTGTAAACCGCGCTTCGACTTCTGTAAGGAAGGATTCGAGGCTGATACCCAACCGGATACGCCCCTTGCTTGAGAGAGTGGCGAGTTCCAAAAGAGTGATGTCGGATACGGCCAAACCACCGCCTTTCAACCTGGCGTCCTCGATCGCCGCTCTCCCTTTGGCCGATAACCGAGAAGGATCAAAGGCGAGCCAGACAACGACATGGGTGTCCACAAGAATCATTTGAGCTCGCCCCAGTCTTCGGACGATAGCGCAGGAGAGACAACATCACCTGTAATCTCGCCTTTGCCGGCGAGGAAACCGTAAATGTCATCTGAGCCCTTGTCGACAGGGACAAGTTTTGCCACCGGCTTTCCGTGTTTGGTGATAACAACCGTCTCTCGCTTGGCCTGAACCTCATCCATTACGGTTAAGCAATGGACCTTAAACTGACCTGCCGCCATTTTCTTCATCATCTCCGGACCTCTCATCCGATCATGGTCATTGTACCATGGTCATATAATTTTCCGGTCTGGGACTGCCATTCGGGGACTTGCATTCACCCCAGAATCGCGGCAGCTGCCGGTTCCGTTACCTGCGCATTCCGAACTGTAGATGAGCTTGAGGTCAAGTGCTTAAGGCTTTAACAACGACCTTCCATACCCGATGGGGATGGCGAAATTCGATCCTCCGAAGTCGCGCACCATGGCAAAGTTAATCCCGATGACCCTGCCTTCGCTGTTAAAAAGAGGTCCCCCAGAGCCGCCCGAGGTCGTTTGGGCGTCGTAGATGATTTTGTCGGGCAAAACGTCCCCGATATGGCCCTGCGTGACAATCGGACGGATCAAATGCCGGCGTGCGAGCTGTTCCATCACTTGGTTCGGGTCACCCTTGGTGGTGCTCGCGATCGACCTTAGCGTCTCTTCGCCGGTACGAGCCAGAATTGCATCCAGTCCCGTCGGGTATCCCAGGAGCACGACCGGTCTTCCACTGACCGCGGAGCGTTGACCCTCAGCAAACGCAATCTCCTTGATCTTCAGTTCCGCAATCGTGCCTTTCAAAAGCGCCACATCCGCATTCGACGAAATTCTTTCTGTCGTGATAGGGAGGCCGTGGTTCACTCCCGGGAAATAGGCCATCATCTCCACCACCGTCGGTTCCACACCTTGATCGGTCATTGCCTTCAGATCATCATTGCCCCACCAGGGTTCGGCTACGTGATGATTGGTAAGGATTTGACCTTTTTCAGAGACAAGAAAGCCGGTCCCAAAAACATCCAGGTGCACCTCCGGGCCGTTGCCGGTGATGCCCAGGAGGGGGTTGTTGTGGTCGTCGGTTACCGGTTCGCCTGTGCTGGTTATACCGACATAGTGCAGTTTCAACCCCGTGGCCCGATCGCGAAAGCCAACCACAACGTGAATGAGACATACGCTCGGTTCGTAGGACTGGATAATGGTCTGCGCAACCTTGCCTTCCGTTTCCAGCCGCTCAAGCCGCTGTTGTACTACGTTTAGCTGATTCTGCAACCCGGAAGAGTC
>Ga0182035_10001045_pt1 | contig 13716 bp, 8 predicted proteins | sample flu12Cox44000170_FD_125969 | JGI IMG/M metagenome (GOLD analysis project Ga0182035, IMG submission 125969) | Lab enrichment of tropical soil microbial communities from Luquillo Experimental Forest, Puerto Rico - flux4day.12C.oxic.44.000.170 | ecosystem: Environmental > Terrestrial > Soil >...
CGGTCACCGGAAAATCGGACAAACCGTCCAAAGGAAAAATCCGCGCCAGCATTTCGTTCCAGCGCCTCGGCATGCTTCGCTACGGTCCATGGCGGGAACAGATCATCGTCATCCAATACGATTATGGCATCTCCGGTGCTCGCCGAAATGCCGAGGTTCAGGGCGGCCGACTTTCCTTTGTTCTCCTGTCGAAGATAGCGTACCGCTTCTCCAAACGTCGACGCCACGTTGCAAGTGTCGTCAGGGGACCCGTCGTCGACGACCAGGATTTCCCGATTAGCGTGCGTTTGTGCCAGCGCCGCTCGGATCGCATCGCCAAGCAATTGCGGGCGCTTGAAGGTCGGGATTATGACTGAGAAACGCATCTGGGATGCAGTATTGACCTGGTATGTCCCGAGGGGTTCAAGGGGCCTCACAACACGAATAGACTCGCTGCCCCGGTCGCCAATTCGATGCCGCCGCTCGCCTGCCATCCGCCGTATCGGGCGACATTGCCACAACTACACGCGATCGCTACGGCTGCATGCCGAAGATCAAGCCGTTGCGGGTCAGCGCGGTAATCGCAGCGTGGTTATGTTATCTTAACATGTACCGAAGGGCAAGAATCCTTATCTAACGGGACAGTCACGTGGGATAGATATGTTATATTGATATAGGTACATTGATATGGTAGATGATATGATATCAGGACGACCTCAGTAGGGAGATTTGCGGGGAGGCGACCCAACACATTCATTTTTCTGCAACCCATGAAAAGACGGCACAGGGGACGAACACTACGGGAATAGCTTACGTGTAAGATCGTGCATCATTTCAGGAAGTGTGACGATGTGTGGGATAACGGGCTATTGGGGGTGTGCGAAAGCAGATCTTGCTCGGGACACCTTCGAGGCCTTCACCAACAGTCTTGCACATCGAGGTCCGGACGATTTCGCAATAGAGCATTGGCCCGATGCCCGCCTGTGGCTTGGGCATCGGCGTCTAGCCATCATCGATCTCTCGGATCGGGCCCGACAGCCGTTGTCGTATGCCAATGGGCGATACTGGATTACGTACAATGGTGAAATCTATAACTATTTGGAATTGCGCGACGAGCTGACAGACCTCGGTCATCGCTTTGTCTCAAATGGCGACACTGAGGTTGTTGCCGCCGCTTATGCGCAGTGGGGCGCCGACTGTCAGCTGCGCTTCAACGGGATGTGGGCATTTGCCATCTGGGATGCCCGCGATCAACGACTGTTCATTTCCCGCGATCGGTTCGGCGTCAAGCCGCTGCACTATAGTCTTCACAACGGCGCAATCGCATTTGCGTCGGAGCTGAAGGCATTCCTCACCCTGCCCTGGATGGACGGCGGGTTCGATGACGAAATTCTTTCCGAGACGCTCGATAACATAGCTGGACAAGCAAGCTCGATCTACACTTTGTTGAAAGAGGTGCGTCAGTTACAAGCTGGCCATACGATGCTTGTCACCGGCGATGGCCGGGTTCGCATCGCAAGATGGTGGAACACACTCGACCATCTGCCGACGATTGGAGCAGATCTACAACAACACGCGGATGAATTTCGACAGTTATTCTTTGATTCTTGCCGAGTACGACTGCGTAGCGACGTTCCGCTGGCCACGAGCCTAAGCGGCGGCATTGATTCGAGTGCCGTCGCCTGCACGATCTCGGAGTTGGGCCGCCTGGGCAGGGCGTCGCTTGCGCCCAGAGATTGGCAGCGGGCTTTCGTTGCCTGCTTCACGGGCACGCCGCACGACGAGCAGGACTATGCGCGCGCAATCGTTCAGCACACCGGGATGACGGCACATTATGAGAGAGTAGATGAGGCTACGGCAGTAGGGCACATCGAGAGAGCCATTTTTGATATCGAGGGAATTTTTTCTCACCCGGCGGTAGGAACTTGGATGATCTATCAGGCAATGCGCGCCAACGGAATGCGCGTGAGCCTAGATGGACAAGGTGCCGACGAGCTTCTCGGCGGGTACGAGCACCTTGTGGACGCAGCGCTCGACGCGGCGATGATGAACTCCTTCAATTTTTCTCGTTATTCCGATCTAAAGATGGTTTTGCGGGGAGTTACCGGGGATGAGTTAGGGCGCGCTGGTAACCTGCGCGACATTAAGTGGCTCCTCAAACGAATCTCGCGCAAGACGAAGCGGCTGGTCAGACATAAGATCAACCGAGCGCCGCTCCTCAGGCCACTGCACGCCGTCCATGCCAGCATTCGCGGGGCGCAGTCGCCCCTGCGTCCCTACCTGGGCCCGCGTCGCCTTTATTATGCAGAAACGGATTGCCGGATCTTGGGCATGACGCCGCTTCAAGCCGCGCTGTTTAGCTCGTTTCACGGCAGCATGTTGCCAACTCTTTTGCGGCAATTTGACCGCGCATCAATGGCGCATGGCATCGAAACACGCATGCCCTTTATGGACTGGCGTCTCGTGACTTACGGGTTTTCGCTTCCGGAGACGAGCAAGATCGGGGGCGGAGTTACAAAGCGAGTGCTACGCATGGCGATGCAAGGAGTGGTGCCGGACGCGATCCGCTTGCGAACGAACAAGATCGGCTTTGTCTCCCCAGTTAGCGCATGGACGCGTGGGACTCTCAATACGTGGCTGCGCGACCTATGTGCAAGTCGATCCTTTCTGGATAGCGAGGTTTGGAACGGCGCGGAGGTCAGAATGGTTCTCGAGCAAGCGATCTCCCGACAAACCGGCATTGACCCGATTTGGCCGATCATTCACGCACACGTTCTTGAGCAAGCTTTCAAAGCGCAGGCTCGCCGATACCGGTCCGCCCCTTCGTTGGCTTCCTCCCGCCAGAGGCGTCAAACGTATGAGCAACCAGCCATCTGAATTGAGTTCCCTCAAGTCTGCTCACATCTTCCAAACCGCCTCCCGCCAACTGGTGTCGGACTCCAGCCATCTCGCGAGGTGAAACGTGCGCATTAGTATAGCAAAAGATTTCTCGCCATCGCGCTTATTGCCACAAACGATCGAGGAGGCAATTGCGCAACACGCCGTGCGCAACCCAAACCAGCCCGCGATTGTCGGGACACAGTTTGCTCCATTTTCGTTTCGTGGACTTGACCTCTGGATTAAACAGATCGGGGAGCAACTGCGCGCGGTCGGGATCGGACGTCATTCTCGAGTCGGAATTATGCTGCCCCGCGGGCCGGAAGGCGCAGTTCTAGTCGTTGGTGTCGCCGCTCATGCCATCAGCGTTCCCCTCAATTCCAACCGTCCCGAAGCCGAGATAAAGGAGGAACTGACGAAGGCTGGCCTCGATGCTCTCGTGCTGCCGAACTGGGTCGAATCACCTGTCTGGGCCATCGCGCGGAGGTGCTCCTTTGGACTGATCGAAGCCTCGCGCGCGGCCGGCTCTCTTTCCAGCGTGGCGTTGCGACCAGTCCGCGAAATTCCAGTGCTGCTTCCAAGGCCAGTCAATCTCGCGTTGGATTCCATCGCGCTAATTTTTACCACATCAGGGACGACAGGGTCTCCGAAGCTAGTCCCCGTCACACACGAAAACCTGCTCGTGACGGCAGACAAAATGCGGCAGTGGTTCAATCTGTCGCCAGAAGATCGGACCGCTTTCGTTCTTCCCGGGTATTACGGGGCAGCCATAAAGATTTCCCTCCTTGCACCGCTTCTGCTCGGCGGCAGCGTGGGGTTTCCCGCCACTCGGCGCATCCAAAATCTGGTGGAATGGGTTCCAAAACTCTGCCCGACTTGGCTTTGGGGCAATCCTACTTTCTTCCAAGCAGTATTGGACGGACTTCGCTCCGGAGCGGGAACCAAGCTAACACACTCCCTCCGTTTTGTGGTGTCGGGAACGGCCTATCTTCCTCCAACGTTGCGCGCGGAATTGGAGGCGACGCTGGGCGTTCCGGTGCTCCAGTCTTACGGTATGAGCGAAGCTGGAATTTTGGCTGCAGACCCTGCTCCGCCGCTCAAGCGCAAGCCTGGCACGGTAGGCCTAATTTCACGTGATGAGCTGACCATCGTCGGCCCAAATGGCGACCTCCTTCCCGACGGAGAGGTCGGTGAGATTCTCGTGCATGGTCCCACCGTGTCGCCCGACATTGGCGCTGAGGCCGAAGCCCAGTGCTCAAACGAGCGGCGGCTATTCACCGGTGACTTGGGGTCTATCGATTCGGAGGGCTATCTCACGGTCGTAGGAAGAACCAAGGAACTGATCAACCGCGGCGGAGAAAAAATCTCACCTTACGAAGTCGAAAAGGCACTGTTGCTGCACCCTTCCGTTAAGGAGGCAGCGGCATTTCCAGTTCCCCACCCTCGCTTGGGCGAGAACGTGGCGGCGGCAGTTGTCCTGAAACCGGAAAGGAATACGCCAACACGGGACATCAAAACATTTCTCGCCGATCATTTGGCGCCTTTCAAGATCCCTCAGAATATATTCGTGGTACCGCACCTGGTGAAAGGAGCCACTGGAAAGGTTTCAAGATCGGAGCTTTCGGAGGCGATGGCTCATCGCATCCGAGATGTGGCGCCTCCCGAGTCGCCACTTGAGTGCCAAATCTTGGATATTTGGCAAACACTACTTGGTCGCGATGACGTTGGGATTGACGACGACTTCTTCGAACTCGGCGGCGATTCACTGCTGGCTGTTCAAATGGTGCTGGAAGTTGAGGCGATCGCGCGCCGAAAGATACCACCGTCAGCTCTAAAGGCGGTTTATACGGTTCGCCAGCTTGCCGACACGATCATACGCACCGCGAGGACACCAGAAGAGCTTGTGACCTGTGCTAAGCAAGGTGAGGGAACGCCGTTCTTCTTCTGCCATGGGGATTTTGCCACGCGCGGGTTGTGGGCGTTAAGGTTAGTAGACATGCTTAGGTGCGATCGGCCGGTCTTTCTGGCTTGGCCGCATCGTGACCCGGATCCCAACTTAAGCATTGAAGAAATGGCAAAGTCCTACCTGCCGCACCTGTTGGCAGCACAGCCGACCGGCGCATTTTCGCTTGGTGGCTTCTGTAATGGCGGCCTGATTGCGTGGGAGTTAGCTCACCAGCTGGAGAGTTTAGGCCGTAAGGTTGAGCTCGTTGTATTGATTGACACGCGGTCGTTCAACGCAAGGCTACCTATTCGTATGATTGTCCGCCTTATGCGACTCATCGCTGCGGCTACTCCAGGAAAAATTGGCGAAAAGTTCAAACTCGACGCAATGCGTGCGATCTGGAACAGAATGAAGCGGCAGGTCTACTACGGTCCGTATCTCCGCGCTATGTCCAATTATCTTCCTTCTAGATTGCGATGCGACGTAGTTGCAGTCCTTTGCGAGGAAAGCCGCGGGATAAAGGAATTCTCTCCAATGCCTTGGAGCCGCTTAGCCCCGGGCGTTCATTGCAGATACGTTGCGGGCACGCATCTCGGCGCCATCACAACACATGCCGCCGAGCTTGGGCTTCTCATGGACAGTTTGCTCTCTGCTAGCGTCCTCGCGATTCGATCAGCTGGAACCGAAGATTGATGAGGCATCAAGGGCTATGCTTTCTGACCTCGCTGTCGACGCTGAGCAGGAGCACCCCTCATGCTCCAGCAACCCAACGTCTGAGATGATTGACGGCTTGCGCAGACGCATTCTCGCCGGCCGGAGGCGGATGGGACCCGCTCGCTTGGCGGCACCAGTTGGCATCCTAGCTTTTGTCGTGAAGCAACCTGTTAGGAAGATGAAAAAAATGTCGCGGACCTAGTTTGATGCCCGATCCTGCCATTATCGTTGAAAATCTATCCAAATGTTATCTGGTCGGGCACAGGTCTGGCGAGTTTGGAAACAGATCTGGCGGGCGAGCACGATACAAATACACGGCGTTGCGGGACGTCATCGGACGCGAAGTCCGCGGTTTTACGCGCAAAGCCCTCGATGTTGTCCATGGGCGACAAGTTGTTCAGGGCGACCAGGTGGAGAAATTTTGGGCGCTCAAGAATATTAGCTTCGAGGTCAAACACGGCCAAGCCGTCGGGATCATTGGTCGCAACGGCGCCGGCAAGAGCACGCTGCTCAAGGTTCTGAGCCGCATCACTGCGCCAACAGAGGGGCGGGTCCTGCTGCGCGGACGCGTCGCAAGCTTGCTCGAGATCGGAACAGGTTTTCATCCGGAGCTCACGGGTCGCGAAAACATCTTTCTTAACGGCGCGATCCTTGGGTACTCGCAGCGCGAGATCCGCAAGAGATTTGACGAAATCGTGGCATTCGCCGAGGTGGAGACATTTCTTGACACGCCGGTAAAGCGCTATTCGAGTGGGATGTATATGCGGCTCGCATTTGCCGTGGCGGCACATTTGGAGCCAGACATTTTAGTGATCGATGAGGTGCTAGCAGTTGGCGATGTTGAATTTCACAAAAAATGCTTTGGGAAATTGGATGAAGTGTCTCGTCGGGACGGCAGGACGGTGCTCTTCGTAAGTCATAATCTCGCGGCAGTTTCCGAGATGGCTGACCGTGCGCTTCTCCTCGATGCCGGATCCATTGTCCTCGACGGCTTAGTATCGGACGTTGTTTCCAAATATCTCTCGAGGGGAGCAGGGCGCGCAATTTACGTTGCGCCCGCTGGGAGGAAGATCAAGTCGCCGCATGTCAGTAGAATCCAAGTCCATACGTCCAATCCAAACGGGGTGCATCAGTTTGGAAGACCGCTTGAGATCAAAATATGGATTCGTCACGACGAGGTCATGTCGCAAGGACGTCTTCATGTCCAGATTTTCAACCAGTATCAGCACCCTGTTATCCACGCATATGCACTTAACCCAAACGTCCGGTTCGGTACCGCTTCCGGCGAGACTGAATTGATCTGTCGGTTTCCAACGTTGAGGCTTAACGTCGGTAAGTTTCATTTGCGTACTTATTTATCTGAGCCCCCCGGTCGAGAGGTGTACGAAGTACTGGATGGGCTCTGCCCTTTTGAAGTTGTTAGGACAGAAGAGATGGTGCCGTGGGATTGGCCTCCAAACCTTTGCGCCTATCATGAAGAATGGTCTTGGTCAGTCGCCGAGACCGCGGCGTAAGGCGCGGACAGACGACGGACAATGTGGTGCAGAAGGTGCAGGAAGGGGCTGCCGCCGACATACGGTAAAGGACTCGGTTTGCCAAATTAGAACCATGGCCTCTGACACCCCATGTTGATGTCCTTTCTTCACCAAGTCCGCGTCGCGTTGTTTTTGTTTTGGCCAATATGGATCACCATGACTGCCGCGGCAGCGGTCTCCGTCGCGTACGCCGTCGGATGGACAGCGAGCTCAACAGCCCAGAAGCGATCGATCAGTTTCATGCGGACCGGGTGGAAGGTCGGATCGGGCGAAGCTCTCGCCGCGATGATGTTGCTGACCTTGTTCCTAGCGGTCTACATCGCAATGATTTTGGCGTGGGAGAATTTCACCTACCATGACAACTCGATTTTTACTCTCTATACACTCAGGGGCTACAACATTGGCCCCCCGATTATGCCGGCGGTCGGAAGGTTCTTTCCGCTTGGTTTCCAAGAATTCAACCTCGTACGCCACTTTACCGATACAATCACCGGCTATCATGCCGTCCGTATTGCACAGCTTCTGATCTTATCGTGGATTCTCTTTATCCTCGATGAAGACCTTAGCATTAGGGCGCGCGTAGCACTTGTCATCCTTGCCCTGATCACTCCGAGCATTCTCACCAGCTTCAGCTGGCTTATTTATCACGAAGCGAATGTTCTGCTGTGCGTCGTCTGCCTTGCACTGTTCGTTAAGCGATTCGAGCAGACTCAGTCCGCTGGCTGGGCAGTCGCCGCAGCGATTTGTGCGCAGATCATGATCTACTACAAGGAGACGGCATCCCTTTTGCTCTTGGGTTTTGCAGTAAGTAGGCTGCTGTTGCGCTGCAGGAACACTGACTATTCTCGTCTGTGGGACAAGGAAAGCCGTCTGGATCTGTGCCTCGCCTTTTTTGCGCTGCTGTTTTGGCTCTACTATCTGGCAGTCATGTTCCCCAACCCGAACAGGCAATACGCCGAGGACCTTCGGCGGCCGCTGGTGGACGTGTTTCTTGGGTACGTAAAAGTAGATCTGCTCGCATTGTTATTTGTGGGCACGGTGCTGTGTAGGACCTATCTAATCGTACGAGGGAGAGTAAACCCGTCTCTATTGTGGGATGGCTTGGCTTTTGGCGGCGTAGTTTGTTTCATCGGGTACCTCGGTCTTGGTATCTCGGCCGCTTACTACCTGGCACCGGTCGACCTCATCGCCTTGTTGTACCTCGGTCGCCTGGTAAGTCTCTCGGCAGCAAAGATGCACTTGTGGGGCAAGCTGGCGATGTTGGCCCTGCTCGTTGCTGTCGTACTCCAAGACATCGCCCTCTCGGCTTTCCGTGTATTCGAACAAAAGAACGTCATCCACGCGAAGAATGAAATAGCACAAGTAGTTCGACTGCAACATCAGAAGACCGCGGGAAGTATCCAAAGGCTCTTCTTTCCGTTTGCAAGTCCGTACATGATCATGGAATTTGCAGCTTATCTCGACTACCGGGGTGTCCCCGTGGAAGGAATCACGGACGCAACTGGGAGACAAGGCAGCATCATCGTGGTCACCAGGTCCATGACGAAGGATGGCCCATGCGTGGGCTATAGGAATCTTATCTGCTACGCGGCTACTACGCCCGATCGGGGCGATCTTGTGATCGTCCTGCCGGACGACAATCCGCTGCTCGCCGATATAATTTCATACCGAGCGCAAGGAGAGCCGCTTTTCTACTATGAACCCGGTGCTCCCCAGTGGCTGTATCCTTTCATCAAGGGCCTTCGCATCGTCTCTCCTGGACCCCTCGTGCAAAAAGAGCTGCGGGACGGCTGGTTACATGCCTCGGTCACGAGCTGGAAATAACCGTCATAGATAACCAGAGCCAACTGTCGCATGTGCGGCTGCACCCTTTTACCGAATTGAGCTCGGAGGGACCTCGGCTGCAACCGGGGTAGTGGTGGCGGGACGAAACGTTCGTATCCAGGGCCTTGTCAGCTGGGTGCACGGCGTGGGCACCAGCCGAGCGCCGAATCCCGGGATGCTATCTTTTCTGAACGATACTGCGAATACGTTTAACGATATTAGCCAGCATCGCCTTGCGTTTTGCGCCGAAGTCGACGTTGGCAGCAACCCAATTGTTCACCTCTATACACCGGTTATAGCGTTCAAAATATTCCTGTTGAGACATCGAGTCGATGTAAGCGTATATTTGTTCGACACTTTGGAAATCAGCAGCGTCTATGAACGAGTTGCGTGGAAACGTATCATAGATACGATTTCCTCGCCCGTAATAGATCGGCAAGCAACCTCCAGCAAGAGATTGCCAAATCTTTTCAGTGCAATAGTAGTCATACGTGGTGTTCTCCAGGGCCAGGCAGATGTCGTATCCCCGGAGCAGCTCAACTTTGCGGTCGTGCCACGCTGGCAACCATCGCGAATCTTCCTTTGACATGTTATCCGGCCAACCCGGCCCAAAAATATCAACCCGCCCCGACCTCCAGCCTTCATTAAGCAAGGCCATCCGCAGCCAGTTCAGGTCGCGGTTGACACCCCGAACCACCCTCGGTTCGGGGCTAGCCACATACCTCATGATTCCGACAATCTTGGCTCTTCCACGTGGCGGGCATTGGTCTAAACTTTTGCGGGGCAAATTATTCCTTATAGCCCAGTAAAAGAATGTAAAATTGCTTAGGTATACATCGTTCGTATACAGGTTCATGACGTGAGCTACCGGCTGGAGCATCGACCACCTAAAGGTTGGTTCCACGATCGTATTGTAGGGCTCATTCGACCAAATCAATACGTGCCGTCGCCATTGATATCGGAGCAGCAGCTGCGTTTTTCGTGTCAATGCATTCCACTTCGTTGGCAGCGAATGACCGGTGACGAAAAGATCGCAGTGCAGCGGATTGTCTGTAAATCCAATTCCATTATTGCTGAAAAACGAAATCGCATCATGCTGATCGGGATGAAATGGGGTAACATGGAGAATGCCGGTTCGGTAGAGGCGTATCATACATGCCGCCTCTGCCGCCCTATCTGCTTTTGGCTAGAATCGAGCGAGCACCAAGCATACCATCGGAAGACCCGGATCGCTTGAGGCTGCAAATAGTTACCAAGGCCGCAAGCGGGAACAGCCAAGTCATTCTCGCTTGATATCGATCAAACACGCCAGACGCAAAGCTGCACAGCACTGCGTTGGTGACGAAGAAAACGAAAACAAGGATGACAAGCCCAACGGCGTCCCAGAGACCCCGCCGTACGGCGAATAGTCCCGCCGTCAACATTGACGCCAATGCGAGCGGAAAAGTCACATCGTCCACGACTCTCAAAAAGTCGAGGGGAATTAAACCATTTGATTGCAAGCTCTCCTTGTAAGCGCGAACGGTCGACGGTCCGAACTTTTTGCTTAGGACATCGACCATCCACTCGTCTGTAATTAATGGTTCAAGCTCTGCAGCCGGCGCGTGGGTGACGAGTGCGGAGCCGGCGGTGCGCTTGGCCATATCAAGTACGTCCCATGGGCGGGCTTCGATCGTAGCCGCTACGATCGATCCCGCCTCGTCTCGCATTCCGGCGAACCCACCGAGTTGCCGGAAGGCCTGACTGTTCCAAAGAAATCGGTTTGCGATCCAACGAGAGCCGGATGGTTCGCACCAGTCACCCCAGTGGGGATTTGTAAGGCAGTCATTAATGGCCGGGCAGATCTTATATCCGGCAGCAGGGCATGCCTCCTGAAGATAGCTCCTGGCCGGCCCATACTCGATCATGTTGGCAAGCAGCAATGTCGATCCGGCGGCGTAGATGGCAAATACACGATGAATAACTATGTTGTTTACAAGTATTGCCAAGATCGCGAGCGCAATCGGTATCGATGCGACCCCGGTGCGAATCAATATCAACCGCGGCGGCACGTGGCGAGCAATCTGAAGGACAATAATACAGGCAATGGTAACCAGCGCCAGCGGAGGATGGGTCAAATGAGCGGCGATCGCAACGCATGCGAGCAGGAGAAGGTAACATCTTTCAATCTTCGTAAGATCGGGCCAGTGGAGGCACAAAATGTACAAGACGAGCAACGTCACAGGGGTAAAGAAGTCGGCCATTATGTAACCAACGAAAATTGGCAGGCCAGAAAAGAGTGAAAGGACCAGAATAGACAGGAAGAAATACGAAAAGTCCGCTCGGCCAGCGAAGATACGAACGAGGACCCAGATCAAGTGGCTCGCGATGACAGCCTGCACCAAGATTGGCGCCCAGATGAAGTGGTTCAGATGAAAGAAGAAAATGAATAGGCCGTAATAGGGACTGCGATAGGGCATAGGTGTGAAAACCAAGTAATCCTCGGAATCCGGAAACACGAACGGAAAGCCGTTGATCAGCGCGGGTAACAAGAGAAAGGCGGCTCCCGCCGAGATCGCCACGGCGGCTCCGAACAATCCCTCGGTAGGGGCAGAACTCATTGTCTCAAGACGGAGACTCATTCAGTCCCCCGATCGATCACAGCTTGTGTCGCTTTGACACTCGCCAGTAAGATATAACATATTGGCAGAGTGGATATCAGAGTAAACTGCGATATGCATCCCGGCAAGCATCGCCGGAGTGCGGGTGGAGGTAATTTGTTGACGATGCGCCTTGAATCCCGAGAATGGCGTCGCCTTCAACCACAACGCCTTCTTCCAGAAGGCTCAAGCCCCGTACGAGCCGCCGACAAGTGGTCGCGACCTCGATGACCGCGTGCATTTGTCGAAAGTCGCTCTGGTGTAATGTTCACAGGCGCGTCCGAAGCTCAACCTGGATCAAAATGTTATCTAGTCGCTTGAGGGGGGAGCCTGCCTGTGCAAATCACGCTACTTGATCTTGTTCCTGCAAATCAAATTATCCCAATCATTTATTGGGCCGGCCGGACAGAATGCCGAACAGTTTCCGCGGGCGTCGAGTCGCAGCGATGAACCAGAACATTGTGGACGTACTACTGCCAGTGTTCAATGGCGCAACGACGATATCAGAGGCGATTGAAAGCCTTCAGCGGCAGACATTCACGAGCTTTCGCGTCATCGTAGTTGATGACGGGTCGACAGATCGAACGCCCGGAGTGCTTGCCGCGCTTGCGGCGCGTGATAGCCGAATTACGGTTCTGACCCAGCCGAACGGAGGAACTGTCGATGCGTTGAACGCCGGATTACGTTTGTGCCAAGCAGAATTCATTGCGAGGCAGGATGCGGACGACATTTCCGATCCATCCCGTTTGGAAGCGGAACTCGACCATTTCAGAAGCCATACGGACTGCGTTGCGGTGTCTGGCGCCGCGAAACACATCGACGAACGAGGTCGATTCCTTGGAACGGTTCAGACTTTTCCGCGACCCGATTGCGCAGATCCTCGCTGGGCGCCGTCACGGGAGCCGTACTTGATGCACCCATTTCTTATGGTGCGACGCGCGGATCTCCAGGCGATTGGTGGATATCGATATGTCTACTACTCCGAGGACACGGATCTATGTTGGCGTTTGCAAGAACGCGGAGCGATGCAAAATCTCGACACTCCGCTGGGCGAATATCGCGTGCATACGCGCAGTATATCCAGCGCGTCCGTCATCAACGGCCGCATTATGGCATTGAGCTCGCAATTGGCCGGGTTGTCCGCGCTACGCCGACGCACGGGTCGAGCTGACCTTCAATTCCCAAAGGAGGCGATCGAAGAGTACCGAAATGCACAGACATTGTCGAAGTTATGGGAAATCGGCAAGCGCCAGCTGGATGACGATGAAGCCGGATATTTGCGGATCGCGCTGGCGAGCAAGCTGCTCGAACTGACGGCTTATCGGCCCTACGAGCTCGAGTTCAGTGATTGCCAGTTCATTCGTGGCGCGCTTGACGAACTTAGCCGCCTGCCCTACCCCAATCGCAAGGATTTAAGCCGTCTCTATGCTAGGGCGGCTGCACGCCTCCTCATAGGCGGACGACTTCGTGAGATGGCCGCCCTTACACCCCCTTGGCTTTACTTACCAATGATCCTACGTGCCGCATCTAGATTCCTTCCTGCTTCGACGAGGAACTTCCATGCTCATGTGCGAACAAGGACGTTGGCTTACTGACAATTCTAGGTTCCGATCGAAGGACAACTCCAGCAATCATTAAATGCAGCCAAGCGATAATGCGGGGATGGCGCACGGCGCTTAACTGCGCAGGTGGTTGAACTTGAAAGGGCTATTATATCTCGGTCTCAATAATTGCAGAGAGAAATGCTGTAAACGCGAGCTGCAGCGCTAGAGCGATGCTCGCGATCGAGACGGTCAATATTTTGATCATCGCGCCATATTGAAGCGGACCGAAACCGGCATCCGCCCATTGCCCGACACACCAAACCATGCCGCCGAGGCCAAGCATGCCAATGAATAGCGCAACGACCAGCACGCGCTCCAATGTGAGGGGAACCAGGTACCGCTCTACGACCTTGGAACGCGGCAGCAGCCCGCGCGCCGCGGCATACCGACGCACGATGACCGCAAAAGAGATGCACTGCATCCCGATCAAGATGGTGACAGCGCTAACCAGAAACGTGTGAATGTCGAGGCTGATGTTCGGCGTGATGTAAACCGGACCAGGGAGAAGGAGGATCGAAAATGCGGCTCCGAAGAGCAGGAGCGCGAGCCCTGGGTAGAAGAACAACCAACGGGGCGAGAATATTAGTAAGAATCGCAAG